>OGUO01002863.1_pt1 | contig 10049 bp, 10 predicted proteins | sample 1553641 | NCBI WGS metagenome assembly OGUO01 (sample SAMEA2579980, study PRJEB22360) | human gut metagenome | biome: human gut; feature: human-associated habitat; material: faeces | place: Denmark | collected 2008/2010 | reverse complement strand
TTTTCTTGTTATCCAGCCCTCCGGCTGTATCGGTTGAGCAAAAGTCAGCGTGGGATTGGTGTGGTATCTTTATCTAAGTGATACCCCACGTTCCCACTTAGAAACACTTTGCGGAGTAATTCGCAAATATTCAGCTACATCCTCTTGTGTAAGATTCTTCAAAATGCGATACTTCTTTAAATTTTCTGGTAAATATAACATAGCACCCTCCTGATGATTTATTTTAATAAAATCATATCACGAGCACTTATAAATTCAATGACGCAGTAGTTGTCCTCGACTCAACCATATGATTAACAAATGTATAGACTATTGAAGCAAAAATGTTTCAATAGTATCAATAATTTTTCTAAAAAAAGAACTCGTATCACTAATATTTTTAAGGAACGGTATATGTATAAACACAATCTTTGTTTTCATATCACATTTTGAAATATATCTCAAAGAATTAACATACAATTGATTACAAAACGATGTTCCTGCATTGCTTGATACCTTTGTCGCAATACCATGTAATTCAAAAGCACGTTTTAATTCATTACAGTCAAATGATGTCTCTATACAACCAATCCCATCTTTTCCAGTGCATTCGATGCTTACTTTATCTTTTATTATAGGCTTCTGACCAAAACAAAAAACGTAATCAAATTGTCTTTTCGTAATATTCTCCAATAAAATTTCCGAGTCCCTTATTTTATCGTTGGGCAAGAACAATGTCTCATACTTTGTTATTTGTCTTAGTAAAATCTCGGACGAAGTACCTATAAAAGCTGTTAACAAAATATTTTCCATTTTCATAAACATAGTCCTCTATCAGCTTCAAATAGCATCTTTTATTTTGCTTTCAACTCTGCCACAAATGCATTCAGCACGTTTTCTCTGTCGTGTGATGTTTCATAATATGGCACACCATATGAAATGCATTGCCCTTTCAAAAAATGACTAACCTTTACAATATCCACACAATCACATCTATTCTCTTCATCGGAATGATAGTATGTATAATCCTCCGGCGTATCGAATGCTTTTAATATTTCAAATCGTTCCTCCGCTGTAACATCAGAGGATAAGAAATAATAAATCTCACATTTCTCACTTTGTAAAAAATTCATATAATCCACTGGCAATAGTTGGTATATATCAATAACCACACCATAATCACATTCATCATATTCGCCACTGTCCATCATTGCTCTGATAAATGGTGCCATTTTTGAACTAATGAATACAAGATTGCTTTGCAAATCATCTGATGAATCTGTATCAATCTTCGTCTCCGGAAACACCTTTTCAATTCCTGCAATCACAGAATCCATGCTAATATGCTGATATCCCATCTGCTTCGCTATCATCTGTGAAACAGTACTTTTTCCAGCACGAGGTACACCTACTATGATAATATATTTTTTCATATTTATAATCCGCCTTTCTGCGAAAGGCACCAATGCGTCATGAAACATCTTGGCTGACTTTCGCTTTTCTAATTTATATTCCTTCTGATATTATTTACCTATAAGGCTGACACACTACAGAACACGTGGAGGTGAGTGGCGGGGCTGTATAGCGGCGACCTCGCATTTTTATTTGTTGTCGGTCATCCGTTAAGGCATCAATGATTGGCGCATAACGTAGCCCGTAAACTTATCTCTTCCAAAGTCGACTCGATTTTGCCGGATGACCAGTTACTGTCAGCTTTATAATAATAATTCATCAGGAGGTACTTCTATTGTCCTTTAAAATCCTCAAAAATAACTGTTGTGTGTTAATGACTTCATGACCTGTCACCAAATTGCTCATGTGCGTTGTCACTGAACTGCTCCCAAGTCTGTCATTGTTTACATGATGGATGCCGGGACAGGTTCCCCGGCTAAGCTTACCCGTTAATCAGCTCATGTTCGGTCACATATTTGACCATGTAGTCATCAACAAGGCGGGTCTGTTTCTGGAATGCATACATCAGTGCTTTTTCGCAGATACGGTTTATCATACGTGGAATTCCGGTTGATACGCGGTAGACTTCATCAAGTGCCTTATCGGTAAAAACAGACTGGCTGCATCCGGCATAGCTCATGTGGCTGGAGATATATTTTTCTGTTTCGGCACGGTCTAAATGCGGCAGTGTACAGTACATGTCTATACGCTGGCGGATTGCGGAGTATTTCTGCAGTTTGAGCTTGTTCTCCCACAGTTCAGTCTGTCCAACGAAGACAACAGCCATCGGGCTCATTGAGTCAAATTTATAATTCAGCAGAAAACGGAATTCCTCAAGGGTTTCCTTTTCCAGCAGGTATGCTTCATCAAGGACACATACCACCTTCTGGTGCCGCACGCCACGGATAACTTCTATCTCCTGCTGAAGCTGGCGTTTTGAGTCACCACGGTAAAACCTTGACTCAAGTCCCAGCTGGTCAAGCAGGCCTTTGTAAAACCAGAAGCAAATGATATGGCATCAGCCATGCGTTCCTTCGCTTCGGAATGTCTGTGTTCAAGTGCATCCAGCATGCGTGATGTTTCTGCTTCCTGCGGAAGCATTGAGGCAGGCAGTGACGTTTTGCTGTCACAGTACTGGCCAATCTTAAGCGGTGAGGAGCTAAAAGGCTCCATTCCCCGGTAATGTACTGTTATGCTTTCGGGATTCATGGGGTCATATGATATTTCAACCTCGCAGCCTATAAGCGAAGGCTTTGTTTCATATCTGTTTCCGCGGAAGCTTATGCATGCACCCTTATCCACCTTTCTCGTTTCGTGGTGCAGGAACGCTTCTGCCACAACTGCCACATCAATGTATGTAAGCGGACGTGAATCACGGTTGAACTCCTGAAGGGGTGTTATGCCGGTGTCCGGAACCTCACAGCCAAGGCTTTTATAATACTCGGCTATTCCGCTGTGGGCACGTTTATGGTAGTACTCATCAAGGTATATCTCCCAGAGACGGTTAAGTTCCTCAAGGGTTTTTACCTTTTTAAGCCGGCTTTCCCTTATGAATGCATCGACTGTCTGATGGAACCTTTCCACCTTGCCTTTTGATTTGCCTGACCTGACAGGTGCATGGGCAATGCGTATGCCGAGCCTGCCAAGCGAAAGGTGAAGCTGCTTTGCAATGTACTGTGTTCCGTTATCAAAGCAGCATGCATCAAATTTTCCATAAAGCTTTATTGCTGTATGGAATGTGTCCTCCACGATGGTTTCTTCCTGGCTGTCATAAAAACGTGATGCCAGTACAAAACGTGAATGGTCGTCAAGTGCTGAAGAAAGACAGGTCTGTACGGGTGCACCATTTTTTCCTATCGGAAGCTTCGGACCATATTTGATGTCACCCTGCAGAAGCATCATCCGGTGCGGCTTGCAGAAACGTTTTGAGGAGCTGTTTCGTGCATCGGCGTACATGCGCATCTGTTTTTTTCCGAAGCCTGCCTTATAGACATGACGTTCGAGCGTTGACCTTTTGAGTACTCCCGGTGCCACGCGGTTTTCAAGTTCAAGAATCATGATTATCTGTTCTATGGAACGCTCCGGCACTTCGCGTCGCAGCTGTATGGCTTCGCTTACAAGCTCATCGAAGTTGTCAGGCAGCTTCTGCGACCGTCTTTTTCACGTGATGCCGGTTTAAGCCCTGTAAACTGACCCTCGCGGTATGCTTTTTCATATCTGTAAAGTGACCGCACCGATATGCCGTTACTTTCGGCAATCTGTTTTCTCATTGCAATGCGTCCGGCATCATCAAGCCCTTCTGAAGGAAGCGGTGAGATGAGTGTGAAGTGCTTAAGTCCTGTAATATACATTCTACAACCTATATCAGCTTATATTCTCTGAATACGATTTATTATACTGTATTTTATCATACATTGAATTGCATGTAACCTGCCAGAGTTGTCATATTTTGAAATCACCCCAAAAAACATTCATTTTCTTTCCCTCCTTGCGCTCCAAATATTATTTTATATGATACTGCATTCCCAAAAATAATACCACCCTTCCATCAAAGAAAGGGTGGTATCAATCTAACAACTATGTTTCTTAACTTCCAGAAGTTTTACCAATCAAAATACCTTCGCCGTGGTTCACACTCGCATGTGAAACTCCGGCGTTAATTATTTTACACCTGTATTCGTTTCAAAAATATCTCTTAGAACCGGGAGCATTGCTTCCTGCTCTCTAACATAAGTCTGATAGCTGAATAGAGTTCCAGGAGCATCCAGGTCATTTGCATTTCCTACACAGGCAAATCCATTTCCCTCGATTCCTATATATGTTGTAATTTGATGCAGCTTGCCGTTTTCGTTCTTGTTTATTACATTCATAAGAGTCAGACCATTTCCAATGTCATACATATCAATTCTTTTTTGTGCGTATTTTTTCATACCCCATCTTACCCCCTTTTATGAATGCCAAGATTTCCTCATAGGAAAGTGCATTCTTGATCACAGCCTCCATCTTTTTGTAAAGTAGCAGGAATCCGTCACCCTCCCAGAGCGGTGCCTTAAGCCGGTCACACCATTTGCTGCAGAACAGATAAAGCGCACTCTGCCGCGGCTCCATATGAAGCCGGTAGAGTTAACTCAATCTTGACAACTCATGCCTGCCGTGTGCCTGTCCTCTCACGGCTTTCGGAATTTCCGTACATCCATTCTTACGAAGACGCTTTACCCAGTTGTAAAAAGTACCCGGGCGGATATTGTTCTGCATACACCATTCGTGGTCCGTAATACCACTGACACGGCATTCCATAATCAGCCTGAACTGTTCATCAGCGGAAATGCGTGCTGCTCTCATAATCTAACCTCCAGAATTAAAGTAAAATGCTTGCTTTTGATATTTCTGGCAACCTTAAGCAGAGTAAAACGCTTGCATTTTTTATTAGTATTATGAAGCTAAATTAATGATATGTCACGGCGTAGGGATATTTTGCGCTGGAATAATCCGGGATAAAATCTATGTCCTGTCCGGTGTATGGAAATCGTAATTCCGTTAAAAAGGAAATCATTTTGTTTCCAAATTCTTATAATGAAGCTATGCAACCTATGGTGTAAATTCGTTACAAGGAGGTCACAATTATGACCAAATATCAAGGACATTAATACTCTCCCATGTACTTATTCTACGGTAACGCTCTTAGCCAGATTCCTTGGCTTGTCCACATCAAGACCCTTAGCCACCGATACATAATAGCCAAGAAGCTGAAGCGGTATAACTGCAAGTGACGCTGTGAAATATGCATCCGTCTTAGGAATGTATACCGTAAAGTCACAGGTATCCTCAGTCTCATAGTTTCCGTAGGTTGTAAGCCCCATAAGGTACGCGCCACGGCTCTTGCACTCAACCATGTTGCTCACTGTCTTTTCGTAGAGAGCAGCCTGTGTGAGAGTTCCTATTACAAGAGTTCCATCCTCGATAAGGCTGATTGTGCCGTGCTTAAGCTCGCCGGCAGCATAGGCCTCACTGTGGATGTAGGAAATCTCCTTGAGCTTCAAGCTTCCCTCAAGGCTCACCGCATAGTCGATACCGCGTCCGATAAAGAAGGTATCACGCATGGTCGCCTGCTTAGCGGCAAACCACTGGATACGTTCCTTGTCATCAAGAATCCTGGTAACCTTATCCGGAAGTGTCTCAAGCTCCTCAAGCATATCTGCACACTGCGCCTCTGTCAGCTCACCACGCACCTTTGCGAACTGGATTGCGAGACAGTAGGAGGCAATAAGCTGTGTGCTGTATGCCTTTGTTGTGGCAACCGCAATCTCCGGACCGGCAAGGGTATAGAACACGCTGTCAGCCTCGCGCGCAATGGAGCTGCCGATGACATTTACAATGGCAAGTGTCTTGACACCCTTCTCCTTTGCAAGACGAAGCGCCGCAAGGCTGTCTGCCGTCTCGCCCGACTGGCTGATGATGATAACCAGATCATCACTCTTAAGAATCGGCTTGCGGTACCTGAACTCTGAAGCCACATCAACCCTCACCGGAATCTTAGCAAGATCCTCCATGACATACTGCGCAACAACGCCGACATGGTACGCCGAACCACATGCAACTATATAAATCTGTGAAATTTTCTTAATATCGTCATCTGCAAGACCAACGGATGATAAATCAAGAGTTCCGTCCTTGTAAACAGAATGAAGTGTATCCGCTATCGCACGCGGCTGTTCATGGATTTCCTTTATCATAAAGTGCTCATAGCCCGCCTTCTCAGCTGCCTCAGCATCCCACTTAATCTCAACAGACTCCTTTTCAATCTCATCGCCATCGAGATTGTAGAAGGTAATTTGTCCATTTTTAAGACGAGCCATCTCCAGATTGCCGATATAATATACATTTCTCGTATACTTTAATATTGCCGGAACATCTGAGGCAACATAAGCCTCACCATCACTCACACCAAGAACCATCGGGCTGTCTTTTCTTGCTGCATAGATTTCTCCCGGGTAATCCTTGAACATAAATGCAAACGCATAAGAACCGCGGATACGCACCATCGCATGGTTAATCGCATCCACAGGAGTGTGCTCATACTTCTTGTAGTAGTAATCAACAAGCTTTACCGCAACCTCGGTATCTGTCGATGAATAAAAGGAATAACCGTTCTTGACAAGCTTTTCCTTAAGCTCCTGATAATTCTCTATAATACCATTATGTACACCAACAACATTTCCATCATCCGCCATATGAGGGTGTGCATTGACCTCCGATGGCTCACCATGGGTTGCCCATCTTGTATGACCTATGCCGCAGGTACCATACACTGCATTTCCTCCATCCGTTTTCTCGTAAAGAGCCTTAAGCCTGCCCTTTGCCTTGACTATCTGGTACTCTCCATCTCCATCACGGACAGCCATACCCGCTGAATCGTAACCACGATACTCAAGCTTAGAAAGACCATCCAGTATAATCGGTGCAGCCTGATGCTCACCCGTAAAACCTACTATTCCGCACATAAATTTTCACCTCGCAAAAATTCAATCATATACTCACATGTTTATAACCAATAGGCTGTATCACCTTACAAATTATAATCTGCGTTTAACTATATCATATTTAAATCTTTTGAACAATATGGCAATGACTCATTTTTCAATTTCTATGAGCAATAACTCATTTTTCAATTTCATGTAATGATATGATAAGGCAAATAATATTTTTCCAATTATTTAAAATTGCTGACAGGCTTAGGCAGCACTTTTTATTTCAGGTAGAGAACATCTTTATCTTCTCTTTCTTAAAAATATAAATGCCCCCATCAGGAATGTGCCAACAACAGCCCATGCCTTTATCTGAATTTTCCCTCCGGTACTCGGAGATATATGGACAACACCATCCTCGGTACCGTTCCCATCAGCGCTTATTGTTTCCGTGGCACTTCCGGCCAAATTACCATTCGATTCCGATTCGCCACCTATTGCCGCATTGCTACTTGACTGCTCCTCACTGCCTGACTGCTCCTCACTGCTCGGCTGCTCCTCACTGCCTGACTGCTCCTCACTGCTCGGCTGCTCCTCACTGCTTGGCTGCTCCTCGCTGCTTGACTGCTCCTCGCTGCTTGACTGCTCCTCGCTGCTTGACTGCTCCTCGCTGCTTGGCTGCTCCTCGCTGCTTGGCTGCTCCTCGCTGCTTGACTGCTCCTCACTGCCTGACTGCTCCTCACTGCTTGGCTGCTCCTCGCTGCTTGACTGCTCCTCGCTGCTCGACTGCTCCTCGCTGCTTGACTGCTCCTCGCTGCTTGGCTGCTGCGGTTTCGTTACAGAGAAATTTGCGATTGCTGTTCCACCTGAAGACACTATAGCAAGCTTATGGCTTCCCTCAGACAGATTGCTGATAACCTCAGGCATAAGTGTTACTATTATACTTCCTTCCTTTACAATGTAGTCCTTGTCCTCTACAAGCTCCTTGCTGTCAAGTTCAACGCGTATGAAATCGGCAAATGCCGCATTCGACCTGAATACAGCACTCTTACCTAAGGAAGCATCTATAGCTGCATCATTTCCGGCTATGATTACCGGCGCCAGCTTAGGTATTATTGTATCAGCTATTTTTATGGTATCAGCTGCATTTTTGTCAAGAAAACACTCTCCACATACTTTACAATAGTAATACTCTATGTTTCCTTCCCTTGCTGCGGTAGCTGCCCGTGCCTCCACATGCTCTAATTCATGCGCAATCATGTCTATGTCTGAACCAATGCTCAGCATTTTATTGCAATCCGTACAATATGTGTCGCCCGTGTATCCAGCTTCTGTACAGCTCGATGCCTTGGCACCTCTAACCATGGTATGTTCATGTCTGCTATCATCAAATTCACCATATTCCTGATGACAGACTGAACATCTGGCGCGGCTGACGCAGGTTGCCTGTCCCCCACTGTGAATATGCTCCGCAAAATTTCCTTCTATTGTAAAAGTAAGTGTATTGCCATCAATCGCCGTCACCATGATACTAAGATTATCTGTAATCCACTTTTCCTCATCTACTCCAACCGCCGCATCAACCATCGTAGAATATTGATTGCCCAGCACCTGATAATTCCACTTAGAAGGTGATGAGTTCATATTATTCGGAAATTTTGTCCCTGTATCAATAAGGTAACATACCAGACCTGACTTCATCGGCAGACTGTCAACTCTTTTGCCATTTGTTTTATACAGCTCCTTGTACTGGGAATCATACTTGTTTCCATTTGACGCAAAATTCCTGTATTCCAGATAAAGCGTCTTTCCCTTCTCCGGAATATCCAGCTTATATCCTGCAATTCCATGTCCTGCAGTTCCAAGTGCCCTTAGACTATACTCACCTGAGGCTGTAATTGTCTGAACGTCTCCGTCCTCAACCCAGCCGAGAACCTCCTTTTCCTTTACCGAAGGAAACTGCGGAACCGGTGACATATGCTTTGCCATCACAGACATGTAATACACCGGAGAACTCTGTGAAGAATTGTATAGATCCTTCAACCCCATTATATGCCCCATCTCATGGATAGCCGCTGCCTGCGACACTATGACATTCCCCTGTGAATCCTTATAAAGATAACCCAGCGTATCTCCATCCGGCTTTGTGTACGAGTTGGTCAGCTGGACATACATTCTGCTCTTTACGCTTCCCTTATCCGTATTAATCACTAAATAATCAGCATAATCCTTATAATTCCACAAGGGTGAGCCCCAGCCTACCGCTATGTTGCTCTGCGTTGTATTTTTATAAATTATCGTTATGGAATCTATGCAGCCATCCCCATCCTTGTCAAGCTCATCATAACCATAATTGACAGTCCCATCATAATTGGATATCCTGTTGCCAGCCTCAACCGCCTTTGTCACCGCATCCGACCACTCACGCTTCAGCTCATACATACGGGCTCCCGCCTCACCGCTGTTCTTATAACCGATTGGATTTGTCTCACTGTACTCCGCGTAATAGCCCCTCTCATGCGACAGCTTAATCGACCCACCATTATCTAACAGATATACGCTCCTTATGCGGCATTTGTTATCCGAAACATTCCTATAATAGTCGCTGACGTTGTACATTGCCGTATTGTAGGAGTTGTCCGTTATTTTTCTTACCGACGTATTCTCATATACATCATCAATAAACTCATCCTCACCCGCAAATCTCATAAAAATAATCAGGTTTGTAAAATTACTTTCATCCCCGTCTGCAGATGTTTTCTCATAAAAGCTTCCCGCCACACCTAAAATTACACCAAGCGTGAGCGCAAAGCTTATTACTATTTTTATTATTTTATTATGTATTTTATTCATAAAACTCCTTATACATTTGCCCTTTATTTTTCCGTGTAATTATAATCACGGCGTGAAGCATGTCCAATACATTCATAGATTAAATCGGCATGTTTTACATCCTGAGCTGACTAACAAAAAATTCCGTTTCCCTCAGTGTTCTTTCCATTTTAGGAAACAAATGAGGTATAGCTTGAGCATAATTCCAAACATGTGTACAAGAACCATAGCAAGAGCCATATTCATTACCGCAACCTTCCCAATTCCACATCCGACCATCGTATTGCCGAAAAATCGTAGGTGATTTTAATATAGTAAGAT
>OGUO01002862.1_pt1 | contig 10049 bp, 9 predicted proteins | sample 1553641 | NCBI WGS metagenome assembly OGUO01 (sample SAMEA2579980, study PRJEB22360) | human gut metagenome | biome: human gut; feature: human-associated habitat; material: faeces | place: Denmark | collected 2008/2010 | reverse complement strand
TATAAAATGAGAGGGGGCGAAAGAAGGGCCCCCGCGCTTAGCGATGGCCGCTACGGCGGTGGCCATCTGCATCGGGGTGATGGACTCGTTCTGGCCGAAGGCCGCCGTGTACAGGTTTGTATCGACCTCTGCCATCTGCTCGGCGTTGTAGACGCTGGTCCAGCGGGTCTCGTTGGGCAGGTCGATGCCGGTGGGCTGGGTGAAGCCGAACGCCTGGATATAGTCGTAGAAGATCTGCGGCTTGAGCGTCTCTGCCGCCTGAATGAACCAGAGGTTGCAGCTGTGGTTCAGCGCACCTGCCATATCCTGCAGGTGGTGGACCTCGCCGTTGGCACAGCGGTAGGTGTGCTCCCACAGCTCGCTGCCCTCGTTGACGGTCAGGCTGCCGTTGCAGTAGAAGGTCTGCTCCGCACTCATAACACCGGAGTCCAGCCCTGCCGAGGCCGTGATGAGCTTGAACACCGAGCCGGGCATATACAGCTCGGTAATGTTCTTATTCTTCCACTGGGCCTCGCGCATCATACCCTGCAGCTGGGTAGCCTCGCTGGAGACCTCCTCGCCCTTCTCGTTCGTCGTCTTTTCATGGCTGATGATTCCGTCTGCAATGATGTCCTTGACGGCCTTCTCGCCCAGACGGCTTTCCAGCCAGTCAATGTCCTCCGCGTCGATCTCTGTTTTAGCCAGGATCTCGTTCATCTTGGGGTCGGTGATCGTCTTGGGGTCGTTGGGGTCAAACTGCTCAAGGGACGCCATCGCCAGGATTGCGCCTGTCTTGACGTTCATGACAATGGCGCTTCCGCGACCATGGACCGTAAAGGTGCTCATCGCCTCGGTCAGGTACTCCTCGACGATGGACTGTACGTTCTCGTCGATGGTCAGGTTCAGGTTGCTGCCGTCGATGGCTTCATGCACGTCGGCCTGACCGCTGGCCAGCGGGTCACCGTAGGCGTCCGTTTCGGCCACGCTGCGGCCCGGCGTACCGGCCAGCGTCTCGTCGTAATATTTTTCCAGTCCGTAGGCACCCGAGCCGTCCTCATTGCAGAAGCCCAGCACCGAGGCCAGGAACTCCCCATAGGGGTAAGTGCGGGAGGCTGCCTGTTCGCTGGTCAGGTAGAGGATACGGGTTGCCTTGCTGGTTTTGGCCTCGCCGTCCTTCTTGTCCTCCTTTTCCTCGGTCTGCAGGCTCGTGTCCACCGCAGCGCCGTCCTTGAGGCGGTAGCTGTCTGCATAGGCCAGGATAGCATCCGCCACGGGCTTTTCGACGCTCTTTTTCACCACACGGTACTGGTACGGCTCACCGGTATCCTTGTTGGACGCCGTCAGCGCCTTGTACACAGTATCCGCCGTTGTGCCGTCGTCCAGCAGCTCGGCAATGTGCTCTGCCGCTGTGCGGATCTGTTCCTCCGTCGCCCCGCTCTCTAAAATGGAGGACGGGTCGGCCACGATGTTCCATACCGTGCTGCTCTTGGCCAGCAGCTTGCCGTTGGCGCTGTAGATCGAGCCGCGCACAGCGGGCAGCGTTGTGTCCTTCAGCTGCTGGGTCACAGCCTCTGCGCGGTAGCTCTCGGCATCACGCACCTGCCACACATACAGCTGGTAGACCAGCACGCCGTAGCAGGCGAGGATAAATGCTATCATGCAAAACAGCGTCCAGTATTTTATGCCCTTGCTTGCCCGGGGACGATGCCGGGGGGAATGGTTGGGTCGTTGCTCTGTCATGGATACACCTTGTTATTTCAAAAGCCTTTTTGCCGACGGCAGCAAGGCCGTGCAGCAAAAAGGCTCGTAGCTGCATATTTTTGGTTGTTTTACGGGTTCAGGCTGTCCAGCAGGCTCAGCGCTGCCGTGCGCACCTCATCCAACAGGCGGCCCGCGGCACCGGTGTTCCGCTCAATGATGCTCTGGTCCTCCAGCTGGACGTAGGTGATCTGGCTGGGATCGGCCTTGACCAGTCCCAGCTCACCCTCGGCCACCTGCTGCAGACTGGCGCGGCTCGTGATGTCGTTCATCCGGGTGTTCAGGTAGTCGTATTCGCTCTGGGCCTCGGCCAGCTGGGCGCTGACCTCATCGACCTGTGCGTTCAGTTCCATCAGCGTTGCACCGCTCATCAGGCTGCTGATTGCCAGCCCGCCAGACACGGCAAGGATCAGCACGATCACGGCAGTCCGCATCACATGGCGGACGCGGTTCAGGCCGCCGCGCACCGCCCGCACCTGCGGGCGCGGCGGGGGCTCCAGTTTCGGTGCTGCAGAGCCCTCGTGCAGCAAAACAGTTGTCATGAATAATGCCTCTTATGCTTTCTCCAACACTCTCAATTTGGCGCTGCGGCTGCGACGGTTGGTCTCCAGCTCCGCGGCGTCAGCCTCAATGGGCTTGCGGGTAATCAGCTTGGCCTTGGCCACACCTCCGCAGGTGCAGATGGGCTGCTCCGGCGCGCTGGTGCAGCGCTGGGCCCAGCGGCGGAACTTGTTCTTGACGAGCCGATCCTCCAGGCTGTGGAAGGTGATGACGCAGAGCCGCCCGCCCGGGGCCAGGCAGTCAAAGATGGCGTCGAGCCCCTCGTTCAGGGCGTCCAGCTCGGAGTTGACCGCAATGCGGATAGCCTGGAAGGTGCGGCGCGCCGGGTTCTTCGCCTTGCGGCGCTCTGCCGGGGGCACAGCGGCGGCGACGATCTCGGCCAGCTGCAGCGTGGTCAGGATGGGCTGCTCCGCCCGCGCGGCGACAATTTTGCCCGCGATCTGCCAGGCATACGGTTCCTCACCGTAGTCACGCAGGATGCGGGTCAGTTCTTCACGATCCAGCGTGTTGACCAGATCCGCGGCGGTGGGGCCCTGCTGGCTCATGCGCATATCGAGCGGCGCGTCGGCATGGTAAGAGAAGCCGCGGGCCGCGTCGTCCAGCTGGTGGCTGGACACGCCGAGATCGAGCAGGGCCCCGTTGACCGCCGGGATGCCAAGCTCCGCAAGGACGCGGGCGGCCTCACGGAAATTGACCTGCACCACCTGCGCCGGCAGACCCTTGAGCCTTTCGGTGGCGACTGCCACCGCATCCGGGTCCTGATCGAGCGAGATCAGACGTCCTGTGGTCAGGCGTTTGGCGATTTCTCTGCTGTGACCGGCACCGCCGGCGGTGCCATCCAGATAGATACCGGCGGGGTCGATGTTCAGCCCGTCCAGACAGGGCTGCAGCAGTACGGGGATATGTGAAAATTCCATGTGTTATCGTCCTGTTTTGTTAAAAGTCAAGGTCTTCCATCGCAGCGGTGAAATCCTCATCGCTCGTTTCCTGGTTGGCGTTCCACGCCTCGGTGTTCCAGATCTCGGCAAAGCTGCGGCTGCCGATGATGGTCACATCGTGGTCGAGGCCCGCGTACTCCCGCAGCTTGGCGGGCAGCTGAATGCGGCCCTGCTTGTCCGGGGTGACCTCGACGGCGGAGGCGTAGAGCATACGGCTGACCTTGCGGCCCTTGACGAGGCCCTTTTCCTCAATTTTGGCGGCGACCTTTTCGAACTCCTCCGCCGGGAAGGCGGCCAAGCAGTGATCCAGCCACCGGGTCACGATGAAGGTCTCCCCCATCGCGTCCCGGAAGCGGGCGGGAAAGTTCAGACGCCCTTTTGCATCGATTGCGTAATCATACTGACCGACGAGCATCCGGCTTTCCCTCCCTTCGTCATACTGCACAAATCTTCGGCAAGATTTTTTACGTCGCTGCGTTCAGTTTGTTAATAACTCTGTGGAGAACGTGGAAAACTACCCATTCTTCCCCACTTTTGTTGTTATTCACACCACAATTACCCACCTGTGGTAAAATAATAGTACCATTTTATTCAGCAAAAAGCAAGGGCAGGCGGGGAAAAACTGCGCCATGAATTGATTTTTCACAGTTTGTACAAAGGGATCGGGATGCAGGTCAGCAGTTTGCAGCAAATGCGCACGCGGCAAAATTCCTGCCCCCGGGCAAAGAAAAGCGCCGCACCATATTGCACGGTGCGGCGTTGTTTTTTTACATATTGTGCTGCCATGGGCAGAAATGTGCCGTGAATAACAACACCTCTGCATTTCTTACTTGGGCATATTATTCTTGGGGCGGGCGGCGCTGCGCAGATTCATGCGGGTGTTCTTGATGTCCGCCATGCTTCGGCCCAGCACCTCCTCGGAGTTCTTCAGGATTGTCTCGCAGTACAGGGTCGCCTTGCGGGTCAGTTCCTTGGCGCTCTTCTGGGCAGCGGACAGGATCTCCGCCGCGTGCTGCTGACTGCGCTTGACGATCTCCTGCTCACTGGTCAGGACGCGGGCGCGCTCCTCTGCCTGCTGAATGATGCTTTCAGACTCAATGCGGGCGTTCTGCATAATTTGCTCGCGGTCATTCACGATTTTTTTGCTCTCGCGGATCTCGTCGGGCAGGTTGTTGCGCACCTCATCGATAATATCGCGCATACGGTCCACATCGACCATGCGCTTGGAAGCGGAGAACGGAACTATCGTCCCGGCCTCCAGCGTTTCCTCCATCATCTCCAACAGTTCTTCAACGTTCATACCTCTTCCCCTCTCTCATAGCGGCTGACCTTGATCTTGCCGTAGTTGTACTGCTTCACCAGCGTCAGAGCGCCCGCCTGCTCGGGCAGGTCGGCCTCGCGCTCGGTCTCGCAGAGCACGACCCCGCCGGGGGCCATCTTAGCGGCCAGCAGCGGCAGCACGGCAGCCACGGTATCATGGTGGAACGGCGGATCCAGCAGAGCCAGGTCAAACGGCCCGCGGATGTTGGCGAGAAAGCTCTCGGCCTCGCCCTGGCGTATATCACTCTGGCGGTCCACCCCTGCCGTTTTGCAGTTGGCCTTCACAACGGCGAGTGCCTCGGCGGAGCGGTCCACAAAGAGGCAGCTTTTGGCACCGCGGGACAGAGCCTCGATGCCCAGCTGGCCGCTGCCTGCGAACAGGTCCAGCACCCGTGCCCCCGGCACCAGGAACTGCACGCTGGAGAACATGGCCTCCTTCACACGGTTGATGGTCGGGCGGGTAATGTCCTCGCCCGGCAGGGCCTGCAGATTTTTGCCGCGGGCTGTTCCGGCAATCACGCGCATGGTGCCGCACCTCTTTCCTCTCAAAATTTCGTTTATACAGATTCAGTATTTATTATGGTGCTTTGGCGTAGGATTGTCAAGGGTGCAAAATGTAAAATAAAATGGCAAAAGGGTAACAGAGGCAGGAAAACACGGCCCGGTGGGCTTGACAAACACCCCCGCAGATGGGTATAATAGGTACTGTTGTTACGCGGCTGTCGTACAACGGCTAGTACATCAGCCTTCCAAGCTGAGGACGTGGGTTCGACTCCCATCAGCCGCTCCAATAAAAAATCCCTGTGTCACATTCAGACGCAGGGATTTTTTTATTGCAGAACGCAGCCGGGGCGAACAGCATTCGCCCGCTGGGCCGGTTTCCGATTACAGCTTCACCAATTCCGCCTTCAGGTTCTTCAGTTCCTTCTCCAGGCGGTCCTTGTCCTTGTTGTAGTCCTGGTAGGCCTGCAGGCGGGCTTCGACGTTGGGGTCCTCGGCGGAGAGATAGCCGCTGTTCATCGAGGCTGTGTAGCTGAACTTCTTCAGCGTGCCGTTGAAGTCGATGACCATGAACTGGCCCTCGGCGGGCCGGACCGTGCCTGCGCCGAACATTTTATGGTTGATTTTACAGCCGGTCAGGTCGGGCAGCGCAGCCGGGTTCGCCAGCAGCTCCTGCAGCTCCTGCTCACACTCGCCGATGCGGATGCAGAGCTCGGCACGGTCCGCCTTCTCCTTCACAGCCTTTGCGCGCTCCCTGCTCGTCGAGCCGCGGGTGTAGCCCTTCGGGTAGAACTGCTCGGCATAGGCCGTGTGCAGGATGTCGTACACAAGCAGGTGCAGCGCGTCGTCGATGCCGCCCAGCTCCTGCTCGGCGTAGGCCTTGTGCAGGGCGATGATCTCCGGGTAGTTCTCCAGCGCGTGCAGCAGGTCGTTGCACATCGTGTAGTAGCGCGGCAGGTCCAGCGCCGTGCCGCCGCCAAAGTCTGCCTCATACCCAAAGTAATCCGCCCACGCCTTCGCCTCGCCGGCCTGATAGAAGTAGTTCGCGTGCGGCTCCCACAGGTTCAGGAAGAACACCGCGTTGGCCGTGTTCATCGTATACTTGCTCATGCGCGGGAACACGCGGCGGAACCGCCCGTTGATCTGGTCAGCGAACAGCTCGGCGCGGCCCCGGCGCTTGGAAATATCACCGCCGTCCTCATTGTACAGCCAGCGGAAGCACTCGCGGACGAGTTCGACCTCGCTGTCGCGCAGCATCAGGTTCTGCAGGCCACCGATGGGCTGCAGGGCCGGGTTGTCCAGCGTCGGCTGGGCCTGCTGCATGGCATCGGCAAACATGGCCGGAAAGTCGCTGTCCTCAATGTCCCAATTCACGCCAAAGCAGTCCACCGCGCGCCAGACCGTTCCCTCATCGGCTGCCGCGCGGGCTTTGCAGTGCTGAACGTATTGTGCAAGGATCCCATTCAAATTCTCAGTATTCAAACCAATTCCTCCTAAAAAAATCAGCCTTCCCATTATAAAAGACCCTGCGCGGAGCGTCAAGACCGCAAAACGACAAAAAGCCCCCTCTTTCGAGGGGGCAAAATCGTCAGAAAATTTACAGGCTCGAGTAGCCGAAACTGTTGACGAGCGCATCAATTTTCTTGCCCTGCCTGCACCACGGGCAGCTGTGGGAGTCGTAGGTTTCGTAGTCGGGAAGGTCGTGGGTGTCAAAGATGCTGGCCACGGGGTAGCCTGCGCACTCCTTGACCGACGCAAAGATCGACGCGATGCCGACGGGATCGCCGCCGTAGTAGCGGATGGCCTCGACAGCGCCCTGCACGGTGAAGCCGGTGGTAACGGACGCCGCCAGCACCAGCACATGCTTACCGGCGATCATCGGGGCGGTGTTTTCGCGGAAAAGCAGCTGGCTGCCGGTGGTGTGCTCCGGCGTGACGACGTAGATCGTCTGGTGGGCGTTCATATTCGTATAGCCGGCCTTTGTCAGCTCACTGGCCATGCAGGCGCCGATGACCTCGGTACCGTCCAGGCAGAGGATCGTGTCCACAATGGTCGTCGACTTGTACTCTCGCACCAGCTCGGCGGCGGCAGCGCGTGCCTCCGACAGGCGGAACTTTGTCAGCGTGACATCAATGTAGTAGTTGATATGGCTGTGGCTGGTGGCATAGTGCCCCTTGCTGACGCGCAGCTGCAAATTCGATTTGCCGGTGGGCAGTTTTACAAGATTCATCGCCATGGTAGTCTCCCCCTTAATGCTTTAACTGTTTATGGTACTATTGTACAAATTTGTGTATCAAAATACAAGGAACGCATTGCCCAAAATCCGGCGCTGATTTTTGGGCAGTTTTTCTTCGAGATTGACCAAACGGCACTTTTGTGGTATAATAAACCAACAATTTATAGTGGGGAGGTTTGCGGATATGGGCTACAAATTGGCGGCAAGCAACGGCGACACGCTGGCTGTGCCGCAGCTGGTCCTGACCCATCTGACCCAGACCGACGGCGATACGATCCGGGCCGCACTCTACATTTTGCAGACCCACGACACCGACCCGCGCACGATGGCCCGCGCACTGGCACTGCCCAGCATCGAGGCTGCCAAGCGCGCCCTGCAATACTGGGCCGGTGCCGGGCTGCTGGTCAGTGAGCGTGGGGCCGCCCCCGCCCCGGCAGCCGAGCCTGCGCGGGTCGATCTGGCCAGCGTGGCAAACGACCCCTATGTTGCCGTTCTGTGCCAGGAGGCGCAAAGCATCTTCGGTAAGACGCTGAGCCGCAGCGAGATGCAGCGGCTTGTCGGGCTGTACTTAAACGACGGCTGGCAGCCAGATGTCATTCTGCTCTGCTGCGCCGAGGTCACCCGTCTGGGGCGGCGCACCATCGCCGCCGTGACCCACCTGCTGGCCCGCTGGCGGGAGGACGGCGTTGAGACCGGCGAGGACGCCGAGCGCTGGCTGCAGCGCGCCAAGCAGCGCGAGGCCTGGTGCCAGGATGCCGCCTCACAGTTTGGCATTGAGCCGCGTGCACTGACGAACTGGGAGCGCCGCACGATTGCCCGCTGGCACGAGGAAATGGGCATCGGGCGCGAGATGATCGACGAGGCACTGCTGCGTGCCAACGGTAAAAACACCGTGCGGTACGTGGACGGCATTCTGCGGGCCTGGCGTGCCCAGGGCATCACGACGATCGACGCCGCACGCCGTCAGGGCCAGCTGGAGGGCAGCAACATCGTGATGACCGAGCGGCCCAACGCCCAGCCGCCCGCCGCCAGCGCCCAGAAGGACCTGTTCAACCGCAACTGGGCGGCCATGTTTGACGAGGAGGGGTAACCTATGCGCACAAAAGACGAGCTGTTCCGCGCCGCGCAGCGCGAGGTGGCAGCCTACCGCCAGCAGGCCGTAATGCAGGCCGAGACTGCCCGCCGCGCCGCCTACGCCGCTCACCCGGCGCTGGCCGAGGCGGACAGCGCCCACCTGCGTGCGGGGCTGGGCCTTGCGAAAGCTGCAGCCCTTGGCGGAAACATGGATACAGCCCGCGCCGCGCTGGCCCGCGCAGATGAAGCGCTGGCCGCTGCGGTCAGGGAGGCCGGGTTCAGCGCGGACGATTTCAAGCCCGCCTACCGCTGCCCGCTGTGTGAGGATACCGGTATGCGCGGCGGTGTCCCCTGCCGCTGCGTGGCAGACGCCGCCCGCCGTCTGCGCCGGGACGAGATCAATGCCGCCAGCCCGCTGGGCCTGTGCCAGTTTGCCAGCTTTGAGGTCGAGCGCTACAGCGACGCCGTGGAGCCGGAGCTGGGCATTTCCCCGCGGGAGTACATGGGCAAGCTGCTGAACTACTGCCGCGGCTACGCCGCCAAATTCAGCCAGAACAGCCCGAACCTGCTGTTCATGGGCCACACCGGCCTGGGCAAGACACATCTGGCGCTGGCGATTGCCGACGCCGTGCTGGAGGGCGGCCACGATGTACTGTACACAAGCGCCGCCGCGCTGGCCGCGCAGCTGGGGCGTGAGCACTTCAACTACACGACCAACGACGAGTGGCTGGCCGCCTGTCAGGAGGCCGACCTGCTGATTTTGGACGACCTGGGCACCGAGTACATCACGCCGCTGACCATCAGCGTGCTGTATGAGCTGATCAACACCCGGATGCTGACCCATCGTCCCACGATCTACACTACGAACATCACCGACCAGAGCGTTTTTGTGGCCCGCTACACCGAGAAGGTTGCCAGCCGTATGCTGGGCGGGTGCAAGATGTTCAAGTTTTTTGGAACGGACCAGAGGTTGAAATAACTTCATAAAAAACCGACCCGGCGTGTGCCTGCCGATGGGCACACGCCGGGTTTGTTGTATCATATTGCAGGGGCAGCCCGCGGCCTTGCGCAGGCTGCCCTGTATGGGTAACGGGCGGGCCTGGCATGCACGGCCCCTACAGGCAGCAAAATTGTCAGTACCTCGCATACAGGAAGCTGCCGCCGCCGAGGAAGCGGCCCATGAACAGGAAAACAAAAATGCAGACCTCATAGACAGCCCAGCGGGCGGGCGTGGGCAGGGCGGCGATTTTGGTGCGCAGCGAGACACCGCGCTCATGGGCGGCGTCCACGGCCAGCAGAATCGCAATGCCCGCGTAGAGCAGAATTTCCTCCTGCAGGCTCGTCAGGCCAAGCTCCCAATAGTTGGAGAACACGGCGTGCCCGCCATTGCAGAGAATACCCTTAAAAAGCTCTGCCGCGTTGGCAAGGCTGCTGGCGCGGAAAATCACGAACGCACCCGCCAGAATGCAGAATGTGCCCGCCACGCGCAGCGCATGGCGGAGCTTACCCGGGCGGCGGGGCGGCAGGTGGTTTTCCGCAGCCTGGCACAGGCCGTGCAGGCCGCCCCAGACGAGGTAGGTCAGCCCTGCGCCGTGCCACAGGCCGCTGACGAGGAAGGTTATCATCAGGTTTCCGTCCTTGCGCGCCTTGCTGCACCGGCTGCCGCCCAGCGGAATATAGAT
>OGUO01002853.1_pt1 | contig 10083 bp, 10 predicted proteins | sample 1553641 | NCBI WGS metagenome assembly OGUO01 (sample SAMEA2579980, study PRJEB22360) | human gut metagenome | biome: human gut; feature: human-associated habitat; material: faeces | place: Denmark | collected 2008/2010 | reverse complement strand
CCGGCGGCGGTCCTCTTTTTTCTGTATTTTACTCGCCCATGGGCGCGCCGCAGTGGGGGCAGAACTTACTGTCGCTGGCGGCGCCGCAGACGGGGCAGACCTTGAAGGTCACCTCAGACTCGTCCACCGTCGGCTCCTCCTTCCGGGGCTTGCTGGCCTCCAGCTGGGCGATACGCTCCTTGCTGGCGTTGACGGCAGCCACCACGTCCTTGACGGCGTCGGGGACGTCGCTCTGGTGCTCCGCCACGAACCACTCGCCGATGGCGCGGTAGTTCTTCTCCAGCTCGCGCTGCTCGTTCATAATAGCCATATTGGTCTTGGCGGTGTCACTGAGGGTCTGGGCCTTGTCCGCGGCCACTTCGGCCAGGTCCTTGGCCTTGTCCACGGCGATGCCGGCGTACTCCTGCGCCTTCTTGCTGATGTCATTGAGAATACCCATAGATAATAGCTCCTTTCCATATCTCCCGGCTCTCCCCCCGCGTACACACGCGGGACAGTGCACGGCATATATTCCTGTTGACGTCAGTATAGCGCGTTTTTTCAGCGGTTGCAAGCGCTATATGGCGAAATTTACACACTGTTTACTTAATGCTCTATCCAGTCAGCGGCCCGGGAAACAGCCCGTTTCCACAGACGGTAATAGGCGTCGCAGTCCGCCTGCGGGCGCTCCGGCAGGAACATCCTCTGGCTGCGGCGCAGGTCGGCGATCTCGTCCATATCCCGCCAGAAGCCGCAGCTCAGCCCCGCCAGCGCCGCCGCGCCGAAGGCGGTGGTCTCCACCATCTCCGGCCGATCCACAGGGATACGCAGCAGATCCGCCTGCATTTGCAGCAGCACATCAGAAACGCTGGCCCCGCCGTCCGCCCGCAGAAGGGCAATATCGCAGCCGGCATCCTGGCGCATGGCCAGCATCAGGTCTGTGACCTGGGCAGCGATACAGCTGAGCACCGCCCGGGCGATGTGCGCCCGTCCTGTGCCCCGGGTGACGCCCAGAATAGCGCCCCGGGCGTACATATCCCAGTAAGGCGCACCCAGGCCCGTGAAGGCCGGTACCACCACCACGCCGCCGCTGTCCGGCACTGTGGCGGCCAGCACGTCGATCTCCGGCGCCGAGGAAATGATACCCAGCTCATCCCGCAGCCACTGGATGGTGCTGCCGGCGTTGAACACACTGCCCTCCAGGGCATAGGTGGTCTTTCCGTCCACCTGCCAGGCCACGGAGGTCAGCAATCCGGCGCGGGAGCGCACAGGCTTTTCGCCCACGTTCATCAGGGTGAAGCAGCCGGTGCCGTAGGTGTTCTTGGCTTCGCCGGGAGCGAAGCAGGTCTGGCCGAACAGGGCGGACTGCTGATCGCCCGCCGCGCCGCAGACCGGAGCCGCAAGAATCATTCCGGCTGCGGCGGCGCATGCCTCCACTGCAAGTATGATGATGGAATTCCGCCGGTGTGCAGGCTTCACGAAGCTTTGCAGTGTGCCGTCCTTTTTGGCACAGCGGAACGTCACCGCCGCGAATCCGCTGAGCGCCCGGGATAGCACATATCCGCAGGCAGGAATGACCGCCGCGCGGATTCCGCCTACTTCCGTGAACAGACCGAACTGGAGCAGGAAATACAGTATCGAGTAGAACACGGCGAAGGAGCCTACATGTGGGTCGCTCATTATTTCGAGCTTCTTATCCCGGGGAGCATAGGAGGATCTCGCGTCCGTCACGTCGCAGAATCCGTCCGCGTGTATCCCTCCGGTGACCGCTATCGGAATCACGCAGCAGACCGCAGCGTACAGCCATTTCCCGGAATGGAGGATTCCGCATAGGTATGTCCACAGGATAATCAGACCGCCGATTACCGCTCCCACAAACGGGAACAACGCCAGGGAATAGCGGCGGTTCTCCTCCTTCCATTCCACCTGCGGCATGGGAATTCGCGAGTACATCAGGAACGCGCAGGCGAGGGATTTTATAATCGTCATTGCAGCGCTCCTTTCAGAACAAGTGGGATTCCGCACACGCACTCTATCACCACGTCAGCCAGTCCGGCGACAGCGGAATTGAGCCTGCTCATTATGCGGATATAATCCATCGTTTCCTCGGGGTATTCAATCCCGTCAGCGGAAACCTCGTTGGTCACTACCACAAGCTTCTCCACCCGTTCTGATAGCGCTTTCAGCCCGGAAATTATCCTGTCCGACGGGTCGTTTATCCCGGCAGGTGAGAACATTTCGTTCGCGCACAGGGTCGTCAGGCATTCCAGCAGGGCGCAGCAGGGAAGTCCGCCGTCCGGAAGCAGGATTCCCCCGATGTCCCGAGGGCGTTCTATTGTCCTGAATCCCTTGCCGCGGCGCATTTCCCGGTGTCGGGCTATCGCGCGCTGTGCGTCCTCGCCGTAAGGTTCCATCGCCGCGATATAGTATTTCTCCCCGGGGAATCCGTTCAGCAGTCCCTCCGCAACCGAGGATTTACCGCACTTGGAGCCGCCGGTTATCAGTATCATCATGTAAGTTCCGTGTACCTTTCCATGTTCATGTCGTTGAATCTATGTGCGCCGTAGTATACCGAAAGGGCGCCGTCCAGCAGCGGAAGCAGCATGACCCCTCCGGTGCCTTCCCCGAGATGGAATCCTGCGGTTATCGGCGCAGAAAGTCCGAGTCTGTCCAGCAACAGCTTCGCCGCCGGCTCGTTGGAAACATGCGATGGCAGCATAAAGTCCCGACAGCCCGGGGATATCATCTCCGCAATACATGCGGCGGCAGCGGATATCACACCGTCTATCACCACTGGGATTCCGCATTCCGCACCGCCGAGGAACAGACCTGCCATTCCTGCAATGTCAAATCCGCCAAGCGTTGCCAGTATGTCCATGGGGTCGTGGGGATCCGTCGAATTTACCTCCAGGGCGCGCTTAATGACGGATATCTTCCGGTCAAGCCCGGCGCTGTCAAGACCTGCGCCGCGCCCTGCCGCCTGCTCTGGAGGTGTTCCAAGAATCGCGGAAGACACCGCCGCCGACGTGGTCGTGTTCCCGATTCCCATTTCGCCGGTGACGATGATATCAGTGCCGCTTTCGGAAAGCTCCCGTACAAGCCGTATTCCCACGTCCACCGCGCTTTCAGCCTGTTCCCGGGACATTGCCGGACCGTCCGCGATATCCCCGGTGCCGTATGCGATTTTCCGGTTCAGAATCCGCCCGTCGTCCACGTCGGTATTCATGCCGATGTCCACCGCTATGACCTCCGCGCCGAACTGCTCCGCCAGAAGATTCACGCTGGACCGCCCACCGGCGATTTCACGCGCCACAGCGGCGGTAACGCTGCTGTCGGACTGGCTCACGCCCTCCCGGACAACGCCGTTATCCGCGCACATGATGACCGCCGTCCGCTTCCGGAGCGCCACGTCTGGATCTCCGCGCATTCCGGCGATCTTCGATACCATGTCCTCAAGCAGTCCAAGTCCGCCGAGCGGCTTTGCTATGCTGTTCCAGCGGAGTTTCGCCTGCGCCTGCGCAGCTGTGTTAAATTTCATTTTTACCTCCGAATCCGGCGCAGTTTTCCACGAACCTTTCCGCCGCCCGGATATCCGCGTAGAAGTACAGGTGCGGAAATCCGGCGTACATGGTCGCGGAAGCGTGAACGCAGTCCCACTGCCTGCCGTTGCTTTCCTTGACGGCGGTGAATCCGCTTCCGCAGTTTTCGCTGTCCCAGTAGTGGAATTCGTGCGCCGGAATCACTCCGCCCTTTCCGCAGAGCAGGCTGTCCGCTTTTGCGTGTAATTTCACATACCCGAAGCGCTGTAGCTTCGCCGTGGAGAAGCATCTCCCGGGGATCACCCCTGCCATCGGATATTCAGTCCCGTCCTCGCCGGTCAGGAATTCGTGCAAGTACATGAATCCGCCGCATTCCGCTATCACCGGCATTCCTCCGGCGATACTTTTCCGGACGGAATCCAGCATGCTGCGGTTCTGCGACAGCCTTTCCGCGTAAAGCTCCGGATATCCGCCGCACAGGATAAGTCCGGCGGCGCCCCGGGGTATTTCAGTATCGTCCAGCGGCGAGAAGTGCTGTATTTCCGCCCCCAGACGCTCCAGCAGCCGCATGTTGTCGCGGTACAGGAACGAGAACGCGGAATCCCGAGCGACAGCTATCCGGACGAACCTTTCCCTGCGCGGAGGGAGTTCCGCGAGATCGTCCAGCGGCGGCATTTCCGAAGCTGCGATAAGCCCGTCGATGTCAATTGACTGCTCCGCCTTTTCCGCGAGGAGCTGCGTTTTCCGTTTTAGATCCTCAACTCCGTCCGGGGTCACCAGTCCCAGCCTGCGGCTTTCCAGCGCGGATTCCGGGCTGGCAGGGAAGTACCCGAAGAACCCGGTGTGCAGTTCATCGCACATCGCGCGGACCTCCGGGACTAGCTGCGCCGGGAGCCGGTTGAAGATGAATCCGGCAATGCGGTTCGGCTTGCGGAAGTTCAGGAATCCATGCATGACTGCGCCGATGGACGCGCTCATTCCCTTGCAGTCTATCACAATTACCGCCGGGCAGTCGATGTCCAGCGAAAGCGCATGGGAGCTTGCTCTCCCGGCGATTCCGTCGTAGAATCCCATAACGCCCTCGACGACGGAGATATCCGCTTCCGCGCTGTTGTCGGTAATCAGCCGCCGGAGCATTTTTCTGTCGCAGAAATACCCGTCCAGGTTGTGGGATTCTGCACCTATGACATTCTCGTGGAACATCGGGTCGATGTAATCCGGACCGCACTTGAAGGAAGCGGCGCGGAGTCCTCGGTTCACCAGCGCCTGGAGTACCGCGCATACAACGGTAGTCTTTCCACAGCCGCTGTTGGTCCCTGCAATCATTATTCTGCGCATTTTCCTGCTCCTTTTATAATGAATACCGGATTCTCAGCCGCTAGCATTGTGTGGCTTCCAAGCTTTCTCGTCCGGGTGACTGCCGCCTGGATAATTTCCGCGCTGATACCCTGCCCGGCGAGGGATTCCACGGCTTCGTGCAGCGTTTCCAGGGAAACCGCAGTTATCACGATGACCGCCGCCGGATTCCTGCTGACCGCCGCCGAAATGATTCCGCGCAGATAACCGCCGGAACCTCCCACGAATACCTTGTCCGGTGCAGGAAAATCCGCCGTATCGCCGGGCGCGGAGCCAGTCCGCACAATGATGTTGTCGCAGTGGAACTTCACCGCATTACGCCTTGTCAGCTCTGCCGCTTCAGGCTTGACGTCGATGGAGTATACCGCGCCGCGATAGCATTGCAGCGCCATTTCCACGGACACGGAGCCGGTTCCGCAGCCGATGTCCCACACGGTGTCGCCGGGGCATATCCCGAGCCGGGAAATAACCAGCGCACGCACCTCGGATTTCGTCATGGGCACCTTATTCCGGATAAATTCCTCGTCCGGTATTCCCGTGCGTATATGCGTTTCCGGTGCCGGATTTTCCGTCAGCATTACCGAAAGGCGGTCGGTTTCGATGTCGGTGAATCCCTTCGCCGTGCCGGAGATAATGCGCTCCCGCGGATACCCGAGCCGCTCCCCGATGTGCACCGTCATGCCGCCAAGTCCGTATTCACACAGCCGTCTGCACACCTCACGCGCGCCGGATTCCCCCCCCAGCAGGAAGAAGCAGCGGCGGTGCATGGCGGCATTCCGTGCGATATTCGCGGATTCTCCGTGCAGGTTCACGGTGGGGATATCCTGCCACGGGATACCGAGCTTTCCGCAGAAGTACACCGGGGAGGAGATTCCGGAAATCACCTCCGCCAGAACGGAGTCCGGCAGCGCTCTCAGAAGTCCCTCCGCGCCGCTGAAATAGCCGCAGTCCCCGGACATGAGCACCGCAAACTTATCATATCCGGAATCCAGAATATACCCGGCTATCTCGCCGCTGTTCCAGCTTGTGAAACACGGCTTCGACAGCGCGGAAAACGGCTCTAGCATTCTCGCCGCGCCTATCAGGCAGTCTGCGCTTCCGATCGCGGCGCGTGCCTGCTGTGTGAGGGTGGTGTTCCCGTCCATTCCGATTCCGACTATGTAAACCTTTTTCATGTTATCTCCGTTTCAAGGATTTTTTCTGTCTGTGCGAGGGAACAGCCCTGCTCCACCGGGCGGCGGAGCGTCAGCAGTTCCGCGCCGCACTGCACCGCGGCTTCCGCCTTTTCCGGGAATCCTCCGGCGGCTCCGCTTTCCTTCGTCACGAGTATTTCTGCTGCCGCCTGTCTTATGTGGGCGACGTTCTGTTCCACCGTGAAGGGTCCCTTTTCGAGGATAGTCTGCTCCGTCAGGAATCCCAGCTGCGCACAGTGCTCCGCCGCGCCATCCGCCGGGAGAATACGCACCGTCAGCCGGTCACGGAAACCGCGCACTTTCGTGTATTCCGCGAGGGAGTTCCCTCCGGTGGTTATCAGCGCCTTTTTGTCGTTGCCGTTCAGGTATTCCACTATCTCCGGAATACTGTCAAACAGTCGCCCGGGCGGATTCCCGGATCCCTCCCGGAGCAGCCGCAGGTACCGCACGCCGGATTTCGCGCAGGCTGCTCTGACGTTGGCGGACACATTCCGCGCAAAGGGGTGGGTGGCGTCTATCACCGCTGCATAATCCCCGGATCTCAGCAGCGCGGAAACTTCCTGCTCGTCCAGTTTCCCCACCAGCTCGCGAATGAATCCCGACTGTGGGAGGAGTTCCGCGCCGTATTCCGTCGCAGTGCTGACCGCCGCGCGGATTCCCTTGGCGGCGCAGAATTCCGCCAGCAGCCTGCCTTCGGTCGTCCCACCGAAAATCAGTATCTCAGACATTCCTGTAGCCCCTCGGCGTGACCATTCTGCCGTTGATTTCCCGGGTGGAGCTGCTTCCGATGAACACGGTGCAGAACATATCCACGGCGGTTTCGCGGAGTTCACCCAGCGACATCACCCGGCAGGAGCAGCCCTCGCGCCCGATATTCCGCGCAATTCCGCAGACGGTATCCGCCGGTTTGGATTCCAGCAGGATATCGCACGCCCGGGCGAGATAGTCCGCACGTTTTTTAGAGGAGGGATTGTACAGTGCAATCGCGAAATCCCCCTCCGCCGCCATACGCAGACGCTTTTCGATGAGCTCCCAGGGGGTGAGCAGGTCAGAAAGACTGATGACCGCGAAGTCGTGTCCCAGCGGAGCGCCGAGCAGAGCGCTTCCGCTGAGCGCTGCGGTAACTCCCGGCACCACCTCAATTTCCACCCCGGGGTATTCCACGGAAAGCTCCAGCGCCAGCCCTGCCATGCCGTAAACTCCGCTGTCGCCGCTGCAAACCAGCGACACAGTTTTCCCTTTCTGAGCCTCAGAAAGCGCCAGGCGAACGCGTTCCACCTCACTTTTCATTCCGGTGGCGAGGTAGTCTTTCTCCGGGAATATTCCGCGGAGAAGCTCCACATACAGCGTGTAACCCACCACAAGGTCGCTGCCGAGTATTGCGGACTGCGCGTCCAGGGTCATTCCGCCGGCGTTTCCGGCTCCGGTCCCGACTATGTAAAGTTTCATTTCTGTTTCCTGCTGAAATCTATCAGCACGTTCCTTTCCGCCGCTGCGATGGTCACTCCGTCTGCGGCTGTTTTCCCGAGTATGAGGGTATTTCCTCCGGCTGCGGCGCTGCGCTCGCACACGCTGTCAACGCCTACGGTACGCGCCACGAAATCCGAGCCCGTGAATTCCCCGGGGACTGCCGCAAGCTGCTCTGCCGTGTAGGTTTTCAGCGGCGCCTTCAGTTCCTCGCAGAGCCGCAGAATACACGGCTCCTCCGACTTGCGGTCGATGGTGGAGATCATGGAAATACGCCGTATCTGTGCCGCTGTAAGTTTCCGTTCCATCAGCGCCATGAGCGCAGAGTATTCCGCTCCCTTTTTGCAGCCCACCCCGAGCACGATATTCTTCGGCGCGAGGTTGAACGTCACCCCGAACGGCTTTGCGAACATTTCCTGGGAAATACACAGCCCGTATTTTCCGTTGTCATCGCGGTTTATTTCCGGCGGCAGATTCACGCATTCGAATTCCGAATACAGCCCGATTTTTTCTCCGCGAAGTACCGCAGCGGCGATTTCCTTGGCGGAGCTGAGGTCGTCGAAAAACAGCCCGTTGGCAAGGGCGAAGCAGTCTGGCGAGAATCTTCCGCCGGAGTCCGTCGCGGTGGTGATCACCGGCTGTGCGCCGACTGCTTCCGCGATGGATTCCGCCAGGCGGTTTGCGCCGCCGAGGTGCCCGGAAAGCAGTGATATTGCGTATTTCCCACAGTCGTCAAGCACCACGACCGCCGGGTCGGACTGCTTGGAGTGCAGATTCGGTGCCACTGCCCTGACCGCGATTCCGCAGGCGCAGACGAATATCAGCGCGTCAAACGACTGGAAAACCTCCGCGACGGTATCCGACAGGCTGGAGAATCCCGAAACGTCCCCGGCGGCGTACTTGTGGAAGCAGAACCGCGTGACCCGGTATTCCGGCGAAAGTATCTCTGCAATGCGTCCGGAAAGTTCCGCTCCGCGCCCTGTCACGGAAAATACGGCGGCTCTCATGTGCGCTCCTTTGCCTGGCGGAATTCCGTGGAGAATCCGCTGTCGTAAAGCCTTGACAGCTCATAGTCGCCGCTGAGGAAGTTCCCGACAGTTATCAGCGCGGTCTTGCGGATTCCGTTTTCGTCGGCGGTCTGCGTGAGAGTACCCACGGTGCAGCGGCAGATTTTCTCGTCCTGCCAGCTTGCCTTGTACACTATCGCCGCCGGAGTATTCTTGGAGTAGCCGCCGGAAATAAGCTTTTCGGAAAGCTCCCGGAGCATTCCGGTGCTGAGGAATACCACCATCGTTGCCCCGTGCGCCGCGAGGGATTCTATGCTTTCGCTCTCCGGTACCGGGGTGCGCCCTGCCATGCGCGTGATGATCACTGTCTGGCTGACCGAGGGCAGGGTGTATTCTGCCCGGAGTGCCGCTGCGGCTCCGCAGAAGCTGCTGACCCCGGGGCACACCGCGTATTCTATTCCAAGTGCTTCCAGTCTGTCCATCTGCTCGCGTATTGCGCCGTAAAGGCAGGGGTCGCCGGTGTGGAGCCTTACTGTGCGCTTCCCGGTGGATTCCGCCGCGGATATCACGTCAATCACCTCGTCCAGCGTCATCAGCGCGCTGTTGTGTGTTTCACAGTCCGGCTTTGCGTATTCAAGCAGCTCCGGATTCACAAGCGAGCCGGCGTAAATTATCACGTTCGCCTGTTGGATAAGCTTCAGTCCGCGCAGGGTGATGAGGTCCCTTGCGCCGCAGCCAGCTCCCACGAAATCAACCATTGTATTCCTCCGATATAGTTCTGATAAGCTCCCCGGCGGACGGCGTTTCCACCAGTATCCCGTACTTGTCCGAGAACATCACCGCGCCGATGGGGACAGTGCTCTTTACCTTCGCGCTGAGGTAGTATTCTGCGCGCCGCCCCAGTATCTCCATCGCCTTTTCACATACTCCGGAATCCCTGAGCAGCGATATCGCCGCGTCCGCCGTGACGCATTCCGTTATCTTCTTCAGCGTGTCCGGATCCGCACCTGCGAGAAGTCCGCAGGTGACGAGGACTTCCATTCTGCCGTCTGCCTGTGCGGAGTGAGTGTTCATTATTCCTGCGCCGAGCTTCACCATCTTGCCGATGTGACCGATTATGAGAATGCGCTCAAATCCGTATTCCAGCGCTGCGTCTATCGCCTCTCCGATGAAGTTGCTGCAAGTAACGCAGCGGTCGAGGGCGAAGGGCATATTCCGCTGAATGAAGCTCTGGCTGTAGTTCCCGAGGGCCAGCAGCAGACTGCGGCAGCCCTCCTCGCGGCGCATGCGCTCTTCCAGTCGGATCGTGTCCACCAGCGCGGAATTGCTCATCGGCTCGACGATTCCGGTGGTGCCGATTATCGAGATACCGCCCTCGATTCCCATGCGCGGGTTGTAGGTTTTAGAAGCCAGCTCGGCGCCCTTCGGCACGGAGATAACAACGTGAAATCCGCCGCGGTAGTCGTAGTGTTCCGCAATCTCCGCCACCGCCGCCACTATCATTTTCCTGGGGACGGAGTTTATTGCCGCGGCTCCCGGTGG
>OGUO01002852.1_pt1 | contig 10088 bp, 13 predicted proteins | sample 1553641 | NCBI WGS metagenome assembly OGUO01 (sample SAMEA2579980, study PRJEB22360) | human gut metagenome | biome: human gut; feature: human-associated habitat; material: faeces | place: Denmark | collected 2008/2010 | reverse complement strand
TTTATTATTTTAATAAATTAATAATTGTATCTATAACTAAATTAATCATAATATCATAATTCATCTCTTTGTGCTTATGGTACACAATTTCGTGACATAAATCATCAATTAAATGCATACCGATATGGACTTTTTCCTTCAAATTTGTAGTGTTGCACCCAGTGTTTATTAAAATATTTGAAATGGTATTTGTCATAAATAATTCGTGTTCTTTGAAAAAATGTGCTATTTCTTCATCAGAATGTATCATAGCAGTAATTTCTTCGTGCGCAGCTTGAGATAATTTATGATTTTCAATATATTTATTAATCATTTTTCTTAATAAATCTGCTAATTTGTCTTTATCTATATTTTCTTTTACATCAATATTTAACATTGGATAAAAAATATCTGATGAGTATTTCTTTATTCCTTCAATTAGTATATCATGTTTGTCTTTAAAATATTGATATACAATGCCAGTAGAAACACCAGCTTCTTTTGCAATTTCAGCTGTGTTGGTATTATAATATCCTTTTTTACAAATTAAATTAAAACCAGCTTCTATAATTTTTGCTTTTTTCTCAATAGAACGTTTTTGTATAGGTTGTCTAATATCTTTTACTCCCATATTGACCTCCAAAATATATTTTAAAATCATTATAATAGCTAGAAGACAATATGTCAAGAAATATGAATTTTTTTTCATATACTATTGACTTTCATTAAAACAATAATTATAATACAATTAAATGTGAAATATATTTCAGATAAAAGGAGGAACTATGAAAAATATAGTAGAAATAAAAAATGTAAGTAAAATTTACAAAATAGGAGAAAAAGAATTTAAAGCACTTGATAATATTGATTTATCTATAAATCAAGGCGAATTTGTTGTAATACTTGGTCCATCAGGAGCAGGAAAATCAACATTATTAAATCTAATTGGGGGAATGGATAAACCAACTGAAGGCAGTATAAAAATTGATGGAGAGGAAATTTCAAAATACAATGAAAGTCAACTAAGTGAATATAGAGCAGAAAATATAGGATTTATTTTTCAATTTTATAACATATTACCAACATTAACAGTTTTAGAAAATGTTGAGTTAGTAAAAGATGTTGTAAAAAATGGAAATGATAGTAAAGAAGCGTTAAAAGCAGTTGGACTTGAAAAACATATGAATAAATTTCCAAATCAATTATCGGGAGGGGAACAACAAAGAGTATCAATTGCAAGAGCCATTGCTAAAAATCCAAAACTTTTATTATGTGATGAACCAACAGGGGCATTAGATTCTAAAACAGGTGTAGAAGTACTTAAACTATTAAAAAAACAATGTGATGAAAACAATGGAGCAAATACTGTAATTATTGTAACTCATAATAGTTTATTTGCTGATATAGCCGATACAGTAATAAGAGTTAAGAATGGAAAAATCGAAAGTGTAGCTGTAAATGAAAACCCTAAGAAGATTGATGAGGTGAAATGGTAATGAGCAAATTAAATAAAAAAATATTACGAGATATAAAGCTAAACAAAATGCAATTTTTCAATATCTTCATTATGGTTTTTTTAGGAGTTTTCGTATTTGCAGGTATTCATTCTTATATGGATGGAATGAGAGTAAGTGGAAACAAATATTATGAAAATAATAATTTACAAGATATTTGGTTAACAGGAGAAAACTTTAGTGCAGAAGATTTAAACAATGTAAAAAAAATAAATAATGTAAGAAATGCTCAAAGAGTTTTAAGTATACAAACAGATTTAGAAAATTATAAAGATGTAGCATTAGAAACAAATTTTATAGAATCAAATGAAATATCAAAAATGTATATTGCAGATGGAGAAGAATTTTCAAAAGAAAAAAGTGGAATATGGCTTGATAGCTATTTAGCTAAAAATCTTAATTTGAAAGTTGGAGATGAAATTACTTTAAATTACAAAGATTATAAGATAACAGAAAAAATATTAGGTTTAGTAACTACGCCGGATCACGCATACTTTGTAAAAGATGAAACAGCAATATTTCCAACACATAAAGATTATGGCTATGTATATCTTTCAATAAATGAATTCCCAAAAGATTATATTTATGATGAATTAAGAAATAATTTAATAAAAACAAATCCAATGATGGAAGCAGCAGATAAAAATACACTTACAAATGAAGCAATAGAAAAGATGATACCAGACTTCAATATAGAAAATTATTATGTGTTTAATCAAATAATAGTAGATGTTGATGATACAAATAAATTAGATGATACAAAAAGAGATATTGAAAACAATATAAAATCAGCAATTGCAGTAACAGACAGGGAATCTAGCGTATCTTACGAAGCTTATAATTCGGAAATAGAAGAAGGAGAAACATATTCAAAAGTATTTACATTTTTATTTTTGTTTATAGCAATTTTATCAGTAGTAACTACAATGAATAGATTTGTAAAAAAACAAAGAGCACAAATTGGTACACTTAAAGCTTTAGGATTTAAAAATAATAAAATAATTAAGCATTATGTGAGCTATGGATTTTATATTAGCTTAATTGCATCAGCATTGGGAATTTTAGTTGGAAACTTTGTACTTGGAAAATTTTTCTTACAAATGGAAATGGGATATTTCGAGGTACCAGTCTATAATACAGTGATACTACCAATTGTGTATATACTTGCAGTTTTCGTAGTAATTGCAATTACTTTAGTTACATACTTATCATGCAGAGGAATTTTAAAAGAATCAGCAGTAGATGCCTTAAGAGTAGAAGTCCCAAAAGTTAAAAATACAAAGTTTGATTTAAGTACAAAAGGAATATTCAAAAGAGCATCAATTTCTACAAGATGGAATTTAAGAGATATAGGAAGAAATAAAAGTAGAAGTATAATGGCAGTAGTAGGAATAATAGGTTGTACAATGCTTATTGTATGTGCTTTCGGAATGTTAGATACAATGAATTCATATTTGGATTGGGAATTCAATAAAATTAATAACTTTGAATATAAGCTTTCATTATCTAATAATTATACAGATGAACAATTTAAAAATTTAACTTATAAATATGGAAATTCAACAAGTCAAACTTTGGGAATAGAAATAAAAAATGGAGATAGAAAAGAAACCAATACTCTAACTATAAATGATGCAAAAGAGCATTTAAAATATACAAATCATAATAAAGAATATATAGATTTAAAAGATGATGGTATATATATAACAGAAAAATTATCTGAAAAATATAAATTAAAAGTTGGAGATGAAATATCTTGGCATGTATTTGGAGATGATAATTGGTATACATGCAAAATTGTAGGATTAAATCGTGATCCACAAAATCAAAATTTAAATATGACAAAAAAATATTATGAATCATTAGGGCTAACCTATAAAGCAGATTCATTATATACAAATGATAATTTGAGTGATATTAAAATATTAGACGGAGTTGATACAATTCAAAACATATCAAGCTTGCAAGAAGGAATGGAAAATATGTTAGAAACTGTGAAATCAATGATTGTTCTTTTAATAGCAGTTTCAGCAATACTCGGATTTGTTATAATTTATAATTTGGGAGTATTATCATTTGCAGAAAAACAATATCAATTTGCAACACTAAAGGTACTAGGATTTAAAAATAAACAAATACAGAAAATATTCGTAAAACAAAACTTATGGCTTTCAACACTTGGCATTATTTTAGGATTACCCCTTGGATTTATTATGACAGATTATATATTTAAATCTGCACTTGGAGATAGTTATGATTTTTCAGCAAGCATAAAAATAACATCATATTTATTATCAATATTTGGAAGTTTTGTTGTTTCAATAATTGTTAATAAAGTGTTAGCTAGAAAAATAAAAACAATAGATATGGTAACTAGTTTAAAAGGAAATGAATAATTAAATATTATAAGATAAAAGCTGGTATTAATGTAAAGTTAATACCAGCTTTTAAAATATAAATTTAGTTTGCCATAAATTTTTGTTTAACAGTATCAATTTTAGCTTGATCAATAGTAGCAGTTTTATACCAACCTTTTTCTGCCATCAAATTATAAATTTTATTTTGAATATCTAAAGATTCATTTAATGCTTCTTTAAAAGCTGTGTGTACTTCAAGTGTTGATGACTCAATCGTACCATGAAGATATAAATCACAAACACCTTTAATAATTAATAATTCTTTTTCCATTACATCTCTATCTTCCATGTCGGCCTCCTTACAATAGATTTAAAAATTTGTCAAAAATTTGTGTATGTTTTTGTTCCAACTCTCCAATGTAAGAAGAAAGAGTAGGATCAGTTAACTTGCTAGATGTTTTTTTACTGCATGATTTCATAAATTTCTCATGTTCCAAAGCATCTTCAATATATAAAAGTTCTTTACTTGTCACGTTTATCACCACCTGTAGATATTATCTACTAAATTAATAAATTATATACAGATATTTACATAACTAAATTAAATATATTCTGAAACTGCTAACTATAGACAATATATTTTGATAAAATGTAAAAAAAAGTATTTATATTTTAAATTTTAATGTTATAATAATAAAAAAAGAAAGGTGATGATTGTGATGATAGAAAACATGAAAGAAAATATGAAAGATGTATTATTAATGGGGCTTGGTGCTTTATCTTTAACAGGAGAAAAAGCAAATGAACTTAAAAAAGAAGTATTAGAAAGCGGAGAATCTCTATATAAAGAAGGTTCTATAAAGAATGAAGAATTGAAGAGAAGTTTAAAAGATAAAATAAAAGAAAATACAAACATAAAAGTCACAACTGCAACAAAAGAAGAAATAGTAGATATAATAAATAGCATGAGTGACGAAGAAAAAGAGGAAATCTCAAGCTTATTAAAAAACAATACAGATATGAAAGATGAAGTAAAAGAAGAATGTGATGAAATAAAAGAAGAAAACAAAAATAAAGAAAATGATTAAAATCTAAAGAAAAAATGATTATAGAAAAGAGAGATAATATGGATGAAAAAACAAGATTAAAAGAGATTGTTTCTATTTTAAAAAATAGTGATCTAATAAAGGGAATTACTCCAGAAAAGGTATGTATAACAATATCAAATTTGGGACCAACTTTTATAAAAATAGGTCAAATTTTGTCAAATAGATATGACTTATTACCTAAGGAATATTGTGATGCTTTAGCAAATTTAAGAGCCAATGTTAAACCAATGAGTTTTGATGAGGTCTCTGAAATTTTGGAAGAAGAATATGGCAATATAAATGAAGTGTTTGAAAGTATATCTAAAACTTGCATAGGTTCTGCTTCCATTGCACAGGTACATAAAGCTAAATTAATAACAGGTGAAGATGTAGTCATCAAAGTTCAAAGAAAAAATGTGTATGAAACAATGACTATGGATGTTAAATTATTGAAAACTGCAATTAAAATACTACATCTAAATTTACTTATAAAAGTAATAAATATAAGTGATGTAATAGATGAAATGTATAATATTGCAAAAGAAGAAATGAACTTTTTAATAGAAGCAAAGCATCTTGAGGAATTTAGAGAAAACAATCTTGACACAGTATATATAGACTCTCCAAAAGTATATAGTAATCTAGTTACAAAAAAAATCTTGGTTATGGAAAATGTTGAGGGAATAAATATAAACAATACAGAAGAGTTAAAAAATCAAGGATATGATATTGAAGAGATAGGACTTAAACTTGCAAATAATTATATTAAACAAGCTTTAGAAGATGGTTTTTTTCATGCAGACCCTCATCCAGACAATATCTTAGTTCGTGAAGGAAAGATTGTATTTTTAGATTTAGGAATGATGGGAAGATTAAGCTCCAGAACAAAAGAACTGTTAAAAAAAGCAATGAAAGCTATAGTTAGAAATGATATTTCTGATATTGAACATATATTACTTAGCATGTCTACTATAACAGAACCTGTAAACCATGTTAAATTAAGATCTGATATTCAAAGAATACTAGATAAAAATGCAAATGAAGATATAAAAAATATTGATATTATAGAATTTATGAATAGTATTAATATGATGCTAAAAGAAAATCATATTAAACTAGACAAAAATATTACTCTATTAATTCGTGGAATTTGTGTAATTGAGGGTACGTTGGAAGGAATTAGCCCAGATATTAATTTATTAATGGTGTTTAACAATACAATTAAACAAAATACTTTAAGAGAGGTTTTTTCAGAAGAAACATTAATAAACACTGGGAAAAATTTTATAAATGGAGCAAATAGTTTAGGAATGCTTCCAAATGAACTATTGAATTTTATAAGAGATGTAAATCGTGGTGAAACCAAAATTGATATAGAAATGGCTAATTCAGATAAACAAGTAGATAAACTTGAAAAAATGTTACATCAATTAGTTATTGGTGGATTAGATGCAGCAGTACTTCTTGGCGCAACTATGGTGGATAACAAAATTCTAAGATATATATATTTAACATTTGCTACCATATTTACAATTTGGCTATTTATACAAATGGCTAAAGATCACTTTCATAAAGGATATTAAAAATATATTTCATATATAATAAAGGGCAAGCAATTAAAAACTGCTTGCTTTTATGGTATGCTATAATTATAATTAAAAAAGAAAAATTTTATTATGAAAATATAGAGATAACTAGAGAATCAGTAATACTACTATATTATGGGATTATTTCAAATACAATGAATTTAAAGATAAAAATGACTACATCAAGAGACATAAAAATGGCTAATTGGCTAAAAAGTTTAGTTAAAGAAATTTCTGATGAAAGAACAAAAGAAATATTTATACAAAAATCTCAAATAGGTAATAAATTAAGAGAAGAAATGGAAATCGAATTTAAAGATGAATTTGTTAGTATTAAATGGAGTATGGGACAGTTAGAAGTTGCAAATGTAAATGAATTCTTACAAAAACATGAAAAAGAAATAATTGACATAATGCATAGAGTTAGTGATGAAAATGATGTTGAATTTATGTCTGTTAATTGTATGGACATCTTAAATGGATATACTATTATTCTTAGCATGAACGATAAAACCAAAAAAATTATTGAAGATGCAGTAAGCATAAAATTTGTTGGAAATAAAGCACGATTAGACTATCTAATTAGCAGAAAAGAAATAGTAAAAGTTATAAGGGAAGTGTTTAAAAAAAAGTGACTGAATCAAAATATAACTAGTTTAAATGAAATGTTTAAAAAAACTAATATAGAATGAGAAAGTTGAACAATTTGACGAACAAACAATTTTGTGTTAATATAATGTCATAGTATTTCAATTCGACCATTCGCGTGATACTATCTTAAGGAAATAAACTAGAAATAGTTTTTATAATAAAGAATGTTATAGAATCTTTCTTTATGAATGGCAAAAATATAAACCATAGCAAGATTTTATGGTTGTTTTTGCTCATGTTCATAGAAGGGAGGTTCTTATTTTTTTACAACCAAATAGAGAATAAAGGAGATAGGTAAAAATGAAAAAAGAAGAACTAAAATATTATTCAGAAGTGGCAAATTGGGATTTTAGCCAAATAAAATGTGAAACAGAAAAATTAACAGACTGGGATTACATTGAAGAAATAAGAAAACACACAAATGAAAATTCTCTATGCCTAGATTTAGGAACAGGTGGAGGAGAAAAGGTTCTAAAAGAATATCCAAAAGTTGGAATGGTAATTGCAACAGATTTTTCAAAAGAAATGATTTACACAGCTAAAGAAAGTGCTAAAAATTATAAAAGAAGAGATGTGAAATTTGTAGTAATGGATAATCTAGAAATGAAATTCCCAGGGGGATTATTCGACTTAGTATCTGCAAGACACACAAAAATAAATGCTAAACAAATCTATGATTGTTTAACTAAAGATGGAACACTTGTAATAGAAGGTGTAGATCAAAAAGATTGTTGGAAAATGAAAGAGCTATTTGGAAAAGGTCAAGGATATAAAGATAATAAGGAAATATCAGAAAAAGATTACGAAGATATAGTTAATTCTGGATTTTCAAGGATAGAAAAGTTTAGAGTATTAATAAATGAGTATTATCAAACAGAAGAAGATTTAATGGCCTTATTATTAAAGGCTCCAATATTAGATGACTTTTCTGGAATTGAAGATTCTTTTGAAGGACATCTAAAGACAATAGATTCCAGACTGTTTAGCGAATATATTAGAAAATTTAAAACTGAAAAAGGGATACTACTTGAAAGAGTATTATATGGAATTGTAGCACAAAAATAATTTATGTACTTGGGAATACAAATATATATTTCTTGTATTTTTTATATGAAAGTGGTAAACTATTAAAAATAAATATTGACTAATTTTATTTAGAATTAATTAGTTTTATTTAGGTTTATAGTGTTAGAAAATATAAAGTTTGTGACCGTGTGGCTGAACTTGTGTGATAGTGAATTATGTCTACTGAAAAAAGTGAGAAAGTAAACAAATTACACGAATTCTTGGTTAAAAGTTGTCGTTTTTATCGGTTACAAAGGAGGAAAAAATGTTTAAATTAGTATCAAATTACAAGCCGACAGGAGATCAACCACAAGCAATAGAATACCTATCAAAGGGAATAGAAGAAGGCAAGAAGTTCCAAACTTTACTTGGCGTTACGGGCTCACGGTAAAACCTTCACAATGGCAAATATAATAAATAAAGTGCAAAAACCAACACTCGTTTTAGCACATAATAAGACACTAGCAGGACAACTATACTCTGAATTCAAAGAGTTCTTCCCAGAGAACGCAGTAGAATATTTTGTGAGTTACTATTTTGCAAAATAAGAATGCCTATTTTTCAGTACTTTTAGGGCTGTCTAGTTCGGAAAAAAGTATAAAAAAAAGCCTAAAAAACATTAAAAAATCTAAACGAACTAAAAAAATTTGTGACCTGATTCGTAAAATGAGAAAATTTAAAAAAATAAAACTGAATTCTTTTTAGAGTTTTCTAATCAATTCAGTAATTTCCTAATATAAAACCTGTTTTTAAGTCACACGGAAAACTGGAAACACTAGAGCTACAATGAATAGCAAAATAGTTTGTGACTTTGGATATGAAAATAATAATACTATAATTTTTAAAGAGGGAGAATTAGATGAAAATATTTATATCGGAAAATCCGATAAAAGTAATGAATAACATATAAGATTATAAATATAGTTATTGAAATAATATCTAACATATAGAAGTTAATTTAGAAATAAGTTAGCTTCTTTTTTATGCCTTCAAAAAAAGAAGGAGGAAAAGATGAACAATGAATTAAAAATAACAAAAATACCAATAAAATACGAAAGAGAAATAGCATTTATGCTACACAATTACAACAGAATAGATAAATTGATTGAAAAAAGAAAAGGAACAATAATAGAAAATATGAACGTAACTAATGGAGCATATTTAAAAGCAGTTCATTCAGTACATAGTAATGTATTAGAAGATGTAATTGATAAATTTGAAACAGATGCTAATATATTAAGGTTAAAGGAATGGAAAAAAACTATAAATGTATTTTGTAGTAAACTTTATGATGATGATAATAAGTTGTATTATTATCTTATTAAATATAAATTTTTTTTGAATATGGATGAAGAAATAATAAAAGAGAGATTGAATTTAAATAGTAAGGAATTAAAACAAATAGATATGTATTTAAAATGGATACTATATCAATATGCTATTAAATCAAAGATTTACGAGGAGGCGATTTAATTTGAGTGAAATAATAGCAATAGCAAATCAAAAAGGTGGAGTTGGGAAAACTACTACAACATTTTCACTTGGTGTAGCTTTAGCAAAACAAGGAAAGAAAGTATTATTAATTGATGCAGACCCACAGCGGAGACTTAACAACTTGTTTGGGATATTATGAACAAGATAATTTAAGTAATACAATAGGAACTTTAATGGAAAATACTATTTGTGATAATCAAGTAAATGCTGAAGATGCAATACTTCATCATAAAGAAGGAATAGACTTAATTCCATCTAATTTAGATTTATCTGCAATAGAGTTTTCACTTGTAAATGCAATGAGTAGAGAATTTACATTAAAAAATTCAATACAAGATATTAAAGATAAATATG
>OGUO01002851.1_pt1 | contig 10092 bp, 7 predicted proteins | sample 1553641 | NCBI WGS metagenome assembly OGUO01 (sample SAMEA2579980, study PRJEB22360) | human gut metagenome | biome: human gut; feature: human-associated habitat; material: faeces | place: Denmark | collected 2008/2010 | reverse complement strand
CTCCGACATTCTGGGCTATGTCGCTGTCGGCGCGCGCTCGGTCGAGAATCAGCAGCACCGCCTCGTCGCGAGCGGTATTGATGTGCCCGTCGGCATGAAGAACCCCACGGGCGGCGACTTGAGCGTGATGATGAACTCCATCTATGCGGCGATGGGCGACCACACGTTCCTCTACCGCGGCTGGGAGGTCGAGACCGCGGGCAACCCTTACGCCCACGCCATCATGCGCGGCTATGTGAACGAAAAGGGCGACAGCCGCCCCAACTACCACTATGAAGACCTGATGCAGCTGCACAAGCTGTACGCGGAAAAGGGCATCAAGAACCCCGCCTGCATTGTCGACTGCAACCACGCCAACTCCGGCAAGCAGTATTTGGAGCAGATCCGTATCGCGAAGGAGGTCCTGCACTCCAAGCGCCACTCGAATGACATCAACGCGCTCGTCAAGGGCCTGATGATCGAGAGCTACATCGAGGACGGCAACCAGAAGATCAGCGAGGGCACCTACGGCAAGAGCATCACCGACGCCTGCCTCGGCTGGGAAAAGAGCGAAAAGCTCGTGCTGGAATTGGCCGATTTGCTGTAAATCAGCGTACGATAAAATGGAAAAACTCCCACGGTTCCGGTATTACCGGAACCGTGGGAGCTTTTATGTCAACTGCAGGACGAAACTTATTTCGCCTGCTTCATGGAGAGGCTGATGCGCTTTTTCTTCTCGTCGACTTCCAGCACGACGACCTTGACGACGTCGCCGACGGACACGACCTCGGACGGGTGCTTGATGAACTTGTTCGACACCTGCGAGATGTGGACAAGTCCATCCTGATGCACGCCGATATCGACGAACACGCCGAAGTCGATGACGTTGCGCACCGTGCCGGTGAGCACCATGCCGGGCTTTAAGTCCTTCATTTCCAGCACGTCCGTGCGCAGGATGGGCTTTGGCAGCTCGTCGCGCACGTCGCGGCCGGGCTTTAAGAGCTCCGAGACGATATCGCGCAGCGTGGGAACGCCGACGCCGATCTCACCCGCGGCCTTGTCCTCGCCGTAGGCCTTGACGCGATCGGGCAGATCGGCGAGCCTGCCGTCCTTCACGTCGGCGAGCGTGTGGCCGGTCAGGTCGAGCAGCGCCTTCGCGGCGTCATAGCTCTCGGGGTGGACGGCGGTGTTGTCGAGAACGCTCCTGCTCTCCGGCACGCGCAGGAAGCCTGCGCACTGCTGGAAGGCCTTGGGGCCGAGCTTCGGCACTTTCTTGATCTGCGCGCGTGAGGTGAACGCGCCGTTCTCCTCGCGGTACGAGACGACATTTTTCGCCGTTGTGCCGTTCAGGCCCGCAACGCGCTGCAAAAGTGACGGCGACGCCGTGTTGATATCCACGCCGACGGCGTTGACGCAGTCCTCGACCACGCCGTTCAGCGCCTCGTCGAGCTGCTTTTGCGGCATGTCGTGCTGATACTGCCCCACGCCGATGGCCTTGGGGTCAATCTTCACGAGCTCGGCAAGCGGGTCCTGTAATCTCCGCGCGATGGACACGGCGGAGCGGAGGTTCACGTCGTACTGCGGGAATTCCTCGGCGGCGAGCTTGCTCGCCGAGTACACGGACGCGCCCGCCTCAGAGACGATCATGTAGCTCACGTGCGCACTGCCCTCGTTCACCTGACGGATGAGCTCGACGGCCATCTGTTCGGTCTCGCGGCTGGCCGTGCCGTTGCCGATGGCGATGTGCTCCACACCGTGCTTTTTGATGAGCGTTGCCAGCGCGGCGATGGCTTCATTTTTCTGCCGCTCGCCGTAGGTCGGGTAGACCACGGCGGTATCGAGCACCTTGCCTGTGCCGTCCACGACGGCGACCTTGCAGCCCATGCGGTAACCGGGATCAAGGCCCATCGTGACCTTGCCCTTGACCGGCGGCTGCATCAAAAGCGGCTTTAAGTTGAGCGCAAACTGGCCGATGGCACCCTCGTCTGCCTGATCAGTGAGCTGATTTCGCACCTCGCGCTCGAGCGAGGGGAAGATGAGACGGTCGTAGGCGTCCTCGGCGGCGGACTTGACGAATTCCATGGCGGCGGAGCCGGGCTTCACGACTGCGCGGCGCAGCAGCGGGAGCGCCTGCTCGCGGTCGAGCGTGATGGAGACCTTCAAAATGCCTTCTTTTTCACCGCGGTTGATGGCGAGCACCTGATGCCCCTGCAAGCGGGCGACAGACTGCGTAAAATCGTAGTATAGGCGATAGACGCTGTCGTCCTCGGTCGCGGCCCTGCTCACAAGCTGGCCCTGACGGGAAATGAGCGCGCGAAGGCTCTTGCGGATGGCGGCGTCGTCAGAGATCTGCTCAGCGATGATGTCGCTCGCGCCCTGCAGGGCGTCCTCGACCGTCTCGACGCCCTTTTCGGGGTCGACAAAGTCGCGCGCGGCCTCCTCGGGCCGCGGGCAGTCTCGCTCCTGCGCGAAGAGCAGCGCGGCGAGTGGTTCAAGGCCCTTTTCCTTCGCCATCGTGGCGCGGGTGCGGCGCTTTTGCTTGTAGGGCCGGTAGAGGTCTTCGACCTCGGCGAGCGTTTTGGCGCTGTCGATGGCGGCAGCGAGCTCATCGGTCAGCTTGCCCTGCTCGTCGATAGACTTTTTCACCGCTTTGCGGCGCTCTTCAAGACCGCGGAGGTATTGGAGGCGCTCTTCGAGCGTGCGCAGAGAGGTGTCGTCCATTGCACCGTGGAGCTCCTTGCGGTAGCGGGCGATAAAGGGGATGGTGTTGCCCTCGTCGAGCAGATGCACGACGTTTTCAACGTGCCGGGGGTCTTTGCCGAGCTCGGCAGCAAGGGCCTGAATGAGATCCATAAAATGTTCCTTTCGTATATCGGGCGCCGAAGCGGCGCGGTCAAGTGAATCAGCAATGTCCGCCCGAAAGCGGGCGGAACGCAAAGTTTATTATACCGCATCGCGCGGCGATGCGCAAAGCCTTTTGCACGGAAAAAAGGCGAAGGATCGGCGCGACGGCTGGGGCTTTACATTTTGCCGCTTTGACGGTAAAATACGACGCAGCGTTCAAAGGCATCGAATGCTTCGCTTTGCCGCTCAAAGGCGGCATTTTTCAGCAAGAGAAGGAGAAAGCGAAATGCAGAAGAAAAACAACAAAGGCATCATCGCCCTCATCATCGTGCTTGTGCTGGCGGCTGCCGCGCTCGTCATTTGGCAGACAAACAAGCGGGAGACGCAGCAGGGCGGTAAGGAGATCACCGTCAACGTCGACCACCTGAACGGCGATGACACGACCTTCACCATCCACACCGACGAAGAGTACCTGCGCGGCGCGCTCGAGCAGGAAGACCTCATCGAGGGCACAGAGAGCGAGTACGGCCTCTATGTGCTGACTGTGGACGGCGAGACCGCCGACGAGAGCGAGCAGCAGTGGTGGGGCTACAGCGTGAACGGCACGTTTGCCGAGCTCGGCGTGGACAGCCAGCCCGTCGCGGACGGCGATGTGTACGACTTTGTGCTGAATGTCGGCTGGTAAGTCCGCAAGACTCAGCATCCGCGAGATCGCGGAGCTGTCGCTTTTCTGCGCGCTGATGGTCGCGGGCAAGGAGTGCCTGCGCCTTATCCCGAACGTGCATCCCGTCACGCTGCTGCTGCTTTTGGCCACGGCGGTGTACGGGGCGAAGGCGCTCTATCCGGCGTTCGGCTTTGCCCTGCTCGAGATCGCGCTTTACGGCGCGGGGCTTTGGAACCTGATGTATCTCTACGTCTGGCCGATCGTCGTGCTCGCTGCGCTGCCGTTTCGCAGAAGCGAGAGCCGCGCATTCTGGGCGGCCATCGCGGGGCTGCACGGGCTGTGCTTCGGCGCGCTGTGCGCCATTCCGTATTTTTTCATCGGCGGATGGCAGATGGCGTTTTCGTGGTGGGTCTCGGGCATCCCGTATGACGTCATCCACTGCGTGTCAAATACGGTCCTCGTCTTCGTGCTCTTCCCGCCGCTGCGGCGCGCACTGGAGCGCGCGAAGAAAACGTCGGGCGGAAGAGAATAGCAAAAAGCACCTGCCTTCAAGGCAGGTGCTTTTTGCCTGGTCGTGTCGCTTTTCAGCGTATAAGTGTCAGAACAGCGTTTCCTCGTCCTCGGAGAACAGCCGGTCGTTGACGGCGAAAAGGTCCATGCCGTGCAGCAGCCCGTAAATGATGATCGCGTCGCGCCGGACCTTTGGATAGAGCTCGGCGAGGCCGCACAGGCGCAGAAGCTCCTGCGTCTCCTCGAGCGAGGCGCTCAATCCAAAGCACAGGCACAGCATGCGGCTGCGCGAGGGATTGCGCCGTCCCGCAAAAATCTGGTGCAAGTATATTTCGCTCATGCCGGACTGCTTGGCGAGCGCGGCCTTGGAAAGACCCTTCTTTTCAAGCATTTCGTTGAGTCGCGCCACGGCGCTTGCCGAGGAGAAGTTGTCCTCGTTTGCCGCAAGGAATGTCGTCAGATCAGGGGCGGCCATCAGCTCACTGCGCAGATTATCCGTGCTTTTTCGTGCCATATCGATCTTCATCCATCTTCCGCCTTTACAAAAATTCAAAGACAACATATAATAATCCTCAATTATTTTACATTTTTTGACATGGGAAAACAATATGCTGGCTGCATAGGGTGTGAAATTTATGACGCTGTACGAGAGCTTTTTAGAGGCTGTGACAACCGAATACGACACGCTCCGCGTGCTGAAGCAGAGCCCGCGCGGCGCGGTCAGCGTCGTGCTGCAAAAGAATGTGCTGTTTTCCGGCACGGTCAAGGATAACCTGCGCTGGGGCAACGAAAACGCCACCGACGACGAGATGATCGAGGCGTGCAGGCTCGCGCAGGCGGACGAATTCGTCCGCTCCTTCCCCGACGGGTATGACACCTATATTGAGCAGGGCGGCTCGAACGTCTCCGGCGGACAGAAGCAGCGTCTCTGCATCGCCCGGGCGCTTCTCAAAAAGCCGAAGATTCTGATCCTCGACGACTCGACCTCCGCGGTCGACACGCGCACCGACGCGCTGATCCGCGAGGGCTTCCGCACCTATATCCCCGAGACGACGAAGATCATCATTGCCCAGCGCGTCGCGTCCGTGCAGGACGCCGACCTCATTCTCGTGATGGACAACGGCCATATTGCGGACATGGGCACGCACGATCAGCTCCTCGCTTCGAGTGAAATTTACCGCGAGGTCTACGAATCCCAGACGAACGGAGGTGAGCAGGATGAAGCGTGATCCCAAGAATTCCCGCCGCCCAAACGACGGCGCGGCGAACCTCGCCATGCTGAAGCGCACGGTGAAAAAGCTCTTTTCCTACTATCCTGTGCTCGCGCCCGTCACGTTCGCGTGCATCCTGTTCTCGGCCATCGTCACGTCGATCCCGTCGCTTTTCGTGCAGAATGTCATTCAGGTCATCGAAAAGTGGTACGTCTCGCGCGACTGGGTCTCCGCCAAAGCAGAGCTCATCCCCATCCTGTCGCTGCTCATCTCGCTCTATGTGCTCTCGATCATCGCGATCCTGGTCTACAAGCAGCTCATGGCCTATATGACGCAGGGCTTTCTCGACAAGCTCCGTCAGGAGATGTTCGGCGGCATGCAGGATCTTCCCATCCGCTACTTCGACACCCACCAGCACGGCGATATCATGAGCTTCTACACCAACGATATCGACACGCTGCGCCAGCTCGTGTCCGAAGCCATCCCCGCCTTCATCCAGTCTGGCGCGATCGTGCTGGCCGTGTTCGGCATTATGCTCTATTTCAGCATCTGGCTGACGCTCATTTCGGTGCTCGGCGTGATTCTGATGATCGTCGTCACCAAGCGCGTCGGCGGCGGCAGCGCCAAATTCTTCCTGCGCCAGCAGCAGGCCGTCGCCAGGACCGAGGGCTACATTCAGGAGACGATGACCGGTCAGAAGGTCGTCAAGGTCTTCTGCCACGAGCAGCGCTCCATCGAGGAGTTCGACAAGATCAACGACGCCCTCTTTGAAGACAGCTACCGCGCCCACGCCTATGCCAGCGTGCTCGGCCCCATCATCGGCAACATCGGCAACTTCCTCTATGTGGCTCTGGCGCTCGTGGGCGGCGTGCTGCTGCTTATCGGCGTTCCGAACCTGAGCCTTTCCGGCAAGGCGCTGGATATCTCGATTCTCGTCCCGTTCCTCAACATGGCCAAGCAGTTCACGGGCAATATCAACCAGCTCTCCCAGCAGATCAATTCCATCGTCATGGCGGGCGCAGGCGCGCAGCGCGTCTTCTCCCTCATCGATGAAAAGGCTGAGACAGACGACGGCTTCGTTACGCTCGTCGACGCGGACATCGCCCCCGACGGCACGATCACCGAGAGCGACCATCACACCGGCCACTGGGCGTGGAAGAACCCGAACGACAACGGCAAGGTCTCTTACCGCGAGCTGCGCGGCGACGTGCGCCTCATCGACGTGGACTTCGGCTACGAGCCGAATAAAGAGGTCCTGCACGACGTCTCCGTCTACGCAGAGCCCGGCCAGAAGGTCGCCTTTGTCGGCGCGACCGGCGCGGGCAAGACGACCATCACGAACCTCATCAACCGCTTTTACGACATTGCCGACGGCCAGATTCTCTACGACGGCATCGACGTCAGCAAGATCAAAAAGGCCGACCTGCGCCGCTCGCTCGGCATCGTCCTGCAGGACGTCAACCTCTTCACCGGCACGGTGATGGACAACATCCGTTATGGTAAACTTAACGCGACGGATGAAGAGTGCATCGCCGCGGCAAAGCTCGCCGGCGCGGACGATTTCATTACGCGCCTTCCGCAGGGCTACGCGACGGAGCTCGCCAACAACGGCGCAAACCTCTCGCAGGGTCAGCGCCAGCTCATCTCCATCGCCCGCGCGGCGGTCGCCGACCCGCCGGTCATGATCCTCGACGAGGCGACCTCGTCCATCGACACGCGCACCGAGGCCATCGTCCAGCGCGGTATGGATAAGCTGATGGAGGGCCGCACGGTGTTCGTCATCGCGCACCGCCTGTCCACCGTCAAGAATTCCGATGTCATCATGGTCCTCGACCACGGCCGCATCATCGAACGCGGCAGCCACGAAAAGCTGATTGCGGAAAAAGGAACCTATTACCAACTCTACACCGGCGCATTCGAGCTTGAATAACTCAAAAAAAGGACACATCCGTACGGATGTGTCCTTTTTTGATTTCGCATATCGTCCAAGTCCTCCCGCTATATTGTGTTGAACGCAATTTTTAAGGGAGGAATTCTATGTCTCGTTCCTTTTTCCGCACCTACGGCTTTCTGAGCGCGATGCTGCTCGCCATCGTACTCGGATGCGTGCTGGGCGCGCTGTGGCCGGGGGCGACGTGTCTCGCCCCGCTCGGCACGATCTTCATTAACCTGATGTTCTGCATCGTCGTGCCGCTCGTGTTCTGCTCGCTGAGTAGCTCCATCGCCTGCATGAAAAGCCCGAAGCGCGCGGGGAGGATCATGGGCACGACGCTTTTGGTCTTCATCGTCACGGGCCTTATCGCCGCAGTCATCATGCTCTTTGCGATGCGCCTCTATCCCCCGGTCCTCGAGCCGTGGGCGGACGCGGCGGCGGGCGCGGTCGATGAACAGGCGAGCGTCGCACAGCTGCTCGTCAACTTCTTCACGGTCGAGGATTTCGCGGCGCTGCTGTCCCGCCGCGCGATGCTGCCGCTCATCGTGTTTTCGCTTCTCATCGGCTTTGGCGTCAATCTGAGCGGCGGCGCGGACTGCCTGACGGCAAAAGTCCTGCAGGACATGACGAACTGCCTTTTGAAGGTCGTCTCGCTCATCTCCTACTACGCGCCCGTCGCGTTTTTCGGTTTTTTCGCCTCACTCGTCGCGACCTACGGTGCACAGATCACCGCGGCCTATGGCCGCGCGATGCTCGTCTACTATCCGCTCTGCTTTGTCTACGCGCTCGTCGCGTTTCCGCTCTACGCCTATCTCGGCGGCGGAAAGGAGGGCGTGCGCGTCATGCGGCGGCACATCCTGCGCCCCGCGGTCACGGCGCTCGGCACCTGCTCGTCCGTCGCGACGATCCCGACAAATTTAGAGGCCGCGGAAGACAGCGGCGTGCCGCGTGACATCTCCGACCTCGTCCTGCCGCTGGGCGCGACGATGCACATGGACGGCTCGTGCTTCAGCTGCGTGCTGAAGATCGCGTTCCTCTTCGGCGTGTTCGGCATCCCGTTTGAGGGCGCGGGGCTCATCGTCAAAATTCTGCTCGTCGCCGTGTTCAGCTCGGTCGCGATGAGCGGCATCCCCGGCGGCGGGTACATCGGCGAGTACATCATCTGTACGCTCTTCTTCCCCGCGCAGATGGCCATTGCCTACCCCATCGCCGTCACGATCGGCAACCTTGTCGACCCGCCCGCGACGATGATCAACGCCGCAGGCGACTACGTGGTCACGTTCCTCGTCGCGCGCTTCACCGAGGGAAAAGACTGGCTCGAGCGTGCGCAGAGGGAAAAGGCTGCACACTAAATTTTCCGTGCGCTTTCCGCGCAGGCATGCTATAATGCTGTTCGTTAACGAAAGAAGAAAGATTCGCCCGCTGCGCGCGGGCAGAAAGAGGTTTTTATCATGGAAGTTGGTCTTTCCATCGCGCAGATGCAGCGCGGTATGGACGTGGAAGGCTTTTATCTGCTCAAGGCCGCCTTTGCCAAGGTGACAGCCAGCGGCAAGCCGTTTTTGAGCGCAGTGCTCGCCGACACGAGCGGCACGATTGAAGCAAAGGTCTGGGACTACAGCGGCCCCATCGGCGAGCGCGACGTAGGCAAGGTGCTCAAGGTGCGTGGGAGCGTATCGGACTACCGCGGCATGCCCCAGCTCACAGTCGACAAGCTGCGCCTCGCCGAAGACAATGACCGCGTCGACGTCTCGAAGCTCGTGAGCGTCGCGCCCATCGACCGCGAGGCCGGCTATGACGAGGTCAAGGCACTCGTTTCGACCATCGAGGACGCAGACTACCGTGCCGTGTGCGAGGAAATGCTGCGCCGCCACGAGGCAGCGTTCCGCACCATTCCCGCCGCCAAGAGCGTTCACCACGGCTTTTTGTCCGGCCTTCTGATGCACACGCTCAACATGCTGCGCCTTGCCGATTTTCTGTCTGCGCAGTACGCGGACACCGTGAATCGCAGCCTGCTTCTCACCGGCACGCTGCTGCACGACTTCGCCAAGGAGCAGGAGTTCACATTCTCCGAGCTTGGCCTTGTGACGGACTATTCGACGAAGGGCCAGCTGCTCGGTCACCTCGTCATGGGCGCGCAGGAGGTCGCGGCGATCACCGCCGAGCTCGACCTGCCCGAAGAAAAGGCGACGCTTTTGGAGCACCTGATTCTCTCGCATCACGGCCAACCGGAATTCGGCGCGGCGGTGCTGCCCCAGTGCGCGGAGGCAGAGCTTTTGTCGCTCGTCGACCAGATCGACAGCCGCATGGAGATCTACCGCGAGGTGCTCGCGCCGCTCAAAGCGGGCGAATTCAGCCAGCGTGTCTTCGCGCTCGACAACCGCCGCGTGTATAAGCACCGCTGAAAAGCCGGTCCGGGAAAGGACCTGACAGGGAGAGGCTCTCTCGCACGGGAGGGGCTCTCCCTTTTTGCGTCCGTCTTTTCGCGCCGCGCGCTTTTTTCGACCGGATACGGAAAAACGGTGCTTCGCGCATTGCATTTGCGGGGCAGCTTTGCTATAATCAATGCAAAGCGTGATACTTTTGAAAGGATAGTGATTTGGCATGAAGAAGCTGCTCGATGCGATGCTTGCCGCCCTTGCGCGCGGTGAGCGCGTGGCGCTGTGCAGCATCCTGGCCTCCTCCGGCTCCGCGCCGCGCGGCGCGGGCGCAAAGATGGCTGTTTTTGAAGACGGCAGCACGCTCGGCACCATCGGCGGCGGCGCGGTGGAGCGGCTGAGCGGTCTGCGCGCGCTCGAAGCGATGAAAAGCGGGAAAAACGAGCTCGGGTCCTATGCGCTGCACCCGAGCGACGTGAACGATATCGGCATGATCTGCGGCGGCGAGGTGACGGTGTATTTCCAGATCTTCTCCCCGCAGCAGCGGGACGAGATCGCCGTGCTGAAGCGCTGGCG
>OGUO01002846.1_pt1 | contig 10107 bp, 9 predicted proteins | sample 1553641 | NCBI WGS metagenome assembly OGUO01 (sample SAMEA2579980, study PRJEB22360) | human gut metagenome | biome: human gut; feature: human-associated habitat; material: faeces | place: Denmark | collected 2008/2010 | reverse complement strand
CCCGCCTGTAGGCGGGGGGCGCACCTCAAGAGGTGGTTGCCGGACGCTGTCCCGTGCTGTCTGCTTGTCCTTGCTGCTTGATCTTCCCGCCGCGCGCGCACACCTTTTGTTGATGGCGCGCGCCACTACAAAACAGGCATTTTGTATAATTGCAGAGCAAATTCGAGGAAGAACTGCAACCGCAAGTATTTTACCCTGTTTTGGACCGAATGTCAAGCGAACAGAAAAAATCAGCGGTTTAGCCCGCTGATTTTTCCGCAAGATATTTTTGTTTGGTTGCTTCGCCGCCGCGCAGATGCCGCTCGGATTTGTTACGCTCGAGTACCTTTTTGACCGCGTTGTACAGCTCGCGGTCCTCGTGCCGTAATTTTTCCGTGACGTCCTTATGTACCGTGCTTTTGCTGATCCGGAATTTCTCCGCCGCGGCGCGAACCGTGGCTCCCGTCTCCACAATGTATTCGCCGAGGATGACGCATCGCTCTCTGTCATTTGAAAAATGCATAGCCAGTACCGTACTTTCGTAAGTTTTACTGAAATATATGTTTTTTTCTCCGAACTCATGCAATTTTCGGCGATGTGTGGTAAAATGATTGCAGAAAACGTTTTTGCGAGGTTCACCGTGATAAAAGAAGACGACAAATTCCGCCCATCCTCGTTGTTTGAAGGCATGACTTCCATCCGTGCGGTTCTGCGCGCAGCCGATGCCGGAACCAATGATCGGAAAATCCGCGAAATTTTATATGATAAAGAATTAACAAAGTCGCATTTCAAGGAAATCAACTATCTTTCCAAAATTGCACCTGCGCGCGGATTTACGCTCCGCGAGCTGCCGCATGCGGAGATCGCCGCACTTGCAATCGGCTCATCGCACGGCGGGATTCTTGCCGACTGCACCGAACGTACCCTGCCCGAGCTTGCGGTTGCCCTGCACGATGAAATCCTGCCGGACGGCTTTTATGCCATGCTGGACGGCATCGAAGACCCTTACAACTTCGGTTATGCGCTGCGCTCGATCTATGCTGCCGGTGCGGACGGGATTATTCTTCCCCGTCGCAACTGGTTGAGTGCCGCCGGCGTTGTGGCACGTGCCTCGGCGGGCGCATCCGAGCTTTTGCGTCTGTATACCGCTGATGCGGATGAAGCCGCCGCCTGCTTCAAAACGGCGGGATACAAAGTCGTTTGTGCGGATAAGCCGAATTCCACCGGGCTATACGAAACGGATCTGCGCAAGCCCGTATTCCTGATCGTCGGCGGCGAAAAGCGCGGCATCCGCGCGTCGGTGCTAAAGCAGGCAGACGCAATCGTGCGCATTGACTACGGGCGGGACTTCCCTGCCGCACTTTCCGCGGCGGCGGCGACGATCATCGCCTATGAGGTCTTCCGACAGAATCTGAAATGAAAAAATCCGTATGAAATTCGATTTCATACGGATTTTTTGTCATGCCGTTCAGGCGTTTTTGCCGCCGAACAGGCCTTTGATGAAATTCCATAGATCGACGAACATCGCGCCGACACGCTGCCAGAACGTTGTTTTGGCAGTCTCGGTTTCCTCTCTCTCGGACTTTTTGACGTCGCTCTCCTTGATCTCCTGCGTGCGCATCACGAACTGAATGCCCGTGGTATTCTCATTTCGTGCATCGGTCATGGACACCGGCGCTGCGCTTGCATCCATCAGCAGCACATTGCTGTCTTCACCGGCGTGGCTGTTCCACTCGTCGTCGATCAGATCGAAAAGCGTGCGCTTTGCATCCCGGATCGTGCCGGTTTGATTCAGACCCGCGGTGGCGCTGCGCAGCAGCGCGGAAAGTCCGTTCAGTGTGCTCTTGGTGCCTGCATCAAGGGCATTGCCGCTGCGTTTCAGCAACGATTCTGCCGTGCGGGCGGCGGAAACCAGGCTGCTCACACCTTCGGAGGCGGCAGCTGTAAAAGTTTTTGCATCTTCAATCGCAGCTTTGGCGTCCGGTTCGTACTTTGCGAGGATTGCGTCAAAGCTGTCCAGTTCGTCGAGCAGCGCATCGCCGACCGCTGACAGTTCTGCCATCGAATCGCCGAGTTTATCGGCTGTATCGAGAAAGTCGGTGATCATATCGGGATGCTTGTCAAGCTCGGTCAGCACATCTTTTGCCAAGCTGGTAAGTCCGATCAGCTGCACAGAGATGCCGTCGCCGTCATCTGCGTCAAGCAGCTTTAGCATCTCTTCCAGGTTGAAGATCAATTTGGCACTTGGCTTGCTGAGTGCCGCAATAGCGGTACTGATCTCGGTAATTTTTCCGTTGACGGAGGCAATGATCTTGTTGACCGAATCCGCCTGGTCAAGCTGCTCGTCAAATGAGGGGTCCTGCGCCATCTCGTACAGATCATTGATCTGCTTTGCCTGCTCGGGCGTCTTCCCTGCTGCGATCAGGAACTGCTCAAATGAAAGTGCCGATTCGGGGATTCCGTTTGCGGCAAGGTATCCGAGATACTGATTGTGGGCGGCGGTGGGGGCAGCCGCCAGTTCGCGGATCTCGTCCGGCGTCTTTCCGTCCACCGTGATCTCGTCGAGCTTGGAGAGTCCGCGCATGGATTCCAGCGTTCTGTGCAGGGCATGCAGATTGGCGCTTAACTTCGGAAGAATTTCCTGTACTTCTGCAAGATTGACGAGGAGTTCATCTGTAAATTCAACTGCATCTGCGCTCTTACCGTCCAGCGCCTTCTCAATCTCGCGGATCTCGTCGGCAAGCGAACGCAGCTCTTTGATGGAGGTGCGGGCGGTTTCAAGCTCGGGACGCAGCTGTTGCAGATTTGCATTCGCATCGTCATAGAGCGCGTCCAGATCATCCAACGCATGCGAGAGCGTTTCCAGATGCGCGCTCATCGGCTTCATGGAATCGACCAGCGGTCCGGCTGCATCCAGCGCGGCATCGAGATCGGCATAGACCTGATTCTTGCCCGCAGAGACGGTTTCTCTTGCATTGTCCAGGCGGTCGAGCCCGGCAGCGGTTTCGTTCATGCTGCTGCTCATACTCTCCAGCGTGTCCAGAATCACATCCAGGCTGTCACTGATGGCGTCGTATGCGTCCTCCGCCTTGTCCTTTGCCTCTTTCAGATCGGCAACCTGATCGAGCTGTGCAAGCGTTGCGGGAACGGCGAGGAAGATCATGCCGCTGTAGCTGAAATCCTCACTGCCGACGCGCATGGTGAAGTGCTGCTCCTCGCCGGGCAGGACCGCGTACAGCACACAGCGCAGATTGCCGATCAGCTGAACCTGCGCGCCCGGGGCTTCCAGCGAAAGAATATCGTCGCCGTTGAAGACAGAGTATGCGATCAGCACAAGGTTGTTGCGGTTGTATTCGGATGCGGTGGAATTCGGGACAGCGTCGAGCGTGATTTCCGCAACGCCGCTCTTCCCTGCCAGCTCCTCCGCCGCCATGGGCACGCCGTTCATCTTGTAGGACAACGAAAGCGTCCACGGGAAGTCGGTATAGGGCTTCTCGGTCTTGCCTTCAAAATAGAAGTGTTCCGGGACGTCGCCGGTCAGGTCAAACTCAATCTTGCCGTCGGAGACGGTTGCCGTGCGGCTGTCGTTCAGATTGGAGACCGCATCATAAACGCCGTAGTCCGTGATCTTGGGATTGCCGTGTGTCTGATAGCTTTTGACAACGCTGCTCTCTACAAGTCCGCCGTAATAGTCCAGCGTGGCATAATAGGTTTCATCGCAATAAGGCGCGATCGGCTCGGCGGCGCCGACCGATGCGACAAGCGAACCGGCGGCAAGCAGCACGGCGAGCAGTACAGCCGTCATACGACGGAGAAAATTTGTATTTTTCATATCGAAACTCTCCTTTATTCAATGCGCCGAAGCGGTGTAGGCACGGGGCTTTTTGATCTTGGGCTTTCTCCAGTGCAGTGTCGTCTTGGAGATGAGCGGCTCAAAGGCGGTGAGAATCGCGGGCAGCAGGAACAGAATGATGCAGGCGGAGATCAGCGAGCCGCGCGCCAGCATCATGCAGATGCCGCTGATGATCTCAATTTTGGAGACGAGACCGACGCCGAGTGTGGCACAGAACAGGACAAGCGCACTGGAAATGATCGAAGCGTCCGATGCGTCTGCCGCTGCCATTGCGGCTTCCTTTGCGGTCTTTCCGCTCTGCCGATCAGCGACAGGACGACCGCCAGCAGCACATAAAACGGCAGCTCGCTGTCTACAAGATCCTTCGTGTCCTTGATGACGACCGAGAACCCTGCGAGAAAGCACTTTTCGTTGCAGATCTTTCGGATGTCGCGGATCGCGTTCATCGTCTCTGTAGAGGACCCCGGCATGTCATATTGAATGATCATCATGGTCGAGCTGCCAGAGAAGAACGTGTCACGGATCTCTTCGGGCAGGAAGTCCTTCGGGATCTGCACGCCTGTGAGCGAGGAGATCCAGAGCGCGCTGCTCACGCCCGGAACGTCTTGGATCTGCCGACACAGCGAATTGGTGTATTCGGGCGGCATGTCCTCGACGATCAGCATGGTCGTCGCCGCACTGTGGAAGGGCTCTTCCAACAGTTTTTCCCCTTTCGAGGAATCGAAGTCCGGCGGCAGATAGGTCAGAATGTCGTAATTGATACGCGTTGCCGCCGCGCCGATGAAGCTGAACACAAGTGCAATCAGCGCGACGATCAGAATAATCACCGGCTTATCGGTCAGCCAATGTGCAATTTTTTTCAGCACAACTATCACCTCACGAAATGATTCATTTTTCCGACATCGACATTTTATGACCGCCGCACGGAAAAGTCAACGGCACGGAAGGGTTTCTCATAATTCTTAATATTTGTCAAATGCAGGGCGCTGACTTAATAATTTTTTATGGACGGCGCGAGATTTTTCTGTTATAATGTAGAAATGTAAAATGATAATAATCATGATAAAGAGGTGACGATCATGGAGGACCGGATTTTGATTGCGGATGATGACCCGTCGATTCTGATGCTGATCTCCGATGTACTGACCGACGCAGGGATGCAGGTGCGCACGGTGGCTTCCGGTGAGGAGGCGCTGCACGCTGTCGGGGAAGAGACGTTCTCGCTGATCATCCTGGATATTATGATGAAAGGCATCAGCGGACTTGAAGTCTGTGCAGCCATTCGCGACAAGGTAAGCTGCCCGATCCTGTTCCTCAGCGCAAAGGACAGCGCGCATGATATTATAGAAGGGCTGGGGCTCGGTGCGGACGACTATATCACAAAGCCGTTTGCCATTGATGAGCTGGTAGCGCGCATCAAAGCGCACCTGCGCCGACAGGCGCGGCTCGGTGAAAATACGACGGGCGGCGATGTCCTGCGAATCGGCGAGATCACGCTGGACAGGCGGCAGCTGACCGTAACACGCGGCGGCGTACCGGTCGATCTCTCCACGCGCGAATTTGAACTGCTCGACTATCTGATGCGCAACGCCGGGCAGACGCTCTCACGTGAGAAGATTTTCCGCGATGTCTGGAAGACCGAGTTCGGCGACATCGGCACGGTAGCAATCAATATCAAGAACCTGCGCAGCAAAATCGACCCCGACTGGGCGTATATCAAGACAGTTTGGGGCTCCGGCTATCAGTTTGTGACGCGCAGCGGCTTGAATGAAGAAAAACAGGCGGGGGACGCATGATGGAATCCGAATCAGAAAAAAAGGAGTTTCATTTTCCGGGCGTTTCGTGGCTGAAAGCGAGACTTTCGCGCAAAATGATGTTTATCACCGCCGTGTTTATCATCGTATGCCTGCTGCTCACAAGCTTCTTGTTCCTGCGTTATTTGCGGAGCTTTGTTTCCAATCAATATGATCAGGCGATTGACGAGACCAATCGCCTTGCCGACGAGGTCTGCTCCTTCTTAATCGGCAGCGACGGGGAAACAGCGGCGCTTGCGGACTTTCTTGCGGCGCGGCAGCTGCTCTGCACCATACACGATGCGGACGGCATGCTGCTCTTTAACAGCCGCCGCGATATGCCGGACAGCGTGTATTCCACGGTCTGTGCCGAGAATACGATCAAGCTTTCGGACGGACGGGTGCTGCATGTTGAGGTGCAGAGCGCCGCATGGTCGCGCGACGCACTCACGGGCGTGATCAACGGGCGTATCCGCATTGCCCTCACGGTATATGTCGGCGTGATGTCTCTGTTTGCGGTTTTGCTGATCTACTTTGTGATGATCGTTCCCGTTTCGCAGCTGCGCGAGACCATGCGAAAGTATTACGAAAGCGGAACACTGCCAGCGCGGAGCGAACGCAAGGACGAGATCGGGCGGCTGCAAAACACCTTTGCGGAGCTGACCGGTGTCCTTGACGCCAAGGAAAAGACCGAGCGGCGTATGATTGCTTCCATTTCGCATGACATCAAGACACCGCTGACCTCGGTGCTCGGTTACTCCGAGCGGCTTTTAACAGCCGAGCTTTCACCGGAAAAACAGCAGCAGTATCTGAACAGCATCCATGATAAGGCAATCAGCCTGAAGTCGATTGTAGACGAGTTTGACGACTACCTCGCAGTGGGTCTGCGCGGCGGCGCGCCGCTTGAGCTGATGTCGGCGGGAGCGCTTTGCGAGGCGATCCGGACGGAATACGAAGCCGAGCTTGCGGATGCACATGTTGCATTGCAGATTTTATGCAGCTGCCCCGATGCGCAGATTCTATGCAACATGGCGCATATGCGCCGCTACTTCGGCAACCTGATCGGCAACAGCATCCGGCACGGCGGCAGAAAAGACCTCGTTTTGCGATTGGATTGCCATACGGAGGACAGGCAGGTTGTGTTTGACTTCTCGGACAACGGCGTTGGCGTTGCACCGGAGCTGCTGCAGCAGATTTTTGAGCCGCTGTACACGTCGGATCGCGGCAGAAAGGTCTCCGGACTCGGTCTTGCCATCTGCAAGAGCATTATCACGGCGCACGGCGGCACGATTCGCGCCATGCGCGCAAGCGGCGGCGGACTGCTTGTCCGCGCCGCGCTTCCCGTAGCGAAAAAATAAAAAACTTCCGCAGCGCTTTGCAGTGCTGCGGAAGTTTTTTTATTTGTGTTATACGTTGAAGCGGAACAGAACAATGTCGCCGTCTGCAATGACATAGTCCTTGCCTTCGCTGCGGACGAGTCCCTTTTCCTTTGCGGCAGCCATGCTTCCCTCCTTGACCAGATCATCAAAGGCGATGATCTCAGCGCGGATGAAGCCGCGCTCAAAGTCGCTGTGGATCTTACCGGCAGCCTGCGGTGCCTTTGTGCCCTTTGTGATCGTCCATGCGCGGACTTCCTTCGGACCGGCGGTCAGATAGCTGATCAGCCCGAGCAGCTTATAGCTTTCGGCGATCAGGCGGTCAAGACCGCTTTCTTCAATGCCGAGGTCGGCAAGGAAGGCTTTCTTTTCATCGCCGCTCAGCTCTGCGATCTCCGCCTCGATCTCGGCGCAGACTGCGATGATACCTGCGTGCTCACTGTCGGCAAACTCCTTGAGCTTCATATAGCGCGGGTTGTGCGTAAGATCCGTGCCGATGTCATTTTCCGCGATGTTTGCAACGTAGATGACCGGTTTCATCGTGAGCAGCGGCGTGTCCGAAAGCAGCGCGCGCTCATCCTCGGTCATCTCGAAGGCGCGGGCACATTTTCCTGCCTCGAGCGTTGCTTTCAGCCGTTCCAACAGGTCTACTTCGGCGGCAAGGGACTTGTCGCCCTTCATCGCTTTTTTGGTGCGGTCGATGCGGCGGTCGATCAGTTCAAGGTCAGAGAAGATCAATTCCAGATTGATGGTTTCCACATCGCGGAGCGGGTCAATATTGCCGTCCACATGAATGATATTGTCATCCTCAAAGCAGCGGACGACATGGATGATTGCATCGGTCTCGCGAATATGCGACAGGAACTTGTTGCCGAGTCCCTCGCCTTTGGAGGCACCGCGCACAAGACCCGCAATATCGACGAATTCGATCACGGCAGGCGTATATTTCTCAGGGTGATACATCTCTGCGAGAACATCCAGGCGCTTATCCGGCACGGTGACGATGCCCACATTCGGGTCGATCGTGCAGAACGGGTAGTTTGCAGACTGTGCGCCTGCATTGGTCAGTGCATTGAAAAGCGTGCTTTTGCCGACATTCGGCAAGCCGACGATACCAAGTTTCATGTTTCAAAGTCCCTTCAGAATTCAGTCTTACTTATTATAGTACGTTTTTTTGCAAATTTCAAGCCCAATTAAGCTGTAATGTTGCGGAGCAACAGCAAAACATCGGCAAGTGCGACACTGCCGTTGCCGTCAAAGTCGGCAATTACCGGATCGACCGTATGATCCGCATCCAGAACGGCTCGCAGGAGCAGCAATACATCCCGCATGGTGAGATCACCGTCTCGGTCCATATCCCCCGGGACACCGGCAAGCGATCGCAGCGCACGACCGATGTCCAAAAGCCCGTAGCCGTAGCTTGTACTGTAGGCATCGGTGCCGAGCCGGACGGCAGAACGGGTCAGCAGATCGGTCATTTCTGTCGGTGTCAGCGTGGGATCTGCATTGAGCAACAGCGCAGCTGCAGCGGATACCAAAGGCGCGGCGAAAGAAGTGCCGGACCATGTGCCGTATCGGCTGCCCGAAAAGGTGCTGAAGACCCGTTCACCCGGGGCAACCAGCTTGACACTTGCATTCTTCTGTGACGTTGACGAGACTGCTTTGGTCTGACCGACCGAGCCGACGCCGATCACGCCCGAATATGCCGCCGGATAGTTCGGCACATCGTTGCCGTCATTGCCGACCGCGGCGACGACAATACACCCCCTGGCAATTGCATATTCGATCGCCTTTTTCAATGTCAGCGAATTTTCCGTAGCGCCGCAGCTCATGTTCAGGATCCGGCAGCCGTAAAGGTCAACCGCGTCGTATACAGAACGCACCATCATGCTGATCGTCGTTTTCGGGACGCTGGCATCAAAACACTTAAGCGGCTGGATCTTCGCCTTGGGCGCTGCGCCGATGGTGCCGACGCCGTTGATGCCGGCGGCGATCATCCCGGTGACAAAGGTGCCGTGCCCGATCGTATCTGTTGAAGCATCCACACCTTCCAGATAGCAGACGGTCGGCAGCAGATTCTCCGCAAGGTCGGGGTGGTCCGGCTGCACACCGGAGTCAATGACGCCGATCGTGATGCCCTCGCCCATATAGCCCATGTTCCACGCACTCTGCGCGTCGATCATGGTGAGATCCCATTTTTTAATGTAATACGGGTCGCTGTAGCCGGCGGCAGTGAGACGGATCTCAACATCCTCTTCATACCACAGGACGGCATCCTCACTTTGGAGCCGGGCAAGCGTGTCTGCATCCACAACGGAAAAAGCAGGCATGCCATCCTTGGCTGCAAGCAGCGCGGAATCATCCGTGCGCAGATACACAATATATTGTTCATCCGCCGCGTGCGCAGCCGTCGAAAGCATGGCAAAAAACACGGCAATCAGCAAAACGCGCAAATACTTCATGACAGTTTCCTTACAGCAAGCAAAGATATACCTGATTATACCATACTTCCCGCCGCCATGCAAGAAAAAGCAGAAAGATTGCGGAACCGGTTGACAAGGATGGGCGCAAAGCGTAAAATAATGCGTAGCGCATGATATGCATCGTGTGTTTTGAAACCATGCGAGAGGTACTGCCATGACTGAAAGATCGAGATACCGCGCAGCACATCGCGCACTGCTCTTCTGGACGCTGTTCATCGGGCTCGGCGCCGTCGCTGGCGCTGTCGGCATGCTGGTCGATCCGAGCGGTAAAGCGCTTGGTATGGACGCAATGCTGCCCTATTTTCAGGTGCTCCCGTTTGCGGATGCCCTGTTTCAGAACTTCGTATTTTCGGGCTTCGCGCTGCTGATCGTCAACGGCATTTCCAATCTGACGGCGGCGGTACTGCTCCTGATGCACAAAAGAGCCGGGGATTATCTCGGCGGCGTATTCGGCATTACGCTGATCCTGTGGATCTGCATCCAGTTTTACATGTTTCCGCCAAACTTTATGTCGACCGTCTACTTTGTGTTCGGCTTCTGTCAGGCGGCAACCGGCTGGGCTGCCGTCGTGTTTGCACGGCAGGAGGCATTCCCGGGCGCCCCCGCCCCTTATTGTGCAGATG
>OGUO01002839.1_pt1 | contig 10116 bp, 8 predicted proteins | sample 1553641 | NCBI WGS metagenome assembly OGUO01 (sample SAMEA2579980, study PRJEB22360) | human gut metagenome | biome: human gut; feature: human-associated habitat; material: faeces | place: Denmark | collected 2008/2010 | reverse complement strand
GCCCCAAGTGCGGCAAGGGCCGTATGCTGGAGCGCAAGAGCGCCAAGGGCCGCATCTACTACGGCTGTGAGCGCTACCCCGACTGCGACTTCATGACCTGGGACGTGCCGGTAAAGGACGACTGCCCTGTGTGCGGCAAGACCATGTTCAAGAAGGCCGGTAAGGGCTTCAACAAGCCCTTCTGCGCCAATCCCGAGTGCCCGAACTTCCTGCCGGAGGACAAGCGCGGCTATCGCCGCCGCAAGACCGATGACGCCGCGGCGTCTGCCGAGGACAGTGCGCCGACTGCGGAGGAAAAGCCTGCGGCGCAGCCCGAGACGAAAAAGTCCGCTGCGAAAAAGACCACGGCTGCCAAGAAGCCGGCTGCTGCCAAGAAGACCACGGCGGCCAAGAAGCCTGCCGCGGCCAAGAAGACGACCACAAAAAAGACTACGACCAAGAAAGCGGAAGAATAAATGGAAAGCGTAACTGTGATCGGCGCGGGCCTGGCCGGGTCCGAATGTGCCTGGCAGCTGGCCCAGCGGGGCATCCCCGTGGTGCTGCGGGAGATGAAGCCGGAGAAGAAGACCCCCGCCCATGTGACCGGCTATTTTGCGGAGCTGTGCTGCTCCAATTCCCTGCGGGGTGCGGGGCTGGAGAACGCCGTGGGCCTGCTGAAAGAGGAACTGCGGCGGCTGGACAGTCTGATCCTCCGCTGCGCGGACGCCACGGCGGTGCCCGCCGGCGGTGCGCTGGCGGTGGACCGCGAGGGCTTTGCCCGCATGGTCACCGAGTCTGTGCTGGGCCACCCCAATATCACCATGGTCCCCGGCGAGGTGACCGCTATACCGGAGGGGAATGTGGTCATCGCCAGCGGCCCGCTGACCTCTGACGCGCTGGCGGATGCCATTGCGGAAAAGCTGGGCGGCGGCCATACGCTGAACTTCTTTGACGCGGCGGCCCCGCTGGTGACCTTCGACAGCGTGGACATGGACAGTGCGTATTTCGCCTCCCGCTACGATAAGGGCACCCCGGACTACATCAACTGCCCCATGACCAAAGAGGAATATCAGGCCTTCTGGGCGGAGTTGGTGAAGGCGGAGGAGGCCGAGGTCCACGGCTTTGAGGACAGCGGCGTGTTCGAGGGCTGTATGCCGGTGGAAGTCATGGCCCGCCGGGGCGAGGATACCCTGCGCTTCGGCCCTCTGAAGCCCCGGGGCCTGGTGGACCCCAAGACCGGCCGTGAGCCCTACGCCGTGGTGCAGCTGCGGCGTGACAACGCCGATGGCACCATCTACAATCTGGTGGGCTTCCAGACCCACCTGAAATGGGGCGAGCAGAAGCGGGTGTTCTCCATGATCCCCGCCCTGCATGACGCCCAGTACCTGCGCTACGGCGTCATGCACCGCAACACCTATCTGGATTCGCCCCGGCTGCTGGACCGGTACTACCGGCTGAAAAGCGACCCCCGTATCGCCTTCGCCGGTCAGATGACCGGCGTGGAGGGCTATGTGGAGTCCTGCGCCAGCGGCTTTTTGGCGGGGGTGGAGCTTGCCCGCCGGCTGAAGGGGCAGACGCCAATTGACTTTCCCCGTGAGACCGCCATCGGCGCGCTGGGCCTGTATGTCAGCAACGAGAGCGTGGCGGACTTCCAGCCCATGAACGTGAACTTCGGCATTATCCCGCCGCTGGACCACCGGGTCAAGGGCAAGCGCAACAAAAATGCCGAGCTGAGCCAGCGGTCGCTGGCCATTCTGGATACCATGAAAGAGGAGGTGCTCTCTCTGTGAAGATCATCATCGACGCTATGGGCGGCGACAACGCCCCGCTGGAGATCGTCAGGGGCGCGCTCAGCGCCCACAGCCGCTTCGGCTGCGACATCGTCCTCACCGGCGACGAGGCGGCCATCCGGGCCGCGGCGGCCCGGTGCGGTGCGGCGCAGCTGCCCGCCGGCGTTGCCATCCATCCCACCACGGAGACGGTGGAGATGTGTGATGATCCCGCCACCGTGTTCCGCCGGAAGAAGGATACCTCCATGGGCGCGGCATTGACCATGCTGCGTGATGGAGAGGGCGACGCAGCGGTGTCCGCCGGCTCCACCGGTGCGCTGCTGACCGGTGCGACGCTGATCACCAAGCGTATCCATGGCATCCGCCGTGCGGCTATGGCGCCGGTCATCCCCACCACCACCGGCAGCGCCGTGCTTATCGACTGCGGCGCCAACGCCGAGTGTACCCCGGAGTATCTGCTCCAGTTCGCCTATCTGGGCAATTTCTATGCCCAGCGGGTGCTGGGGGTGGCGACGCCCCGCGTGGGCCTGCTGAATATCGGCGCGGAGGACAGCAAGGGCACCGATCTGCAAAAGCAGACCCTGGCCCTGCTGCGCGCGGCGGACGCCCGGGGCGATCTGCACTTCATCGGCAATATCGAGGCCAAGGACGCCATCAAGGGCGGCTGTGACGTGATCGTTACCGACGGCTTCTCCGGCAACGTGATGCTCAAGTCCATCGAGGGCGTGGGCTCCTTCGCCGGCAGCGCCCTGAAGGGAATGTTCAAAAAGAACCTGCTGACGAAGCTTGCCGCCCTGCTGGTCATGCCGGGGCTGAACGCCTTTAAAGCGCGGCTGGACCCCAACAAGGTGGGCGGCACGGCCTTCATCGGCATCTCCAGGCCAGTCATCAAGGCCCACGGCGGCTCCAACGCCGAGGCCATCGAGAACGCGGTGGGGCAGGCCATTCAGGTGGCCGAAAGCGGTATTACCGGGGCCATCGCGGCGCACATAGACAAAATGCAGCTTCCCACCGTATAAATTTACCAAAAAGGTATTGACACTGTCACACGATTGCCGTATTATTTTCGGAGATAACAAGCAAAGAAGGAGGAATACCCTTGACTATGGAAGAGATCTTCAAGACGATGCAGGATCTGATCGCCGAGCAGTTCGCTATCGATGCCGACGAGATCAGCATGGACAGCTCTTTCGTGGACGACCTGGGTGCCGATTCTGTGGATCTGGTGGAATTGGTCATGGCGATGGAAGAGGAGTTTGACATCGGCGAGATCGACGAAGAAGACCTGGCCGGCCTCAAGACCGTCGGCGACTGCGTCCGCTATCTCAACAGCAAGCTGGGCTGATCCGACTATAACGACAGAAAATACGGCCCGGCAGGGCCGTATTTTTTCAGGAGGTTCCTATGGAAGAACTGGAAAAAAAGCTGGGCTACACCTTCCGCGACCCGAAGCTGCTCCGTGCCGCCCTGTACCACAGCTCCTACGCCAACGAGCACCGCAGCGAGGGCATACGCAGCAACGAGCGTCTGGAGTTTCTGGGCGATGCCGTGCTGGGCTTTGTGTCCGCCGAGCACCTGTTCAAGAAGCACCCGGAGCTGCCGGAGGGCGACCTGACCCGCATCCGCGCCGCCCTGGTGTGTGAGGAGAGCCTGCATGAGGTGGCCCAGTCCCTGGACCTGGGCAATTATCTGCTGCTGGGTAAGGGCGAGGAGCAGGGCGGCGGCCGCTGCCGGCCCTCCATACTGGCCGACGCCACTGAGTCCGTATTTGCCGCCGTGTATCTGGACGGCGGGATGGACGCCGCCAGCGACCTCATCCACCGCGTCCTGCTGGACAAGGAGCGTGAGGAGGTGGTGGAGGAGCGCCGCCGGGACTATAAGACGGAGCTGCAGGAGCTGGTCCAGCGCAGAAGCGGCCAGGTGCTGCACTATGAGCTGACGGGGACCTCTGGCCCCGACCATGCCAAGCAGTTCACCTTCCGGGTGACGCTGAACGGCAGAGAGCTTGGTCAGGGCACCGGCCGCAGCAAAAAGGAGGCGGAGCAGTCCGCCGCCCGCAGCGCCCTGGCACAGTGGAACGAGCAATAAGCAAAAAGAGAACGCCCGCCGGGCGTTCTCTTTTTGCGTCAGTTCTCCAACATCTCCCCGGTGCGCCAGTCGAAGTGGGCGTCATCGGGACTGTTGTCCAGCGTCAGCCCGGCGCTGGCCAACTGCTGTATCTCTTCGTCAGTGTACTCCCACTGCCCAAAGGCCCTCTGCTGTTCCTAGTCCTCTTTGCTTAGAACGGGGTACGCGTTTGCCGTGTAGGCAGACGTACTGAAGCCGCACGCTGTCCGCAGCATATCCGCCAGCTTCTGTGCATCCGCGTTCACATAGTTCTCGCCGGAGAGGACGAGCCAGCAGTCGCCGCGTATCTCAAACGGGTCAAATGCATAATACAGTCCGTCCTGCGCTATGGCGGCATAGGCGCCATAATTGCTGCTGGAATGCAGATCGATGCGCCCGCTTTCCTCATAGTCCCCCGCCAGCAGATACAGCAGCGCATCCACCCAGCCGCGGGGCTGGCTGCTGCCGCGCAGCAGCGTGGTCTCCGCGTCCTGACTGTCGATATCCTCGCTGTCCTGCTGCCGTGCCTTCAGCAGCCGCAGCGCGTCCGGCACGGTGCTCACAGTCACCGCCATCTCCGCGGTGTCCCCGCTGTCCAGCAGCGCCGTGATCTCTTCCTCGGTCAGCTGCGGTTCGCCAAACACTGCCGGATAGCATACACCATCTGTACTGTAGCACTCTACCTCGCAGGAGGTGAAGGTGAAGGTATATCCGTCCCGCAGCAGCAGTATCTGCTGGGTGTCTTTTTCCGCTTTACTGAGATGGATCGTGGACTGATGTCCATCCGCCGAATCCCGCAGCCAAACGGCAGGCATGGTGGGATCGCCGCAGTAGGCCGTGGTGTACATGATGGCCACTGCGTTGCCGATGTCGCTGCCCTCCTGCTGTGCGTATGCGTCAAACAGCCCGGATAGGCTTTCCCCGCTGTAGCGGATGCAGCTCCGGCGTGCGTCCGTGCCGCTTTGCGTCACCGGTCCATAGATAAAGTCGCAGGCATAATATACGCCGTCCTGCTTGACGTAATTGAAAACGTGTTCGCTTTCCAGCCAGAATACATAGACGTAACCGACCTCGTCATAGTCGCCGTTCAACAGCGCACCGAACAGCGCCGACGTACCCACGCAGGCGCCGCTGTTCAGCTGATACCGCAGCGCCGCCCCTGTGCCGGCGTCATCCGGAGCAAAGCTATAGCCCCGCGCTTCCAAAAAGTGCGCGGCGTCGGCCACCGTGGAGATCTTTTCACAGGCCTCCGCAAAGGAGATCCCCGCATCCGCAAGCGCCTGTATCTCTTCGTCAGTGTACTCCCGCTGCTCAAAGGCCTTCCGCTGTTCCTGCTCCTCTTTGCTCAGAACGGGGTACGCGTTTGCCGTGTAGGCGGACGTACTGAAGCCGCACGCTGTCCGCAGCATATCCGCCAGCTTCTGTGCATCCGCGTTCACATAGTTCTCGCCGGAGAGGACGAGCCAGCAGTCGCCGCGTATCTCAAACGGGTCAAATGCATAATACAGTCCGTCCTGCGCTATGGCGGCATAGGCGCCATAATTGCTGCTGGAATGCAGATCGATGCGCCCGCTTTCCTCATAGTCCCCCGCCAGCAGATACAGCAGCGCATCCACCCAGCCGCGGGGCTGGCTGCTGCCGCGCAGCAGCGTGGTCTCCGCGTCCTGACTGTCGATATCCTCGCTGTCCTGCTGCCGTGCCTTCAGCAGCCGCAGCGCGTCCGGCACGGTGCTCACAGTCGCCGCCATCTCCGCGGTGTCCCCGCCGTCCAACAGCGCCGTGATCTCCTCCCCGGTCAGCTGCGGTTCGCCGAATACCGCCGGATAGCACACGCCGTCCACGCGGTAACATTCCACACCGTTGGAGGTCACTGCTTTGGCGCTATCCTCGCCGCACCCAGCCAGCGCCGCCAGCGCCAGCAGACACAATAGCAGCGCAACACATCTCTTTCGCATGATATTCTCTCCCTTTTTCGTGTTTTTACCATCATAGCACACGGAGTACGGCATAGCAAGCAAAAAGCACCGCCCTCGGCGGTGCTTTTTTGCGTTCATCACGGCTGGTAGTGGTGCGCGTCCTGCAATACCATCTCCTTGACCTTCATCAGCCGTGTGGTGTTGCCGCGCTCGTTCTCGTCCAGCTTCATGGTGATATACCGGATGTTCTGCTCCGTCTCCGGGATCATCACATACTCCAGCGCGTTGACCCGCCGGCGGGTCTTTTCGATATCCTGGGCCAGCAGCTGCATGGTCTTTTCCACCTGCGCCAGCTCCAGCATATCGGCGAATACCGCCTGCATCTTCTCCAGCGCCGCGTCCAGCTCGCCGCTGGTCTGGGCGAAGCCGTAGGGCAGCAGCGCGTCGTCGCCGCTGTCGGTCTGGAAGGTGAACACCGGTACGTTGACACTCATAACATTCCGAGTGGACACCTCCAGCGACACGCTGCGCCGCGGGCAGGACAGGGCCTCCTCCAGCACTTCCGGTCCCATCAGGGCGGCGGCCACGGTGAAGGCGGCGTTGGCCTCCTTCAACCCCTGCTCCACCTTGGCGCGGAGCGCGCGGTTGCGCCGCACCACGTCCATAAACTGCTTCATCAGCTCGTCCCGCTTGTCCTTCAGCAGCTTGTGGCCCCGGCGTGCGGTCTTCAGCCGGCCCTTCAGCCGGGTCAGCTCCATCCGGGTGGGATTGACAGTCTTTCCCGCCATGGCGCTCACTCCTTCACCGGCAGATACTTGTTCAGCATCTCCGGCTTGATGCGCTTCAGCTCACTGCGGGGCAGCATACGCAGCAGCTCCCAGCCCAGGTCCAGTGTTTGCTCTATGGTGCGGTTCTCGTCGAACCCCTGCGAGACGTAGCGCTTCTCGAACTCGTCGGCGAACTTGGCGTACAGCAGGTCCGTGGGACTCAGGGCAGCCTCGCCCAGAATGGTCATCAGCTCCTTGGCCTCCTTACCGCTGGCGTAGGCGGCGAACAGCTGGTTCATGGTGGGCGCGTGATCCTCCCGGGTCTTGCCGGCGCCCACGCCCTTGTCCTTCAGACGGGACAGAGAGGGCAGCACGTCCACCGGCGGCAGGATGTTCTTGCGGTACAGGTCGCGGCTCAGAATGATCTGCCCCTCGGTGATGTAGCCGGTCAGGTCGGGGATGGGGTGGGTCTTGTCGTCCTCCGGCATGGTCAGGATGGGGATCATGGTGATGGAGCCCTTGCACCCCAGCTTGCGGCCGGCGCGCTCGTACATACTGGCCAGGTCGGTGTACAGATAGCCGGGATAGCCGCGGCGTCCGGGGACCTCCTTCTTGGCGGCGGAGACCTCACGCAGCGCCTCGGCGTAGTTGGTGATATCCGTCAGGATCACCAGCACGTGCATATCCTTCTCAAAGGCCAGGTACTCCGCGGCGGTCAGCGCCATGCGGGGCGTGGCGATACGCTCCACGGCGGGGTCATTGGCCAGGTTGGTGAACAGCACCGTGCGCTCGATGGCGCCGGTGCGCTGGAACTCCCGCACAAAGAACTCCGACTCCTCAAAGGTGATGCCGATAGCGGCGAACACCACGGCGAAGTTGGAGCTGTCGTCCAGCACCCTGGCCTGTCGGGCGATCTGCGCCGCCAGATTGGCGTGGGGCAGACCGGAGCAGGAGAAGATGGGCAGCTTCTGGCCGCGGACCAGCGTGTTCAGTCCGTCGATGGTGCTGATGCCGGTCTGAATGAACTCGTTGGGATAGTCACGGGCCGCCGGGTTCATGGGCAGGCCGTTGATGTCCCGGTATTCCTCCGCCAGCAGGGCGGGGCCGCCGTCGATGGGTTCGCCCATGCCGTTGAACACGCGCCCCAGCATATCGGCGGATACGCCCAGCTGCAAGGGGTGGCCCAGGAAGCGGATGGTGGCATCCCGCAGGTTGATGCCGGCGGAGGAGTCGAACAGCTGGACCACGGCGCGGTCGCCGTTGACCTCCAGCACCTTGCAGCGGCGGACCTCGCCGCTGTGCAGCTGGATCTCCGCCAGCTCGTCATAGGTGACGCCCTCCACATGGTCCACCACCATCAGGGGACCGGACACCTCGTGGATGGTACGGTATTCCTTCATCATTCCTCTTCACCAGCCTTTCGGATCAGCTCGGCGATCTCGCGTTCCATATCAGCGCGGACGGCGGCATAGTTGGCGGCGTATTCCTCTGCGGCGGCGTACTTGGCCCAGCCCAGCTTCTCCCGGGCGGGGATGGCGTACAGCACGGATGGGGCCACGGCCTTGTCCACAGCGCCGCGGCACAGGGACTCGTAGTGCAGGATCAGCCCCAGCAGCTGCATCTGCCGGTCAAAGCTGGAGTAGGAGTCCACGTCCATAAAGGCATTCTGCTGCAGGAAGTCCTCCCGCAGCATCCGGGCGATCTCCAACGTCAGCTGGTCGTTGGCGGAAAGGGAATCCTTGCCCACCAGCTGGACGATCTCGTTCAGCTCGTTCTCCTCCTGCAAAAGGTGCATGGCGCGGTTGCGGTTCCGGATGAAGTCCTCGCCCATGTTCTCGTTGAACCAGGGCGTCACCGCGTCCAGATACAGGGAGTAGGAGTTCAGCCAGTTGATGGCCGGGAAGTGGCGGCGATAGGCCAGCGAAGCGTCCAGCGACCAGAAGACCTTGACGATACGCATGGTGGCCTGTGCCACCGGCTCACTCAGGTCGCCGCCGGGAGGCGACACCGCGCCCACGGCGGTCAGGGAGCCGGTGCGCTCGTCGCTGGCCAGGCACTGTACCACGCCGGCGCGCTCATAGAACTGCGCCAGACGGGAGGCCAGATAGGCGGGATATCCCTCCTCGCCGGGCATCTCCTCCAACCGGCCGGACATCTCGCGCAGGGCCTCGGCCCAGCGGGAGGTAGAGTCGGCGATGACGGCCACATCGTAGCCCATGTCGCGGAAATACTCCGCGATGGTGATGCCGGTGTAGACCGATGCCTCACGGGCGGCCACAGGCATATCCGAGGTGTTGGCGATCAGCACCGTACGCTTCATCAGGCTCTCGCCGGTGCGGGGGTCGGTCAGCTCCGGAAACTCCCGCAGTACGTCGGTCATCTCGTTGCCGCGCTCGCCGCAGCCGATATAGACCACGATGTCCACGTCGGCCCACTTGGCCAGCTGGTGCTGCACCACGGTCTTGCCGGAGCCGAAGGGCCCGGGCACGGCGGCGGTGCCGCCCTTGGCGATGGGGAACATGGTGTCGATGACACGCTGGCCGGACTGCAAAGGCTTTACCGGCGGGAATTTCTTTTTATAGGGGCGGCCCACGCGGACGGGCCACTTCTGCACCATGGTCAGCTCACGCACCTCACCGTTGGCCAGCTTCACCCGGGCGATGGGCTGGGTGATGTTGTACTGTCCGGCCTCGGCCAGCCACGCCACCGTGCCCTCGGCGCCCTTGGGCACCATGATCTTGTGCAGCACGGACTCCGTCTCCGGCACGGTGCCCAGAATGTCGCCCACAGCCACGGTGTCGCCCACAGCGGCGGTGGGGGTAAAGTCCCACAGCCTGTCACGGTCCAGCGGCGGCACCTGAATGCCGCGGGTGATGTTGCTGCCCACCCGGCGGACGATCTCCTCCAGCGGACGCTGGATGCCGTCATAGATATTCTCGATCAGGCCGGGGCCCAGCTCCACGCTCAGCGGTGCGCCGGTGGTGACCACATCAGCGCCGGGACCCAGACCGGACGTCTCCTCATACACCTGTATGGAGGCCCGGTCGCCGGTCATATTCAGGATCTCTCCGATCAGCTGCTGGGGGCCTACGCGCACCACGTCCGCCATGTTGGCGTCCGCCATGCCGTCCGCCACCACCAGCGGGCCGGAGACTTTGATGATCTTACCCATTCTCTTGCTCCTTTCAGGAAATATCCGCGCCCACGGCGCGTTCCACCGCGTCGTGCAGGGCGGCCCCGGCGATGCCCAGCGAACCGGTCTTGCCGGGGATGAGGATAACGGCGGGCAGGGGTGCGTCTTTATACCGGGCGATCTCAGCGGTCAGCTGCTGCGCCAGCTGCTCTGTGATATAGATGACGGCGTAGTCCTCCTGCGCCAGGCGGTGCAGCGTTCTGCGCCCCGCGTCGGTATCCTCGGTGGGGAACACGTCCAGCCCCAGCGCACGGAAGCCCAGCACGCTGTCCCGGTCCCCAATAACGGCGATCTTATACATATTGCTCACGCAGCCTTTCCCGGAGCGCCTCCGCCGGCACACCGGCCATCCGGCCGGACAGCAC
>OGUO01002837.1_pt1 | contig 10123 bp, 11 predicted proteins | sample 1553641 | NCBI WGS metagenome assembly OGUO01 (sample SAMEA2579980, study PRJEB22360) | human gut metagenome | biome: human gut; feature: human-associated habitat; material: faeces | place: Denmark | collected 2008/2010 | reverse complement strand
ACCCCCCAGAAGGTGGAGGGGTAGGATTGTCTAAGGCCCTGCCATTACATTGGAAGCCGAGTCGCCGACCAGGATAACATCTATGCCTGCCTGATCGACGATACGGGCCATAGAATAGTCATATGAAGTAAGCATACTGATTTTCTCACCCTTGAGTTTCATCTCCGATAAAACATGGGTGGTTACCACTTTTACTGCTGATTGTGTTGACATGATTAATTTGATTTGTGACTTTAGAACTGGGATTTCCGATGGGAAAAGTCATCCGAATCGTCGTCCGTAAATCTGAAATTTATTTAAAGGTTCCGATTATCGTCTGAGAACCGGTCGTTTTTTGTCCCAATTTCACTTCTATTTGGGTACCCAGAGGAAGAAAAAGATCTACCCGCGAACCGAATTTGATAAAACCGGCGTGCTGATCCTGACGGGCCTGTCCTCCGACAGGAGCATAAGAGACAATACGTTTAGCCATAGCCCCTGCAATTTGACGCATCAGGACGGTCTTACCGTTATTACATTCGATAACGATGGTAGTCCGTTCGTTCTCGGTCGAGGATTTGGGTAGATAAGCCGCTGCAAAATTGCCTTTGTGGTATTTGAAATACTTGATCACACCGTTTACGGGAAACCAGTTGATATGTACATTGAAAATGTTCATAAAAATAGAGACTTGAAGACGGCGGTCTTTAAAATATTCCGGTTCTTCGGTTTCTTCAATCACGACGATTTTTCCATCGGCAGGGGCTAAGATCGTGTTATCGTCTTGTATGATCACCCGGTTCGGAAAACGGAAAAAATTGACGACAAGAAGATACATAACCACCGTAATCCCCAGAATTGTATAGACAATAGAGGTATTATTGATGAAATAAAAAGATGCCAGATTAAGGATAATCAGCACGATTAAAATTTTCAATAACAGGATATATCCAGCTTTATGTATGGTCATATTTTTAACTTTAAATATTTATACGGTATCAGCTCGCAAAGGTATCAATTTTCGATTTAAAAGCTAATATCCCGAACGAATAAATTCGGTTTACTATAGGTCAGCAACCGAATTTAAAGGCGATATATACGAAGATTACAGGCAAAGCATACAAAATCGAATCCAATCGGTCCAATACCCCACCGTGACCTGGCATGATATGTCCCGAATCTTTGATCTCGATGCATCTTTTGAACATCGATTCTACGAGATCACCGAAACTACCGAATACAATGACAATGGCCGAGATAACGGTGGTATCGATATAAGACAAACCTTCGATATGGGGAGCGATAAGCAATCCGCCGACCAGTGTCGTGAGTCCGCCTCCGATGGTTCCTTCCCAGGATTTTTTAGGCGAAATACGGGGAAATAATTTATGCTTTCCGAATTTCGAACCGAATAAATAAGCAAAAGTGTCATTGAACCATACCAATAAGAAAGGAAAGAAGATAATATCCGGTTGCCACCTGCCCGTACACAAGTAGGGGAGGTAAATCAGCAAAGTAAAGGGCAGGGTGAAATAAAACAGAGCATAAATCCCGAAAGCCATATTCTGAAAAGCATGGGTACTCTTCCGGTACAATTCCCAAATCCCCATAAAGAATGTGGCACTGAAGAAAAACAGATAACCTTCTTTATAACCGAAATAGTTATGAATGAACCCTGAAATGAAAAGCAGGCTCCCGCTGAGGATACACATGGTACGGTTGACCCGGATATGAATCACCTCTGCCATATGGCTGAATTCAAGTAATCCGATAATGTTTATAATAAAAAAAAGTGCAAAAAAACAAAATGGATGTATATAAATACATGCTGTTAGTATCACCACAAATAGGAATCCGCTGATTGCCCGTTTACCGAAATTATTCACAATTGACTGATTTTATGATTGCTGCTGCTTTCCCTTTATCTTCTTTCTTAACCATGACTTCGATCGCTCCTATTTTAAAAGAGGAGTCTTTCTGATTCAGAATCACTGCTTCTACGTTGTTATCGTTAAGCAAACTTTTAACCAGCTCTGCCCGGTAGAGCTGGCCGGTTTCGAAAATAACTACCCAATCGTTCATAGCGATTTTATTTCATTTTCGACTGTTTTCTCTTCCTTCGTTTCTTCCTCTTCATCGTCTTTCCAGGGGCGTTTCCCTAAGATGCGTTCCAGATCGTCACTGAAAATAACTTCCCGTTCGAGCAATAACTCTGCAACCTGCCGATGTTGGTCCTGATGAGTTTTAAGTAATTCTTTGGCTCGGTTGTAAGCATTTTCAACCAGTTCTTTTACTTCACTGTCGATCAGTTCTGCGGTCTTTTCCGAATAAGGTTTGGTGAAACTGAAATCGCTTTGACCACTGGAATCGTAATAACTCAGATTACCGATCTTTTCGCTCATACCGAAAATGGTAACCATCGCATAGGCTTGTTTGGTAGCCCGTTCCAGGTCGTTTTGTGCTCCGGTAGAGATTTGGCCGAAAGTGAGTTCTTCGGCAGCACGTCCTCCCAATACAGAACACATTTGATCCAGCAGTTGTTCTTTTGTCGTGATCTGACGTTCCTGCGGAAGATACCAGGCTGCTCCTAAAGCTTTACCCCGGGGTACGATAGTCACTTTTAACAGGGGATGGGCGTGTTCGAGCAACCAGGAGACGGTAGCATGGCCGGCTTCGTGATAAGCGATGGCTTTCTTTTCACTTACTTTTATTACTTTACTGCGGTTTTCCAGACCTCCGACAATCCGGTCGATTGCATCCAGAAAATCCTGTTTTTCAACTTCATTTTTGTCTTTACGGGCTGCAATCAAAGCTGCTTCGTTAGCGACATTGGCAATATCGGCTCCCGAGAAACCCGGCGTTTGCTTGGCCAGGAAAGGGATATCCACATCTCCGGCCAGTTTCAACGGTTTCAGGTGCACTTTGAAAATTTCTTCCCGGTCTTTCAATTCCGGCAGGTCGACATAGATTTGGCGGTCGAAACGTCCGGCACGAAGCAAGGCGCTGTCCAGAATGTCCGCCCGGTTGGTTGCAGCCAGAATAATCACCCCCGAATTGGTCTCGAAACCGTCCATCTCGGTCAGTAACTGGTTCAGCGTATTTTCCCGTTCATCGTTCGAGCCCATGTTGGGGTTTTTACCTCTGGCCCGGCCGATGGCGTCTATTTCGTCGATAAAGATAATACAAGGCGCTTTTTCTTTGGCTTGTTTAAATAAATCCCGGACACGGGAGGCACCGACACCGACGAACATCTCCACAAAGTCGGAACCCGACATCGAGAAGAAAGGTACGTTGGCTTCGCCGGCCATAGCTTTCGCCATCAGCGTTTTTCCGGTTCCCGGAGGACCTACTAAGAGAGCTCCTTTCGGAATTTTACCCCCCAATTTGGTATATTTATCCGGAGATTTCAGAAAAGAAACGATCTCTTCCACCTCTTGTTTGGCTTCAGCTAATCCCGCTACATCTTTGAAGGTAATCTTGATGTGGGTGTCCTTATCGAACAACTTGGCCTGTGATTTGCCGACATTGAAGACTCCTCCGGGACCTCCGCCCCCTTTACTCATCCGGCGGAAGAAGAAAATCCAGATAAATACCAAAAGGGCGATCGGGAAGAAGATAGAGAAGAGGTTTCCCCAACCGTCGTATTCCTGATCATAGTCGATCTTGATATCCGCTGCTGCCGGAGTCTTTTCCTGGAGCTCGGAAAATTCTTTGGAAAAAGTTTCCAACGGGCCCGGTGAGAAGTAAAACTGAGGACCGGGACTGGAATTTTTGAACCCCTGCGATTTCAATTGGGAGTAATTCTCGATCTTATCGGGCTTCATATATACCTGGGCCTGCCCTTTATTCGTGATGACCGTAATCTTTTCGATATCACCTTTTTCGAGCATTTTAGTCTTGACTTCTTGCCAGGTTGTCCTTACCGGATCGGGATTCATATTGAAAAATTGAAATCCGATAATAATGACTGCCAGTATGATATACATCCAATATCCGTTGAATTTCGGAGCTTTGATATTTTTACCTCCCCCTACTGGAGGAAAATTGAATCCTCCGTCTTTCTTGTTTTCGTTGTTGTCTGCCATTTGGTATGTTCGCAATATTTGTATTCTTTACTGTTTTCAATTTGTTCCGTTTGTCGTATGATAACCGGAATAAGTGAGCATTTCCGGCTCTCCGGCTATTTCGGTGATCTGTGCATCTGCCCAGAAATCTTCCAATTGATAATAGTCGCGCAATTCTTTTTCAAAAATGTGTACGACAATATCCCCATAATCGACGACTACCCATTGTGCTGCATTCAATCCTTCGATATGAAAAGGCCTTTCATCCAGATCTTCTCTCACTTTTTCTTCAACAGCATCGGTTAACCCTGCAATATGCGTGCCGGAAGTTCCATGACATATTACGAAAAAACTACAAAAACAGTTTTCTATTTTTCTTAAATCGATTTTTACAATCCGGTGCGCTTTATTATCTTCCAGCGCTTCAATAATTTTATTTACTACCTGTTCCGTTTTTAACATTTTTGACTATAACTTTTCAAGCTACAAATATATACTATTTATCAACTAAAAACGAAAAACTGTGCCAGAAAACCTTTGTTTCCTTTTTTCAATTCTACTATGTCGTTTTCGGGTTACTGCATATGATGCGAAATTAGAAAAAATCATGAAATATGGATAATTTTGAATCATTCTTTTTATTTTAGCGTTATTTCAGGTGAAAAGAATATTTTTGTATGTTTTTACTTTAGTTACTAAATACTTTAAACGATGAAAATATATCGAATTCCTATGGTGCCGGGACCTGTTTCTGTATCCCGGGAAGTTTTGGAGGCAGGGCAGGAGAATTTCGGTTCTGCCGACCTGGAAAAAGAGTATATCGATCTGTATAAGGCCACTGAAAAATCGCTGCGTAAAATTATGCAGACGAAAAATAGTGTCGTTATACAAACCGGTGAAGGGATGTTGGCGCTTTGGAGTGCTTTGAAGAGTTGTTTGTTGCCGGGGGATAAAGTGTTGGTGTTGTCGACCGGACTTTTCGGTTACGGTATGGGGGGAATGGCGGAGGCTATCGGTTGTGAGGTAAGGACGGTCGGATTCGGATTCGACGAGACCTTTACCGATTTTGATCTGATTGAAAAGGCCATCCGGGAATTCCAGCCGAAAATGATTACGATGGTACAAAACGAGACGCCGAGCGGGACGATGAATCCCGTGGCTGAAATCGGGGCCTTAAAAGAAAAATATGCCGTACCTTTATTATATGTAGATGCGGTTTCCGGATTAGGGGGCAGCGTAGTCAAAACCGATGAATGGCATATCGACCTCTGTCTGGGGGCTTCGCAGAAATGTTTGTCTGCACCGGCTTCGATGTCTTTTTTGTCGGTGAGCGACCGGGCGTGGGAAATAATCGAAGAAGTGGGATATGTGGGGTACGATGCCCTCTTACCTTTCCGTACAGCGGTAAAAAATGCTTATTTCCCTTATACTCCTTATTGGCAAGGAACTGCACAGTTGAATAAGGCTTGCGAACTGATTCTGGAAGAAGGATTGGGCAAAGTGATCGCACGTCATCAGAAAGTGGCCGGATATTGCAGGGAGCGGATCGTTAAAATGGGATTGAAATTATATCCGGCAATGGATGCTGTACCTTCTCCTACAGTGACGGCAGTCTACGTTCCGCAGAAAATATCCTGGAAGAATCTGGATACACGTTTGCGGGCCGAAGGCCTGGTGGTCGGCGGAAACTACGGATGTCTGGCAGGAGAAGTTTTCCGTATCGGACATATGGGGACTCAGGCCAACCTCAATCTGGTGAAAGAAGCGATGGATATTCTCGAAGGGGTAATCCGGGGAAATTAAGCGTATAACGGCATGATCGAATGGCTGGAGGCACATCAGTTGCCCTGTTTTTTCAGGGAGATTTGGGGGATCCTATGTCCCGGTTGCGGATTTCAGACTGCGCTGTTACTCCTGTTAAAAGGAAATATACAGGCAGCGGTCGTTAGCTGGCCGGGAATAGTTCCCCTTTTCGCATTCGGCCTGTTTCTGATCGGACGTTGTTGTGGGATCAGAAAGATCTCTGCCGGTTTTTTGAAAGGAACCGGATTTTGTTGTGTCGCTACGATTCTCCTCGTTTATGTATTCCGGTTTATAAGAATGGGGCAGGTGATTTGATTTGTATGCTTGTTCCTGTAACCTTATCGGCCTGTCGTCGTATCCTAAGCTCGAATTTATTCCTGAGGAACCGATATGAAAAAAATGTTGGCCGGGTTGTTAAAAAATGTCGTTTTTGTTTGTTTGATAATAATTTTAATTTCATATTTGCTTTAATGAACCAGGCGATAAACCGAAGAAGAAATGAGGAGGGAAGGTAAAAACAGGAAACAGAATATAAATTTAATAATCAGTGTATTATGGAAATAATGAATGGAGCGAAAAAGGACCTGCCCAATGCGACGGTCGTATTGGTTTTGGGAATTCTGTCCCTGATATTTTGTTGGTGTTACGGGTTCTTCGGTTTGATATTGGGGATCATTGCCGTAGTCTTGGCCGGGGGACAACGGAAACTGTATTTGCAGTCGCCGGATGAATATACCGAGTCTTCATTCAAGAATGTGAATGCAGGCCGGGTGTGCGGGATTATTTCCATCTGCATTGCGGGGGTTGTGGTCGTGGTATTACTTTTAGTATTAATGGGAATTGTTGCCGGCATAGGTATTGCTAGTTTTGGATTATAAAAACTTAATAATATGGACTACAGATTTGAGATCAGTAAACCAGACAGTAATGATTTTAGGTGTGAAATAGCTATTAACGGTGAGCAGACTTTTCAGCAGTTGCACGATAAATTGGTGGAAACATTGAACTTCGACGGTTCGCAGATGGCCTCCTTTTTTACCTTGGATAAAATGGGAAACCGGGGAAAAGAAATTGCTCTGATGGAAATGTCGGCCGACGATGAAGAAGATAATAATACGCTGGTGATGGATGTTACGACCATTCGTGAAGTGGTGAATGCCAGTTGCATCGAATTGGAATATGTATATGATTTCTTTGCCAATCAGTATCTGAAAGTCGAATATGCCGGGGAATATATCGGGGATTCTGCCGATGTTTTGCCCTTGTGTGTCTATTGCGAAGGAGAATTGCCTCATCAGACGGAATACGATGTCAATGAAGATTGGGCTTTCGATAAAGACGACGACGAATATGACGATAGTTTTATGGAGGAATTCGGTGGTAGCGGACGCCGCAGAAGGGGAGGAGACGACGATGACGAAGATTTTCGCTTCGGTGATGAAGACGACGATTATAGGGACGATAGTTATGGCGACGACGATGGGTATGACGACCGCTATGAAAGTCTGGACGATTATATAGATAAACTATAGTTTTTTTTCAGTTACTTGGTTGCAAAGGTTACAAGGGTCACAAAAATGAATGCGGACACTTGTAACCTTTGTCATGAAAATCAGTCAGGATGAAAACACTACTTGTTTTATTGGGACCGACGGGAGTGGGAAAGACGGATCTCAGTATCGGTATCGCCAAAGCGTTCGGTACGGAAATCATTTCTTGTGATTCCCGGCAGATCTACAAAGAAATGCGGATAGGGACCGCAGTGCCTTCACCCGGTCAATTGGCTGCTGTCCGGCATCATTTTATCCAAATGATCTCGGTGCACGATTATTATAATTCGTGGCAATTCGAAGTGCAGGCTTTGGAGCGGATCCGGGAATTATTTCAGGAGAAGGAAGTGGTCCTGATGACCGGTGGATCGATGCTGTATATCGATGCCGTATGTAAAGGTATAGACGATATTCCGACCATTTCTCCTGAATTGAGAACCGGGCTGATGGAGGTATATGAACGGGAAGGTTTGGAAAGTATCCGGCAGATGCTGAAAGAATTGGATCCTGTATTTTACGGACAGGTCGATCTGAACAACGGAAAACGGGTGCTCCATGCTGTCGAAGTGTGTCGCATGGCCGGTGTACCCTACTCTTCGCTACGGAAAAACACCCCCAAAGACCGGGGATTCCGTATTGTTCGTATCGGCTTGAACCGCGAAAGAGAAGAGTTGTATGCCCGGATCGACCGGCGGGTAGACCTGATGCTGGAGGAAGGACTGGAAGATGAAGCCCGGCGGTTGTGGCCTTTGCGTCATTTGAATGCCTTGAATACCGTAGGTTATAAAGAACTGTTCGATTATTTCGAGGGAAAGACCGATTATGCCGAAAAAGGGGTATTCTGTATTATGGTCTTATACATTTTCCACAAGAAAAAAATGTGGCAGATCATCGCAGGATGTGCATCATTCATCTGGGAGACACCGGCGCTGTTCGGCTTTATCCCGATCGCATTTTATAACGGAACCCGCGGCTGGAAGATGAAATATTTCTTCTATATTTTCTATCCGGCACACTTATTGATTTTATATCTGCTTTGCTATTTCATGGGAATCAGCGGATATTCAGCGGTTTAGCTTTTGATAGAAAATGAAATACAAGGTTGACATAATGCAAAAGGGGCAGGAATCGTGAATATATATGACACAAATGAATCAGTGGAATTGTACGACAACCGCGGAATTGAAATGGCAAGAAAATGTATACGCAGGGCAAAGAGAGAGTGTGCGCTCAGATATCTGATTTTACTGTTATTATTTGCGCTTGGTATGGTGGATAAAATACTGTTTCCACAGATAGAAATAAAGCTTTCAAGCTACATTCTTCTTTATGTTATATGCATGTTTTCTATGATGGGGTTTCGCATTTTCCATAATGGAATTGTCGCAAAGCGGATGAAGGATTTTACGCTGCAGGAAAAGCACGATTATAATCTGGTCATCTATCGAGAAAATCATAATAAAAAATTTTTCTTAAAGAGTATAACCCTTCTGACAATGGCCAAGCAGGACATCCTGATGGAAAAACCGTTGGCTGCAAAACAGGCACTTTCCCAGATTGCGGTAGAAAGTCTGGGAAAAAATGTATTGAAGACCTATTATTTTCTGCTTGCAGCAGCATCATTTCGTGCGAGGGAGGACAGCTGGCAGATCGAACTGGAGCATTGCGCTGCGGTGCCTTCTAAGACCGTTAAGCTGTCGGATGATGAATTACAGGAGATTTTCAGAAGCGGGGATCAGACCAGGCTGATGGACACTGTAAAAACGTGGGAGATTATGGCAGAACAGGACACAAAAACAGAGCCATATCTGAATCTTTGGTTTGGAATATTGATGGCTGCAACTGCCGTCGGTTATGGAATCTGGACATTTGTTGTGGGAAGTTCAGATTGTTATTATAATTTTATGCTTATTGGGGCAACGCTGCTTTTAGTGGGCTTGTGGATTTTAGTCAGTGTAAGGATTGTTTATCTTCTGAGACGTTCCCAAAATAAGGGGAAGGGACTAGGAAAAAAGAAGGGAATAAGATTTTTAACTATTTTTATCCTCGTGCTGATGTGGTGCTTTATTGTAGGATTGAGTCTTGTGATTTTTGTGGGTGCAGGAAGTGATATACATACACAATGGGAAGCAATGAAGACGGGGAAGCAGCAGGAAAGCCAGGATGAAACATATCATAATGGCACAGAGATTTCCACAGAAGCTGACATAAAAAATCAGGAAACTGAAAACACAGAGATGGCATCAGAAATAATAGAAGATACGGAACTTAAACCGGATCAGAGCAATATAGTGAAATCTGGACCGATCACAGACAGTGAATATGCGTCTTTCCAGATCACAGCAGATGCATCTTCGGTGGAAGGCTTTGATGTGTTTGATGATTATGCTGAGACAATGGAAAAGAATTTCATTGGCACATGGTATTGTCCGAGCTGGGGCATGGCGTTCCGTATTCAGGAAGACGGTGCTTATATTTATACATTAGAATCTGAAAATATAGGATTTTGTAATCAGGAACCATATGTATGGGAACTGACAGACCGCTCCCAACAGGGGTTATGCCCAAGACTCAGCTTTTATTATGATGATAGCAAGGCTGGAGATATGTTTACATGCTATGTAGCAGGCTGTACAGATGATTATTTCTGGTGTAATCTGCAGGAAATGGTTTGGTACAGGCAATAGGTGTAATTTTGTGGATGAATTGAGAGTAAAAAGGAGGGCA
>OGUO01002836.1_pt1 | contig 10127 bp, 8 predicted proteins | sample 1553641 | NCBI WGS metagenome assembly OGUO01 (sample SAMEA2579980, study PRJEB22360) | human gut metagenome | biome: human gut; feature: human-associated habitat; material: faeces | place: Denmark | collected 2008/2010 | reverse complement strand
TGCATTTTGTAGAGTTAAAAGATGTCACATTTGGCTATGACGATCATATGGTGCTGGAACATCTCAATATTCAGGTACAGGAGGGAGAACAGGTGACACTCTCCGGCAGGACCGGCGCCGGCAAGAGCACGATATTCAAGCTGCTTCTTGGACTGTATGAACCGGTAAAAGGCGAGATTCTGATACAGGGGAAAAAGACAGCAGATATTTCAGCCAATGAGCGCCGCAGGCTTTTTGGCTATGTAGAGCAGTCATTTCATATGGTTTCTGGAACTGTGAAAGAGCAGATCACACTTTATGATGATGCAATAACCATGGAGCAGGTAATAAAGGCAGCGAAACTGACAGGGTTACATGATACCATTATGAATCTGGAGCATGGCTACGATACGATATGTACGCCGGAACTCTTTTCACAGGGACAATGGCAGCTGTTATCCATTGCCCGTGCGGCAGCAGCAGAACCGAAGCTGTTACTGCTCGATGAGATCACGGCAAATCTGGATGCTGATACGGAGAGGGCAGTCTTGCAGGCTTTGAAGAGAGTCAGCGAGAACAGAACTGTTATCTCTATCTCACACAGAGTCATGGCAGAGACAGGAAGGATAATAAGACTTGACACAGCCGAATGTTGATGGCAGATCTGATCGACTATGGTGTAACCAATGCAGATCAGTCCTATTCTTTTTCCAATATTGACCATTTCAATATATGATACCATGTTATATGGGGATGGCAGCAATCTCTCACAGGGGCAGCAGCAGTTGATCGCAATTGCAAGAGCTGCGATTGCCAAGCCGCCTGTACTGATTCTGGATGAAGCAACAAGCTCTATTCTCTCCTTGGTCGCCTTTCTAAGCTCCGGTGAGAATACACGGATTGTTCCCTCCATCGCAGCTTCCTCAGCCACAACATTATAAGCTGTTCCTGCATCAAGCCTGCCTATACCTATGAGAATGCTCTCAAGCGGGTTGGTTCTTCTTGTTATAAGTGCCTGTATCGCTACAACTATCTGACTTGCGATGTAAAGTGCATCTACTCCAAGGTGAGGTGTCGACACATGTGCAGACTTGCCATGGACGGAAATCCTGAACCAGTCAACGCTTGCATTGTTAGGTCCTATTGAAGCTACAACCTTTCCTACATCATAAGCTGAGCTTACATGTATTCCGAAGGTTCTGTCCGCTCCGTCAAGATAACCGCCATCCACAAAGAGTCTTGCACCATAGCCAATCTCCTCGCCCTGCTGGAAGGTAAGACGTACCGTTCCACCGAACTTATCCTTATTGGCAGCCAATATTCTCGCCGCGCCCACCAGTGCTGCGGCATGAGCGTCATGTCCGCAGGCATGCATTTTCCCCGGTATAGTACTCTTGTAAGGACATTCATGTGCCTCCTCGACATCAAGTGCATCTATGTCAGCCCTCAGCACAATCGTCTTATCCCCTGCAAGATTTCCTTTGATTTCTGCATATACGCCCGTCTCTCCGACACGCTTATGCTCAATTCCAAGCTTGTCAAGCTCCTCCTCTATGCGCTTTGCTGTGCCGAACTCCTCCTTTGCCGTCTCAGGGTTCATGTGGAAATATCTTCTCAAATCCACAACATACTGATGGTCTGCCATAACATCATTATATATACTTTTTTCTATCTCATTCATTCTTTTATCTCCTCTGCTTTAACTTTCCTATTTTAATCTCCTATCAGCCCGGGCAGTTAACTTTCCGGATGATATAATAATCAAAATATGATTTTTATATTCATATTATAGACTATTTTAGCTATAAACCTAAAACAGTCAGTGCAGCAGACTTACATCCACCGCACCGACTCAGCTTCAATACTTTAAACTTAAAATTTAATTTTCCTTAAGACCTGCAAGCTCCTTCAGGGCGTCAAGGGAGTTAACCTTATTGGAATACAATGACAGCGGTGCCATAAGCGTATCACCTATAACCGTGAGATTGTAGCCGTTCGCTGCCATATCACTGTTAAGATATGCCTTATGCTGGAAGGAATTGAGGTCGATATCTCCGTTGTTGAGCGCCTCATTAGGAAGGTTGTATGCATCGAATGCCACAAGCTCAATGTAGATTCCCGCATTCTCATCGTCAAGTACCTTCTGTACTGCAAGCCAGTGGTCATTGGATGAACCGCACACACCAACCTTGACAACTGTCTTTCCATCCTTTGAGGACTTATAGTTTAATATATCATTTACAAAATTATCATCAGCTGTATAATCCGCATTGTAATCAAATGCAGGGAAATATGCTTCCTTGTATGCCTCTAAGAGGAACTCTGCAACTGTCTGTGTGTGGAATGCATCGACAATAGTCTTATATACTTCATTATCTGCATCCTCTGTTCTTGCAGCGATAATGTTGACATAAGGATTGTCGCCGTTCTCGTCCTGCTTCTCAATTATGAGTGCATCCTTGGAAGGAACAAGTCCGTAAGGAATTGCATAAGTACCATTAATTGTGCTTGCACCATAATCCCCGAGTGTAGATGTAAGCGTATTGGCTGTTGTAGGAACAATCTCGATATTGTAGATGTACTTTGTAACATCCTTAAGCTCCGGCGTATAACCTGCCGCAGGGTCTACCTCGATAAGTCCTGCTGTCTCAAGAAGCTTGATAGCTCTTGACTGGTTCGTTCCATCATCAGGAACACCGATCTTTACAGGCCCAGCTGCCTTCTTTCCGCATGCGCTGAGTGCAAGTGTGCTCACAAGGAGCAATGCAGTGGCTGCCTTTTTAATAAAATTCTTTTTCATACTTTTCCTCTTTTCCGCACAGCTTAATCTGTGCTGTTTTTTCAGGAGAAAATCCTCCTATTTTTCTCCCTTTGTAATCAATTCTCTATTGGTTGTCTTCTTAGAGAAGAAATTACCTAATGTCTGAAGGACACACACGAATGCAAGGAGCAAAACAACGCACACGTTTACAATGTCCTGATGATTGAGGTTCTGACCGTAGTTGATTGCAAAGCTTCCTATTCCGCCCGCACCTACGGCACCCGCCATTGTCGTAAGACCGATAAGGCTTATCGCCGTTATCGTGGTCACCCTGATAAGCTCAGGAACCGCCTCGTGAAGATATATTCTGAATATCAGCCCCATTGTTGTGCTTCCCATACTTCTTGCCGCCTCAATCTTGCCATAGGATACATTGGCAAGTGCAGTCTCAACCTGTCTTGTAAAAAACGGAACCGCACCGAATATAAGCGGAACCACAGCACCCTTTACACCTATCGCCGTTCCCACAAGCGCTCTTGTAAACGGTATAAGGAATATCAGCAGGATGATAAAAGGTATCGACCTGAACACATTCGTGAATATATCCACAATATAGTAGATGACAAGATTCTGTCTTATCCCATCGCGCTTTGTAACCGTGAGTATCACGCCAAATATAAGTCCGAATATGAAAGTAAACACACCCGCAATCGCGAACATCTGCAGGGTCTGCCCGCAGCTCGTCGTGAACCTGTCCCAGTACGCCACGACATTAGGCATTATTTTTTCAAAAAAACCACTCATTCCTATCCTCCATGTCACTGTCCTGCAGTGACTTAAATATTATTGAAAAACGTGCTTTTTACACTAATACCTCCGTTCCGACCTTAATCTTCTCAAGATATCTAAAGGTATCGTCCATCGCCGCATCGCTTCCCTTAAAAATTACGATTATTCCTCCAAGCGGTCGGTCACCTATCATCTCGACATTGGCAAGGACAATATTCACCTTGATGTCAAACCTCTTGGAAATATCCGAAATACCAGCCTCTCCCGTGCAGTCATTCTCGAATATGAGCTTCACCAGCTTATCGTTGCCCGAAAGCTGCACAAGCGGTATATTCTCGGCAAGCATCCTGTTAATCTTGGAGAGATTTGAAACCGTGTTGATAAATTTCTTCGTGACAGGCTGCTTTGGATGTGCAAATATATCATAGACATCTCCCTGCTCCACAACCGCACCGTTCTCCATTACCGCGACCTTGCTACATATCGTCTTGATGACCGTCATCTCATGTGTTATGAGGACGATTGTAAGTCCAAGCTGCTTATTAAGCTTCTTCAAAAGGTTTAAAATAGACTCCGTTGCCTCCGGATCAAGTGCACTTGTTGCCTCATCGGACAAAAGCACACCGGGATTGTTAGCAAGAGCACGCGCGATGGCAACTCTCTGCTTCTGTCCTCCGGATAGCTGTGATGGATACACATTCTCCTTATCCTTTAAGTCTACAAGCTCCAAAAGCTCATGCACTCTCTCCCTTATCTGTGTTTTGCTCTTCCCTGAATACTTGAGCGGATATGCTATATTGTCAAATACCGTGCTTCTGTCAAGAAGGTTAAAATGCTGGAATATCATTCCAATCCCCTTCCTTGCACGGTTTAACTCTTTGTCGCTAACCTTCCTTAAGACCTCGCCCTTAGGCGTGCTCTCCATTCTTGTGAGCTGAACTCCGTTTACATTTATCTCTCCGGAATCAGGAACCTCAAGAAGATTGATACAACGAACAAGCGTCGACTTGCCCGCACCTGAATAACCTATAATTCCGTATATCTCACCATCCTCAATCGTGAGCGAGACGTTCTTCGCCGCCTCGACATCACCGGATTTCAGATGATAGGTTTTGTTAAGATTCTTAATTTCTATCATAAAATCATCGCTTTCCAATTCTTTTATTTATATCAGCTTGTCTAAGATATATTCACTATCCTATTTCTTACCTACTGACTGTGCAAGCCTTTCACAGTCAATTCCCACTTCTTTAATATGATTATCTTCTGACTGTAAAAGCGATTATACATTGTATGCCCCAAATTATCAAATAGATTTTACCTAGAGTTTGTTATAGTTTTTCCCTATAGTGGGACAGGGGTCTGACACCACTGTCCCACTAGTATCCGCTGGTCATAAGCTTCCACTGTCCGCCCTCCGGACGTGCAAGCCACCACTGCCAGCCTGTGTATTCCTCGTCCGGGTTCCATGCACCGGTATTATACTTAGGAGTATGAAAGCTGCCTGTAAACATAATGCACTGCGTAAAATCTTCCCGTTTTCCGGCGTCATCGGCTTCTTCCAGCTCGTTCATCCATGCAATATTGGAATCATTGCAGAATTCATCCGAAGAGTATGCGATACTGTGCAGCTCACAGCCCTCCCATGTACTAAACTCACTTATAATTACTTCAATAGCTTCGTCCATATCCTGCCTGCTGTAGATGTACGATTCCCCATAGTCAATCTCTATATCCCTCAATCTGTCCTTCTCCCCAGCCTTAACCCCCGATGGACTTGTCAAAAATACTAATGCGGCCGCAATGCACACAGCACCCGACAATATTCCAACCCAGAATCCGGGCTTTCTGTAATTTAAAACACGCCTCACTCTCCCCTTCACGGCATTTTCGCCAAATGCCAAAGGGCACACCGTTATCCTAATCCTGTGAACTGCGCAAGCCAGCAGTGCTTCTGAATAGCCTATCCTGCCATCTTTATCCATATTCTGAATCACCCTCTCATCACATGCCGCTTCGATATCCCTGCAAAACAAGACATAGGCAGCCCACATAACAGGATTGAACCAGTACACAGCAAGAAGAATAAAGCCTAGGGGTTTCCACAGATAGTCCCGCCTTTTTAGATGTGCCCTCTCATGCGCAATCACATTATCCCGCACATCCTCACTCATCCCGGACGGAAGATACACACGCAGGGAAACAATCCCCAGAATGAATGGACTCTTTATCTCATCGCATATATACACGTTATCCCTTTCGGGAATAGAGGCTGCAACCTGCCTTTTCAGATACAGATAGCTTATTATTGAATACAGCAGCATAATGGCGGCACCTGCCATCCAGATATACACAATTGCCGGAAGATATATGGATGATGTGTGCAGTCCTACAGTTATACTGTCCGGCGAAGCATTATCGTCCACCAGAGCCGGAACCGAAAATGTCAGCTTCGGTTTTTCGGTTTTCTCATTGTACCGGAAGTATTCCACCTTACCGTCCGCACCGATATTGCTGCCTAATAATTTAAATACCGACAGCGGGCATGGTATATTTACCGGACATACCAAGCTTATAGCCACTAACGCCCACAGAACACATATATATTTTTTAGGTATTTTCCTTAAAATAAGTCTCAGAAAAATAACCGCGATTACAAGGATTCCCGCCGAAAGGCTCATATTCAGCATTTTTGTAAAGATTCCATACATACCCTCAGCCCTCCCTGTATTTATCAATCATTCTTTGAATCTCATCTATATCCCCACTGCTTAGCTTCTTATGCGACATGAATGCCGCAATAAACGCAGGCAGTGAACCATCATAGGTCTCCTGAACGAACTTCTCGCTCTTAGAGGCATTGAACTCCTCCTTTGAAATCAAGGACGTGACAATCCCATCATCATTTTTAAACAACCCCTTCTCGCATAGCTTCCTTAGCACCGTGTAGGTAGTCGGCTTCTTCCAGTTAAACCGGTTCTCACATAACTTTACCAGCTCTCCCGAACCGACCGGCTCATTCGCCCAGATAATGTCCGCGAACGCAGCCTGCACCTCTCCTAATTCTATCTCCTTCATAGAATACCTCCTCTCTTGGTTTATTCTTAATAAACCTTATGTCGTAAGTTTACTCTAGATAAACCAGTTTGTCAAGAAAAATAGGACAGCAGGCTGTCCTATCTTCTTTTATCTTTTCAGCTTTCTAAAATAAAATACTTACTTCCTCTCACGATATAAAAAATAAGCAATTACAAAACTTAAATATACTGCTAAACAATTACTTGTACAATTATCTATATAGAACATTTCCATATGAAACAATGCAATCATTCAGCGGTGGGCTTAACCTCCAGATAATAATGCGGCTCTTCCATGTCAAGCTCCACTTCATTAACTCCGTTTTCAATATCAAACCCAAAATTCTGCCGTACAATCTCAATCTGCCCTCTGTCCTCTAAGCTCGCTGTCTGCCAGGTAAATATCAGATTGCTTCCAAGCCCTGTCACCATATCATATCCGTTAGTGGGACAGGGGTCTGACACCACTGTCCCATTTCAGACCAACGGCATATAATTTACTACAGCAAGGATACGATAAACACAGGCATTATCAGTCCTGCTGCCCCCACAGCAAGACTTGTCACCCTGTCCTTTGTCAGATAGCTTATGCCTGCCACAAGCATTCCCACTACTGCGGCATACAGACATCTCCACCCGTACAGCAGGCACAGATATCCACGTATACTTATATCCAAACTAAACTCCCTCAAAAACTCTATGCTCTGCACGGGATAATTCATAGCATGATAGGGAAATGCCCTTCCTATCTGGATAAACTGTATCATATGTATCCCCAATGCAGTAAGCGCCGAAAACAGCACAACTATTATAAGCTTGTTCACAACAGTATTTCTCCCCTTATACAGCGTGTGAAGTGTCGGCTCCATATGTGATTTATTCTCGTAAGCCATACATCCTGAAAATGCAGTAATAACAGCAATAAGAATGTACATCCTGTTTCTCTGGTATGTTCTGTAGTCATTCTTAAGCAGCAGATAATATGTATATGGCTCAAGCAGCCATAGCTGTTTTCCGGTTCTTTTCATATATTCCATTTCACTCTCAGCCTGTGAAATCACTTTGCTGATTCCTGCAAGCTTTTTCTCAAGTTCATCTATTTCAGATTTATAATTTGAAAGATAAACGGAAATTATCTGCATCTGCTGTGGGTCATCAAAATATTGGACAATTGAATCGGAAAGTCTGTCACATTCCTTTGTAAGCCATGCCATGCGGCGCTCCAGCTTTGACTGCTCCTTGTACATATCCTGCATTTTTTCATCATCCAGCGGACCGGAAAACTGATTATACCACATCATCTCATAAGGATTTCTAAGGTCGGCATAACGATATTCCATGGCGGATGAATATGCAAGATAACCTGCCAGGACAAGAATTATCAGTCCCTTCTGATAGAACAGTATCTTTCGCAGCTCCCATACAACGCCGGGTGGACAGGTTCTGTGCCTGCTGGACCAGGCGAAAAGTCTGTCAATCCACATAAGTAACCTGCCCTTGGTGCTTTTCCTTGTCCTGCGACAGACGAACAGACTCCCCGTTGCAAGAAAAATCATAAATACCATGCACATTCCAAGCTGCATGAGGTTAAGCTCCACCGGATATCCAAAAAAATTTAGATTAAGGTAATTTATAAAGCCCTCTCTTCCAAACAAAACCGCACATATATTCAGATATTTAAGCCATGAAAAAGCGGATGTAGGAATAATTGTAAGATATAATATGTACTCTGATGCCATAATCACAATAAATAAAGCCATTGCCGCAGTTAAAGGAAGCAATACGGACAATGCCAGAAATAACATTCCTGCAAGCGCAGCCGCCAAAGCCTTAAATAAAATATCTCCTACCAAAAACTGCCCTATGTTTATTTCGTACATACATTTCATAAAATCAGGAACAGACTGTATTGACCTGTTTAACTCTGCTCCGGGATAAATAACCGAAACCACAGCCATGTTGCTTCCATACAGCACAAAAGCCTCCGCAAGCATGCATATACATAATATTGCAATTCTGTTAAGCAAAAGCACATTTCTTCCGTAAGCGGTGGTTCTTACAAGAAGATCAAGTCCTTTTTTCTGCTCATGGGTAAATTGAATCACAAGATAGATTGCAAATCCAAGCATCAAAAAATGCGTGAGTTCAAATCTTGAATATATTGTAATGCCACGATTTTCACCCTCGGCAATCTGAATGTCCGTCAGTTTTCCATAATCCTTGGAGGTCTTTTGTATATTTCTTAATGCGAAACTATTTACCTTTCCATAAAGCGACAAGCCTTGAAGCAATGTGACATTCTGCTGTGTCTGTTCAAGGTATCCGGGGTAGCTGTCAATATACTGCCGCAAATCCCCACCCATCAGTGTTATATCCTTACTGTCATTACATTGATATATACAGAAGGTGATATTTAAGAAAAGTGCCAAAAAGAACAAGAGCAATGTTCTTCTATTTAAAACAACGCGTAAAAGCTCATGCACAGAATACACCCCCTATTCATTTTTCCGTCTCTGTTTTAAAGCATAGTAAAGGTATACATCCTCAAGACCAAGTCCGGACGTTTTTCCACAGGCTTCACGTACAAGCAGCTCTGTTTCTCCTCCCCCGGCAGCTTCAGCCTCAAGCTCCTTTATAAGCACAGCAGGACTGTCAAACCTGCACAGCCTTCCATTCATTAACAAAAGCACCTTTCCGGCAATGCTCTCTATATCGCCAACTATATGCGTGGCAAGAATGACTGTGCGTTCCTTTCCAAGAGACGCGATATAATTCCGCAGCCTGAAACGCTCCTCCGGGTCTAATCCAACTGTCGGTTCATCCAGGAAAAGAATCTCCGGCTCATCAAGCATAGCAGCCGCAATCAAAGTACGCTGCTTCATTCCGCCAGAAAAAGAACCAATCCGGTGATGTGCGTCCTTTGAAAGATTCACTATTTCCAAAAACTGTTCCGTCTGTTTCTTACATTCTGAGCCTTTCATCCCCTTAAGTGCTCCTATGTAATGTAGAAAATCCCGCGCTGTAAAGTCCTCATACATTCCCCTTACCTGCGGAGTGTAACCGATTTTTCTTCTGTATGCTGCTCCAAGCTTAGAAATATCATTTCCATTATATAGAATGCTTCCACCGGTTCTTTGCAGGTTATCGGTCACAAGATTTAAAAAGGTGGATTTACCCGCACCGTTAGGCCCTAAAAGACCATACACTCCTTTATCAAATCTCACAGTAAGATGGTCCAGCGCCGTAAATGTGCCGTACTGCTTTGTAAGTTCCACAATTTCCAATGCAGAAAAATTACTATCCATCAGTCTTACCTCCTTTGCAATTCACAATACAGACATTTTATTGTACGGAATCCTTCAGACTTGGTATGTCCACCTCATTATTGTAAATTTCTCTAAACGGTGGTGTTCCCCCTTCTACAAACTCCTCAACCGTACATGCAAACATTTTCTTTGGAGTCTGTAGATAAACCATTCCATCTAAAATAGCGAGCGAAAAATAATCTTTGTATCCTAAAT
>OGUO01002827.1_pt1 | contig 10155 bp, 5 predicted proteins | sample 1553641 | NCBI WGS metagenome assembly OGUO01 (sample SAMEA2579980, study PRJEB22360) | human gut metagenome | biome: human gut; feature: human-associated habitat; material: faeces | place: Denmark | collected 2008/2010 | reverse complement strand
AGCACGCAGAGCGCGAACACCGTCCAGTCCGGCGCGCCGCCGATGGCGAAGTGCGCAACGGAGCCGGTCAGGGCCGTGAACGTCATGATGAACACGCTCGTGCCGACGGCGGTCTTGAGCTCATAGCCCATGACGCCCGTGAGCAGCAGGAGCATCATCATGCCGCCGCCCGCACCGATAAAGCCGCAGATAAAGCCGACGATCGCGCCGCAGACAATGGACTTGATGATACGCGTGCGCTTCGGGATCTGCTGCATGTCCTCCTTTGTGGTCATCACCGGGCGGACGATGAACTTGATGCCGAGCAGCAGCGTCATGAACACGGAGAAATTGCCCATTGCAACGGATGGCACGAGGCTCGAGACAAGGCTTCCGACAACGGTGAATGCCAGCACCGTGATCATCATGATGAGGCCGTTGCGGATGTCCAGATTCCTGTTGCGGCCGTAGGTATAGGCCGAGACGGCGCTTGCCAGCACATCGGATGCCAGTGCGATGCCGACGGCCGTGTACGGCTCGATATGCAGAAATGTGACGAGCATGGGGGTGATGACGGCAGCGGCACTCATTCCGGCAAAGCCCGTGCCGAGGCCGGCCCCCGCACCTGCGAACAGGCAGACGACGATGGTCAGGAGGAGCTGCATCGAATCACCCCTTCTTTGTCATTTCGACCGTTCTGCGGTAGGCGGCCGTGACGGCATTCTGCACGGTATAGGAAAATCCGCCCTGCTCGAGTGCCAGTACGCCCTCGATGGTCGTTCCGGCCGGGCTGCACACGCGCATTTTCAGCACGTCCGGCGCTTCTCCACCCTGCAGGAGCATCTCCGCCGCGCCGAGCATGGTCTGCGCCGCCAGACGGCAGGCGTCCGGGTACGACAGGCCCGCGCGCACGCCGCCGAGGGCCAGCGCATCGGCAAACTGGAAGCAGAACGCAGGTCCGCAGCCCGAGATGGCGCTTGCAGCGTCGATCTTTTCCTCCGGCAGGGGCAGCAGCAGCCCGGCCTGTGCCAAAACAGCGCGGAAGGCGTTCAGCTGTGCGTCCGTCACGTTCTGCGCGGCATAGAGGATCGTGCCCGCGCCGACGGCGGCGGGCGTGTTCGGCATGATGCGGATGAGCGGCAGTCCCCCGCCGAGCATGGCGTCCAGCTCCCGGAGCGTCACGGCCGTGGCCATGCTGACGACGACGGGTGCATTCCCCTTCCGCGCCTGCAGCACGGGAGCCAGCTCTCCTGCCAGTATGGATTCTCCATTGTAAAAATAAATGTCATATTTGTCCGGCTTGTAATATCCGGCTTTGTCTGTTCCCAAGTCACTCTGTTTTTTCAAGGGAGCTCCGTCACGGTAGGTGGTGGCATGGAGCTCTTTACCCATCCAGTATTGGGCTCCAATCTTGACAATGGGGTATTCGGTAGACACTCCTTTTCTGATGTCTCGAAGGGTGTAGCATGCCACATTCACTTTGATGGCGTTTTCCGGTTTATCCAGAAGTAGCTTATGGTTATTGTCTATATAGAGCTTGTCTATGCCGGTATATTCCCCTTTAGTGTAGGTAAATCCATAGTCGTCTGTATTCCAGCTTATTCTTCCTCCGCAGATGGTGTCTTTACGGTCTGCAAGCTGTAGGATGACTCCATTGCTCAGGTCGGTCTTTTCATTTTCGCCTATGGGATAGGCTATAACGGCTCTGGAAGTCAATGACGCTGATTTGAGATATTCCTTGCAGACTTCTGCAATGGGTATCCCTTCGTGATAAATTCTGTACACATTTGAAAGAGAAAAGGAGAGAGCGGAGATATGTATGGCAGTGTAATCTTCCATATTGTCGGTGTCGATGGGAGGGAGGCTGCTCCATTCCTTGATTTTTCCGGCAAAACTGCTCAGTACGTTGCTGTTGCTCTGCATGGCTGATATGTTAATGATACATTGCGTGCTGCTACTCATTTCCACTTCGGGTATTGCACAACTGTATATACGTCCGCTCCACTCCATAATGAAGGATTGCTTGCCATCATTTATCGTTTGGGGTATGATGATGAATTCCTTGCCGGTAAGTTTGTTGTCTTTGACGCTCCATTCGCCGGAGGCTATGATGTCTTGTGTCCCCGTAAGATTACTGAAAGTCCCGTCTTCCAGATTATAATCGGCCGAGGTCTTGAGCCCGGTTGCGATGATACGCGGATTGGCTTTCAGCAAATCATTGGCAGAGTTGCTTGCGTCGGGTGTCAGAGAGATTGCCAGTTTGGACAGCTTGTGTTGGAACTCCAGGGTTACAGATTTGGTTTTACTGGTGATTCCTTGCGCTTTAGCTACCAAGAAGTCACTTTGTGCGCGGTTTTTCTCATTGCTCTGGTCTATCTGCACAGATACGGGAAGAACGGGTGTACCGGCAGCTACCCCTTCGGTTTGGTAAGGGTGGTAACTGATAAAGTCCAGTGACACATCTCCTTCCGGATAGAATACTGTCTTTTTGGGAACCAGTGTGGAGCCTTCCGTATATTCCAGGGCCAGATTGTCAATATACCGTTTTCCCTTGATGGAGCCGGAGGAAGTGGTTGCAAACAAGCCCATTCTGTCTCCTTTTTCAAAGGCGGTGTTTGTGACCTTGGTACTGGCCTTTTCCATTTTGATAGAGAACGTGATAGGTGTCGTCCCTTCCTCGATTTCCGCTTCTGATTCTTCGTCAATCCGGTTCACACAAGCTGTATTCCCTAAGGACATGCAGCAGAATAAAGAGGCAGCCAAGACTCCTCTTGCAAGAATAAGTTTTTTCATTGTATTATTATTGTGGGGCAACGGTTTTTCCGCTTTCCCAATTATACTCAATGAACCTTGTCTTAAAAATATGGATTTAGCAGAGCTATAACCGGTATGGAAAAGTCTTTTACGCTTTTGGATGCTAATTATCAGTATCACGCTTGATGCCGCAGTGCTTTTTAATCTTATTTTTTAATAACTTTTAATAGGTTTCGGGTACAAATGTAATTAAACGTGTTAAATGAAGAGGGATAAATCGATAAAACTTTTATAATTTATTTATCACACTCTGATTTTTTGCCTAACTTTACACGCTAAAATCGTAGACAGTAATAAGTTAAACCATAGATATAAACTCATGCCTTTAAATTTACCCGATAAACTACCCGCTATCGAGTTGCTGAAAGAGGAGAATATATTTGTCATTGACAATTCCCGGGCAACCCAGCAGGATATCCGTCCGCTGCGTATCGTGATTCTGAACTTGATGCCGCTAAAGATTACAACGGAAACGGACCTGGTGCGTCTGCTTTCCAATACTCCGCTTCAGGTGGAAATCTCGTTCATGAAGATAAAAAGCCATACTTCCAAGAACACTCCGATAGAACATATGAAAACATTTTATACGGATTTCGACAAGATGCGCGGTGAAAAGTACGATGGCATGATTATCACCGGTGCTCCGGTAGAGCAGATGGATTTTGAGGAGGTGACTTATTGGGATGAGATTACTGAAATCTTCGACTGGGCGCGTACGCATGTCACCTCTACGCTCTACATCTGCTGGGCGGCGCAGGCAGGGCTCTATCATCATTATGGAGTGCCGAAGTATGCACTGGATAAGAAGATGTTCGGTATCTTTGAACATCGTACCTTGCAACCGTTGCATCCCATTTTCCGTGGATTTGATGATATGTTCTATGTGCCGCATAGCCGCCACACGGAAGTGCGCCGGGAAGATATACAGAAGGTTCCGGAATTGACGCTGCTTTCCGAGTCGGAGGATGCTGGTGTATATATGGCGGTGGCCCGTGGAGGGCGTGAGTTCTTCGTGACCGGCCATTCGGAATACTCCCCGCTGACATTGGATACAGAGTATCGCCGTGACTTGAATAAGGGCCTGCCCATTGAGATACCCCGTAACTACTATGTGGACGATGACCCGGACAAAGGAGTGCTGGTGCGTTGGCGTGCCCATGCCAATCTGTTGTTCTCCAATTGGCTGAATTATTTTGTATATCAGGAGACGCCGTATAATATTAATGAAATAGGGTGAGTTACTCGTAACTAAACGATGATAAAGCAACGTAAAATAGAGCTGCTGGCTCCTGCCAAGAATTTGGAGTGTGGCATAGAAGCAGTGAATCATGGGGCAGATGCGGTATACATCGGTGCACCCAAGTTCGGTGCGCGTGCGGCTGCTGTCAACTCTTTGGAGGATATTGCCGCTTTGGTGGAGCATGCCCATCTGTATAATGCCCGTATCTATGTGACGGTCAATACCATTCTGAAAGAAGAAGAGCTGAAAGAGACGGAGAGGATGATTTGGGAGCTGTACCGCATCGGTGTGGATGCACTGATTGTACAGGATATGGGGATTACGCGGTTGAATTTGCCGCCCATTCCGTTGCATGGCAGTACGCAGATGGATAACCGTACGCCGGAGAAAGTACGTTTCCTTGCCGATGCCGGTTTCCGTCAGGTGGTGTTGGCACGCGAACTTTCTTTGCAGGAGATACGCGGTATCCATGAGGCGTGTCCCGACGTGCCGCTCGAAGTCTTTGTACACGGGGCTCTTTGCGTCAGTTATAGCGGGCAGTGCTATGTCAGCCAGGCTTGTTTCGGACGGAGTGCCAACCGGGGGGAATGTGCGCAATTCTGCCGTTTACCCTTCAGTCTGGTAGATGCCGATGGCAAGACCATTGTGCGTAATAAGCATCTGCTTTCTTTGAAGGACCTCAACCAAAGCGAGGTGTTGGAAGAACTGCTGGATGCCGGAGCCACTTCGCTGAAGATAGAAGGCCGCTTGAAGGATGTGACCTATGTGAAGAATGTGACGGCGGCTTACCGTAGGAAGCTCGATGCCATTTTTGCCCGTCGCAAGGAATATACCCGTGCTTCTTCGGGTACTTGCCATTTCGACTTCCAACCGCAGCTTGACAAGAGCTTCAGCCGTGGTTTCACGCATTACTTCCTACAAGGCAGGGGAGGGGAAATCACTTCATTCGATACGCCCAAATCTTTAGGAGAGGAGATGGGCACTTTGAAGGAACAGCGCGGTGGATATATTACGGTGGCAGGCGTGAAGCCTTTCCACAACGGAGACGGCGTCTGTTTTTTGGACGAGCAAGGACGTTTGCAGGGTTTCCGTATCAACCGGGTGGATGGTAACAAACTCTATCCGGCAGGGGAAGTGCCTCGCATCAAACCTCGTACACGGCTTTATCGCAATTTCGACCAGGAGTTTGAACGTATCCTTACCCGTAAATCCTCCGAACGCAAAATCGGTGTTTGTTGGGAGTTGGCAGATACTTCTTTCGGGTTTAGCCTGACGGCTGCGGACGAGAATGATAACCGCGTGACACTTTCTTTCCCTTATCCGAAAGAACCGGCACGCACGCCACAGGCGGATAATCTGCGCAGCCAACTGGCTAAGTTGGGGAATACCCCTTTCGAGGTAGCCGGGCATTTATCAGAAGAGGCGTCGGGTATCAGGCTCAATCTCTCTGAAAACTGGTTTCTTCCTGCTTCCGTGGTGGCAGACTGGCGTCGGCAGGTGATAGATAGGCTGATTGTGGCTCGGCGTGTTACTTATCGTCGTGAGTTGGCTGTCTGGAAACCGACAAGCCATGCTTTCCCTGCTACTTCACTGACCTATCTGGGCAATGTGATGAACAGTGCTGCCCGGAGTTTTTACCGTGAGCATGGACTTTCGTCTATAGCACCTGCCTACGAGGCACAAGCGGTTCCGGATGCTGTACTCATGTTCTGCAAACATTGCCTGCGTTTCAGTATGGGATGGTGTCCCACCTATCAGAAAGGACATTCTCCTTATAGGGAACCTTATTATTTGGTTGGGACGGACGGCAAGCGTTTCCGCTTGTCTTTTGATTGCAAGAATTGCCAGATGAAAGTCATTGCTCATGAAGAGCCGCTTTAATGAAGGATGAAGAATGAGGAATTACTAATAAAGACTTGAAAATGAGGCGTGAGGAACGGGTACATAATGAAAGGCTGGCAAATGACCGGTACCGGGAAGCGGGCAGGGACAAACATCCTTTGCGTTCACTGCGTCCCCTCCTATTCTGCATTCTTTATTTTTCATGCTTCATTGCTTTAGTTTCCTGCCATTATTCCCGTCCTAATCTTGAAGATGAACATCTGTCTAAGGAGACGCGTGATTCGCTGGCCTATCTTTTTGAGCGGCATTATACTTGGAATACCAATCTGGAAGTGCTGGCAGATTCTGTGAATTTGGCTTGTCTGCCCGTGAAGGACTGCTATAATATGCTTTATCGGGGAGACCGCGTGGTGGTTGCCGAGTTCGCCATCCATCCTGCCGACAGTGTGGATAGTGTATGGGTGAAGCTTGCCCATTCGCAGGAAGTGCAGGGTTGGTTGCGGGAGTCCGAAATGATGCATGCCTTTGTTCCTACAGACAGCATTTCGCAGGCCATCTACTTGTTCAGTGATACCCATGCCTCTTATTTTATCATTATTTTTGCCTTGTTTGTGGCAGTCTGGCTGTTCCGGGCTTTTCGGCGCAAGCAGTTGAGGATGGTGTACTTTAATGATATAGACAGTCTCTATCCGTTGTTGCTATGTCTGCTGATGGCGTTCTGTGCCACTATTTACGAATCTATACAAGTGTTTGCGCCGGAGACGTGGCAACACTTCTATTTTAATCCTACCTTGTCGCCGTTCAAGGTACCGCTTGTGCTTTCTGCTTTTCTGATGGGTATCTGGCTGTTTATAGTGGTGTTGCTGGCGGTACTCGACGATTTGTTTCGCCAGTTAAGTCCGGCGGCGGCCGTATTCTATCTGTTGGGGCTGGCCTCCTGCTGCATCTTCTGTTATTTTTTCTTTATCCTGACTACATCTATCTACGTCGGATACTTGTTTTTGACCGCTTTTGTATGGGTATTCCTCAAAAGGCTTCGCATTTCGCTGCTGGCTTCACGCTATCGTTGCGGCAGATGCGGGCTGATAAGGCCAAGGCTGAAGCAGATGCTGTAGTAAAGAAGATGCGGGCAGAAACTGAGGGAGAAGGGAGTCTGCCCACATTGCGGAGCTATCAATGAATAAAAAAGCTTTGTAACTTTTCCATATTCAGTAGGAAAATGTAACTTTGTAGTTGAACTTTTAAAAGGAGGAATTGATTATGAGTAGTTTGGAGTTGGAAGCCGGAAAATTGGAGTTGATTCGTGAGATAGTCAATATCAATAGCAGTACTGCATTGGAGAGCCTCAGAAAATATATGAAGGAGGTTTTGAATAAGAATAGTCATTCCATTCCGACAGCGGCAGATAGCAAATTGCTGACTAAGCGTATGCTTGCAAAGTATGCCGGTAGTTGGAAGGACAATCGTGATTCTGATGAAATCAATGATGATATATATGCATCACGCCTTTCTCGAAAAGAAGAAAACTTTAGCCCCTTTGACGAATGAAACGATATTTGCTTGAGCTAATATTTGTGTTCACTTCATGCGTCAGAAATTTGGAGTAGACGAACATATTGAAAAGGTGGGCTGGGAACATTGTTGCATTTCGGAGGTTACGGTAGCAGAGTTGTTGTTCGGTGCAGAGCGAAGTAATAATGTGGAGAGAAACTTGCAGCTTGTTACTGATTTCTGCCAAGATATCAAGGTAATACCTTTGTCCTCGGCTTTATGTTGTTATGCCCGGAGTAAGGCTGCCTTATATAGTCAAGGAACTCCCATTGAGGATTTGGACTTATTTATAGGATGTACAGCGGTGGCTAACCAAATGATAATGGTTACTGAAAACAAGAAACATCTGGAAAGAATACCTAATATTGAAATTGAAAACTGGGTACATAGAGGATAACTTCTCCTCTGTCAGATAGAAACATAGAAACGGTCGTTCGGGTATGCAATGTGTAAGTACCCGAACGACCGTTTCTATTTTCCTTTACTTTCGGAGGGACAAAGCTCTCCAATCAGAACCTGCACCTCAACTCTATTCCCGCCTGCACAGGCCGTCCTTTCTGCATAAATCCGTTCCCCATACTCTCAAAATAGAACGAAGCATACTCTTTGTCCAGTGCATTGCGCACCCAGAAATCAATCTGTCCATGTCCTTTCTGGAAGCTGATACGTCCGTTCAGCGTGCCGTAGAAGGCTTGGCTCACGGTATTCTTCTCGGTCCAGTAGATGCGCCCGGCACCGGTGTAGTTGGCGTTCAGCTGGATGCGGTCCAGCCAGTGCCCCGGACGGATGCGGAAGATGTACTGACCGCCCACGTTCATGGTATGCTTGGGAACAAAGGGTACGTACTTGCCGTTGTAGCTGATTTCCTGAAGCTCCCCATTCACTTTCTCGTTGGTGATGTAATCCTTAAAGGTGGCATAGGTATAACCATAACTTGCATTCAGCGTGAAGTCTGTAGCAACGGCAGCCGTCAAGGCAACCTCTGCCCCCTGGCTGCGGCTTTTGCCGGCATTTGCCGTTTCGCGTCCCAGTCCGCTTGGGGCGAAGCGTGAAATCTGCTGGTCGCGGGTTTCCAGCCAGAAGATGGCGGCGTCGGCATGCAGACGTCCGTCCAGCAGATTCAAGTGTGTTCCTATTTCGTAGTTCCAGGTCTGTTCGGGCTTGTAGACGGTGGCGGATTTTGCATCCGGATTCTCTCCCGCATCGGGGAAGTATTTGCCCACCAGCTCTTTGTAGGCATCCGGCACGTTGGGCATAATCGCCTCTTTGCTTTGCCGCATCATGTCATTCTTCAAACTGGATTGCAGCAGGTCGGAGAACATCTGCACGTTGTAGCCTCCCGAACGGTAACCTTTGCTGACCGTTGCATACACATTCCCTCTGTTTCGCGCAAAGTCATACTGCAAAGCAAACTTGGGCAACAGCTGAAGATAATCCTTATCAATGCTTCCTTGGTAGCGCGACTCTACGGTCAGCGCCGTCTCCGGCATCATCTCTATTTCGCGGATGACGACGTCGCCCCGCTTCATTTCTCCCTTGATGCCCACCTTGTAGTCCAGGCTGGTGCCGGAGTTGTAATCCATCTTCATACGCTCATAATCCAGGCGTAACCCGGCAGTGAACGATACTCCTTTCAGCCCGAATAAATCTCTGAAGGTGGATTGATGAAAGAGTGCCCCATTCAGCAGCGGAGTGTTGAAACTGCCCCCGATGGGCATGGTCCGGCTGCTGATGCCCAGTGAGGGCAGGATATTCATACTAATGGATGGTCCCATCTCTACTTGTATTTGCGATGGGATGACACTGCCCAACATCTGGTTCAGCATCCCCATTCCGGCTTCCCTGAAAGTGACGGGAGCTTCCGTATTCAGCCATTGGTAGAAGCCGAAGGCGCCGGTGGTCCATTGCCAGCGGCTGCCGCTTTTACTCTTCAAGATGATTTCCTCGCTCAGTGCGTGGGAGCGTTGTTTCTGTTGCAGGGTATAGATGTCGTTGGCGGTGAAGTCTTGGTCTATGTCCATGCAGTCCTTTAGAAACTGGTAGCCGGTGACCATGCTCAACGTGAAGTGCTGTGCCTGGTATTCCAGGTTCAGACCCGTGTTCAGCAGGTTGCGGTAGTAGTTGCTACGGGCGTTATTGGAGATTTTTCCGATGTAGGGCTTCAGCGGCTCGCTCTGTGCTTCGGGGGCCAGGCTGCCTTGGTAGAAATACGGGTAGCCACCCTGGTCGCTGTATTCGTAGTTGATGTTTAGGTCCACCTTCCAGTTGTCCGAGGGGAGGTAGATGGCGCGGATGCGTCCGCCTGCCGATTGCCCCTTGTCCGCTTTCTCGTCCCTCACCGTGTTGCGGAAGAATCCTCCTTGATAATCGTAAAAACCTCCGGTGGAAAAGGCGAACCGTTCCGAAAGGCGGTGATAGTGGGTCAGCGAGGTATTATAGGCATTGTACGTACCTGCCCCCATGCGGAAGTCCGTCCCCTGGTAGGAGAAGGGCGATTTGGTGTGCACCTTAATCAATCCGCCCATGGCATTGCGCCCGTAGAGCGTGCCCTGCGGACCGCGTAGCACGTCGATGCGCTCTACGTCGGCATAGCTGAAGTCGAAGGCTGACTTGTCTATATAAGGTATATTGTCTACATAAAGTCCTACGGACGGGGTGTTGATACGTGAACCGATTCCACGGATATAAATGGAAGTTGTCAGTTTCGAACCATAGTCCGGGATGAATAA
>OGUO01002824.1_pt1 | contig 10157 bp, 12 predicted proteins | sample 1553641 | NCBI WGS metagenome assembly OGUO01 (sample SAMEA2579980, study PRJEB22360) | human gut metagenome | biome: human gut; feature: human-associated habitat; material: faeces | place: Denmark | collected 2008/2010 | reverse complement strand
CGCCGCTATCCAACGTCTTGGGAACACCTTTTACCAGTGTCCCGTCCCAGACGTTTGTTTCACCGTATAGCAGTCCTCTATCGTTCAGCTGGGGGAGCAAGTCGATCAGATGCCCCTTAAACGTTTCCTTCAGTTCCTGTACTTCCGCCGCTTCGTCAGCAGCATAGCCTTTACGTTCCCTCGCATAGATAATCAGATAATCCGCCGGGGCAACGTAATCGACGCATTTCTGCAATTGCGCAACGTAGTCGCTGAAATCAAGATTTTTGCCTTCCGCATCCGAACCATAACCGCCGTTTGCGCCCATCCAGAAGATGTGCAGCCCGTTTCCTTTGTAGTGTTTCGCACCATAGGTAATGAGCTTCGTTCCTGCGGATACGACCACCGGCAGACCATTGTCGAGCCGCCTGAGCCGGATACTCAGCCCATCAGACGTGTCTTTTGCATAATCACGGAAAAGCACGCACGGCACATCGTTTACATAGCAGGGGTTGATTCCACAGTCACCGTATTTGAGCAGTTTCCCGATTCTGCCGCTTTCGAGCGTCATCCCGTCTGTTGTGTTCCCAACAACGACGCTTTCACTTGAACTGCCCGGAATTGTACACGCTGGAAGGACGATTGCGTCCGCCCCCATTCGCGCCATGATTGTCGGCACGTTGTCAGACAAGATGCCGAGGTTGACGGCATTGCATCGTTCAGCCAGCACTTGTGGATAGCTGATGAGATGCCAGCCGTTGACGTTGCCGCCGATGCCTTGGGTCAGGCTGTCGCCCCAGCAGTAGACCGTCTTTTGCTTTCCGCCTGTCTGCGGTTTGACCTCGCCGATGCGCTGGTTCATAGCTTCCAGCGCGTCATGAATCGCCCCTCTGACGTCCTTGCCATACACGCCCGACGCAATGGTGTCCAGCAGCGTCTGGAAGTCCTTCGTGCTTTCGCTCATGCCTGTTTCACCCCCTCCTGCGGCTGATTCACCGCCTTTTGCAGCACCTGAATGCACGCCAGCAGCGCGTTCAGGTTGCCCGCGCCGCGCATTTCCACCGTGGACAGCGCGTCAATGACGGCTTGCACGGTTTGCTTGCTGATGGTGATGGTTTCCATAGGCTTCCCCCTCCTTACGAAAGCGTAAAGACTTGCTGTCTTGTTTTTCCGTTGCTTAGCTTTACAACTACGCGAACTCTGCCGGTGTCAGCCCCGGCGCTGATGTCAACGCAGGTGATTTCCGAAATCGCCACGTCGCTTGCTCCTGCGTTGTATGCGCTGGAAGCGTTGACAGACAGTAGACCCTCCTCTGTGCTTCCGTTGCTCAACGTAGTGTCCAAGTTCACTTCGATGTATTTGCTCGACGAATGATAATTCTGCCCGGCAATCTCCAATGCCTGAACGTGTACCGATGATGCTCCTTCACTCTTCGCGGCAGCCAGAGCATCATCGTAGCCCGGCATGTCGCTCAATTCAAAAGTTGCGTCTTCGGGGGCGAAAAACGTGCAGGAAGATTCGCCGATTTTCAGTGTGTGCGGCGCGGCGGACGTGCCGCCAAGAATGAGCACGTTGGCGGTCACTGCGTCCAGCGAAGCGATGCCTGCACTCAAAGTGCCGGTTCTCAGTATGCCGACGTCCACCGTCAGACCTTTCAGCCACGAAACATCCGCCTTCATGGCGGACAGCTCCTTCGCCGTCACATACCCGTCTAAATCAATGCAGTTCGCGCTAATCTTGACCGCGCCTGCCGTCTGGTTGATGGTGGAGACAAGGTCGTCTTTGCTGACTTTCGAGGTCAGTTCCCCAGTAACGCTGTTCAATGTGAGCTGCACGGTGTTGATGGCTTTTGTGTTGTCGTCCACCTTCGTCGTGTAGGCATCAATCACGCCGTCAAACAGCAGCAGGTGCGTGTTTTGGTCGCTGACAATCTGCCGCAGGTACTCCACCGACGAATCGACGACCTCCACCGCTTTGCTCGTCGCGGCGGTCGTGCTTGCCATGCCCGTTTCCGGCGTGCCGAATGTGTATTCGGACTGGTCAGGGTTCACGAGGTCAAGCAAAATCGCCGTGCAGGTGTATTCCGCGTCAATGCCGTGGGGAGGGGAGACGACGCGCACCTTGTCGCCGACGCGGAACGATTCCGCATTCACATCCAACAGGTGCAGGTCTACCGCGCTGATGGTGATGGTGATTTTCTCTTTCAGGCGCTTTTGCAGGTTCTCCTTCGCCATGTCCAGCAGGGTACTTGCGTCCTTCGTGTCGAACTCCGTCACGCCCCAGATGCGCCCGTAGAGGGTAATTCCGGCGGCGTCCTCGATGTAGTCCTTGCCGCCATTGACGCTCGCGATGGTGATCTGGCTGTCCCCCTGCCCGGCGTAGGGAATCAGGCACGTCACGACCTCCGACGCGGAGACGTACTCGGACAAGTCCAGCAGATTTTCCCCGAAGCGGATGACTTGCCCGCAGGACGTGCCGCTCTCCTTCGTCCAGTCCAGATAGCGCACGTCGCCTTCGTGGCGGACGCGCAGGAAGCCGCCGTGAATGTCTAAGAGGTTGCCGCTGATTTCGTCCCAGGTGTTGCCGTAGCCCGTGTTTTCCACGCTGGACAGCGTCTCGATGTCCACGTTGCCGATTTGGAACTGCTGCGCCTCGCTGACGGCCTCGTTGTGCCGCGTCAGGTACAGGCGGAACAGCCCTGCCGCCGTGCCGTCGTAATCCGCCAATTTGTACGGGTGCAGAACGCTGTCTACGAGGTACGTTAGTTCCCCTTCGCAAGTGACAGTCTTCTGGCGGTAGAAGTCGGTTTCGGTTTCCAGCACGCGCCCGCGCCAGATGATTTCGTCATCCTGCCGGACGTCAATCCGCGTCCGCATTTTGTGCAGCGCGCTGTACATCGGGTGTTCCGGCAGCAGCACGAACGTGAGCGTTCCGGCGGCATTGCACTGCGTTTCCAGCACGGGGGACAGGACGGAAAGTTCCTCGTCCCCCGGCGAGTACAGCAATGCGTCGTCCGCATAGATGGTGTACATTTACAGCCTCCCTCCTCGGTAGTCGATGGATACCGTGCCATTCCCGGCGAAGGTCAGCACGTTGTCGCCCTCGGTGATGCAAATGCCGCTGATGCGGTTGTCGCCCGCCGTCAGCGCGTACTCCTTGCCGCCGAATGTCGCCGTCATCGCGCTGCTTGCCGTGATGGTCGGGATGCACGGCCGCCTTGTGCCGGGAATCGTCAGCGTCAGCGTGCCATCCACCGGCAGCGCCTTGTAGTCGCGGATGATGCCCGTCTCAAAGTTGAAGGTGTCCCACAGCCAGTCATCCAGCGAACCCGTGATTTCCAGCTTGTACGGGTCGCAGACGGCTTTCAGGCTGATGGTGGCGGTCTTGCGGTCGCTCTCCAACGCGTTCATGGTCACGCGCCCGGTGTAGGCGTAGCCGGGGTCTTCATCGAGGATGATTTGCACCCGCTGCCCGTGCAGGGTGTCCAGTATTTCGGAATAGAGCGCGTCCCAGCGGTTCCGCGCGTCAATGACGATGAACTCCGCCGAGAAATCCCGTGTCTGATAGCCCACGCGCCCGGTCAGCGCTTCGGACAGGTCAAGCGCGCCGTCCAGCCCCGGCACATCCACATAGTTTGTGCGCACCTTCGGCGGTGCGATGGTCGGGCGCGTTTTCGGCAGCAAGCCCCAATCGCGGTAGGTGTGCTTGCCGCCCAGCGTTACCCCGTAAATCATGCGTTCCGCCCCTTTCGCAGTGCCATCCGCCCCAGACGCTTGTCCATCTTGCCCGCCGTTGCGCCGACAAGCACGCCCGTATCCAGCACAATCTGCTGCTGATTCATGCCGCTGAAGCCGTTTTGCAGGGCGGCAAGCATCTGGTCGAGCTTGCGCTCCATGCTCGCGCCCACGACCTCACCCACCGCGCTTTTGACGTACCCTTGCAGCACGCCGATGGGCGCGACGGCCTCTGCTCCGGCTTCGCCCACGAGGTGGTAGCCGCTGTGCGTGTCAAAGAGGGTGGGTTTGGAGAAGACTGCGCCGTCGGCATGGGTAAAAAAGCTCTTGATTACTTCCCAACCCGCGTTACGCATTGCGCCGCGTCCTTCGGGCGTACTGATGACTTGCTGGTAGTGGCTGTCCGGGTTAAGTGGATTCGTTTCCGGGTTCGTCAGGACTTCAACGGTCTGCTGAACCGTTTTCCATCCGACTGTCAAGCTCAGCCCCTTTGTCGCCCTGTCCCATGCGTTCTTCACTTGCTTTGCGATGTTGAACGGGTTCAGCAAGTGCCACATAATCGAAAGCGCACCCCCGATTTTTGTCTTGATCTCTCCCCACCATTTGGTGACGGCTTCTTTCGCTGCCTCTTGGTCATCGCCAGTGCCCAGCCCGAACACGATGGTCAGCAAGTTGCCGAACAGTGCCTTGACGTCTCCCCACCACTTCTCCACGGCTTCTTTCGCCGAGGTGAGCGCGTCGCCAATTGCCTTGAACGTGATTTCCAGCGCGCCGCCGACGGCGGTCTTAACATCCTCCCACCAGTCGCTGATGCTCTCCGCAACCTTGTCCCAGTCCGGCAAATCAATTCCGAAGATGCCCTTGAAAATGCCCTGAATCAGCGGATAGGCGATATTCTCCCACGCCCACTTGATGGCGTTCCCAATGTCCGAGAGAATCTGCGGTAGATTCATCACGATGGATTTCAGCCCGCTGCCGATGGCTTGTCCAAGCCCCTTGAAATCAATCTTGCCGATGAGATTCTTGAACGTCTTGACGAGCGAAGGGAAGAGTTTCTGGATTGCCCCGCCGATTTGGTTGAAAATGGTCGGAAGCTGGTCGATGATGATGCCCATCACATCCGTCAGCACGTCCGCAAGCCCGGTGATGAGCGTTGTCGCCGCTTCAATCATGGCAGGCAGCACCGAGTTGATGATGCCCGGCAATTGTGGCGCAAGCGTCGAAACGAGCGTCTGCACCGCCTGCACCATGCGTGGCGCCATCGTCTGCAAGCGCGGGACGATGTTGTCCACCGCGGTCATTACGCTGTCGGACAGATTGCCGACAAGCTGGTCAATGTCCTGATTGCCGTCCGCTAAGCCGGAGAGCAGGTTCGCCCACGCCGCCTTGACCGAGCCGATAGAGCCGGAGATGGTCGTCGAGGCTTCTTTCGCCGTCGTCCCAGCAATATTCTGGCTTTCCTGGATGACGTGGATGGCTTCGATGATGTCCGAGAAGCTGCTGATGTCGTACTTCACGCCGGAGAGCTTCGACGCATCCGCCAGCAGCCGCTCCATTTCCTTTTGTGTGCCGCCGTAGCCCAGCTTCAAGTTGTCCAAAAGGGTGTAGTGTTGCTTCGAGAACCCCTTGTAGGCGTTCTGAATATCCTCCATGCTGGTGCCGAAGGTGTTCGCGTTGTCCGCCATGTCGGTGATGGCAAGGTCGGCATACGCGGCGCCGGCGACGGTATCCTCGCCCAGGGACGAAATCAGGCTCGCGGAGAAGCTCGTCACCGTGCCCATGTACTCGTTGGCGGACAGACCCGCCGTGCGGTAGGCGTTGCGCGCGTACTCCATCACGAGGTTCTGCGCATCGTCGCCGAAGAGCTTCTTCACGCCGCCTTCCAGCTGCTCATAGCTGGCGTGGGCGCTCATGGCGCTGCTGACGAGCTTGCCCATCGCGGCTGTGCCTGCCGCAACGCCCGTGCCGATGACTTTGCCCATTTGCAGCGCCGCTTGTCCCGCCAGCTTGAAGCCCTTGCTCAGCACACCGCCAACCTTCTGCCCGGCTTTGCTGACCTTGGCAAGCGCTTTTTCTGCCCAACTCGTATCCAGCACAATAGAGCCGAACAGTTCAAAGATACTGCTCACGTCGTTTTCCTCCCTTCTCCCGGCGGTGTGAAGCCGTCGAGCAGATTCCAGCTGTGCCGGATGTCCTCTGCCGTGAAGTCCGGCGTGTCCACCGGCGCAGGGGTACGGTATTCGTGCAGAAATTCGCTGAATCCCTTGTCAAAGCACTTGTGCAGCCACACTTCCCACAGCAGCTTCTCTTCCGTCTCTTCGTTGTACATCCGCACACACTGCTGGATGAAGTCCGCCAGTTTCCCGCGCCGCAGCATCCCGGTCAGCAGCGCCATCGGGTCGCTATAGCGGCGGTAAAGCATGTCGAACAGCTTTACTTCGTCTGCCCCAAGCGCTTCATCAGCCGCGTAAAAAAATCGCGGAAATCCTCGCTTGCCATCAGGGTGAATACCGCCTCGGCGAACACGCCCATGTCCAGCGCGGCAATTTCGGCGGGCGTTTTGCCGCTCAAATCCGCCAGCAGGGTGTAGATTTCCGCCTTGCAGTCCGGCAGGCGCGCCAGCAGCTTGTCCGCAATCATCAGCGCGACGGTCACGCCGAGGCTCTCCGCGCTCTCGCTGCCCTCGCGCACCCGCTGGATGGCGGTCTTGGTCGGCATGACGCTGCGCAGGTCGTTCACGCCGATTTTGGACAGGATGCGCATCATCGTGAAGAGGTCGTCCGCGCACAGGCGGCGCATGGTTAAGGCTTCATTTTCCATCGTGATTCCTCCTTTTGATAGAAAAGGGGAGAAAAGCGCGTGGCTTCTCTCCCCAGTGTGTTGTCGTTCGCAGGGAACGCGCCTGCGGGCGTGGCAGAGGGCATTGAAAACAGACGAAGTCTGCGATCGCCCTCTGCACTCCTTCGGTTTCCCCACTAATGTTAGTAGTTTGTTATGCCGCGGATTCACGCCGTCGCCTCGACGGTCTGCGCTTACGCAGCGTAGGTGTCGTTCGGATAGTAGATGTGCCACGGCAGCGTCTCGCCGTCGCCGTCCAAACCGGCATAGCACTCGAACGTGTACGTCCCGACCGTGCCTTGCTTGCTCTTGTTGTCGTTTTCAAAGCCGGACGTGCACAGCGCATTGTCCAGAATCGCGATGATGTTGCGTCCATCCAGCGTTTTGCCGACAAAGGCGATGTTCTCCCAGTAGTCGCCCACGGCGATGTCCGCCTTGTCCTCGATGAGGTTGAAGCGCGTGTCAGTCGTCGCCTCCGCGCTCTTGCCCAGCGTCGCCGCCGTCAAGACGTCCTCCGTCAGCTCAATGAAGCTAACTTCCATCGTCGCCGTGCCGCCGGTCTTGATGGAAAGCTCCTTCGTGTTCACATACACGCCGTCCACTTCGACCTTCGTGATTTCCGGCTTAATCGACACCTTCGAGCCGCCGGACGTTGCGCCGACAAGCGAATCGGTGAAATTCCACGCCGCGCCCTCGTACTTCAGCCCCTTGTGAATCGTGCCTGCACCGAATACGATGCTCTTGGGCGTGGCGCTCGTTGCGCCGCTTCTGCCTTCCTTCATGTTTCGTCCACACTCCATTCTTTGATGTTCAGATTGATGCTGATGCGCCGTGCCGCGCCGTCAATGTCCGGCAAAAACGACGCACCCGCGAAAGAAATTGCAAGCCCTGACCCGCGATCCGTGATGCACGTCCAGCCATACGCCGGGAATCGCGCCTGAATCGCCTTTGATGCCGCCAGCAGGGCATCAAGACCCGCGCGGCTGTAGCCCAGCAGGGTCATCGTGCTGTCCGTGCGCCCATCCTCGGTGAAGCCCTCCGCGTCCACCCACTGCCCGACGAAATACGTTTCCGGCAGCGGGGCTGCGCGGTACTGCCCCAGCGCGTATGGCAAGTGCATATCCGCCATCGCCGCGCGGAGGATGGAAAGCGCCTCCTGCGTCATTTCATTTCCTCCCCAAGAATCGTTTCCGCCATGCGGATGATGGTGTTCTGTTTCGCCGCGAATGCCTTCTGGAGTGTCAGATGCGCGTCCTCGCCATTGGTGGCGACGGCAGGAAGCCCCTGACTCCTGAGGTACTGGACGGCTTCCTCCGCCTCCTGCTGGCTGTCGTACACGCGCGAGTTCTTCTCGCCCCGCGGCTGCCCCTCGATGTACACCCACCAGCCTTTGCGCCCGTCGCCGTGGATGGCGTGGCTGCCCGTGCCGAACTCGTTCCAGAATGATTCCTCCAGCGGGCTGCCAATCTGCGCGGTCATGGCGCTTTCATCGACCGAATTGCTCCATGAGCCGCGAAGCTGCGTCTTCTTCGTGGGTGTGGTGCGGATGGTCTGGCAGGTCTATGAGGCGGTCAGAATTCCGATCATCGGCATGGGCGGCGTGACGCGCGCGGAAGATGTGCTGGAGCTGATGCTGGCCGGAGCAACGGCGGTGGAGGTCGGCGCGGCAAACTTGGTGAATCCCTATGCCTGCCGCGATATTGTCCGGGATCTTCCGCAGGCAATGCAGAACTACAACATACAGAATCTGAAAGATATCATAGGAGGTGCACACCATGGGTAAAGACGTAATCATCGCTCTGGATTTTGACAGCCGCGAAAAGACGCTGGCCTTTCTCGATCAGTTCACAGACCGCAAGCCGTTTGTGAAGATCGGCATGGAGCTGTTCTATGCCGAGGGTCCGTCCATCGTCCGCGAAATCAAGGCAAGGGGTCACAAAATCTTCCTGGACCTCAAGCTCCACGACATTCCGAACACGGTCAAAAAGGCGATGGCGGTGCTCTCGGCGCTTGATGTGGATATGGTGAACCTGCATGCGCGCGATGATGACAGCCGCTCTGGAGGGTCTTACCCGCGCAGACGGAACGAGACCGCTTCTTATTGCCGTTACGCAGCTGACCTCGACAAGCCAGCAGAGCATGGAAGAGGAGATTGAAATTCACAAGGAGCTTTCCGAGGTCGTCATCGACTACGCGAAAAACGCGGAGCTGGCGGGACTTGACGGCGTGGTCTGTTCGCCGCTGGAGGCAGGCAAGATTCATGAGGGCTGCGGCAAACACTTTGCCACGGTCACACCCGGCATCCGCTTTGCAGACAGCAAGGCAGACGACCAGGTGCGCATCACAACTCCGGCACGCGCACGGGAGATTGGCTCTGACTACATTGTAGTTGGCCGTCCCATTACCCAGGCGGCCGACCCGGTTGCGGCGTATCTGCGGTGCGCAGAAGAGTTCGTGGGGTAAGCGATGCAGGAGCGTATCATTTTATTCGATCTGGACGGCACGCTGACCGACTCCGGCCCCGGCATTATGAAGGCCTCGCAGTTTGCGCTGCACGCGTATGGGGTGGAGAGAGACTGGCAGGAGCTTGACTTTTTTGTCGGGCCGCCGCTTGACGAGACGTTCGGTCAGTTTATGCCGAAAGAGGATATCCCGGGCGCGATCGACCAGTTCCGCGTGTACTACAATGACACCGGATGGTTAGAGAATGAGCCGTATCCGGGTGTGCGCGAGATGCTGGACACACTGCAAAAAAACGGCTTTCGGCTGTTTGTGGCAACCTCGAAGCTCGAGAGCATGGCCGTGCAGGTGCTGGGGCATTTCGGCCTGGCGCCGTATTTTGAAGCGATCTGCGGCGCGCCGGGCGATAATACGCAAGCAGGAAAAAAGGTGAATGTAATCCGCGCGGCGCTGCAAAAAGCAGGCTGCACCAACCTTACGCAGGCGATGATTGTGGGCGACCGCAAGCACGATATCATTGGCGGCAAGCTGGCAGGCATCCGGACAGCCGGAATTTTGTACGGCTACGGGAGCCGGGAAGAGCTTGCGCAGGCAGGCGCAGATCTGATCTGCCGGACACCGGAGGAATTTACGAAGATCATGTTATCAGAACAACAGGGGGACAAGCGCATGAACGCAACAGAACGCAAAATAGCAGAGGATTTACTTTCCATCCGCGCCGTATTTTTCCGGCCGGACGAGCCGTTTACCTGGGCCAGCGGCATCAAGAGCCCGGTCTACTGCGACAATCGCCTGATTCTCACTGCACCCGATGTGCGCACGGAGGTGGAGACGGCGATCATGCAGACCATTGAGCGCGAATATCCGCAGGCGGAGGTGCTTATGGGCACGAGCACGGCAGGTATCGCGCACGCGGCCATTGTCGGACACATGATGAAGCTTCCAATGGGCTATGTCCGCGGCTCGAGCAAGGACCATGGCCGGCAGAACCAGATCGAAGGAAGACTTGAAAAGGGCCAGAAGGTCGTAGTGGTGGAGGACCTCATTTCCACCGGCGGAAGCGTTCTGGACGTGGTGGAGGTCCTGCGCGCGGCAGGCGCGGAGGTGCTCGGTGTGGTGAGCATCTTCACCTACGGCATGAAAAAG
>OGUO01002821.1_pt1 | contig 10170 bp, 9 predicted proteins | sample 1553641 | NCBI WGS metagenome assembly OGUO01 (sample SAMEA2579980, study PRJEB22360) | human gut metagenome | biome: human gut; feature: human-associated habitat; material: faeces | place: Denmark | collected 2008/2010 | reverse complement strand
TGCGGGGTGGGTGGAGTCCAGAGGTAGGGAGGGGGGAGTCGGAACACCCCTCCCTGCCTCTGGCCCAGCGGAGCGTCTTTGCACGCTGAAAGCAGGCAGGAACTTTCCGGTCAAACCGCAAACTTTCCCGCTATGCCAAAGGCGCCCCCTTGGGGGAGCTGCTGAGCGCAGCGAAGCTGAGGGGGTACCCCATAAAAACCAGTATACCACGATTTTTGCCTGTGGAAAATAGTTTGCGGTTATGTTATGATAGGAAACAACGAATATTCCCGAAAATTGACAGCGAGGAAGGTAACGGATCATGCGTGAAAGTGGTATTCTGATGCCGGTATCCAGTCTGCCCGGCCCTTACGGGATCGGCTGCTTTGGCAAGGCGGCATTTCAATTTGTGGATTTCCTGTCTGCGGCAGGACAAACGATCTGGCAGCTGCTGCCGCTCAGCCCCACCGGCTACGGCGACAGCCCCTACCAGAGCTGCTCTGCCTTTGCGGGCAACCCCTATTTTGTGGATTTGGAAACGCTGGAAAAAGAAGGTCTGCTGACCGCCGCAGATCTCAAGGCGGAAAGCTGGGGCAAAAACCCGCTGGAAGTGGACTACGGCACTTTGTATGTCAGCCGCTTTGCAGTGCTGCGCAAGGCTTACGCCGCATGGCGCAGCCAGTGCGCCGGGCTGCACGGCTGCACCTACTACTACCCCGACGACTACTACGCCTTTACCCTTGCCAACGAGGATTGGCTGGACGACTATGCCCTGTACATGGCGCTGAAGGCAGCCAACAAGATGAAGAACTGGGTGGAGTGGGACGCGCCCTACCGCCGCCGCGACAAGGCCGCACTGGCTGCCTTTGCCGCCGAAAATGAAGAAGAGATCGGCTTCTGGAAGTTCGTGCAGTACAAGTTCAGCGTCCAGTGGCAGGCCGTCAAGGCCTATGCCAACGAGAAGGGCGTGCAGATCCTGGGCGATATCCCCATCTACGTCTCTGCCGACTCGGTGGACGCATGGGTGGGCGGCAAGCTGTTTGAGCTGGACGCCGACGGCCGCTTTGCCCGGGTGGCGGGCTGCCCGCCGGACTACTTCTCCGCAGACGGCCAGCTGTGGGGCAACCCTCTGTACGACTGGGCGTACCACAAAAAGACCGGCTACGCATGGTGGGTGCGCCGGGTGCGCCACGCGCTGGGCATCTACGACCTGCTGCGCATCGACCACTTCCGCGGCTTCGACACCTATTGGGCCATCCCGGCCACCAGCACCACCGCCCGCACCGGCAAGTGGGAGAAAGGCCCCGGCATGGAGCTGTTCGATGCACTGGAGGCCGCACTGGGCAAGCTGCCCATCATTGCCGAGGACTTGGGCGAACTGTTCCCCAGCGTGCGCAAGCTGCTGGCCGACAGCACCTTCCCGGGCATGAAGGTGCTGCAGTTCGCCTTTGGCGGCGGGGACAACGAGTACCTGCCCCATAACCACGTCAAGAACGGCGTGGTCTACCCCGGCACCCACGACAACACCACCCTGACCGACTGGTGGGAGAACGGCGCTTCCGAAAAGGAAAAGGCCACCGCTGCGGCCTACCTGCACCTGACCTCCTGCAAGCCTACCGCCAAGGAGGTGGCAGCCGTCAAGACTGCCGCCGCGCGCACCGCGCTGTTGCGGGCGGCGCTGGGCTCGGTGGCGGACAGAGCCATCATTCCCATGTACGACTGGCTGGGTCTGGGCGCCGAAGCGCACCTGAACACCCCGGGCAAGCTGGGCGGCAACTGGGCATGGCGCGCCAGGGCCGGTTTTGACTCCAAAGCCCTTGCCGCACAGATCGAAGCCGAGTGCGCTGTATACTGCCGCTGCAATGCAGACGTTCAAAACGTGAAAGAATCAGCAATTTGACAGAATTGTAAAAACTGCCGTAAAAATTTGTGCGTTTTGCTGGAAAACTCTGTATTCCAATGGTATAATAGCCGTAAGTTCCCGGATTTGTGGGAAAATTGGAATTTCGCCCGTCGGAAGCGGCGGCGCGTACTGATGATGGGGAAATTACAGATGGACAGAGAATGGACAGAGCAGGATCTGCGCACCTTTGCCGAGAGCGCACAGACTGCGTTTGAAACGGTATTGCTGGACGAGCTGCCACAGGACACCGGCTGGCAGGACGAGGGCTTACAGGTGAGCTACGCCCTGTGCAACGGCCGGGTATGCTGCGTGCTGCACCGCAAGGTGCGGGCAGACGGCAAGCTGTGGCGGATCACCATGTCCGCCCCGCTGGCAGGCAACCTGCTGCCGGAGGAGCGCATGAGCGCCCGCGAGCGGGAGCTGTGCCGCGAGGATCTGAACCACGATTTTCTTTCCGGCGTGTACAACCGCCGCTATCTGGAGACCGTGATCGCCGCCGAACTGGATCGCTGGGCACAGCAGGGACGCAAGGCCGCTGTGGCACTGATATCGCTGGATCACGGCGCACAGCTGCGGGACACCTACGGTCAGCCGGTGATGGATCAGCTGATCTGTTTTGTGGCAAACCAGTGGAAAAAGTATTTCGACATCCCGGGCAGTCAGATCGTCTGCCGCCTGACCGGCACCACCTTTGTGGTGGGCTGTCTGGATATGGACGGCGGCCAGCTGGCCGAGCAGATGCGGAATATCTACGCCGAAATGCCCCACGAGTGCGTCACCTCCATGGGGATGATGAAGCGAGTGCCCTTTACCCTGAGCGTCGCAGTGGCAGGGCTGGACGAGCTGGACAGCGCCGCCAACTGCTGGCAGCGCCTGTACGCCATCTGTGACGAGCGGCTGCGCGGCATCCAGATCTCCGGCGGCAATAAGATCTGCTGAGAAATAACGTATATAATCCCCCTTTGGGCACATAATAGATGCCAAAGGGGGATTTTTTGTATGGAAAACCAGAAAAACGACAACCTGAACCTGCTGGAAGCGGTGGTGCAGAACACCGAGATGGGCAAGAACACCTTGGAGCAGATCTTACCCATGACCAACGATGTGCAGTTCAAGGCCGAGCTGCTGCGCCAGCGCAACATCTACCACCAGCTGAATCAGGAAGCGCACACCGCCATCGAAGCCTGCGGCGGCAGCGCGCAGGGGCAGAGCACCATGGCAAAGCTGAACACGAAAATGGGCATCGGGCTCAAGACCCTTACGGACAAATCCACCCGCAATCTGGCGGAGATGCTCACGCAGGGCAGCGGCATGGGGGTGGTGGACTGCGTGAAAAGCTGCAAAGACTACCCCAACGCCGCCCCGGGTGCAAAGCGCCTTGCCCAGCGATTGCAGGACTTTGAAGAGGACAACCGCATCCAGCTGGAACGGTTTTTGTAAATACGTTCCACCCCATAAAAACACAAAGTCGGGCAACCTGCGGGCTGCCCGACTTTGTTATGATCTAAATAATTTTTCGCTATTGCGGGCATTTACTCCCACAGCTTCTCGGGGTACTGACCCTCGGTGGTCTTGCGGGCGATGGCATCCACCACCAGAGGTTTATCCTCCCGGTAGGTGACACCGAACCACTTATCGGTGCTGCGCAGCACCTGAATCTTTGCCTTGTTCTCCTCGATCAGTTCGGTCACCACCAGCGGCAGGAAGTACTCGCACTTCAGGGGATTCACCGGCAGATTCTCGGTCAACCAGCCCGCAAAGCGCTGCTCGGCCTCGTCCAGAAAGCTTTTGCCGAAGCCCCACAGGTTCATGCTCACGGGGGTGTCGCCGGGCAGGTCTACCCAGCTCTCGCCGCCATCCTCGGTGTAGTGTGCACCGCCGCCGCAGGGCTCGATGCGGGTGCGCTCGGTCACGCTTTGCAGGGTGCCGTCCTCGTTTTTGATGCACACGCCGCGTGCCACGCTGCCGTTCTCGGACAGGGTATTTTTCAGCAGATAGCTGACCATGCAGTAGCGGTAGAAATCATCATCGGCGTGGGTGGACAGGTAATCGTACATCACCTGAAACGCCTCCGGGCCGTAGTAGTCGTCCGCATTGATGACCGCAAAGGGGCCGTCAATGAGGGGCTTTGCAGCCAGCACGGCATGGCAGGTGCCCCAAGGCTTTACACGGCCTTCCGGCACGGCAAAACCTGCGGGCAGCTCTTCCAGCTGCTGGAAGGCGTACTTCACGTTCATTGCTTTCGCCACGCGGTCACCGATGGCAGCTTTGAAGGCGTCCTCGATCTCGTGCTTGATGACAAAGATCACGGTCTCAAAGCCGGCGCGGCGGGCATCGTAGAGGGAGTAGTCCATAATGACCTGTCCGTTGGGGCCCACCGGGTCGATCTGCTTCATGCCGCCGTAGCGGCTGGCCCTGCCCGCCTCCCATGAGACCCAAACCCGGGGCTGCCCATGCCGGCTGCCATGACGACCAGTACCGGTTTATTCATCTTCATTTCCTCCTGTATCTGCCGGGGTTTCCGGCGTTGTAGCGTTCTGCGCCTATTATACACTGCTTCGCCGCCTGTGGCAAGGCGCAGAGGGGAAGACGATTTTATACATTTCTGCCGTTATCCCTTGATTTTTTTGCTCTGGCGTGCTACAATCAGCGTAGTTTCATCCTGTCCAAAACATTGATGCGGACAAACTGAAGCCCCGCTTTTCATGCCGCAGAGAGGGCTGCCCCGGGTTTCCGGGTGCTGCAAGCAGCCTGCCATGACCCCGGCTTCTACCACCGCAGAGTGCAGAGGCGAACCTCTGCCGGGCGTGCCCGTTACAGCACTGCGAGGGGCGCGTTTCCCCGCCGGGGAGCGCGCAATTCGGGTGGAACCGTGGAACGCAGACATATATCGGCGCTTCATCCCGTGAGTTTTACGGGGTGAAGCGCTTTTTATTTTTGTTCAAAACCGCATTGTCAAAGGAGAATCTACTATGAAGATCATCTACAAGGACGGTCATGTGGACGAGTGCCCGCAGGATCAGGAGCTGCACGTTATCCGTCACACCGCTGCTCACGTTATGGCACAGGCCATCAAGCGCCTGTACCCGCAGGCTGATTTTGCCTTCGGCCCTGCCACCGAGAACGGCTTCTACTACGATGTCGATCTGGGCGACCAGAAGCTGAGCGACGAGGATCTGGCCAACATCGAAAAAGAGATGCGCAAGATCGTCAAGGAGAACCTGCCCATCAAGCCCTTCATCCTGCCCCGCGCCGAGGCTGAGAAGCTGATGGAGGAGCGTCAGGAGCACTACAAGGTCGAGCACATGGCAGATCTGGCTGACGAGACTGAGTTCAGCTTCTTCCAGCAGGGCGAGTATGTGGATATGTGCATCGGACCCCACCTGACCTACACCAAGGCACTGAAGGCTTTCAAGATCACCCAGCAGTCCGGCGCATACTGGAAGAACGACAAGGAAAACAAGATGCTGACCCGTATCAACGGCGTGGCTTTCCGCAATCAGGAGGAGCTGGACGCATGGGAGAAGGAGCAGCAGGAGGCCCGCGAGCGCGATCACCGCAAGATCGGCAAGGAGATGGGCCTGTTCATGACCGATGATCTGGTGGGCCGCGGCCTGCCCATGTTCCTGCCCGCAGGCTACACCGTCTGGCAGGAGCTGGAGAACTATATCAAGGAGAAGGAGCGCAAGCGCGGCTACCTGCACGTCATGACCCCCTGCGTGGGCACCGTGAACCTGTACAAGACCTCCGGTCACTGGGATCACTACCGCGAGAATATGTTCCCCGCCATGGAGATGGAGGGCGAAAGCTATGTGCTGCGCCCGATGAACTGCCCCCATCACATGATGATCTACGCAAACCGTCCCCACTCCTACCGTGACCTGCCCATGCGCATCGGCGAGATCGCCCACGACTTCCGCTACGAGTCCTCCGGCACCCTGAAGGGCATCGAGCGCGGCCGTCACTTCTGCCAGAACGACGCCCACCTGTTCTGCACCCCGGAGCAGATCAAGAGCGAAGTGGCAGACGTGTGCAACCTGATCTTTGAGGTGTACAAGGACTTCAACATCACCGATTACCGCTGCGTGCTGAGCCTGCGCGACCCCGCTGACAAGAAGAAGTACCACGATGACGATGCCATGTGGAACCACGCCGAGAGCGCCCTGCGCGAGGTGCTGACCGAGCTGGGCATCCACTTCACCGAGGAGATCGGCGAAGCTGCTTTCTACGGCCCGAAGCTGGACGTGAACGTGAAGCCCGCCGTGGGTGCCGAGTACACCCTGTCCACCTGCCAGCTGGACTTCTGCCTGCCCGCCAAGTTCCACCTGACCTACGTGGACAAGGACGGCAGCGAAAAGACCCCTGTCGTGCTGCATCGCGCGATCCTCGGCTCTCTGGACCGCTTCATGGCTTACCTGATCGAGGAGACGAAGGGCCGTTTCCCGACTTGGCTGGCTCCCACGCAGGTCAAGGTGCTGCCCGTCAGCGAGAAGACGCTGGACTACGCCAAGGACGTCACCGCCAAGCTGCAGGCCGCCGGTGTCCGCGTTGTGCTGGACGAGTCCAACGAGAAGATCGGCTACAAGATTCGTCAGGCACAGCAGGTCGACCGCGTGCCGTATATGCTGGTTCTGGGCGCAAAAGAGGTCGAGTCCAACAACATCAGCGTCCGTGACCGCAAGGGCGAGACGACCACGATGGAGCTGGACGCCTTCATCGCCAAGGTTGTTGATGAAATCAAGACCCGCAAGAATAACGGTTAATTCCCGATAAAATAACTACCGCCGTCAGGGAACTGACGGCGGTAGTTTTATTTTTCCCTTCGTGCTTTTCTGCGATACTCCGTCGGGCCGCAGCCGTAGACCTGGCGGAAGGCGCGGGCAAAGTAGCTCGCGTCCTGAAAACCGCACTGCATCGCGATTTCCGTCACCCGCAGTCCCGTGCCGCACAGCAGCTCCGCCGCGCGCTGGGCGCGTTGGTCGCGCAGATACTGATTCGGTGTCGTGCCGATCATATCGTGGAAGCACCGCAGACACTCGCTGGGGCTGATGGACGCACTGGACGCGACCTGTTCGACCGAGATGTCCTCGGCGTAATGCTCTTGGATAAATTGCAGCATCGTCTTGATGCGGTCGGCGTTGCGCAGTGCCTTTTTCGGCATGGCCTGCACCGCCGGAGCGTGGCTGACCAGCTGGAAGATCATCTCCGACAGCGCCGCGCGGGTCTTGAACTCGTAGCCGGGGATTTCGTTCACCACCGCGCGGAACGCCCGCTCCATGTCCTCGATGGCCTCGTGCTGCCAGTCCACCGTGGGGCGCAGCACGGCGCAGGGACGGCTGGGGTCGGTCAGCAGCGGCTGCAGATATTTCTGCCAGAACACGCTGTCCGGGTTGCCGCCCACCAGCCGTGGGTGGAACACCATGCTGTGCAGGCGGCAGCTGCCCGCATTCAGCGGCCAGTCGCCGTGCAGCACCCCTGCGTTGATGAACAGCCCCTCGCCCTTTTCCAAGCGGAATTTCTCGCCGCCTGCCGTCGCCAAGATCATGCCCTCGCTGACGACCAGTACCTCCAATTCCTCGTGCCAGTGCCACGGCACGGGCTCGGCCTGCAAATCGTCGTGATAACAGGCGATGGGGAAGGCGGCGGTGCCATGCTCCATCAGCTCCCGCGCCGAATCGTCCACGGTCGTTCTGCACAGCGACAGTGCCATTTCTTGCTCGCCTCCGTTTTTGGTGAAATTGTACCGAGATTTTGCGGAATTAGTGCCTGTATATTCCGCAATTTGATGATATAATCATAATATCACAACTACAGAAAGTCAAGAGGTTTTTCGTATGGTATCTTTGCTTTTGCCGGTCATCTATCTGGCGTTCATCAGCCTAGGCCTGCCGGACGCGCTGCTGGGCGCGGCGTGGCCCAGCATGTATCCGCAGCTCGGCGCGGGCGTGTCCTGGGCGGGCGGCGTGTCCATGATCATCTCCGTCGGGACCATCGTGTCCAGCCTGGCCAGCGACTGGCTCAACAATAAGCTCGGCACCGGCAGGGTCACAGCGCTCAGCGTTGCCACCACCGCCGTGGCGCTGTTTGGGTTTTCGACCTGCACGCAGTTCTGGCAGCTTTGCCTGTGGGCTATACCGTATGGCCTGGGCGCCGGCAGTGTGGACGCCGCGCTGAACAATTATGTGGCCCTGCACTATGAAAGCCGCCACATGAGCTGGCTGCACTGCATGTGGGGCATCGGCGCGGCGGGCGGCCCGGTCATCATGGGCTGGGCGCTGGCGGGCAGCACCTGGCAGAACGGCTACCGCATAGTGTCCGTTCTGCAGTTTGTGCTGACGGCGTTGCTGCTGTTCAGCCTGCCGCTGTGGCAGGACCCCCGCCGACGCCGGAGCAGGGGAGGAGTTTACCCCGGAACACCGCACGATTTCCGAACTGCTGAAAGTCCCCGGTGTGCCGGAGGTAATGCTCTGTTTTGCGTTTTACAGCGGTGTCGAGGGGATCGCCGGTATGTGGGCCGCCAGTTACTGCACCCTGACCCGCGGTCTGGACGCAATGACCGCCGCCAGCTGGGCGAGCCTGTTTTACGTAGGCATCACAGTCGGACGGTTTTTCAGCGGCTTTTTGACGATGAAATTCAACGATCAGCAGATGATCCGCATGGGACAGCTTCTGAATGCCGTGGGTATTGTGCTGATTCTGCTGCCCTTCGGCAATGCGCTGCTGCCGGTCGGCCTTGTGGTCGCCGGACTGGGCTGCGCACCGATCTACCCCAGCATCATTCACGAGACGCCGTCCAACTTCGGCAAGAATCTCAGCATGTCAATGACCGGCCTGCAGATGGCCGCCGCCTACACCGGCAGCACGCTCCTTTCACCGCTTTTCGGCGTTCTGGCGCAGAATATCACGATGAAGCTGTATCCCTTTGTCCTGCTGCTGATGCTGGTATTGATGACGGTTTTTTCCGAGCAGCTGCACAGAAAGACGGCTGCAAAACGGGCAGGAAATGCCTGAAGCTGAGCCTCCCTTTGACAAGGGAGGCTTTTTTATTTTCCCGCCCCTCTAGCTATTTCCTACGCTATCCTGTATAATAAAGGAAAAAGAGGAGGTGTCCCTATGCAAAAATGCAGCCTGTGCGGCGGACGGGTCGTCAATGGCCGGTGTGAGGACTGTGGTCTGCCCATCCCGCCGGAGCACAGCTACACCCTGCGGGGCGAGAGTGCCCACTATCACCGCGTCAACGGCGAGGATGTTCTCCACCGCGTGCGGCCCGCGGGCAACCGCCCCAAGGTGGAAGGCTACGACGACGAGGAACGCACCGCCCATGTACATGAGAGCGGCACAGACCGCCACAATGCACCGCGCCCCGCGGTGCGCACGGCCCGGATGGAGCACCACATCGAGGCACCCTCCAAACGCAGACGCAGTGCCAATGTTGCGTGGCTTATCATCGTTGTGGCGCTGTTTTTGATTTTGCCCATGCTGCAGGTCCTGCTGAAGCGTGAAATCGGTTCCTCGGTTTCCGAGCCCGTTCCCGAATTTTCCGAAGAACAGGCCATAGAGGCCGACAGCAACGCCTACGACGACCTGCGCCCGCTCGTATCCGCCGGGGGCACCGACTGGGACGGCGACCTGCCCGCCGGGCTGTACGTCGTGGGGCAGGACCTGCCCGCGGGCACCTACACGATCAAGTGCGCCGAGGGCGGCACATCCATGGAGATGCACCTTGTCAACGATGCCTGCGGTGTGGAAATTTTTGAGGATCTGTCCGCCTACGACGCTGCGGATTCGGGGCTGGACGACGTCCCGCTGCCCGCGGGTACGGTGCTGTTCCTGACCGGGAACAATGCGCTCTATTTCCACAGCAGCAACGCGCAGGTCGATGACCTGTCCACCGATACTGCCCCTAACCCGGTGACAGGCGATATTTCGTATACCCTCAGCGACAGCGAGGACAGCCTGTATCTGCTTGTGGGCGAGGACATCGAACCCGGCGTCTACGACGTGACCTGCACGGCGGGCAGCGGCTACTTTGCCTTTGACCTGCCGATGGAGAACACCCGCACGATGTATTGCAGCGCCTGGCTCTACGGCGACGACACCTATCAGGACACCCTGCACCACATCGTTCTGGCCGAGGGCACCGAGCTCATCCTCTCCAATTATAACGATATGGGGTATACCGTGATGTTCCAACCGAGCGAGACGGTGTATACTTATAAGTAAAGCAAATCCGGGCCCCCGGGAAAATTTCGGGAGCCCGGATTTATTTTTATCGCACGGTAGGGGCC
>OGUO01002811.1_pt1 | contig 10194 bp, 6 predicted proteins | sample 1553641 | NCBI WGS metagenome assembly OGUO01 (sample SAMEA2579980, study PRJEB22360) | human gut metagenome | biome: human gut; feature: human-associated habitat; material: faeces | place: Denmark | collected 2008/2010 | reverse complement strand
TCACTAATCATAAAACCCGTTTTGCGTATGTTTCAAAATCCTGAGCAAGTGCTATTAATAGCCTCGGTGATCCTGTTTTTTAGTATATTCGCAGGTAAGGCCGGTTATCGTTTCGGCTTACCCGCTTTGTTGTTGTTCCTTGGTGTGGGAATGTTGTTTGGCAGCGATGGTCTGGGCATCCAGTTCAGCGATCCGAATGTAGCCCAGTTTATCGGCATGTTGGCGTTGAGTATCATCTTGTTCTCGGGTGGTATGGACACGAAAGTTGCGGAGGTCAAACCTATCGCCTCGCAAGGTGTGGTATTGGCTACGCTCGGGGTGTTGGCTACGACCTTTATCACGGGCGGGTTTATCTATTGGTTATTTGGTTTATTTGGCAAATATGTTACGTTGACTTTCCCGGAATCTTTATTGCTGGCGGCGGTCATGTCCTCTACGGACTCAGCCTCGGTTTTCTCCATCTTGCGCAGTAAAGGGGTTTATTTGAAAGAGCGTCTGCGTCCTACCTTGGAGCTGGAGAGTGGTAGTAATGACCCGATTGCATACTTAATGGTCACCATTGTTGTGGCAATGATGGAAACTTCTGTTTCTGCTGGCTCTGTTCTGTATCAAGTCTTTGCACAGATTGTATTTGGTGTGGGAATCGGGGCAGTGTTGGCACTCGTCGTATTGTTCTTTCTCCGGCGATTCCAGTTCGATACCAGCGGATTTGACTTGGTTTTCATGCTGGCAGTGGCAATTCTCTCCTACGTCGTTCCAACCATGATTGGCGGAAATGGCTATCTGAGTGCCTATATTGCCGGCATTATCCTAGGAAATGCAGAACTCTCCAACAAGAAAAACCTTGTGCATTTCTTTGATGGTGTAACCGGTCTGATGCAGCTGCTGGTCTTCTTCATCTTAGGAATGCTCTGCACACCAACAAAATTGATTGGCGTGCTGCTGCCAGCTTTGGGCATTTCCATCTTCTTGACATTTATCGCACGTCCGCTGGTCGTTGGTGTTCTATTGACACCCTTTCGGGCGAAATTCTCGCAGCAGCTCCTCATCTCCTGGGCTGGGTTGCGTGGTGCAACCTCTGCAATTTTCGCCATCACTGCTGTTGCAAGCATAGAAGCTGCCGGTTCTGTAACGCTGAAATATGACCTCTTCCACTTGGTTTTCTGCATCGTACTCTTTTCCATTGCCCTACAGGGAACATTTCTTCCTTGGGTGTCCAAAAAGCTGCATATGATTGACGATTCTCAGAACGTCTTGAAAACCTTTACTGACTACACGGACGAAGAAATCATTCAGACGCTGCAATTGCCGATTCATGCCAATCATGCTTGGATTGACCAGCCTGTCAGCAGCATTGCACTTCCGCCGAATACCCTGCTTGCAATGCTGATTCGGAACGGAAAAACCGTGATTCCAAAGGGAAATACCAAAATTGAACAGGGTGATGTTGTTGTACTGAGTGCCGGAAACTGCCAGCAAACAGCAAACATGCAGCTTTCCGAACTTGTGATTGATGACCATCACAAGTGGAACGGCAAGCAAATCCGCAACCTAAACCTCGGAAAAAAGACGCTGATTCTCATGATTCAGCGTGGTTCAGAAACGATTATTCCACAGGGTGACACGGAAATCTTAGTGGGAGATACCGTCGTTCTGCACTCTGAAACGACTTAAATCATCCAACACAAAAGCCCCCGACAGGCTGTACCATTGGGACAGTCTGCCGAGGGCTTGTTCTTTTTTCAAGCTTATAGATTCTGAATATCCTGCTCGGTAATCAGCAAAAAGCCTGCTTTTTTCAGGATGTCTTCTGCTGCTGCAATGTCGGTTACTCGCAGAACAACATATGCCCGTTCGCCCGGATGTGCGACAAACGCATAGGTATATTCGACATTCATGCCTGTTTCAGACAATACCCGCAACATTCCAGCGATTCCACCCGGTGCATCCGGTACAGCGACCCCAATGACAGGATTGATGGAAACAATACAGTTCTGATCCCGCAGAACTTCTGCTGCTTTTTCAGTATCATCTGCAATCAGACGCAGAATACTGAATTCTTTCGTGTCGGAGATGAACATTGCCCGCATATCTACGCCTGACTCTGCCAGCAGCTTACAGATTGCAGATAATGCACCGGGTTTATTTTGTACAAAAACGGATACCTGTTGAATTGCCATAATGATACACTCCTTTTTCTTGTTACATTTTTTCGGTTTGGTTTTATGAATTAGTCATGTAGCTTCCGCTTGTCGATGACACGGACTGCCTTGCCTTCGCTTCTTGCAATGGTTTTCGGGTCAACCAGATGTACCTTCGGAGAAATGCCCAGCATGGTACGAATTGCTGAAACCAGATGCTTTTCCTGCTTGGTGATTTCTTCCAGAGAGTCTGTAAACTGTTCCGGAGAAAGTTCTACATAAACATCCAGCGTATCGGTGTTGTTGACACGGTCAACTTCAATCTGATAGTTCGGAGAATAGCCTTCGTTCAGCAGGACGGTTTCAATCTGAGATGGAAATACATTGACACCACGAATGATCATCATATCATCGCTGCGTCCCATCGGCTTTGTCATCTTGATCAGTGTTCTGCCGCAAGAGCATTTCTCCCGACTCAAAACGCAAATATCTCTGGTGCGATACCGCAGCAGCGGGAATGCTTCCTTTGTGATGGAAGTGAAGACCAGTTCCCCTTTTTCACCATCCGGCAGCACTTCGCCAGTTTCCGGGTCAATGATTTCCGGAATGAAATGGTCTTCGTTGATGTGCATACCGTGCTGTTCGCAGCATTCAAATGCAACACCAGGGCCAGAAGTTTCGGTCAAGCCATAAATATCATATGCCCGAATGCCCAGCAAATCCTGAATGTTCTGCCGCATTTCTTCTGTCCATGGTTCTGCACCGAAAATACCAGCCTTCAAGTGGTTATCTTCCGGCTTGTATCCCTTTTCTTTCAGTGTTTCGCCGATGTATGCCGCATAAGATGGGGTACAGCAGAGAATGGTCGATTGCAGATCCATCATGAACTGAATCTGCCGTTCTGTATTACCAGAGGACATCGGCAGCGTCAAACATCCAACCTTATGAGAACCGCCATTCAGACCTGCTCCGCCTGGAAACAAGCCATATCCATAGCAAACCTGGCAGACATCTTCATCTGTTCCACCTACCGCAGTGACTGCTCTTGCACAGCAATCCTCCCAAAGGTCAATGTCATGCTGGGTATAGAATGCAACCACTCTTCTGCCAGTTGTGCCAGAGGTCGACTGAATTCTTACGCAGTCCTTCAGCGGCTTTGCGAGCAGTCCGTATGGGTACTGATCCCGCAAGTCTGCCTTGGACAGAAACGGCAGCTTATGTAAATCTTCAACGCCATGAATATCTTCCGGCTTTACATGAGCGGCATCCATCTTTTCCCGATAATACGGTACATTTTCATAAACATGCTTGACCTGTGCAACCAGCCGTTCGGACTGAAGGGCTTTCATGTCCTCCAGTGGCATGGTTTCTATTTCTTTCTGATAATAACGCTGTTCCATTTTTCCGAATACTCCTATTTCTTTGGTTTCTGTCGTAATTTGCAGAAATTGCTTGCTTGCATTTTTCCCATCCATGTGATACAATCAAAAAGAAACTGTATGCGTTACAGTTCTCAGATTTTTATCACAGAAAGGTCGATTGATATGCCAGTCATTGATTTTCACACTCACGTGTTTCCAGAGGCAATCGCAGAAAAAACCATCTCCATGCTTGCCCAGAAGAGCAACAGCCAGCCGTTTGGCAACGGAACATTTTCCTCTCTGCTGTCCAATATGCAGACCAGCGGTGTTACCCACAGCGTCACGCTGCCCGTTGTAACCCGTCCGAAACAATTCGACAGCATTCTCAAATATGCTGTTGCCTGCAACGAACATCCGCAAATTTTTGCCTTTGGCGGTATTCATCCAGACGACCCAACACCGGAAGAACACCTGCTGCAAATCAAACAGGCTGGACTTTACGGCATCAAGCTGCATCCAGACTATCAGCAGACCTACATAGACGACCCGAAATACATCCGCATTTTGCGGATATGTGTCACTTTGCAGTTACCTGTGGTCATTCATGCCGGAATCGATGACGGTTTTCCAGAAACGGTACACTGCACGCCAGACCGCACCTTGCACATGTTAGAGCAGGTCTATGGGGATACCGTGCCGGAGCAACCCAATATTGTCCTTGCACATGGCGGTGCAAACCGCATGCACGAAGAAGTGTTGGAAAAACTCTGTGGAAAGCCCGTCTATTTTGATATCAGCTTTATTTTGAGCTATATCCAACCGGAACTGCTCCTGCAAATCATCCGCAAACATGGGGCAGACCGCATTCTGTTTGCAACGGATTTCCCGTGGAGCGACCCTGCTGCGGACTTGACAACAGTACAGAATCTTCCACTGACGGATGCTGAAAAAGAGCAGATTCTCTGGAAAAATGCACAAACGCTTCTGCATCTTCCGCAAATTTAAATATAGCATACCATATTTCGGCGAGAAATGCAAGATTTTTATAAAAAATTTGTTTTTTCTGGGTGCAAATCAGGAATCGGCAAATTTTATTTGTTGTCGAAAAAAGATTGTTCCTGCTGCAACGTACCACTCCGGTAGGCTTGCAGCAGCTGCATCAACTCGTCAATGCGTTCCTGAATCTCTCGTCCTCGGTCAGTATCTCGCACTTGCAGCCGTCTGGAGGCTGCCATAACAGAAATTCGGTCGGTGTGAATGTCGGTTTCCTTTTGAATCGCCTCTTCTGTGGAAGTGAATGGCTCATGTGCAACCAGCATCATCCCATAGGAATGATAAATCAGCGTATAACCAGCAATGCCGGTTTTCTCCTGATAGACTTTTGAAAATCCACCGTCAATAATCATTACTTTTCCGCCACATTTCACCGGACTTTCTCCGGCAATCTGTAAGACTGGCACATGCCCGTTGACAATGTGGGAATCTGTGCCCAGCCCAAATTCTGCTAGAATGCGATTCATAACCGTTTCGTCATTCAAGAACCGATAATAGGCATTTTTTCGTTCCTGATGGGTTTCAGGCTCTGCTAAAAAGTAGCGTTCAAAGGTGGTCATCTTATCTTTTCCATAGAGCGGTGAATTTTTCGCCGTCCAGATATACCATAGAATATCCCGCCCTTTTTCCTGCTCAATCGGGTCAACCTCCAAAAAGGCTTTCCGAACATAGCTCTCCAGACAGTCATACAAGGCTTTTCCGCTGTATTCGTTCCCATAGATGTTGACTTTTCGGAATGTTCCATCCTCTTCTATCGGAACACAACCATGATACAGCAGGTTTCCATTACAGACTTTATAAAGGCTTCCATGGTGCAGCAACAACTTCACATGCCGTTGCAGCTTTTCGCAGTGCAGGAATGCCGATTGCAACCGCTCCATCACCAGTTGTTCTTCTGGGGTCAGTGTATAGGGGCCTTCTGGGTCAATGGTCGGAAAATGCGTATCCAGCAGGGAAAGCGTCTTTCCTTCATATTCGATTGTTCCGGCTTTGTAGTCAATCAAATGCAGTAACCTGCGGTCTTCCATTTCAAAGGATGGATGCTTTTTCATCAACTGCCCTTCTAATTTGAATTGCATGATGGCAATCGCCTTATGCATTTTCATATGCAGGGCAGTTTCTGCGGTGCTGGAAGTTTTCGGGTTTCCGGAAAGCTTGAACTGAGAACAGGGGTCATCCTGATAAACTGCCATCGCAAATGTTGCCAGCGGCAATAAGTTGATGCCATATCCATCTTCTAAGATGTCCAGATTGCAATATCGAGCAGAGTTGCGGATAACCGTTGCGATACAGGCAAGCTGTCCGGCAGCTGCTCCCATCCATACAATATCATGATTGCCCCACTGAATATCCAAAGAGTGATATTGCAGCAGCTTATCCATAATCTTATGCGGAGCAGGGCCACGGTCATAGATGTCCCCTAAAATATGCAGGTGCTCCACTGCCAACCGCTGAATCAGTTCGGACATGGCAACAATGAACGATTCTGCCCGGTCAGTCTGGATAATGGTATCAATAATCGTTTCATAATATGCCTCTTTGTCCAGGATTTCCGGCTTTTCGGTAATCAGCTCTTCCATTACAAAGGCATAGTCCTGCGGCATGGCTGCCCGTACTTTTGCACGGGTATATTTTGAGGACAGTGTTTTACAGAGCGTAATCAGTCGATAAAGAACGATTTTGTACCAGTCCCGCATATGCCGTTCTGTCTTTTTGACAATATCCATTTTTTCTTGCGGATAATAAATCAGCGTTGCCAGTGATTTTTTGTCAGCGTGTGTCAAGGTATGTCCGAATACTTCGTCAATTTTTTTCTTGACTGAACCAGAACCATTTTTCAGCACGTGAGAAAATGCCTCATATTCGCCGTGAATATCGGTGATAAAATGTTCTGTTCCTTTTGGAAGGTTTAAGATGGCTTGCAAATTGATAATTTCCACCGCTGCTTTGTCGATGGTTGGATATTGTTCCGCAAGCCGCTGTAAATATTTCAGCTGAAGTTGTTCAAATGCAGATGCTTGTGTAGTCGATTGCATAGAAGCCTGCTCCTTTCATGTCTGTATTGGTCTTAGTATAGCATTTTTCACGATATTTGTAAAGCAATTCGGAAAAAAGTATCCTAATTTTCCTGCTATCTTCAAATTTCTGCTCATAATCTATAAATTTCTATAAAAAATCAGGCAAACAAATTGACGTTGCTGCATATCTGTGCTATAATAAAAAAACAATAAGGAAAGGAAGTTTTTTACTGATGTTTTGGGAACTTTTAAAAGCACTCTTCTTAGGCATTGTCGAGGGTGTGACCGAATGGCTGCCCATCAGCAGCACCGGACACCTGATTTTAGTGGATGCCTTCCTGAAACTGGATGCCAGCGATGCATTTAAAGAAATGTTCGATGTGGTCATTCAGCTGGGTGCAATTCTTGCGGTCGTTGTCATCTACTGGAAAAATCTCTGGCCGTTTCACAAGAAAGAAACCAACCCCAACCCCCTGACGAAAACTGGATTCGGGGCGTGTGTGCAGAAAAATATTTTGCAGATGTGGTGCAAGGTATTGGTTGCCTGCGTACCGGCTGCGGTAGTTGGGTTGCTGTTTGATGATGTCTTTCATGCACTCTTCTATAATCCGATTACGGTTGCCATTATGCTGATTTTGTTTGGTGTTGCGTTTATTGTGATTGAACGCTGGCAGAAAACCAAACAACCCCGTATTCATTCCATCGGCGGACTGGATTATAAAACCGTGTTGCTGATTGGTGTATTTCAGCTGATTGCAGCCGTATTCCCAGGGACTTCCCGTTCCGGTGCAACCATTGTCGGAGCGTTGCTGCTGGGCGTTTCCCGTACCGCTGCGGCAGAATTTACGTTCTACTTAGCCGTTCCGGTCATGGCTGGTGCAAGCCTGTTAAAGCTGGTCAAGTTTGGCTTCCACTTCACCGGCATGGAATTTGCCGTTCTGCTGGTCGGCATGGTCAGTGCGTTCGTGGTTTCCATCTTTATCATTCGATTCCTGATGGATTACATCCGCAAACATGACTTCACTGTTTTCGGCTGGTATCGAATTGTTCTCGGTATTTTAGTCTTGATTTTTGCAGCTGTCGGTGTCATCTGACAACTGATTTCAAAACCGTTGTACTGCTTTTGCGGTGCAGCGGTTTTTTCTTTGCAAAAAAATTGACAATTTCACCGCTTTTGTGCTATAATAAAATGATTGTATATTTTTGTTCCAATTTTACAGGAGGGTTTATTACCATGTTTTTCTCGGACAAACTGCGGTTACTGCGAACGCAAGCCAATCTCTCACAAGAGGATCTTGCAGATGAACTGCACGTTAGCCGTCAGTCCGTTTCCAAATGGGAATCGGGGATTTCTTTTCCAGAAATCGAAAAACTCATTTCCATCAGCGACTATTTTCATGTTTCCTTGGATGCCTTGCTGAAAGCACCGCTGCACGATACCCCGATTACCGAAACCATGGATCGGCTGGTATTGCAATTCTTAGGTTCTTCGCAGTCCATGCACGACATCTCTCAGCAATTGGTCACCATTATGCAGGATGGAAAAATTGATGTACGAGAAGCCTTGCAACTGGAACAAATTCTATGTGCCTTGGATCACATCATGCAGGACATCTGCAAACTGAAACAGACTTTTTCCACAGCCTGTACCACAAATACAACCGGTGTATCCGGTTCTGAATCTTAAATTTTAATCAAAAAGGAGTTATTATGTATACTTGTATCAAAACAGAAGGAGCTGCCAGACGGGGCGTTTTTGAAACCGTACACGGCACGATTCAAACCCCATTTTTCATGAATGTTGGAACAGCTGCTGCCATTAAAGGCGGTATCTCTTCCGTGGACTTGGCAAACTTAAAATGTCAAGTCGAACTCTGCAACACCTACCACTTGCATCTTCGTCCAGGTGATACCGTTATCCGGCAAATGGGCGGTCTGCACAAGTTTATGCACTGGAACAAGCCGATTCTCACAGACAGCGGCGGATTTCAAGTATTCTCTCTCGCAAAGCTGCGGAAAATCAAGGAAGAGGGCGTTTATTTCCAATCCCATATTGACGGCAAACGAATTTTCATGGGACCGGAAGAAAGCATGCAGATTCAATCTAATCTGGCTTCTACCATTGCTATGGCATTCGATGAATGCGTAGAAAATCCCTCTCCGTTCGACTATGTCAAGGCATCCTGTGCCCGTACGGTTCGCTGGCTGGAACGCTGCCAGAAAAAAATGGCACAGCTGAACGCTGACCCGAACACCATCAACCAGCATCAGCTTTTGTTCGGCATCAATCAGGGCGGTACGTTTGACGGCTTACGGACAGCACACATGAAAGAAATCGCTACGATGGGCTTAGATGGCTATGCCATCGGCGGTCTGGCAGTTGGCGAACCAACGGATGTGATGTATCATATCATCGAAGAAGTTGAACCGTTCATGCCGAAGGACAAGCCACGTTATCTGATGGGCGTTGGAACACCGTCCAACAGTCGCTGGACGGTTGAAAGAAAAAGCCTCATGCGATATTCTTTCAAGTTGTTTCCGGCATCGCATCAGCTTATCTTGCCCTTTCTTTCCAGAGGCGCGTCATATCTTCCAAGGTCTTTCCTTTTGTCTCAGGAACCATCTTCCACACAAACAGAGCTGCAAGCACACAGATCACACCATAAAGCCCGTAGGCAAACACCGGACTGAACTCGTACATGGCAGGGAAAGTGGAAGAAACCAGATAGTTGAATATCCACTGGAAAGCTACAGCGATAGCCACTGCCTTGCCACGAATGGTATTCGGGAATATTTCTGCAATCAGTACCCAGCAGATAGGTCCCCAGGACATCATGAAGAATGCGGCGTAAACAATGATGGACAGAACGGGAAGAATCCCTCCCACCTGGAACTCATCACAGAAGGCAACGCTGAACGCACCTACCGCCATGCCGATGGAACCGACTATCAACAAAGGCTTACGGCCCATCTTTTCTACCGTGAATATGGCAATCAGCGTAAAGAGGATATTGACCACACCCATTACCACAGTCTGCATCATACCATCGCCACCGCCACCAATTTTTTCAAAAATACGCGGAGCGTAATAAAGCACCGCATTAATACCGATAGCTTGTTGGAATACGGAAAGCAAGATACCGACTACGATAACTGTCAGCCCGTATGTAAGCAGTTTCTCTGTTTTCTCGGAAGTCACCGCCTTTATCTCAGACAGAATCGTCTTCGCCTTATCCGTTCCATTCACCTTTTCGAGCACGGCAAACGCTTTATCATCCTGATGGGTCATAGCCAAATAGCGCGGAGTCTCAGGAACCAAAAACAATAATATGCCAAATAATGCAGCCGGAACCGCTTCGGAAACGAACATATATCTCCAGCCGTCGGAAACAAGCACCTCATCCGGCATGCCATCTTTAATCATATAATTCACAAAATAGACTACCAACATGCCAAAGATAATAGCAAACTGGTTGCATGAAACCAATTTACCACGGATCTCGGAAGGGGCTATTTCGGCAATGTACATCGGACAAACCGCCGAGGCAAGTCCTACACCAATACCTCCGATGATACGATAAAAGTTAAAAGCAAGGATCAATGCAAACGAAGTATCTCCTT
>OGUO01002810.1_pt1 | contig 10195 bp, 10 predicted proteins | sample 1553641 | NCBI WGS metagenome assembly OGUO01 (sample SAMEA2579980, study PRJEB22360) | human gut metagenome | biome: human gut; feature: human-associated habitat; material: faeces | place: Denmark | collected 2008/2010 | reverse complement strand
GCTGACAGAGACCGCCATTTATTACCTTGGCATTTTTATAATTATGACAACATGGCGCCTTTTGGGAGAAGGAATCAATACTTGTCTTATATGCGGATGCTTTAGAGGTGGCGGTGATTCCAGATTCGGAATGATCATAGATTCTGTATTTATGTGGCTTGTTGCAGTTCCGCTCACATTCCTTGCAGCATATGTTTTCAAACTGCCACCAATCTGGGTATATTTTATAATGACTTTGGATGAGTTTGAAAAAATGCCGGCAGTATTCATTCACTATTTCAGAGGCAAATGGCTTACAAATATTACAAGAGATTTTGAGTGATCATGATCATCAAAAGGAGGCAACGCTGTTCACAACAGCGCGGCCTCCTTTTTAGAAAAAAATATTCTGTTAAATACAAAACATTAAATGAAGCTCATTGTCTTTAATATAAACAGCCAGGCGGTTAGTGAGAATGCAGACAAAAGTGTTGTAAGCATGACGACGCTGGCACTTAGTGTACCTTCATGTCCCATGCTTTTTGCCATTGTATAGCTGCTGACTGTTGTGGCAGATCCAAGCATAACGAGAATGGCAACAAGTGCTTCATTGCGATAACCTAGAGCAATAGCGACTGGCATAAGAACCCCGGAATAGCCGATAAGCTTTAAAAATGCGCATGCTATTGACGGTTTTAATTTGTAGAAGGCTTTTTTGATGTCGAAAGATGCTCCCATTGCCATCAGACCAAGAGGCGTGGCAAGTACGCCGAGATTATGTACTGTTTTTTGAAGGATGGTCGGATGCGGAAGTTTAAGAAGTGACCAGGCAAAACCCACGGCGATGCCTAGGATAATTGGGTTTGTAATTATGCCTTTTACAGTACGAAAAAGGCGATCACTATTAGAAACTGAAGTTGATTTTGATGCTGAAGTTTCAGAGGTTGGATCACTTTTAGCAGATGATAGTGCCGGAGAAGTCAGCGTCAGTGCTGCTACTGCACAAATGTTATAAAGCGGCACAGTTCCGATAATCATAAGTGGTGCCATGCCGGATTGTCCATAAATGTTAACGATGAAGGCGATGCCAAGAATAGCTGCGCTGCTGCGGTAAGAACCCTGAATAAACTCACCACGGTCAGATTTATCTTTCAAAAAGGATGACAAAGCAGTAGATACAATGATGCAGCCAAGAGTAGCACAGAAACAAAAAAGTACAAAGCCACCATTCCAGGCCTGATAAAAGTTTTCTTCCCATAAGTCTTCAAACAGCAGTGCAGGAAGTGCAAATTTAAATACAAAGCTGTTCATTCTGTTAGTAAAAGCATCATCAAACACACCGATCTTGCGAAATACAAGTCCGAGAACCATGGTTAAAAAGATCGGAAGAGTTGCATTAATGCTGAATATAAAGTTGTCCATTTTTGTTGCTCCTTTTGATTTTAAACCGAAAGCTGACTAAGTGTTAAAAGCAGCTTTGCTTTACACGAAAATGATACCATATACTATTTTCATCCGCAAGATGATTGTTATTTTTATTGGTCAGTCTCGTGAAAACTCGTTACTGTTCACGCGTCATGTTACGAAAGCCCTTCGGTGCAAATATTGGGAATAGTAACAATTTTGCCATATGTCTATAATCACGTAACATGCTTTGAATATCAAGAATAAAAGAATTTGATAGATGTAAAAACTGCACAAAAAATGCATGGTTAAAATGAATGAAATAAACAAAAAACAAAATTTTGTAAAAAAGCACTTGTCAAACTATCTAATTAGTGATAGTATAAAGCCATCAACCGGAAACGTTACCGGAAACGTTACTGACAACGTTTCCAGAACATTCCAGTCGGAACAATTATTCATTTATTTTATGAAAGAAAGAGGGATTTCAAAATGAAGAATGTAAAGAAAATTGCAGCACTTGGACTTTCAGCAACCATGGCAATGGGTATGCTCCCAGCTACACTGGTATCAGCAGACGAGGCAACAGGAACAGTTTATTATCTGAACTTCAAGCCTGAGCAGGCAGATCAGTGGAAGGACCTGGCAGAAAAAGTACACCGAAGAGACTGGCGTACAGGTAGATGTTGTTACAGCAGCTTCCGGAACTTATGAGTCTACTCTGAAATCTGAGATGGCTAAGTCAGAGGCACCGACATTGTTCCAGGTAAACGGACCAGTTGGTCTGGCTACATGGAAGGATTACTGCTATGATCTGAAGGACAGTGAAGTTTACAAGCATTTAAAGAGCGATGATTTCGCACTGAAGAATGATGACGGATCTATACCAGGTATCGCTTATGTAATCGAGACTTACGGTCTGATTTATAATAAGAAACTTTTGAATGATTATATTGCAACTGATGGAGCTGTTGTTTCTTCCGTTGATGAGATTAACAATTTTGAAACTCTGAAAGCAGTAGCAGATGATATTCAGGCAAAGAAAGATGATCTGGGAATTGAAGGTGCTTTCGCTTCCACAGGATTTGATTCTTCTTCTGACTGGAGATTTAAGACACACCTGGCAAACCTGCCGATCTACTATGAGTACAAGGCAGACGGTATCGATTCCACTGATGCGATCAAGGGAACATATCTTGATAACTACAAGCAGATTTTTGATCTGTACATCACAGATTCTACATGTGAGCCGACTGTACTTTCCAGCAAGACTGGTGAGGATGCAGCTTCTGAGTTTGCACTTGGCGAGGCAGTATTCTATCAGAATGGTACTTGGGCTTACAATGATATCAAAGACAACGAAGTAGCAGACGAAGATCTGGGTATGCTTCCAATCTACATTGGTGTAGAGGGTGAGGAAAATCAGGGCCTGTGTACCGGAAGTGAGAACTATTGGTGCGTAAACAGCAAGGCATCTGAGGAAGATATTCAGGCAACACTCGACTTCTTGAACTGGGTAATCACTAGCGATGCTGGAAGAACTTCTCTGTCTCAGGACATGGGATTTGTAACTCCGTTTGATACTTTCACTGAAGAATATCAGGCACAGAATCCGCTTGTAACTGCAGCAAATGAGTATATTGAAGCAGGTAAAGAGTCCGTTGCATGGTGCTTCACCACAATGCCATCTGAGAACTGGAAAAACGGTGTAGGCAGCGCACTTCTTGAGTATGCACAGGGAACTGGCGACTGGGATGCAGTGAAGACCGCATTTGTTGATGGTTGGGCAACTGAATATGCTGAGATGAACAGCGAAGAAGCAGAGGATGCTACTGAAGCAGATACTGAGGCAGATACTGAAGCAGATACTGAGGCAGCAACCGAGGCAGAATAAAGCAGTGACGAAAGGGGCGGGCGAGGGATCGCCTGCCTTTCTTTTGCCAGATAGGAAGCTTCCCCGGGTTTCCTATCCGACAAAACCTTAACTTAGAAAGGTGATATTATGGAAAAAGCAATCAAGAGATATTTTCCGATCTTCGTGCTTCCTACGATGATCGCGTTTACACTAGGATTTATAATTCCTTTTGTAGAAGGTGTTTACCTGTCCTTCTGTAAATTTACGACAGTCAATGATGCAAAATTCATCGGATTTGCTAATTATGCCAAGGTTTTTGCAGATGAAACATTTGTCCACGCGTTCTGGTATACGGCGGCATTTACGGTAGTCAGCGTAATTTTGATTAACGTGCTGGCATTTGCAGTGGCACTTTTACTGACAAAAGGTTTCAAAGGAACAAATATTTTCCGTACTGTATTTTTTATGCCAAATTTGATCGGCGGTATTGTACTTGGTTATATTTGGCAGCTGCTGTTAAACGGTATCCTGATGAAATTTAGCCGTACCCTGACATATTCATCGACATATGGCTTTTGGGGTTTGATCATCTTAATGTGCTGGCAGCAGATTGGTTATATGATGATTATCTACATTGCAGGTATTCAGAATATTCCTGGTGAGCTGATTGAAGCAGCTGAGATTGACGGCGCAACAAAGTGGCAGATTCTTAAAAAAGTCACTATTCCAATGGTTATGCCTTCTATCACCGTCTGCACGTTTTTGACACTTACAAACTCATTTAAGCTTTTCGACCAGAACCTGGCTCTTACAAATGGAGAACCGTCCAAGATGTCTGAGATGCTTGCGTTGAATATTTTCAATACCTTCTATGGAAGAACTGGCTATGAAGGTGTCGGTCAGGCAAAAGCAGTAATCTTCTTCATTCTTGTTACAGTGATTGCACTGACTCAGAACTATTTGACTAGAAGAAAGGAGGTTCAGCAGTAATGAAAAAAGTAAAACATGGTGGAGTTTTCACTGCCATTTTCAGTATTATTTCTATCGGATATATCTTTCCGATCATGCTTGTTTTTATTAACTCCTTTAAGAAGAAGGCATACATTAGCCGAAAGCCTTTTGACATTCCTAATGGAAAAATGTATGTAGGACTGGAAAATTATGTTCGCGGTATCAAACAGGCAAATTTTTTTGAGGGTGCTAAATGGAGTACGGTTATAACCGTTGGTTCTGTATTTTTGATCATTCTGTGTACCTCCATGTGCGCATGGTATATTGTCCGTGTAAAAAATGCATTGACTAAGGCAATCTATTATCTTTGTCTTTTTGCTATGATCGTGCCTTTTCAGATGGAAATGTTCACTCTGTCAAAGTTAGCAAACTCATTGGGATTAAACACTCCATGGGGACTGTGGATCATTTATCTTGGATTTGGAGCCGGCCTTTCAGTATTTATGTTTACTGGTTTTGTCAAGTCTATTCCAATAGAGATTGAAGAGGCAGCAATGATCGATGGCTGCAATCCGCTGCAGACTTTCTTTGGTGTAGTGCTTCCAGTTTTGAAGCCAACATGTGTGACAGTTGCAATTCTTCAGACTATGTGGATTTGGAACGACTACCTGCTTCCGTACCTTGTATTGGATTTGAAAAAATACGTCACTATTCCGATTGCTGTCCAGTATCTTAAAGGTGGTTATGGTTCTGTCGATATGGGTGCCATGATGGGTGTTCTTGTTCTTGCCATCATCCCGATTATCATTTTCTACCTCTTCTGCCAGAGATACATCATCGAAGGTGTTGTTGCTGGTGCAGTAAAAGGCTGATTACAGACAAAAAGATTCTTGCAAAAATCGGACAGTTCGATTATACTTGACCTTCGAAATGTAATTTAGAAAATAAATAAACGAATAAGGAGGTGAAGGCATGGAATGTATTACGATCAAGGACGTGGCACGTGTTTGCGGTGTGGGAGTCAGTACAGTATCTAGGGCAATTAATAATCATCCGGATATTAACCCAGAGACGAAAGAGATGATAATGCAGGTTATCAAGGAAAATAATTATGTGCCAAATAACAGTGCACGCAACTTGAAGCGTTCCGATGCCAGAGCCATCGCCATTTTGATTAAAGGAATCAGCAATCCATTTTTTAATAGCATGATCAAGTTTTTTGAAGAAGAGATCCAGAAAAAGAAATATTCGCTGGTTCTTCAGCATGTAGATGCGTGGCAGGATGAAACAGAAGTGGCTCTGGAACTGGAAAAAGAGAAGAGGCTGAGAGGAATTATATTTTTGGGAGGTATTGCCTCCCATTCACAAGAGCAGCTGAAAAAGATCCCAGTGCCTTTTGTTTTAAGTACCGTAAGCCTTTTGGGGAAAGAATACAAAAATGATTATTCATTTGTGTCAGTAGATGATGTAAAGGAGAGCTGCCGCATGACGGAGCACCTTATAAGCCAGGGACATGAAAAGATTGCACTTCTCTGTTCATATAAAGAAGATGTGAGTATAGGTGCACTTCGTCTGACAGGCTATAAAAAAGCACTGGAAGCTCATAATATTCCAGTGGACGAAAGACGGATACGCCATATGGATCCAGAATTGGATAGCTATTCAATGGAGAGTGGGTACCGCATGACTAAAGCACTTTTGGAAGAAGGAGTAGATTGTACGGCAATTTTTGCTATTTCTGACAGCTTGGCAATTGGTGCGGTTAGGGCTCTGATTGATGCGGGGAAAAGAGTACCGATGGATATTTCTGTGGCAGGTTTTGACGGAACAGAAATGGCAGCTTATTATAATCCTTCCATTACGACAATACGGCAGCCAGCAGAAACAATGGCAAGAGAAACTATCAAACTTCTTTTTGACAGCATAAAGAAAAAGACGAATGTTCAGCAGTTGATTTTTGAAGGTGAATTAGTACCAGGAGAATCAGTGAAAAAATTAAATTAACAAACATTAAGTGCCACAGGGATAAATAAATGTCTCTGTGGCACTTATAATATGCAAAAATATATTGATATTTTCGCATAAATTGTGATATGCTATAAAAAAGATTAGGTAGTTTTTAATTCAATTTTGAGTTAGAAAGGGAGGAAAATAAATGGTATCATTTATTGATTGTCATTTGTCTTTGAGAAGATGTTCACCGTTTAATGGTGGGAAATTTGAGGGATGGGGAACTAGCTTTTGTTGGTGGCCAAATCGAATTGGCTATTTGGATGAGCTGTCAGAGCAGGCTGCAAAGTTGTTTTTTGACCCTAAAGAAGGTCTTGGGCTGAATATTATTCGCTATAACATTGGCGGTGGAGATGATCCAACTCATCATCATATTACAAGAACAGATTCGATGGTGCCTGGGTATGCAATAAATCCTTCCCATGATGCTAATGGATATCATTGGTCATACGACTGGAATGCCGATCAGAATCAGAGAAATGTATTAATGAAAGTAGCAGAATGTTATGGAAAGGATTTGATTGTTGAAGGATTTTCAAATTCACCTCCATATTTCATGACTAATTCGGGCTGTTCAAGTGGTTCAGTAAATGCAGGGGAAAATAATCTTCGTGAGGATGCGTATGGTGCCTTTGCTTCATATCTTGCTGATGTTGCACAACATTTTTCAAAAGAATGGGGCATCCATTTTCAGAGTATGACGGCGATGAATGAGCCTGATACTGGATATTGGCATGCGTTAAGCGATAAGCAGGAAGGATGCCATTTTGATCCTGGTGAATCACAGTCTGTTATGATTATAGCATTAAGAGAAGCGTTGGATGAAAGAGGATTAAATGATATTTTAATATCTGGAACGGACGAGACAGGGATTGATTGTCAGATAAATAGTATTAACAGTCTTAGTGAGGTAGCAAGAGAGACAATAGCCCGTATTGACACACATAGTTACTTAGAAGGTGATAATGAAGGCCTTAGAAAACTGGCGCAAAGCTATTATAAAAACTTGTGGATGTCAGAAGTTGATGGCGGCGATACATCAGGATTCAATGCAGGGGAGATGGGGGCAGCACTATGGCTGGCAAACAAGATTATTTCTGATATAAATGGACTTCTCCCAGCAGCTTGGGTTTTATGGCAGGTAATTGACAGTCACATTAGTAGTGATGGCTATATGGGAAATAAAGACAGCGGAAAACCAGATTATACAGACGGTTATTGGGGACTAGCAACGGCAGATCACGATTCGAAAAAGATTATTTTGAGTATGAAGTATTATGCGATGGGACAGTTTTCGCGTTATATTAGACCGAATGATACTATTATTCAGGCAGGAGAACATGTCATAGCGTCATGGAATCAAGAGGAGAGAAAGCTGGTTCTTGTGATGGTCAATGATACAAATGAGAAACAATCTTGCAAGGTTGATTTAGATGAGTTTGCACTGAAAGGGGCAAAAATTTGTCCAATTCGCACAAGTGGTTCGATTGAGAATGGAGAACACTGGAACCAGCTTGAATCTAGTGTACTTACTGAAAATATTTTTGAAACAGAACTTAAGGAAAATTCTATAACAACGTTTGTTATAAGATAATAACACTGGACAAGAAAGCAATAATTCAGGCAAAAATAGCAGCAAATGCTGAAAAAGAAGAGCAGATGTATCGATGATGATACGTGCTGCTCTTCTTGTATTTTTACCAGATGTTCATGATGTGCTGAACAATAAGACTTACAGCTGTGATTCCACACCAGCATGACGCACCAATAATAATAGGCTTTCCACCTGTTTTGATGAGCTGGATTACATTGCTGTTTAATCCGATGGCAGCCATAGCCATAATAATCATAAACTTTGACAATTCCTTAATTGGATGAAATACTTGTGCATCAATTCCATTATGTACGCAAACTGTTGTAATTATTGCTGCAATCACAAAATAAAGTATGAACATTGGAAATGTTCTTTTTAAACTAAAGCTTGAACTTTTCATTCCTTCTTTTGCTTTTTTTTGAGCTCGTATAAATGATAATCCGAGTGTAATAGGTATTATGGCAAGTGTTCTTGTAAGTTTTACGGTTACTGCTTTATTTAATGTTTCGCTTCCAAGATTCCACATACTGTCCCATGTTGATGCGGCAGCTGTTACAGATGATGTGTCATTGATTGCTGTTCCTGCAAAAATACCAAATGCATCACCATGAACAGTATCAAATCCTATTGCTTTGCCAAGTATAGGGAAGAAGATAGCTGCAAGTACGTTGAAAAAGAAAATTACTGCGATTGCCTGGGCGATTTCATCATCATCTGCATCAATAATAGGTGCAGTTGCTGCGATAGCAGAGCCGCCGCAGATTGAAGAGCCAACACCTACAAGTATTGATGTATTTGTAGGTACTTTTAAAGCTTTCTTCAATATCCACGCAATAACAAGAGATGTTGTGATAGTACAAATAATGATCGGCAGCGATTGCTTTCCTGTCTGAAAGATTACTCCGAGATTCATTCCAAATCCAAGTAAAACAACTGCAGTCTGAAGGATTATTTTTGATGTCCATTTAATTCCTGCTTCTGCATTTTTCTTATCATTCCAAAACATTGTGATAATCATTCCTGCTATGATTGCAATAACAGCGCCTCCCACCACTGGAAATATTTTTCCTAAGAACCATGATGGAATAGCAATTGCAAGACAAAGAAGAATACCAATTCCATTTTTTTTAATAAAATTCATTTTATAAATTCCTTTCTTTGGTTTTTTGTAACTATAAAATTGTATCACTGTGTAATAATAATGTAAATAAAAATTTGATAATGCTTGGCATAAATTATATGCTTGACATAATTGTGAATAAGTCTGCCAGCCGAAAGCGGTAGAAAGGAGATTAACATGAGATATAAAATAGAGAGATATAAAAACCGTGAATGATTCAACGAGCAGTATCAAAGTATTCATCAGTTCCTGTTGGAAGCGGAAAAACTAGAATATAACGAGCATTTTCATTGGGGGTGTTTTGAATGGATGCATGCACATAGTTATCTTGATGAAGAAAAATTGACAAGTCAAGGTTTAGCAAAAGCAGTTATTTACGAAGCATGTGCTCGTGCAAAAGCACTTGGTGCCAAACGAGCTATCGTTGTGTCTGAACAAGAATTTTATTTTCGAATTGGATTCACACTTTCCTCAGAAGTGTATGATTGGACGAGAAATAATTAAACAAAATGGATGGAATATAACTAATTATGCATCTTGATAGCAGTTTTATGGTATAATATGCTGGAATAAGTAAGGTGATTTATATAAAAAATTTGTAGAAAAAGAACCGAGGATATGATAGTATTATTCTATAAAGTTGGAGATTAGTGGTTACAGATAGTATTCCAACTGAAAAAATATAATGCGCCTTTAAGAGATCAGGAGAAAATGTTATGATAAAAGTTTTATTCGTTTGCCACGGCAACATTTGTCGCAGCCCAATGGCTGAATTTATTTTTAAAGAAATGGTCAAAAAACATGGTTTAGAAGATCAGTTTGTAATTAAGTCAGCAGCAACTAGTACAGAGGAAATTTGGAATGGAATCGGAAATCCAGTATATCCGCCAGCTAAAAAGGAGTTAGCTCGTCATGGAATTTCTTGTGACAAAAAGCGGGCAGTACAGATGTGTCGTGCAGATTACGAAAAATATGAATATTTGATCGGGATGGACGACCGGAATATTTCTAATATGATTCGTATTGCAGGTGGTGATCCTGCGCACAAAATTTACAAACTTCTTATGTTTGCAGATGATCCAGGTGATATTGCAGATCCATGGTACACGGGTGAGTTTGGACGCACATATGAAGATATTGTCAGAGGCTGTGAAGGGCTGTTTAAACATTTGGTTGAGAAATAAAGAAAAGGTTATCTGTGTACAATTATAGAAAAATCCTATAACAGGTTATAAAATTTTTGAACGAAAACCCAGGGGCTTGCCCTTGGGATGAAGCCAAG
>OGUO01002804.1_pt1 | contig 10214 bp, 7 predicted proteins | sample 1553641 | NCBI WGS metagenome assembly OGUO01 (sample SAMEA2579980, study PRJEB22360) | human gut metagenome | biome: human gut; feature: human-associated habitat; material: faeces | place: Denmark | collected 2008/2010 | reverse complement strand
AATAGTCCCTTATAGGGACAGAGCAAGCCACCCGCTAAGCGGGTGGTCTTGACTGTGGCATTTTTTGTGCGGAACAAAAAACTTGCAGCCATGCAGGATTATGGGTTACAATATTATTATTGTGTCGCTTTGAAGGAAGAAAGCGGCAGAGCATCAAGGAGGAAACAACATGGAACGATGGGTTGTTGCTGCAAAACGGGCGGATTTTGCGGCAATTGGAAAAGAGTTCGGGATCGATCCGGTGATCGCCAGACTGATCCGGAACCGTGATGTACAGGACAGAGAGGAGATCCGCAGATACCTTCACGGAACAGTAGAAGAACTGGCTTCTCCGCATTTAATGAAAGATGTGGATAAAGCAGTGGAGATCCTGCGAAACAAGATAAAAGAAAAAAAGCGTATCCGTATTATTGGAGACTATGATATTGATGGTGTAGTGTCCACGTTTATCCTGATCAAAGGACTGAAGCGAGTAGGTGCACTGGCAGATACATACATTCCGGACCGGGTGGCTGATGGATATGGAATCCATGAGCACCTGATTGAAAGAGCAGTGAATGACGGGATTGATGTAATTGTTACCTGTGATAACGGGATTGCAGCATACAATGAAATTGCGATGGCAAAGGAAAAAGGAATGACAGTGATCATAACCGATCATCATGAGATTCCCTATAAAGAAACGGAAGATGGAAGAGAGTTGATCCTTCCGCCGGCCGACGCCATTGTAAATCCAAAACAGCCGGATTGTAACTATCCGGAAAAAAGACTCTGCGGGGCAGTGGTTGCCCTGAAGCTTGTGACAGCTCTCTATGAAGCCTGCGGTATTCCGGAAAAAGAGCTGGAGGACTTTCTGGAACTGGGGGCCATTGCCACAGTAGGAGATGTCATGGATCTTCAGGGAGAAAACCGTATTCTCGTAAAAGAAGGGCTGAAAAGACTTTCCCACACTTCCAACAAAGGTCTCCGGGAGTTGATCCGTGCCAACGGTCTGGAGGATGGGCCGATTACCGCTTACCATGTAGGATTTGTGCTGGGGCCATGTATCAATGCCAGCGGAAGACTGGATACCGCTGCACGCTCCCTGAAACTTCTCTGTGCGGAGACGGAAGAGGAAGCAGCAAAACTTGCCGGTGATCTGACTGCGCTGAATCAGAGCAGAAAAGCTCTTACCGAAGAAGGAAAAGAAGAAGCGATCCGTATTGTGGAAGAGACAGAAATCGGACAGGACCGTGTTCTTGTGATCTATTTACCGGACTGTCACGAAAGTCTTGCCGGAATTATCGCAGGACGTATCCGGGAAAAGTACAATAAACCGGTCTTTGTTCTGACAAAAGGGGAAACAATGGTAAAGGGCAGCGGCCGTTCCATAGAAAGCTATTCCATGTTTGAGGAACTGGTAAAATGCGGTGATCTGATGGAGCAGTATGGAGGTCATCCCATGGCTGCAGGATTATCCATCAAAGAAGAAAATGTGGAAGAATTTCGCAGACGGTTAAACGAAAACTGTAGATTGACAGAAAAAGATCTGATGCCAAAGATCGTTATCGATGTGCCGATGCCGGTTTCCTATATTAATAAGGAGCTTGTGGAAGAGATATCCCTGCTGGAACCTTTCGGAAAAGGAAATACCAAGCCGATTTTTGCCCAGAAAGGACTTCGTGTTTTAAGCAGTCGTGTTCTTGGTAAAAATAGGAATGTGGCCAAACTTCAGCTCTCAGACAGCACCGGCTGTGTGATGGAAGCGGTCTATTTTGGAGAAGCAGATGAATTTGTAAATCAGGTAAAAAACAGCAGCTCTATTGCGGTAACCTATTATCCGGAGATCAACAGATACCAGGGAAGAGAGACTTTGCAGATTGTGATCCGAAATTATCTTACGGAATAAAAGGAGATTCGGCTGTACACTGGGCAATATGCAATCCAAAGCCTGTCGGAATTCTGCGAGTTCTGTCGGGTTGCACATTGATTCCCTACAGAAAAAGTGCTATACTATCTATCATCTGATTGACAAATTAAACCATTGGAGGTTATTATGAAAAAAATAGAAGAATATGTAAGAAGTATCCCGGACTTTCCAGAGCCAGGGATTATTTTCCGTGACGTCACCAGTGTTATCCAGGATGCGGATGGATTACAGCTTGCGATTGATTCCATGCAGGACTGTCTGAAAGGTGTAGATTTCGATGTGATCACAGGTCTTGAATCCAGAGGCTTTATCTTTGGTATGCCGATCGCATACAATCTTCATAAACCATTCGTTCTGGTACGTAAAGCAGGAAAGCTCCCATGTGAGACCATTTCCAGAACTTACGATCTGGAATATGGAAGTGCAACGATCGAGATGCATAAGGATTCTATCAAGCCAGGACAGAAGGTTGTAATCGTAGATGACCTGATCGCTACAGGCGGAAGCGTGGAAGCAGCTATTAAGCTTGTGGAAGAGCTTGGCGGCATCGTTGTGAAAGTTGTTTTCCTCATGGAGCTTGCAGGCCTGAAAGGACGTGAGCGTCTGAAAGGCTATGATGTAGCATCTGTGATCTGCTACGACGGAAAGTAATTTTTGTCGGTGGAAGGGGATGTGAACTGTTGTAGTCATACGGCAGTATGAAATTGTGCACAGGCAGGTGGGATTTAATGGCAGAGACAAAAAATACGGAAAAACAGAACATTGAAATACAGAAGGAAGAAGAAAAAGAAAAAATGGAATCTGTCCGGAAGGCAGATGCGGCGGTAAAATCCATGCATGATTTTACAAGCCCTGAGGTTCTTTATCAGGAGCTGATAAAAAGCGTGAAGAAATATCATCCGTCTACAGATATCTCCATGATCGAAAAGGCCTATAAAGTGGCTAGTGAGGCACACAAGGATCAGAAACGTAAATCCGGTGAGCCCTATATCATTCATCCTCTCTGTGTAGCGATCATCCTTGCGGATCTTGAGCTGGATAAGGAGACCATTGTGGCAGGTCTTCTTCATGATGCAGTAGAAGATACCTGGATGACTTATGAAGAAGTGGAAAAGGAATTCGGTTCTGAGGTAGCACTTCTGGTAGATGGTGTTACCAAGCTGGGACAGCTGTCCTATTCCAAGGATAAGGTAGAGGTCCAGGCTGAGAACTTAAGGAAGATGTTCCTTGCAATGGCCAAAGATATCCGCGTTATTCTGATCAAACTTGCAGACCGTCTTCATAATATGCGTACCTTGCAGTATATGAGACCGGAGAAACAGCAGGAGAAGGCAAGAGAGACCATGGATATTTATGCTCCCATTGCCATGCGTCTTGGTATTTCCAAGATCAAGGTAGAGCTGGATGATCTTTCACTTAAATATCTGAAACCAGATGTTTATTATGACCTTGTAGAAAAAGTAGCCCTTCGTAAAAGTGCCCGTGAAGCGTTTGTCAATTCTATTGTGAAGCAGGTAAAGCAGCACATGGAAGATGCCAACATCAAGGCGCAGGTGGATGGCCGTGTGAAACATTTCTTCAGTATTTATAAGAAAATGGTTAACCAGGACAAGACCATTGATCAGATCTATGATCTGTTTGCCGTGCGTATCATTGTGGACACCGTAAAAGACTGTTATGCAGCACTTGGTGTTATCCATGAGATGTACAAGCCGATCCCGGGCAGATTTAAAGATTATATCGCAATGCCGAAAGCCAATATGTATCAGTCTCTGCATACAACACTGATTGGCCCCAACGGACAGCCTTTCGAGATCCAGATCCGTACATTCGAAATGCATAAAACCGCAGAATATGGTATTGCAGCCCACTGGAAATATAAGGAAACTTCCGATGGCAAGAAACCTGGCAAGAGCGAGGAGGAGAAGCTGAACTGGCTGCGCCAGATCCTGGAGTGGCAGCGAGACATGTCCGATAACCGGGAGTTCATGAGCCTTCTGAAAAACGACCTGGATCTTTTTGCAGACAGTGTTTACTGTTTCACTCCCCAGGGTGATGTTAAGACTCTTCCCAATGGTTCCACACCGATTGACTTTGCATACAGCGTGCACAGTGCAGTAGGAAATAAGATGGTAGGCGCCAGAGTCAATGGTAAACTGGTTCCTATTGAGTACAAGATCAAAAACGGCGACCGTATTGAGATCATCACATCCCAGAATTCTCAAGGCCCAAGCCGTGACTGGCTGAAGATCGTAAAGAGCACACAGGCCAAGAACAAGATCAACCAGTGGTTTAAGAAAGAACTGAAAGAAGATAACATCCTGAAAGGTAAGGACATGCTGAATCAGTATGCCAAGACCAAAGGATTTAAACCAGGCCTGTACACCAAGCCGCAGTATATGGAATCCGTAATGCATAAATACGGTTTCCGTGACTGGGATTCCGTGCTGGCAGCCATCGGACATGGCGACCTGAAGGAAGGTCAGGTGTTCAATAAACTGGTAGAAGCCTATGAGCGGGAGCACAAGAAAAATCTTACAGATGAGCAGGTTCTGGAAGCTGCTTCCGAGTCACAGGAGAAATTGCACATTGCCAAGAGCAAGAGTGGCATTGTGGTAAAAGGTATCCACGATGTGGCAGTCCGCTTTTCCAAATGTTGCAGTCCAATCCCTGGAGATGAGATCGTGGGATTTGTCACAAGAGGAAGAGGAATCACCATTCATCGTACGGACTGTGTGAATGTCCTCAATATGCCGGAGATCGACCGGAAACGTCTCATTGAGGCAGAGTGGCAGATGCCGGATAAGGCTGATTCTGAGAAATATGAGGCAGAGATCCAGGTTTACGCAAACAACCGTACCGGACTTCTGGTAGATATTTCCAAGATCTTTACAGAGCGGAAGATCGATCTTCGTTCCATCAACAGCCGTACCAACAAGCAGGAACGTGCGACGATCTCCATGTCCTTTAATGTATGCAGTAAACAGGAACTAAATTCCCTGATCGAGAAGATCCGTCAGGTTGAAAGTGTTCTTGATGTAGAAAGAACAACGGGCTGACCCGATAAACGGAGGAAATTTTATGAGTAAGCTTGAAATGCAGCAGTGCGTGCTGGGACAGGTGTTTACCAACTGTTATTTTCTGAAGAATAAGGAGACCGGAGAGCTGCTGATCGTAGATCCGGGAGACTATGCGGAGAAGGTTTTTCAGAAGGTAGCTCTTATGCAGGGAAAACCGGTGGGAATCCTTCTGACCCATGGCCATTTTGACCACATCATGGCTGTGAAGGAAGTGAAGGAAAAATATCAGATCCCGGTTTATGCCTGCAGACAGGAAGAAGCGATGCTGGCTGAGCCCACAGTAAATATGACTGCTGTTTATGGAAGATCCTGTTCCATTAAGCCGGATGTTCTTCTGGATGACGGTCAGATTTTTGAAGCAGCCGGATTTTCCATCCAGATGTTCCATACACCGGGACATACCAAGGGAAGCTGTTGCTACTATATTAAAGACGAAGGCGTGCTTTTCAGCGGAGATACATTGTTCTGTGGCTCTGTTGGAAGGACCGATTTTCCAGGCGGAAGTTCCGCGGAGATCGTAAGAAGCCTTCACAAGCTTGTGGATACATTGCCGGAAGATACAGAAGTATTTCCGGGACATGACACATCCACAACCATTGGTTACGAAAAGAGGTATAATCCATTTGTATAAGATTAGCATTTTGTTTCAGAACAGAGATTTTGAACATGATGTGTATGAGCTGATCAAAGCGTTTTACCCCGGAAATGAGATCACTTCTCTTTATGAGGAAGATGATGCGGATTATGATATCCGCTTCCGGGTTTCCCGTGATGAAGAAGGTTATACCATCAGTTACGATAACGGAATAGAGAAAAAAACAGCCCATGGGGCTGTGACAGAAGGGCAATCCAGTGGAGAAGCTTCGGATGCCCTTATTTCTTGCGATGACGCCCATGATACCCGCAGAAAAAATAAGGACGCCATCAAATATGCCCTGTATCAGATGCTTTCCAGTGCTACAGGAAAGACGCTTCCCTGGGGTAATCTTACAGGTATCCGTCCTGTAAAAATGGCCATGGGTATGCTGGAGTCTGGAATGAAAAATACAGAGATCGCCAGATATATGAGGGAACAGTATCTGGTAAGCCCGGAGAAAACAGCACTTGCAGTTACCATTGCCAACCGTGAGAGGGACATCCTGAAAAATATTGATTATGAGAACGGTTACAGCCTTTATGTGGGAATTCCTTTCTGTCCAAGTATCTGTCTGTACTGTTCGTTCAGTTCCTATCCACTTGAGAGATGGCGTAAATACGTAGAAGACTATCTGGATGCACTGATCAAAGAGATCCAGGCGGTTTCCAAGATGATGAAGAACCGGAAACTGGACACGGTTTATATCGGCGGCGGAACACCGACCACACTGGAACCGGATCAGCTTCGGCGGCTTCTTGGCGCGATCACGGAATATTTCCCCTGTGAGGAACTGGAGGAATTTACGGTTGAGGCAGGAAGACCGGACAGTATCACTCTGGAAAAACTTCAGGCGATCCGGGAATTTCCGGTTACCAGAATTTCCGTAAATCCACAGACCATGAATCAGGAAACCCTGGATATTATCGGCAGACGTCACACGGTAGAGCAGACAAAAAATGCATTTCATCTGGCAAAAGAAGCCGGGTTTGACAACATTAACATGGATCTGATCGTGGGCCTTCCAGGTGAGGATATCACGAAAGTGCAGCATACACTGGATGAGGTAAAAGCTCTCGGGCCGGACAGCCTGACGGTACATTCTCTTGCTGTGAAGCGTGCGGCAAGACTGAATATTTTCCGCGATCAATACCAGGAGATGACTTTTGAAAATAATCAGGAGATCATGAACCTGACCATGAAAACTGCCTATGAGATGGGAATGGGCCCTTATTATCTGTATAGACAGAAGAATATGAAGGGAAATTTCGAGAATGTAGGTTATTCTGAGGTTGACAAAGCAGGGATTTACAATATACTGATTATGGAGGAAAAGCAGCCGATCATCGCACTGGGTGCTGGTGGTTCCTCCAAGCTGGTGTTTGATCACGGACAGCGGATCGAGCGTGTGGAGAACGTAAAGGATGTTACCAATTATATCGCACGTATTGATGAGATGATCGAGAGAAAACGCACAGGCATTGAAAAATGGCTGTAGACGGAAAGGAGAGACAGATCCTTGAAAAGCGTACAGAAGATAAATGAGACTACGCAGGACCGGATTCTGGAAATGGATCTTTCCGCAGAACTGAAACATGGAGTTGTTGTCAGCAATCTTGCCTATGATGTGGCAAAGGAGCTTGGCCTTGGTAAGGAAGAATGTTATCAGCTGGCCATTGCCGGAATGCTCCATGATATCGGCAAGCTGAAGCTGGAAGGATATATCAACGGACAGGAACAGAATCCGATGGTCATTGAAGAACTGAAGTATGTCCGTATGCATTCTACTTTGGGTTATGAGATCCTGAAAGATCAGGGATATTCAGATTACGTTCTGGAAAGTATTCTCTACCACCATGAGAATTTTGATGGCAGTGGTTACCCCAGTAACAAAAGCGGCGAAGAAATTCCCATAGGTGCCAGAATCCTGAGAGTGTGTGATGTATATGCAGCGTTAAGCATGGACAGACCTTACCGGAAAGCACTTGAGAACGATGAGGTCTTAAAACTTATGATCGATGAGATTAAAAACTTTGATATGCAGGTATTTCTTGCATTTCAGAGGGTGATTCATAAAGGAGGAAACTATGGCATTAAAGAAGAAACCGGTTACAGGAATGAAGGACATTTTACCGAAGGAAATGGCAATCCGTAACTATGTAATGAATATGATCAGAGAGACATACGGAACATTTGGATTTTCCGCAATTGAGACTCCCTGTGTAGAACATATCGAGAATCTCTGCAGCAAGCAGGGTGGTGAAAACGAGAAACTGATCTTCAAGATCATGAAGAGAGGCGAGAAACTGAAACTGGATACTGCAAAAACAGAAAATGATCTGACAGATTCCGGTCTCCGTTATGACCTGACTGTACCGCTTTCCAGATATTATTCCAACAATGCCAATGAGCTTCCGGCTCCGTTTAAGGCACTTCAGATGGGAAATGTATGGAGAGCTGACCGTCCGCAGAGAGGTCGTTTCCGTCAGTTTATGCAGTGCGATATCGATATCTTAGGTGAGCCGACTTACCTGGCTGAGATCGAGCTTGTACTTGCAACAACAACACTTCTTGGAAAACTGGATTTCCACAACTTTACCATCCGTATCAATGACAGAAGAATCCTGAAAGCAATGGCTCAGTACAGCGGATTCCCGGCAGAGAGCTTTGACACCGTATTCATCATCCTTGACAAGATGGATAAGATCGGCATCGAGGGTGTTGCTGAGGAGCTTGAGAAAGAAGGATTTGCAAAAGAGAGTATTGACACTTATCTGGGACTTTTCCGTGAGATCACCAACGATGTTGAGGGTGTCCGTTATATTAAAGAGAAACTTTCCGATGTTCTGGATGCAGGTATCGCAGAGGATCTTGAGACCATCATCAATACGGTAGAATCTGTAAAAACAGCAGATTTCAAGATGTCCTTTGATCCGACACTGGTACGTGGAATGTCCTATTACACAGGTCCGATCTTCGAGATCTCCATGGACGAGTTCGGTGGAAGCGTCGGCGGTGGCGGACGTTACGATGAGATGATCGGCAAGTTCACAGGAAATAATACCTGTGCCTGCGGTTTCTCCATCGGATTTGAGAGAATCGTTATGCTGCTTCTTGAGAGAGGTTATGAGATCCCGACCAAGAATGGCAAGAAAGCATATCTGATTGAGAAAAATATGCCGGCAGATAAGCTTCTTCCAATCCTGAAACAGGCAGAAGAAGAACGCAAGAGTGGTGTTCAGGTTAATATTTCTATTATGAAGAAAAACAAAAAATTCCAGAAAGAACAGATGACAGCAGAAGGATACACAGACTTTGTAGAATTCTTTAATAAATAATGCGTCAAAAGGAGAAAAATCATGGCTGAAAGTATGAAAGGTCTGCACAGAACATGCCGATGTGCAGAAGTGACAAAGGATATGGTCGGCAGCAAAGTAACCCTTATGGGATGGGTGCAGAAAGCACGTAATAAAGGTGGTCTTGTTTTTGTTGACCTTCGCGACCGTTCCGGAATCATGCAGATTATTTTTGAGAATGGAAGCATTGATCAGGAAGGCTTTGAGAAAGCCGGTAAACTGAGAAGTGAATTTGTAGTTGCGGTAACTGGTACTGTCGAGAAACGTGGTGGTGCAGTGAATGAGAATCTTGCTACCGGTGAGATCGAACTTCGTGCAGAATCTCTTCGTATCCTGGCAGAATCTGATGTTCCGCCTTTCCCGATCGAAGAGAACAGCAAGACAAAAGATGAAATTCGTCTGAAATACCGTTACCTTGACCTGAGAAGACCGGACCTTCAGAGAAATTTGATGATGAAGAGCAAAGTAATGATGCTTACCCGTAAATTCTTCACAGATGAAGGATTCCTGGAAGTTGAGACACCAATGCTTGGTAAGAGTACACCGGAAGGTGCGAGAGATTATCTTGTTCCGTCCAGAATTCACCCAGGTTCTTTCTACGGCCTTCCACAGTCTCCGCAGCTGTACAAACAGCTTCTGATGTGCTCCGGATATGACCGTTACATTCAGATCGCACGTTGTTTCCGTGATGAGGACCTTCGTGCAGACCGTCAGCCGGAATTTACGCAGATTGATATGGAGCTGTCTTTTGTAGATGTGGACGATGTGATTGATGTAAATGAACGTCTGCTGGCGTACCTGTTCAAACAGGTACTGGATGTGGATGTGAAACTGCCGATCCAGAGGATGACCTGGCAGGATGCGATGGATCGTTTTGGCTCTGACAAACCAGATCTGCGTTTTGGTATGGAACTGCAGAATGTATCTGAGGTTGTCCGCGGATGTGAATTTGCTGTATTTAAGAATGCACTGGAAGCGGGTGGAACTGTCCGTGGTATCAATGCCAAGGGACAGGGCGGTATGCCGAGAAAGAAAATTGACAAACTGGTTGAGTTTGCAAAAGACTATGGTGCAAAGGGTCTGGCTTATATCGCCATTCATGAAGACGGAACTGTAAAATCTTCTTTCGCAAAATTCATGACAGAAGACGAGATGAACCGTCTGGTAGAAGCCATGGACGGACAGGCTGGTGATCTTCTGCTGTTTGCTGCTGATAAAAATAAAGTTGTCTGGGA
>OGUO01002802.1_pt1 | contig 10218 bp, 10 predicted proteins | sample 1553641 | NCBI WGS metagenome assembly OGUO01 (sample SAMEA2579980, study PRJEB22360) | human gut metagenome | biome: human gut; feature: human-associated habitat; material: faeces | place: Denmark | collected 2008/2010 | reverse complement strand
GAGTGCCGGGAAATAAAGTAGCAAAGAAACCCGCCTATATTCCCCAAAAATTATTAGCAACCAATGCCTTCTGACTAGCTGTTGGTTAGCCAATAATACTTTCTGTCTCTCTATACTGTTTGTATATATTCAATACCTGGCAATTTCATAAAACAACTATAATTTTTTTCAAAAATGCCCCTATTTGTGAGTTGTTTATGACTTGCCGTAAAAAAAACTTGCTTTTTAGCCCGAGTAACTGCTACATAAAATACACTTAATTCCTCAAAGAATGATTTTTCTATATCTTTAGTCATCACAAAATTACAGTCATTTCCATTTTTACATCTACCGCATAATCCATACCAGTTAGGAAATGAATCTTTTTCCATATCAGGAAGTATTACATAATCCCATTCTAAACCTTTTGCTGCATGTACCGTAGAGATTATTATAGACGTATTTAAGAATTCCATATATTGTTTTATACCATTATGTTCAAAGGTATCTTTAATCAGATTAATTTTATCTTCATTAGATAAAAACGAATAATCGACAAAAAGCTGAACCCAAAAAATTTCGAGTAATTCTAAAAGAGCTTTAACAAGTACGGAATCATTGTTAATATATATTTCTCGTATTTTATCAATATGTTTTTTCCCTATCTTTTTAGTAATCTTTGAATTTGATTTTAGTAATTCAATAAATTCATACAGACATTTTCTGTTGAATGTTATATATTCAGAGTCTTCATCTGTAAATAATCCATAAAAGAATGGTATCTTATTGTGATTGAAAGTTTTTATAATATGCTCAATATTAGGTCCTCTTTGCTTTGCAAGTATGGCAACTTTAGCAAAGGAATCGTTTTGTAATATTTTTTGTGACTTAATTACAACTTGTAAAGCTTCTTCTTCTTGGTTATCATAGATATTAAATTCCACCTTGGATTTTAAGCTATTAGGGTTATCAAAAGGAGTAATAGCATTTTGCCGTATTATTTTATCCAATTGAAGCATATTCTCATTGGATGCAAAACGATAATTCTTCTCCAATGAAATAAGTTGTAAATTGAATGTATTTTGTGCATGTGAAAGTAAATTGGGTACGGCTCCTATAAATCCATAAATTCGCTGTAAAGAATCTCCTAATAGCAATATATTTGTTTTATCTGTAATTAAGAAATTCAATAGCCAATAACTTAGTAGATTGGTATCTTGAAATTCATCTACGAGAATTGATGTATAATAATTTCGGTAAAATTCTAATATTCCAATTTGTTCTTTAAACAATTTAATTGTTAAAGTAATAATTGCATTATATGGAATGGCATTCTTTATTAATAGTTTGGAGATGACAATAGAATTATATTTATCAATATTTTCTTTTAAATACTTTCCTTTTATGTTTTTAACTCCGGCGTTGAATTCTGACAAAACATTCGCTTCATCTATTGAAATATTATTAAATACTCGCATTATACTATCACTTCGACTATCATCAACGGATTGTAGAGTATCTAAATTCGACAATGCAGGATGTAGTCTATGACCGTATTTTTTTAAAATGCTTCGACAGAAACCATGATAATTAGATACATATATTTTTTCTTTAATATTAATTTGCTTGCCTAAATCCTGCAATAGTTCTGGAATATTCTTACTTACATCTTTTTTAATTTTATATGCAGCATTTACGCTAAAAGTTAATGCTAAAAGTTTTTTTGGAACAGGTAGCTTGCCGATAGATATTAAATAGGCTATCCGGCTTACCATTGTATGTGTTTTACCATAGCCAGCAGGTGCTTCAACTAATAATCGTTTGTTAGGAGAAAAAATAATTTCTAATTGTTTTTCATCCCCTTGGTGTTTGTTCTCAATCCGAGATTTTATAATTTCTATTTCGTTTTGATACATCAGCATAAACTTTTAGCTTGTTCAATTAGATTGACATATATTTGAGGGATTTCGCTTTTAGATAGTTTCATTCCTATTAAAAGTCCCAATGGTTGAGACTTATTGATTCCAAACCATGTAGAATAATAGGCTTTTAGGTTTGTGATATTTGTTTTGTCTATATCTGATAATTTGAGGTCTGTACTGATAGGTGCTGTTAAATAGCCATATTTTTTATATGCTCGTTTATTTAATGCTTGTGCATTCAGAATTCGTTCTTGTTTTTCCGAATCATATTCACAAAGTATATCGCATAATACTTCCTCTCTTCCTATATCAATCAATTTCATTAATTCAGCCTCAAAATCCCGTTCTGTTGTTTTCCATAAATTAGGAATACTTGTTGGGGTATTATCTCCATCACTATCTCTAATCCCAATACAAGGTATACCAAATTTTTCTGCTAACTGTATCAGTTGTAGAACGGAATCTCCACCTGCTTGAATAACACATATCCCGCAATCATCTAAATCTATATCACATTTTTTTGCAAACAAGGGAAAACTTCCATATTCAGAATCCCCTTCGACAAAAATAGCACAGCGAGCAAAGAATGCTTCTTTGATAAAAGGAAAATGAAGTAAAAGATGTTTTTCAAGTTGTTCGCCGAGAGATAGATTTGTTCCTGAAACTATTTTAGTGCTTGTTCCTTCTTTATAAAGTCGAATAATCTGCTTAAAATCATTAAGAATAATACTTGGTGAATGTGTTGCGATGATGATTTGACCATCTAATTTATCAATTCCAAATAATTCTTTTATTAATAACTTTAAGTCAGAATCTTCATTATTGATAACTTTATTGAGATATTTAATAAGAGAACGTTGCATATAAGGATGTAAATGTATCTCTGGCTCGTCAAGTCCTAATACAACAGAAATAGACCTTTCTCCTGTATCCTCATTAACAAATACCCCTGTTTCTCCACGTTGGTCGGAAATTGTTTGAAGTTTATTCAAAATAGATAAAGTAACTAGTAATAAAAATTGAATTCCATATCCACATTTTGACAATGCCCCTCCTCTGGCATCTTGTAAAGAGATTAACTTTGGGAATAACAATGAAACATCCCCCTCCAAAACAGCTTTAATTGCGTGGTCTTTAAAAGATTTTATTTTTTCTAATTTAGTATTTACATTAGTTAATAAATCATTTGTAAATTCAATATCAACTAAATTATTAGTATTTATATCTGTATTCGATACGTAATCCTTAATCATTCTTGATAAAAAACGCCCTACGCCTTTACTGCTGTCAAAATTAATTTCAGAAATGGGATTTCTCAAGGAATCATAGTATATAAAGTTTAAGCATTTAATAAGGGTTGGAGATATGTATGTTTCTGTTTCTAAATGATAAAATTCCATATTATCATCAGGTGATACTTGTTTACAGATAATATTGATATAGGTGTAATCATCTATATCAAACAAGTCTTCAAAATGCCCTATTTCATCATTTGTGAGTTTTATTCGTATATTAACTGTTATAGGTAAATTTGCATCATTAAAATCATCATAAACAAATCCTCTTCGTGTGAAAATGATATTTAACAGGTTTAATATATTTGATTTTCCTAAATTATTTTCTCCAACAATAAAATTGCACGATTCGTCAAATGTAATTGTTGCAGAATTTAAGTTTCGATAATTTTCAACGGAAATATCCTTTATTCTCATAATGTGCAGTTATTTTTTTATAAGTTATTTACAAGGAACAAAGGTAATCACAAAATAAACACCCAGCAATAAAACACTGGGTGTTTATCAACATACTAATTCCAAAAGATTTATTCTTCCTCGCTGCTGTCATTGTTAAACGAGAACGAAAGTTGTTGCATCTGCCCGAAGCTGTCGATAATATAAATGTCAATCGTCTGCTGGTCTGTCGATGCCGAGGTGTAGTAGAGCCTGAATGTTTCTTTCTCCAACGGGTAAAGGTCATTGAGCAAAAGCACCGTGCCGTTATCCATTTCCAGCTTTCCTTTGCCGTCCGGCTGGAAATACCGTATCTGATAGGCAGTCGGCTGGTAATAGCCGCCACGCACCAGTCGGCAGCGTATTTCGGCGGTTTCCCCGACTTTCAGCCTTTTGGGTACTGGCAGTGTTTCGATGCTGAACGGGTACGCCTGCTGAATATCCAAGTTGTCATTACAGGCGGTGACAAGCACGAGGGCGGCCACGATGTAGCAGCCCATGATGATTTTATACATTACATTCTTCATATACATTATTATATAGCGGTCAGTTGATAATGAATTTCAGTCCCAAAGATACCTGCGTGTGGAACTTGCCTATGTCCGAGCCGAACAACGCCCGTTCCCTTGCGTTCAGTAGCAGAGCCACCCGGTCGGTCAGGTAGGCTTCCAGTTCCAGCGTCAGCGCACCGCCGTAGATGAAGCAATCCTTATCCAGCAAGGTAGAGCCGTCCGGCAGCAGCTTTTCGCTTCGGTTGCTTGTTTCGTACCCGGCGAGAGCCGACAATCCCAATGAAAGGAAAAAAGTCTTTCGCCTGTCCGATAGGAATTTCAGGTAATAGCCGCCCTCTGCGGTGAACTGTTCTACGGGTATCTGCATATCCTTGTAGTCATACTTCTTGTGCAGGTATTCGCCGCCAATCACCCAGCGGTTGGCGTTCTTGGTGTAAACGCTGTACGCCGCCCCGATGTGGTAGGCAAAATCCGTGTCGGAGTTCCAATGCACCCCGTCCGTCATGCCCGCCGTGACCTGCAAGCCTTTCATGCCCGGCAGGTATCTTTGTGCGTGTGCCTGAAACGAGGTCAGGCACAGCGCAAAGAGCATCATTATAAAGATGTGTCTTTTCATTCCCTATTTGATTTTTAGTTCGTCAATCACTTCTGCGTTCACGATGTCGGCGTTTTCCACCCGTATGGTCTGATGCCGCCCGCCGTTCTTCTCGTAGAGTTCCACGACCAGCAGCTTGTCGTCAGGAATGGTAAACTTCGGCAGGGCGTACACCGTGCGCACGGTCGATTTCCCGGCAATCTCTATCACCTCGTTGTAGCTGCGTACCGCATCCAGTACCGTTTCCTGAATAGCCGTGCGTTTGGGCACTTTTTTATCGGTTATCTTAAACCTGATGAAGTCCGTGTCGAAAGGCACGTTGGAACTGTTCTTTGTCTGCGTGTGCACGTAGAGCATCCCGTTATAGGTGTAAATCCCCTTGATTAAGAACTGTATGCCGAAACGCTTGCTACCCAAGTGGCGCACTTTCCGGTCATTGTTCTTGTAGATGCTCTGCATTATCAGTTTCACCAATAGCGGGCTTTCATTCCCCAGTTCCCGGAAATAGATGTTCATCCGGGTATGTGAGAAGTCGGACGTATCTTCATTCTCCAAGAAGTCTTTCATTTCGATGTTGAGCATTTCCGGTTCACGGGCGTACTTGGCGTTGAACGAAAAGAAACTGCCGTCCTCGCAGATAACGGAGAAGTTCGTTTCTCCCGGAAAGCCCTCTGTCGTGGCTTTCACCCTGATTACGTTCTCCGCACCGTCCGCCTTACCCGCTATGATATGGTTGCTTCCCAAATCGACATAGCGGACGGCGGCGGGGAAGATGATATGCACCGTCTTGGCAAAGGTCACTTCCACGCCGTAGGGCGTAACCATTTGGCGGTACGGGAGTTTCCGGGTAATCCCCCGGTACAAGTCGTTGCCAGCCGCATACTTCACGGTGTCAGCGGTTTGTGCGTTTGCCGCACACACGCCCAGCAAGAGGGCGAACAATCCAAAAATCTGTTTCATTGCTAATTGAAATTTTAACGGTTGATAAAATGGTTATTGTTGTTTGGCATACAGCATGACTTTATAGCCTGCTTTCAGCTTCACTTTCACGGTTCGGAACTTCTTGGCGAGGTAGCCGGACGTTCCTTGCAGCAATCCCCTTGTCACGTCCATAGCCACCTGCTGCCCGGCACTTTGGGCAAAGGAAATGCTTGTACCCAGCCCGCTTCCGATATTCGCCATAGCTTCGTTGAACGCTTCCTGCTCCATAGAGGACGGGACGGAAAGCCCCTTTTGCCCGTCCGTGTCGAACACGGCGAGTTCCACCGGGATGATGTTGCCAGCGTACTCAATCGAGGACACCAGTATGTCGAGCCGTTCGCCCTGCACCTTTGCCGTACCCACTACAAGGGTATTCTTCGGCACGACAATGTTCCCCGCCTGCATGGGTTCGAGCAGCCGTAGTTTCACCGCCTGCCCGTCCACCAGCGTTTGGTCTTGGTGTATGCAGGCGGCTACCGTGTTCTTTCCCATAGCGTACCCCGTGCCTACCGCCGTGTTGAAGCCGTAGTTTCGTGGCTGGCTGTAAGCCCGGATGAAGTCGGCATCGCTCATGGGCTGCTGCAATCCCGAAACGGTCGTTTCCCGGATAGCCTGCACCGGAATAGCCGGAGTGCCGATACCGCCGCCGTTCTGCCCGGCTGTCGGTATTTGGGCAATCTGTCCCCTTTGTCCGTCCTGCCCGTTCATATACTTTGCCGCCAGCTCGTAGGACTTTTCCAAGAGTGCCATTTGGTCGTCAGCCGTAGGCGTGGCGTTCTGCTGCTGTTTCAGTCGGTCGGTCAGTTCCGCCACCTGCCGTTTCAATTCCTCTTTTTCCTCGTCCACAGGGGGCGTTTCGTAGAACGTGCTTAACTGGCGGTTGATGTCCCGGTAAGCCGCCCTTGAAGAAGCACCGCCGCCCCTTTGTGGCTTCGGATCTTCTTCCGGCAGCAGGTTGATTTCCTCTTGTGGTTCTTCCGTATCATCATCCAGCGTGAAACCGAAGTCCTGCAAGGATTGTATCTTGTCCTGCTGTTTGCGGCTTGTCACCGCCTGCTCGTAAGCCTTTTGCTTGTCGGCTATAATCCCGTCCTCTGCGGGCAGGGGTATGTCGGCATTGAAGCCGCCCACGCTTTCCACATTCACGTCCTCTTTGCCGGAGGGTGCGAATATCAGGTACATGCACCCTGCAAAGGCAAGGAACATCAGCGGGAAGACTATCATTTTCCTGCGCTGCTGCACCTGCTGCGGGGTAAGTTCCCGTTTGGGTTTATCTTCCTTTTTCGGCTTCCCGTCCGCCTGCGGTACGGTCGTGCCGTTCTCATTCTTCTGTACTTCTTCCATATTGCGGTCTGTTTAACGGGTTGATACTTTTGGTTGTGTCATTGCCGTGCAACGGCAGTTGTCTGATGTGTTCTATTTGCAGCCTTTGCCCGTCCCGTTTCCCGATGTTGTAGATTGATGAAACGGTAATGTAGATAGACAAGCCGCCAAGGAAGAAGAACATCACGAGGATAACCGCCAGCCTTTTGCCCGGCGTAATCCGTCCGCACATTCGGCGCAGGCGGTCGTCCGCCCAGTCCCGCACCTTTTCGATGTAGTTTCGTTTTCTTTCCATAAGGCTATCTTTTAATGGTCTGCAAATCCTTGTTCTCGGTAATGGTGAACGCTTCGATGATGAAGCCGTGCGGGTTGTTGTCGCTCCGTGTGGCGTTGAGCAGGCGGCACGAGGTCACAAGGCTTCGCACCGTCAGGCTGCTTTCCCGGACAATCAACTGGCGGGCATACGTGTTCACCTTGTAGGGGTACTGGTCGAAGTCGCACTTCACGCTGTCAATCTCCACCGTCTGCGTGACGTTTCCGGAAATCACCCGGTTGTAGTAGCCCTTTTCCGCCAAGTCCTTGTAATAGTTGAAAGCGGTCTTGTCGGCGAGAAACAACGAGCGTTTGATGTTGCTTTCGATAGCCCCCTTTTCGGGTGATAAGGTGAAGAAAAGTTCGTGGAAACGCCGCACGTGCGACTTCGCTTCCACGGGTCTGTTCTGTGCCATGTCCTGCGAGAGTGCCAGCATCAGGCTTTTGCCGTTGTCGAGGACGTATATCTTCTGCCGCTGCTTTTCGGCGAAGCTGTACGAGTTCCACACGGCAAAGCCCGTCACCAGTGCGCACAGGCAGATGAATACCAGCGCAAAGAGCCGGATTTGCCGGAAACTCGTTTCGATGTTCGTTAATGACTTAAATTCCATATACTAAATATTGATGTTGGTTATTTGAGTAGTTTCCCGGTTACTTTCCCGCTTGCCGCACCGACCGCAGCCCCGGCGATTGACCCAGCCCGTGCCACGTTGCGGTTATAGGCAGACGTACCGCCAGCCGACACTATCCAGCTTGCCACCGTTGGAATGGTGAAGTAGCCCACGATGCCGATAATCATAAAGATTACATACACGGTGCTGCTCCCGTCAGGAATGAAATTCGGGTCTGAAAGCTGCTCGATGTCTTTTTGTAGCATCAGGGTTTGTATGCGTGCCAGCACGCTGCTGAACAAGTCCGACACGGGTAGCCACAGGTAAATGGAGATATAGCGTGAAATCCACTGGGTCAGCGTGCTTTGGAAACCGTCATAGACGGAAATCGCAAACGCCAGCGGACCCAGTATGCTTAACACGATTAGGAAGAACGTGCGCAGCGTGTCTATAATCAGCCCCGCCGCCTGAAAGAGCATTTCCAATAACTCCCTGAACCAGTCCCGGACGGACTTCTTTATATTATAAGCCGTCCTGTCCATGTACATGCCCGTCATGGTCACCATGTCGGAGGGCGACCAGCCCAGTTCTTCCAGTTGTCGGTCAAATTCCTCGTCCGATGCGAGGTAAGCCGTTTCGGGGCTTCGCATCAGGGCTTCATATTCCAGTCGGTCTTTCTGCGCCCGGTACTCGTTCATGTCGAAAGTCTGCGTTTCCATAAGCTGGTTGCACCCTTTCACCACTGGCGACAATACCGTGTTGATAGTCCCCAGCACGAACGTGGGAAAGAACATGATGCACAGCCCCAGCGCAAAGGGACGCAGGAGCGGGTACACGTCTATGGGTTCGGCACGTGCGAGCGACTGCCACACTTTGGCGGCTACATAGAACAAAGCTCCCAGCCCGGCTATCCCTTTGGCTACCCCCGTCATGTTGCTGCACAAGGGCATCATTTCATCGTACAGCACCCGCAACACTTGGTGCAGGTTGTCAAAATCCACCGCTGCTAATAACATAGGCATACCGATTTATATGTTACCAGTAGCGTTCATCCGCCGAGCCGTAGAGAGCCAGCACCCGGTCGGTGTCGTTCTTCTTCTTCGCCCGCAGGTAGGACACGGATATGTTCTTTCGGGTGTAGTAGTTCACGAGGTTGCGGTAGTTGAGCAGGCTTTTGTAGGCGTTGTTGATTACCGCCAGCCTTTCGGCATCCGTCAGCGACATACCCGTCACGTTCACTACATTCTTCAAGTCCTGCAACACGTCCGCACTTTCGGAGAGCAGCTTGGCATACCCGGCTGAAATGGCGGTGAGTTCATCCGGCGTGTAGTTCGGGTCTGCCAGCATGTTCTGATAGTTTCGCACGTAGATTTCGGATATTTCCGCCACCAACTCAATGGACTTCTTCACCTTGATGCCGCCCTTGACAACATCGTGTACCGCTTTGAGCGCATCGTAATATTTTTTACCCTGCTGGAAAATCTTCTGCGCTTCCATGAAGCCGTCCAGCGTGTTCTTGGCAGTGGTGGAAGTCTGCACTATCTGCTTGGTGGTGTTGATGATGCCCTGCGCCAAGTTGCCGGGGTCTGACACCACCCACTGTGCGGATGCCTTGCCGATGAAGCAAAGGCACACCGCCATAAGGAGAATTGTTCTTTTCATTATCTTTTGTTTTCAGGGTTTGTAACTCGTTTGTATTCGCCGCCGGGCATGAGCGTTATCCGGTCGGTCTTTTTGTCATAGGTGAACTGTATGCGGAAGCCCGTTTCGATGAACAGGCAGCCGTTCCGTTCTGTTACCGGGTAAGCCGTTTCCAGTATTCTGCCCCTGACATTCGCTTTCCGGGTGACGGTGTATCTGCCGCCCGTTTCCGAGAGTGTGAAAGCCGGGTGTCCCCTGACGTGTACCCAATAGCCCTGCATCCTTTCCAGCTCCTTGCTTCCGCTGTCCTCGCAGCCCGCCAGCAGGCAGGCGGACAATAGCGTGTATATCAGATTGTCAATCCATTTCATGTTCCTAATTTTTAAGTTGTTGATGATTGGGGATTTCTTTTGCTTTCTGCAAGCCGCTTGATAGCCAGTTCAAGGTTGCCGTCCAGCTTCTCGGCAAGAGCGAACAGTTCCATTTTTTCGCTTTCCTCAGTCGTGTACGTGTAATATTCTTCCAATGAAACTTCCGTGGCGTACACCGCCGATTGTGTGCCGCCCAGCGAGAAGAAAACTTCCTTGTACTTCCGTCCGGGGTGGTTCGCCA
>OGUO01002797.1_pt1 | contig 10227 bp, 8 predicted proteins | sample 1553641 | NCBI WGS metagenome assembly OGUO01 (sample SAMEA2579980, study PRJEB22360) | human gut metagenome | biome: human gut; feature: human-associated habitat; material: faeces | place: Denmark | collected 2008/2010 | reverse complement strand
CAGAGCAGTTTTTTATGGATGACACAAGTAGAAATGGCGAAGCCCATTATGGGATTGGGCTATTTTTTGCAAAAACTGTGGCTGAAAAATATGGCGGAGGGATTAAACTTTCAAATTCTGAAAATACAGGTGGGGCGAAAGTAAAAATATTTTTCATGAGTAGTCAAGAAACAAGCTAAATAGACTGCAATTAAGCTATGTAAAAGAAATTTTACATGATTTTATCTAATATGTAAAAGCTTTTTGATAGACGTTACTACTACGTTTGCTGTAATCTCATGGAAGAAAGGAGGTATACAGAATTATGATAGCTGATAAAATTAAAAATGCTCGTACTATAAAGAAACTTACACAGGAACAGGTTGCTGAAGACCTCAATGTTTCCAGGCAGACTATTTCTAACTGGGAAAATGGAAAATCACTACCTGATATTGTAAGCATTATAAGAATGAGTGAATTATATGATTTAAGCCTGGATGAATTATTGAAAGGAGATGCGACATTGCTTAATAAAATTGAAAGAGACATGAAAGTAGCCAAAGCCGAAAATAACGTTATCAAATTTGTGCGGAAACGGTCCGATACATATTTGATAGATATGTTGCAGGTGCTGGAAGTACGATGATTGCAAGAGAACTGAATGAACAGGGAATTTCAACTATTAAAGGGAATCCATGGACTTCTTCCAGTGTAATGGGAATTATTAATAATGAAAAATACAAAGGTGATATTTTATTAGGAAAAACCTTTACAGTAGATCCGATATCAAAAAGAAGGCTGGAAAATCTTGGAGAAGAAGATCGGTTTTATATCAAAAATCATCATGAACCGATTATATCAGAAGAAAAATTTGCAAGAGCTCAGGAGATACGGGAACGCCGTAATGGAGGACGCAAAAAGGGAGTAGCACCTGGAAAACGAGAAAAATTCAGTAGACAATATGCTTTTAGTTGTATGCTTGAATGTGGATTTTGCGGTGCGAATTTATCAAGGAGAAGGTGGCATAGCAGTTCGAAATATACAAAAACTATTTGGCAATGTGTAGAATCAACAAAACATGGTAAAAGGTTTTGTCCAGATAGTAAAGGAATTCCAGAGCAAGTTATAGAAGATGCTTTTATTGAATCTTACCGTATGTTATGTACAGATCATAAAGATGTGTTGGAAGAATTTATTAAGAGAGTCGAGAAAACTTTATCAGAGGACTCGATAGAAGATAAAATTGAAAAACTCAATAGAAGTGTTTATAATATTCAATATAAGAGAAAAAAGTTGCTGGAAAACTATTTAGAAGGTGTTGTGGCTAAAGACATTTATGAGGAAACAGATGTGGGATATGAAAAGAAATTGTCTGAAGCAAAAGCACAGTTAAGTATGTTGGAACAACAATATGACAATGAAGGTAGCTTGCAAAGAAGATTGGCAGATTTCAGAAAAGTATTGTCAAAAAATCAGATTTTAGAAGAATTTGACAGAGGAATATTTGAAAGTATCATCGAAAAAGTTATTGTCGGTGGTTACGATGAAAATGGAGAGAAAGATCCCTATAAAATCATTTTCGTATATAAAACAGGATTCAAAAATGAAATTGGAAACGCAAAAGAACGATTTGGGAAGAAATCAAAAGCAGTAGAAAAAGCGAAAGAAATGTGTTCCCATATCGTAGACGAGGTAAAGGATGTGTGTTCCTATGTTAGTGACAACACATGTGGAAAGCATCGTGCTCTTGTCCCACAAGTCACCAGATAGCCATATAGATGTGAAAGTTGAATTTGGAGAAGGTGAAGAAAAGGTACCTTTAGATAAAATTGCGGAGCGGGCAAAGCAATATCAGCCGGCTCCAAGGGTTACATATAAAATGATACAAGAATATATTGAAGAAAAATATGGCTTCAAAGTACATACGGCATATATCGCAGAGGTAAAAAGAAATTTAGGATTGCCGATGTATGATGCACCTAATATGGTAGAAGAGTTGAAACAGCCGAGAAGGCATCCGACGGCGGAGAAAGTAGAAGCGATAAAGGATGCATTAAAACATTTTGGGGTGATTTAATATGAGCGTTATTTATATGTTATTTACTGTGAGCTTTGATTATAATAACTATTGAAGAAATTATATCAGTTATTTGGAGGTCAAATGGAATGGGAAATGATATATTTAGCGCGGTAATTGAGCTCAACAAGATTAGACAGCAGGCATATGAAATATATTTACCCATAGTGGAGGAATTGTGCAACAGAGAGGTATCAGAAGAAGAATTGTCTCATTGTCTCGATTACTTATTAGATTTCGCAGATGATGCGAGTATGCTGGAATTGTATAAAAAGTTGTGCAGAAGATTTGTATACACATATCCTGGATGTATAAATTTTTATGTCAATGCCTATAAAGAGATGTGGGAAAAAACAGAATTCTGAAAGGGGTTTACATGAATCAACTTATAAAAATGGATGAAGAGTATAGGAAGTGGATTGAGGACATAGGAAAACGCTATAAACAGAGACAGATTAAGGCATCTGTTTCTGTTAATCAGGAAATGATTGGTTTCTATTGGTCTATAGGAAGAGATATTGTAGAAAAGTCGGCTGAAAGTAAGTGGGCAGTGGATTTTTTGTTAATTTAAGTAAAGATATGAGAACAATTTTGCCAGGGGTTCAAGGCTTATCAAGTTCGAATCTCAGATATATGAAGAAATTTTATGAATTGTACAGTGATCCAATTCTTCCACAATTTGTGGAAGAATTGAAGAGCAAAGAGGATTCAATAAATGTTCCACAACTTGTGGGAGATTTATCGGATAAAGAATTGTTTTCGATTCCGTGGGGACATCATAGAGCTATCATTGATAAATGTAAATTGGACAGGGAAAAATCAATATTTTTTGTGAAGAAAACGATTTTAAATAATTGGTCAAGGGCAGTACTTTTAAATTTTCTTGATACCGATTTATATGAGCGTCAGGGAAAAGCAATTTCAAACTTTGAATACGCATTGCCTGAACCACAAAGCGACCTTGCACAGGAAATAACAAAGGATCCATATAATTTCGACTTCGTAGCAATCAGAGAAGATTATAGTGAGAAAGAGTTAAAAGACGCATTGATGGACAACATCACAAAATTTCTTATGGAACTTGGAAAAGGGTTTGCTTTTGTTGGAAGAGAATATACAATACCGATTGAAGGAACAGAGGAAAAAATAGATCTTTTATTTTATCATCTGTATTTGCATTGTTACGTTGTTGTTGAAGTTAAAATAGTAGCTTTTACATCGAGAGACATTGGACAGATTGGTACATATGTGAATATTGTGGATGATTTGGTCAAGACAGATTTTGATGCAAAAACAATTGGTCTGATTATATGCAAAAGCAAAAATAATATCCTTGCAAAATATGCGGTAAATAGTTCAAAAGAACCGATAGGAATATCTGAGTATAAGTTGTCAAATTTATTGCCTGTGGAATATAGAGCTTCTATGCCAACGATAGAAGAAATTGAGAATGAACTCAGGTAAATATTTTAAAAGAAACTAACGGATAAGGAGCATTGAATATATGTTGAATTCAAACGAAAGAATGGGTTTCATAATTGAATATATGTCTTCATATGATGAAAAAATCAAAATGGCAAATAAAAACGGATTATTTGATGCTGCAAAAATGTTTGAGTTATTTGCGATTGAGGTATGTAATGTATGGTTCGGACAGAAGTTTAGTAATCTGAATGACGAGACGGCAACTTATCCATATGTAGATTTGATATCAGAAAACAGAGAACTTTTAGTGCAGGTAAGTACTGTACAAGATGTACCAACAAAAATAAAAACTACATTGGAAAAGATAAGGGATTCAAAAGATAAAAAATGCTCGGACTTAAAGAATATTGTATTTTTTGTACTTAGTAATAATAGTATTGATAAGGTGAGAGAGTATAGTGGGGATAATCAAATTGGGAGTATTTCATTTACTATTAAAGATAATTTGATTACTACAAATGATATTATAACTAAAGCACAAAATGATCTTAATTTTCAGAAGAAATTATACAAGGTATTAAAGGATGAGTATGAGAACTTTAATATTAATATCAGAAAATTTAAAGGTGCATTGGAACTTAGTAATTCAGGGTTGAAAAATATTGAAGGATTGATTAACGGAGAGTATGAAATCGATAGAAATGAATTTCTTGAAAAAATAACAAAAGACAATGAGCGATATATTTCAATACAAGGTGGAGCTGGTAGCGGTAAATCTGTTTTATGCAAAAAATATGTTGAAAATGAAAAATTGGTTTTATATGCTCGTGCTGAAAGATTTTTGGAAGAAAGTCATATTGACGACATTTGGGGTTGCTGTATCCAAGACGTTTTAGAGTGTATTAATGGAAAGAAATTAATATTCTTTATTGATGCTCTCGAGTTTATTGCGGACTGTGCCGAAACAAAATTTGAATTATTACAGTATTTGTATGATATGGCGGCAGAATATCAAAATGTGTACATAGTAACATCTTGTAGAACGAGTGATAAAAATGCTTTTATTAAACTGGAAACAAATTTTTCAATAAAAATTTATGAAGTTGGCGATATAACAGAAGATGAACTTGCATTGCTTATGAAGCAATATCCGATTATTCATAAAATGTATAAAACAAATTCATATGTTGATTTATTAAAATCTCCCTTTTATATAAACTTGATAGTTAGTAATTCGATGGATATTGATAATATAGGTGATGAAAATTCTCTAAGAGAATATATTTGGAAAAACATAATATGTTTGGAGGAAAAATCTCGAATGTATGGCATACTCAGTAACAAAGTTATTGAAACTGTTGAGAAGATTGTGTTTGAAAGAGCTAGAAAATTTATGTTGGGTATTCATAAGGACGATATAGATAGAGACATAATGCATGCATTGCTTTCAGAAGGTGTAATTGCTCAACAAGGAGATTATATTAGACTGAAATATGATATTTTCGAAGATATTTGCTTTGAACATTATTTTGATAAAGCTTTTGATTTGTGCAAAGGGAAGTATAAGACCTTCTATGATGAAATAGAAAATCTTGGGCGATGTGTGTATAGACGGTATCAGATTTGGATTTCAAATAAAATGTTTATACAGGTAAATAGAGATAAGTTTTTATATAGCCTTACTTTTTCTGATGAGATTCCGCAAAGTTGGAAAAGGCAAACAGAAATTGGAATTGTTAAGTCAAGGTTTTGTGATAATTATTTCGAAGAACAAGGGTCGGAGATTCTGGAACAAGGCATGTTGTTCGACTTTGTGAAGAATATTAATTTGTTCGCATTTGAAGGTGAGTTATTACATATTAGACAAGAATCACCACAAATGAAATTGTCCCCAATTGGTAATGGAAGACCATGTATTATTCGACTTTTGAAAAACGAAGAAATATATAAGAAAAATATAATCGGAAGAGATGATATAGTTAAGTTATGCTTGGATTATGCGAAACAAGAAGATAAAGTGGCAGTTATTGCTTCAGATGCATGCGCTATGATGGAATATTATGTGGAATATTCGTTGCAGGAATCTGAGCAAGAAAACTATTATAAAATCATAGATGAAATATCGTCTTGCTTGGAAGCACTTTATCGAATGGCAGATAACTCAGAAGAGTGGTTAAAAAAGTTTTTTAATACATTGATTAATAATTATATTAATGGAAATAGAAAAAGTATGCGTAAGTCAGAAGATATTATGGAATGGACATTGAAGAATGCTTATCCTGCTTTGGTAACTGGATTAGCAAGCGAATTGTGTTCGATAGCTGATATACTATGGTTACGTGGAAAAGTAGATGCAGAGGAATTTGATTTCTATAGAGCCGATAGACTGTCTAAGGGTTTTGAATATGGATTAAGTGAGAAAGCTGAACATTATAATTATTTATATAGAACAGTGTACGAGAATGCATTTTTATGGAATCTGTTTCGATTGAATTTTAAAGTGGGATTTCATTGGGCAATTCAATTTATAAATAGGGTAATATTAGAATATGCAACTAATAATCCTGAATATGTAATAAAAATCAAAGTAAAAATTAGTGAGAGTAATGCAATAAAGGAATATTGGGGAAATGGAAACATGTGGCTTGCAGGGATTAGAGATCACAATGTACCTACCTTAATAGGAGATGTTATTTTTTGTCTTAAAGAGGCTATAATAAGCAGTTTGGAGATTTGTAAAAAGGATCATGAATTCACTGTTGCATTTGCAAATTATGTCAAAGAAACTATTTATTCAAAATCAAATAATATAGTATTGCTTACAATCATTGAGAGTATAGGAATGCACTTTGAAAACGAATTACCGGGTTATGCTTTGGATTTGGCTACAAGCATAGAACTTGTTCATTGGGATACCACAAGATATATGTTGTACAAAAAAAATCCGACAAAAGAGTTGCTCGAAAGGCAAATTCTTAAGACCATGGGGATACCTGAGCTTAAAGATAGATATGAGTTGGATAAAAAATGTGATTTGAGTATACAAGAATATGTATCTCATACACAGATATATTTTGATTCAATGGTTCAGGATAAATGCTATGGAATTCTTGATTATTTATATTCAATTATAAAAAATGATGCAGAAAATGCACAGGACTATTTACAGATTCAAAAAATGGATATGCGTGGTGCAAAAGCAACCAAGATAACCGACAATATAATTATGTTAGAACCCCAAATATCAGGGGAAGCAGAAAAAATTGTTCTAAGACAAGAAGAATTCAATAAACCTAAGCAGAGATTAAATGCGGCGATTAAAAAGTGTAATGATAATATGGTGTCTGGGCAGATTGACTTGCCATCAACTCTTGATGCAATTAAAGTTATTTTAGAATTGATGAAGGATACTGATATGGCATTTCAATATGAAAATCTTTTGATACTTTTAATTGCTAGTGCAATAAATCATCAAGAATTAGAAAATGAGAAAAGGGAAAAGTTTTGCACAATATGGATTAACGGAATAGAGAAATTGTTTTCTAATGGAAGCTTTTTGGCAGATACTGCACTTATGCCAGTTTTATTGAATCAATTGGAAAATGACGTTGCTATTGGGATAAAAAATAAAATAAAGAAAATTGTGTTGGATTGTTTGATGTATAAGGGGCAACATGGTGTTATTGATGAAATGGCTAAATACGTGAAGAGATATTTAGCTAATCACGAGACTTTGGCACAAGCGGTATTTAATACAATTATTAAATTATCTGAAGATCAGATGGAACATCAAAAATATAATGCTAATTATTTGAGAGTGAGTAAGAAAGATAAGGAGTTTATATTTAATCCTAATATGCAACCTAAGTTGTCAGGAATAGATCGTTATATCAAAGATGATGATGGAAATTGTTATACTAGTCGCGAAGAGGAGATAATAGATAGGTATCTGCTGCAGGAAGAATCTTTAGAGATAGATGTTTTTGATATGAGTAACTATGATATATCTACAATATGCTATGTTGCAAATTGCGGCCTAAATTTTACGAATGAATCTTTTAGAATGGTTATTCATGAAATTTTGCTATGTGTGATTGATATTTGGAAATATACTAAAAGAAATTATAATGCTCACGAAATTTTTGATGTTTACCAAGAACATGAAATCATAGAGCTGTTTCAGCGGGAAATGATTCAAACCCAAGATGATGCAAAAATGGCAATCGATATATTATTTGAAGAGATTGATTTTACAAAATTTACAACAGATACAATTGAGTTCTATCAAGATATCTTTGGCAATTTTTTATGTGAATTTTTTGACTCATATGTTGACTCAAAAAGAAGAAATATATGTAAAAAGAAAATTCTATATATTGAGAAAAAAGTAAATGACATTGATGAGGAGTATGTTCGAATACAGTTATATAAATCTCTTATGCTTTCTGTAACGAGATATTGCACGGGAGACTGGAGTAAAATCAAAACAAATTATTCATACGTAGATAAGCAATTTTTGAATAAGCAATTTACAAAGTATGGAAAATATCACATAAAGGAACTGTTGAGAACGATTTACCAAATGCATATGGATGAATTGCTGCCAGAAATATTAATTTCTATTAGAAATAGCTTTCAAAATGCAAAATCTGAGGTAAATAAATTTAAAAAATCAATAAGAGAACAAGAAGCAATAGTACAGTTGATTATCCTTAAATCCTTTATTACATATAGTGATAAAATTAAACAGGATCAAGAACTTATTGAAGCATATGAAGATATACTTGAAATATTGATCAATTTAAATTATGAGCAGGCGGCTGTTATTTTGGATGAGTTTAGGATTCATTAATGGATGCAGGTTATTATTCATCTGAAATAAATATAATAAGAGATGCATGTTCGCTAAATGATATTTGTGGATGGTATCGTCAAGGTTATATTTTTAACCGACAAACCGTTTTGAGAAAAGGAGTGTTTTCATGCAGTTAACCAGAACGATAAATGCAGATAAGCGGTATTATTTGGACGAGGATGAAATCCAGAACGTAGAGTCTTTGATTCAGACGATGGAACGATTTAATCATATCAAAATCAAGCTCTATAACTGCTTGTATGACAAATCCTTTTTAAAAAGAGGTCCGTTGTTAGAAGAAACCTACAGCTCCTGGCTGAAAAGGAACTATGGAACAACGGACTATTATAATTGTGCCATCTATACTTATGCTTCTTCTGTTCTTTCTTCTCAAAAGGAATTGAATCGATTGTATCAGAGAACAAAAGAAAAAGACATTGAGACACGGAATCAAAAGATAAAACGAACACAGGAAGAATTGGAAAAGAAGCAGGGAATCAAATCTTCTCTGCGGACTTATTTTAAAAGCGGAATCTGGGAGCGTCCTTATCCAAAGTGCAGAATTACAATGGAACGAAACCAAATTTTTCTTCCAAATGGAACATACTTTCCAGCCGAAGAATACGAAAGAAAAATAGAATGTTCCATTCGTCGATTGAAAACAAGAATTGCATTACTGGAATCTTCTAAGAAAAGAGCCATTCAAAGACTGGAATGGTTAAAAAAGTTTCCACCGAAGAGAATTGTATTTGGTGGAAGAAAACAATATCAAAAGAAAGACAATCCAAAAGTCGATCGTGAACAGTGGAAACAGGAATTCTTTGAATCCCGCCATGCTTCAATGAGTCTTCCGGGACGTCATACTTCAAAAAACTGTAACTTTCTGGTCAGAAAAGAAGAAAGAAATTTGATTGTAAAATGTATGGATGGAAAAGAAACGGTATTTAAACAGTTCCATCTTGCAAGGCAACAGGAACTTTGGGAAGAAATGCTTCAGGCAAAAAAACAGGAACGAAAAGCGATTTGTTATAATTTTCAGTTGAAACGAGAGAAAACTGGTCGAAGATATCTGATTGTATCGGTGACGCTTTTACTGGAAAATAAAGATTGCAATGAATCTTTGGAAAAAGGCTGTGTTTCGATTGATTTGAATTATGACCATGTAGCAGTTTCAGAATTAGATGAAAAAGGAAACCGTCTGGGTGGGACAGTCATTCGTTTTTCACCGGAATTGAAAACAAAAGGGCAGATTTCAGAAGAAATCGGAAGAGTGATGGCAAAGGTAGGACGTTATTGCGCCGAACGGAAGAAACCGCTTATTATGGAAGATTTGGATACCACGCTTGCAAAACACGGAATGAAGTATGGATGTAAGAAAAAGAATCGACATGCTTCTTTGTTTGCTTACCGAAAAATGACGACCTGTTTGGAAAATCAAGCCTATAAACAAAGTTTTGGAATCTATAAAATGAATCCGGCTTATACCAGCCAAATGGGGAAGTTTTTGTATTTAAGACCATTCGGACTTTCCATTCATGAAGCAGCATCGTATACGATTGGATTAAAAGGAATGGGAATTCGGGAAAAACTGTTACCGGATGAGCGGTTACTTGTGTTATTACCAGAAAAGGCAAAAGAAAAACTAAAAAATGGAACCGATATTGTGAGTATCATTCCAGCATGGAAACAGTTAACAAAAGCATTTCGTGGAGTTTCGCCCCATAGTTTTTACCGGGAACTGCCTTATGAAGTCTTAGAAGAAAGAAAAAAAGGAACTTTAAAAAGCATTGCATCGGAAATGAAAAAATGGACGCAAAATAATCGATATGAGTATGTATAAAAGAAGATAGAAAAAAGAAAAAGCGAAATACAAAAATATAGAAATAGAAGA
>OGUO01002796.1_pt1 | contig 10227 bp, 9 predicted proteins | sample 1553641 | NCBI WGS metagenome assembly OGUO01 (sample SAMEA2579980, study PRJEB22360) | human gut metagenome | biome: human gut; feature: human-associated habitat; material: faeces | place: Denmark | collected 2008/2010 | reverse complement strand
GTGCGCGCAGCTGAGATGTTTCGGCGGAAAAGCCCCTTTAGGGGATTTTTCGACGGGCTCAGGGCGGAGATTTCTCTCCGCCCCCTATATTTATTATTCTGTCCTAAGTGCCTCTACCGGGTCCTTCTTTGCGGCAACGCCGGCAGGAACAAGTCCTGCGATAAGCGTCAGCAGTACGCTGATAACCACCAGGATAATTCCGCCCTGCCACGGAAGAAGCGATACGTTTGAAATCCCCGTGATGTGCTCGATTATGATATTGATGGGAATATTCAGCAGCAGCGTCACGCCGATACCGATAACTCCGGCGGCGAAACCAACGATCATGGTTTCTGCGTTGAACACATTGGAAACGTCACGCCTTGAAGCGCCCATCGCACGCAGTATCCCTATCTCCTTGGTGCGCTCAAGTACGGATATGTATGTGATTATTCCTATCATGATGGAGGATACGACCAGAGATATCGCCACGAACGCTATCAGAATATAGGATATTGCGTTGATTATGTCGCTCACGCTGGACACCATCAGTCCCACATAGTCGGTGTAGTTGATGACGTCCTCCTGCTTGTCAGCCGCCACCTTGTCCTCGTTGTAATTCTCGATGAGGTCGGTTATTGTGCCCTTGCTCTCGAAATCCTTCGCGTATATCTTGATGTCGCTCGGCTCTGCGAGGTCAGCGACTCCCAGCAGCTTCAGATTGCCGTCGTAGGTCGCTTCGGTGGTTTCCGGCTCCCTGGTGAGTTCCATCAGCTGCGACAGCTGGTCGGAAGTCAGCACCTGCATGAATACCGTGTACATCTTGGACGGGTCGATCATTCCGTTCATCTGGGCGGAAAGCTCCGCGCTCTGCTCCGGAGTGAGGGAAGCGGCGATCTGTGCGGAAAGCAGCGCCCTCTGCTCATCGGTCAGCAGGGAATCCACATCTGCGCCGGTCTGTAGCTGCCCCAGCTGCTCCGGCGTGAGAAGTCCCATGATGATACCCTGCATCTGCTCTTCTGATACCATCGCCATCATGGAGGACTGTATCTCCGCCTGCTGCTCCTTGGTGAGGGAAGCCATAATACCCTGATTCAGCTGCGCCTTCTGCTCGTCGGAGAGCATTCCGGTGATCATATCCATGGCGTCGGACTCTGACATAGCCTTGTCCTCTTCCTCGTCCGCCTTCGGGAACTCAATTCCGGTGAATACGTCCACATCAGGATTCCCGATCTGCGCCTTCACAAGCTCGCTGTCGTTGACCTTGCCGATCATGTATTCCGTCAGCGCATGGGTATATCCTATACCGCCGGAGCTGGTGGAGGAGATCAGCGAATCCGCGTCCGGCTTGAGGATTCCGACAACCTTGAGCTTCAGCCCGTTTTCGGAAGCCTGCTCCATGTATTCACTGTCGCTGCGCATATCCGTCCAGGTGCCGTCGTCGTTCTTCTGATACAGCTCCGGAGCAGTGAGCATGCTGAATTCCATGCCCATAAGATCGTCATAGGAGAACGAAAGGTCGCCGGTGTCCAGGTCGAAGCTTTCACCGGACATAACGTGCGCCATCATTCCCTCAAGCTCGCTCTGATCGCGCAGTCCCAGGGTGTACAGCGTGACATCGGATATTTCATTGCGGTCGGTTACCAGTACAACGACCTCGTCGTAGGACTCCGGAAGCCTTCCGGCAAGCACCTCGTACTCCGTTTCCAGCATGTCGCTGCTCAGCAGCTCATGGAATGCGTCGTAGCTGCTCATGGAGCTGCTGCCCATCAGGGAGGAATAAGTGCTGGTCATCTGGCTGACATTATCCGCCATCTCCTGTCCCATCATCGCGGTCATGACCGTTGAAGGATTGATCTGCATTATCTCGCCGTCAGCGCTGTGACCGTAGATATACAGCTGGGAATCATAGCTGTACTGTATCTCCTCTATGCAGTCCTGAATGTTGTCGGGATTGCTCTCGAGATACTTCTTGAAATCCGCCAGATTGTTGGTCTGGAGTTCCGACAGCATGGTTTTCATCATCTCTGTGGAGATGTCGTTGGTGTATATCCTGTCGGGGTCGCGCTCCTCGGAGTTGTTCTCCCGGACGTTCATCATCGATGTCATCAGACTGGTGTAATCCACGGTTTCATGCTGTATAGACACCGGGAACGAAGCCAGCGTGGAACGCTCAACGCTGTCGATATAAGTCTGCACGCCATTGGAAAGCGACAGGATCAGCGCAATGCCGATGATACCGATACTTCCGGCGAAGGAGGTGAGGAAGGTGCGTCCCTTTTTCGTCATGAGGTTATTCTTTGAAAGGGACAGCGCGGTCAGAAACGACATGGAAGTCTTTTTTCCCTTGTTCACGGTGGATTTCCGCACTTCGGGCTTCTTCTCTCCCCCGTTCTCCGCGGAGGGGTCGAACGGGTCGCTGTCGCCGACTATTTTACCGTCCAGCAGCCGGACTATTCTGGTGGAGTACTTTCCGGCAAGTTCCGGATTGTGGGTCACCATGATTACAAGGCGGTCCTTTGCTATTTCCTTTATAAGCTCCATGATCTGGATACTGGTTTCGCTGTCCAGTGCGCCTGTAGGCTCGTCCGCCAGCAGTATATCCGGATCGTTGACCAGCGCTCTCGCGATAGCCACGCGCTGCATCTGTCCGCCGGACATCTGGTTCGGGCGCTTGTGAAGCTGATCTCCCAGTCCGACTTTCTCCAGCGCCTCTTTCGCGCGATGTCTGCGCTCGGATTTGGACACGCCGGAAAGCGTCAGCGCAAGCTCCACGTTTGAGAGAACGCTCTGGTGCGGAATAAGGTTGTAGCTCTGGAATATGAAGCCGATGGAGTGATTGCGGTAGGTATCCCAGTCCGCGGACTTGTACTTCTTGGTGGACTGCCCGTTGATCACCAGGTCGCCGCTGGTGTACTGGTCAAGACCGCCGATAATGTTCAGCAGCGTGGTCTTTCCGCAGCCGGACTGTCCAAGGACTGACACCAGCTCGCTCTCGCGGAACGCGATGGAAACGCCCTTCAGGGCGTGAACCGTTTCGCTGCCGGTAACGTAGTCCTTGACGATATTTCTGATCTCAAGCATCAGGTTGCTCCTTTCAGTTCTATAAGGCGCCGCCGCGTATCACGGCGAAGCCCCGGTATTGTATAGAAAAGGCAGAATGCCGCACACAGCCCTGCCTGGAATTTCATCTGCCGATATTCTGCTCCATGGAATTTGCGAACTTGCTGTAAAGCTCGGCGATAGTGCGCATTTCCTCCTCGGTGAACACCGACATTATTCGGTTCAGCGCATTCACCACGCGTTTCATGTTCGCCCGAAGCATTTTCTCTCCGGCAGGGGTCGCGGTCACCCTCACGCTGCGCCTGTCGCACTCGTCAACGGCGCGCTCTATCCACCCCTTCTCCTGGAGGGAGCGCAGGGTACGGGACACCGCCGGCACCAGCACGTTCATCTGCGCGGCTATCTCGGCGACCGTCGCCGCCTTTCCGGGATTCCTCCTTGGGTATTCCACGGCGCAGCACAGCAACGAAAACTCCGACGGGGTCATGCCCTCGATAACGCGCTCCGGCCGGATATTACTCAGACGCTCCATACTATGGAGTATTTTCTCGCAGACCTCCTGCGGATATGTGTTGCCGATAAAATCCTTGTCCGCCCACAGCATATCAGCCAAACAGAACATCTTCTCACCCTCTTTCGGAATTCACGAACAGCCGCAAATATGAACTGCGGTTATATTTTAACACTGTTAAGTACATTTGTCAACAGTGCACAGACACTTTCAGCACAATGCATAAATCCGCCGCATTCGGGGCAGGATTTATTCATGCGGCAGGTGAATTCTGTGTGAAAATCTGCGGAATGCATTCCAAAGGAGGGCGCGCCATAATATGATACAAAAGCGCTGGACGATGTACTGGCTGGTGGAATCCGCAGCGGTGCTGATATACATTCTGTTATGTATTTCTGATTTCAGAATGCTGCTGAAGCTCTTCGCCGGAGGGATACTCGCTATACTGTCGGTATACTGGCTCGGGTATTATTACACACTGAAATACTCCGATCGCGAAAACGTCCTGCTGATAACAAGCGGTATAGTTTTCCGCCGGGAGCGCCGTATCCCACTGGACAGCGTCCTGTGGAAAACACGCCTGACCCTGCTCACAGAACGGAATACCGCCGCCGTAATATTGCACACCTCCGGCGGCGCGGCGGTGGTGTTTGGGAAGATTTCAACACATCCCGGTTGAAATGTTGATAACTTTTCAACTGATACCGTAAAAAGCCGGACTTTTCAACCTTTTCAACACAGTATTTAACAATCAGTTTAATCCCGGTCGGATTTAACCGAAACAGGTTATATTTTCAGGGATTATACAGAATGTAGCGATTTTAACCGAAACGCCAGGTTTATACCCCGGAATATTATACGCCCGGGAATATTACCCCGGGCAGAATATTTCAGCACATACACTTTGAGTATATTCAGTTCCGCACAAAAAAAAATCCGCCCACCGGATTTTCAACCGATGAGCGGAGCGTTGGTTCAATTTACGTTCCGTATAAGTATCTGGCATGGATTCTCCTCGCCCCAGATGGGCAGTACCTCCAGTTCCCGGAATCCCAGGCTCTGATAGAACACATTTGCTGAGTCGTATTCCGGACAGACGCCGGTGCGCAGGGTCTTCACCTGTAAGTACTCGTACCCCTGGCGCCGCGCGTAATTAAGCAGCGCAGTGAACAGCGCCTTTCCTATCTTGTGCCGCTGGAATTCCTTCCGCACGGCGATGATGAACACCTCCGCCGCGCAGGGGCTTGTTTCACGCAGCGCCGCGACTCCGCGCACAGCGTCGCCGTCGAGATCCGCCCAGACGGGCATGAGCCTGCACTGCGCCACGATATCCTCTATTCCGTTTTCTCTCTCCAACTTCTCCGGAAAATCGCCCAGTGCCTCGCGGCACACGCTCTCTTTCTCCGCCGGATTCACGACCATCTTTACGCCGGTAGTTTTCGGCATTTTTTCACACTCCTTTGTCCGGGATCACGCCGATTGATATGAACGAGTCGATTTTGTCTGATTCAGCGTTTCCCTGGTATCAGATAAACTACCACACCTATCTTCCCTATTGATTATACTACACAATCCATTAATTGTCAACCGCTTTCAGAAGAAACTGCGTCCATCAGCTTCCCGGCGATGGACAGAATGTCCTCCTCGTCAGCGGAAATATCGTAAGCTCCGTTGACCGTGGGAGGGTCGGCATGGGTGCTCATTTCCGTCACGCAGCCGTCCCGTTCCCACACAACGGCATATTCGTCCTCATCTATCCATCGCAGCAGCCAGCATTCCGAATCGTGCAGAGTAACCCTGCTCATCTCGAAGAAATCCATATCCATCAGCGGAATATAGTTCTCCGGCGCACACTGTCTTACCAGGATATTGCGCTCCCCGGAAAGCAGCGTTTCCGTCACGCCGCCGGACTGACTCCGGTCTGTCACGGTGAATCCGTCCAGGGTGAACGGACGCTCGCGGTACTCTGTGCCGGAGCTGTCGAATCCCAGCGTGAAGCGCTCCGTGGGACGTGCACCCTCCGCCAGCCCCATCACTTCGTCATCAGTGAAACCGCTCGTGTGCATCATGAGCACGCTGCCGCCGATATTCCACATCAGCATGGTGGAATTATCCCATTTGACCATAACGGCGGTGCTGCCGTTCACCGTGCACTCCGTATATTTGCTGTGCTGATTATCGATCTGTGGGCTGAATACGCTTGCCTTCTCCTGGGAAAAGGATATCATTCTGCCGCCGCCCTCCCACACGAAATAGTTTCCTATTTCCGGGACTGTGCTCATGCTTTCAAGCCGCATTCCCTCCGGGATATCCACACTGTAGTATTCCTCCGCGCTGTCGGAAGACCCGTCCGGCGGCTGTACGGAAAAGCGCGTACTGTCATGACGCTGCACCCCGGCAAATCCCGGCATTCTCAGCACCCGAACTCCGGCGAAAATAAGCGCAGATACCGCAGCGGCAGCAACCGCGAGGAACAGCCGGAAGTGCGGAACAGCCATTGGAAGCCCGGCGGATCAGCTGCTGTTTTTTCCGTTCGTATTCCCAGGAAAACACATGATCCACTCCGTCGGAATCCTCTGGCGGCTCTGATATCCTATCCAGAAAGTACTTTTCCAGCTCGTCTTTGTCCGTCATGTTCACCGATCCCCCTTTCCTCCAGCAGTTGGCGCAGCCTTCTGCGAGCGCGGCAGATACGCGAGCGCACAGTGGCGTTCTTCAGACCCGTGAGGTTCGCGATCTCCGCCACGGTAAGTTCTCTGAACAGCAGCAGCCAAAGCACCTCGCAGTCCGTCTGCGGAAGCTGCATTACCACCTCGCGTATTTCCCCGACGCTGAATCTCTGCAAGAACTCCTCCTCGGGAGAGGAATCCGCAGCGCCGCAGTTATCGTCAATGTCCATTTTCTCGCAGCGATTTCTGCGGCTCAGCATAGTCAGGGACACGTTTCTAACTATAATGACAAGGTAATACTTCAGTTCGTTACCAGGAACCGCCCGTATTTTCCGGAGATTCCTCATCACACGCACAAAGCAGTCCTGTACTGCATCCTCGGCGTCGGCGGAGTTATGCAGGATATTGAAGGCAACACGGTACAGCATTTGCTCGAACTCTTCAAACAATCCGCGGATAAATTCTGCGTCGTCCGACATATACTGCGCCCCCTTATCTAAATCTTATGGTTTATTATAAGTTTACCACAATTTCGGGTATTTGTCAATATTGCGTGAACATCCAAAAACCGGTTTGACAATGGAAAACAGGCAGAGAACGTTAATGAGAGGATGTTTGACGGAGCAGGCGATTGATTTACACAATTTTACTCGAATGAAGTTTTTGAGGTGACCTTACTTTTACGCAGCGGAAACAGCAGTGGGAGGGCAACATGACCCTCCCACCGTTTATATACAGGACTTGACGTCCTTTGTTCAGAGCAGAAGTATTGCGCAGCGACAACAAAGCAGAAATGACATACTGCGCAATACAACCACACCTCCCAGCGCTGATCCCGAAATTGCCGGATCAGCAGAAAGAGCAGAGCTGCCTGCCCTTCTATAATATAAAACTACTAAAGTCGAAAAAGTGTGCGCGATTTTATCAACTTTTTTTGAAATTTGTTAAATATGCTGTAAAAAACAAAAATTATTCGTTTATAATGCTGCGTTCATCGTATACAGCAAAAAGGCGCCCCGTTTCCGGAGCGCCCGAGGTTATGTACTCAATAGATCTCAGACAGTAGGCTTGCCGCAGAACGGGCAGAACTTAGCGTCCGCCTTGAGCTGCTTTCCGCAGTGGGGGCAGAGGTTTGCCGCCTCCTGTGTGGGAACGGTCTGGGGAACCGGTGCCGGCTGCTGGGTCTGCTGAGGAACAGGCGCAGGCTGCTGGAACTGCTGAGGAGCAGGCGTGGGCTGCTGGAACTGCTGGGGAGCAGGCGTGGGCTGCTGGAACTGCTGGGGAACAGGTGCAGGCTGCTGGTACTGCTGGGGAACAGGTGCAGGCTGCTGGTACTGCTGGGGAGCAGGTACAGGCTGCTGGTACTGCTGGGGAGCAGGCGCAGGCTGCTGGTACTGCTGGGGAACCTGACCCTGGTACTGGGGAGCCTGATAGGGGTGCTGCGGAGGAAGCTTCGGAATACCAGTCTTTATAAACTGCTCAGTCTTGGGCTCCTCTGCGGTGTTGTTGTCAGTGTCGATACCAACGGACTTACGCGCTGCCATGACCAGCTCAAAGCCGATACGGAGCAGTACGTTGCCGAAAATAGCCTCAGAGATGAAAGTATTGATACCGTGGCCGCCCTCGAGGGGAAATGCTGCAATACCCTTGAACAGGAGGAAGATAGCGCCTGCGTAGTAGGCGATTTTGATAATGCTTGCCGGGAGGAAATGCTGACCGTTGGCGCTCTTTATGAGCTTGCCTGCGTTGGGATCCTTGGATTTAGGCCCGATGACCATTACGTAGAACAGGATAGCTGCCGCAATAGCGACTATCGCGCCGATCAGGGTGATGACAAATGCCGCTGTGGAACCGCCGGTAGCCCTGTTGTAAGCGTCGCTTACCGCTCCGGTCGCTTCATCTAAAAACGAAGAAAAATCCATAGTATTACCTCTTTCCTTTCATATCAGGCTTATGCCGATTGTTGATACAAGTAAATTATAGCATATGCCGGGTCAAAAAGCAACATGTTTTCAGATATTTTCCGAAATGTCGAACGGAGTCGTCTGATAAACGAAATAGTTCAGCCAGTTGGTATAGATGAGCGTGGAGTGCGCGCGCCACTTCATTACCGGCTGCTTTGCGGGGTCGTCGTCCGGGAAATAGTGCCGGGGGATCTTCGGCTCAAGTCCCTTGGCGAGATCGCGCCTGTATTCCAGGGCGATGGTGTCCGCGTCGTATTCCGAATGCCCGGTGATGAAGAACTGACGGCTGTCCTCGCTGCAAACCGCGTATACTCCTGCCTCCTCGGATACCGCCATGACCTTGAGCTGCGGAATCTTCTCAATATCCTCCCGGCGCACCTCCGTGTGCCTTGAGTGCGGAACCCAGAACTCACTGTCGAATCCACGGAAAAGCCGGGATTTCGGCGTAAGCAGCGTGTGCAGGAATATTCCCGACAGCTTCTCATCCAGCGGATACTTCTTTATGCCGTAGTGATGGTACAGCGCCGCCTGAGCCGCCCAGCATATATGGAACGTGGAATGCACATGGGTCTTGGTCCAGTCCATTATACGGCACATTTCGTCCCAGTAGTCCACGTCCTCGAATTCCATCTGCTCCACCGGCGCGCCGGTGATGATGAATCCGTCGAAGTTCATGTCCTTTATCTCGTCAAAGGTCTTGTAGAAATTCAGCAGATGCTCGCTGGAGGTGTTCTTGCTGGTGTGGGTCGAGGTCTGCACCAGAGTGACCTCTATCTGGAGCGGAGTGTTCGACAGACAGCGAAGTATCTGCGTTTCGGTCGCCACCTTTGTGGGCATGAGGTTGAGTATCCCTATTTTCAGCGGACGGATATCCTGGTGAAGCGCCCTGTGCTCCGTCATGATGAATATATGCTCGTTTTCAAGTATTGACTGCGCCGGCAGTCCGTCTGATATCTTTACTGGCATTTCTGTTCCTTTCCCGATCTTCTGACCTGCAAAAGCCACTGTAAAACCCATAAGAGAAACAGTTCTCAGAGGTTACTTTTTTATATACAATATAAACTTATTATACCCCAATCCAGCAGTAATGTCAAGCCGTGCGGATTCCAATTGACAGGGAAAGGGATTTGTGATACAATACTAATATAAGACTGACACAAGCGAGGTGAGCGTTATGGTATGCGGAAAATGCGGCAGAGTATTCGATGAGGGAAAAATCTCCGCCTGCCCATATTGCCGGACTGTCCACACGCCCTCCGGCGAGCCGGTCCGGGATATCCGGGGCGTGCTGTGCTACATTGCGGAGCGTTTCGGGCAGAATACACTGCTTGACCGCCGCCGGACTGACGCGCTCATCGCGGATATATTCCCGAAGGAGAGCGCCGTGCGCAGGCTGTGCCATGTGGCGCTCTACGACGGCTGCGCCCAGAAGCTGTGGGCGGTGCGCGGAAAACCCTTCGAGGTGCGCTCCGCAGCGGCGGCACGGTGCGTGAAATCCCTGCGCGACGAGATCGGACTGAAGGGACGCACCGCCGCCACCGCCGTTGAAGCCGTTGCCGCGGCGCTGGGCTGCGATATCGCTTTCAAGATGGAAGCGGAACTCCCGGCGGCGGAAACCGAGAGCCGCAAGAACATCACCGACAGCGCGGAGCAATACAGCCTGGGGCGGCATTTCGACCGCATAAAGGACTACGGAAAGGCGATGTACTGGTTCACGCTCTCCGCCCAGCAGGACTGCGCCGAGGCGGAATACTACACCGGCTTCTACCTGATGGAGGGGCGCGGCGGAGTGCAGGACGTGAAGGCAGCCCGGGAATGGTTCCTGCGCGCGGCGGAAAACGGAGTCCCGGCGGCGGAATACATGACAGGGTATTTCTACGCGGAGGGTATCGCCTGCGGCATCAACGAAGCGTACGCGTTCGAGTGGTTCCTCCGGGCGGCGAAGCAGTGCTATGAGCCGGCAGTGGAGATGATCGCGCTGTGCTATGAATCCGGCACGTTCGTTGACCGGGACCCGGAAACCGCCAGGCGCTGGCGGAAG
>OGUO01002795.1_pt1 | contig 10228 bp, 9 predicted proteins | sample 1553641 | NCBI WGS metagenome assembly OGUO01 (sample SAMEA2579980, study PRJEB22360) | human gut metagenome | biome: human gut; feature: human-associated habitat; material: faeces | place: Denmark | collected 2008/2010 | reverse complement strand
GGTGTGGAGCGGGGGAAAACCTGGAGATAGTATCAAAGGGTTACCTATCGCTATTTGTAGACTGGGCTTTTTACAACGCAACAGACGGCAGCTATGTTATCGGCCACGGCGGCGGTGCGGCTATGCAGCATAGCTACTGCACGCCAGTCCGCTGGGAGGACGCACAGATCGGCGACCTCGCCTTTTATCCGGATGATGAACACGTCGGCATCGTGGCGGGCTGGGACAGGGACGGAAACATTCAAATCGTGCATTGCGCGAGCAGCTACAACAACGTGGTTATTACCGGAAAGGAAGGCTTTGCTGCGGTCGGCCATCCCATATACTATACAAATGATTGAGGGCCTTCACATACGCTGTGAAAGCCCTCAACAATCCTATGATACAGCAATTATGCAGAGGCGTCAATCCAATCTTGCACGCCTGTACCTAATTTCATTGCAATAAACATATTTCTGAAAGAAAAGCTGTTTGTTTCTTGCATTGATTTCTTTGCTTTCTTATGTTATCTTATAGATACAGAAAGGGTGAGTCCAATGAACAGCTAACCCCCTCAACTCAGGAAAGCGAGGTTAAATTGATGTTAGATACCAAGAACCAAGGATGAGCCTTGACTGCTTCGATTGGTAGTCAAGGCTCATCTTTTTTTGCTGTTACAAGCCCCAAAAGGGGCTTTTTTATTTGGCTCGGCAAACTTGAAGTTCTATTTCTGCCGCCATGCCGTTACATAATCTTTTTCCCCAATAGGTTTGTCCAAGCTGCGAGACATGGCGCCGCCGAAGCTCTGTATCGCTTGACAAGCGTGGTACAATACAAATGAGCTTTTTCCGTTTCTATACCAAACGGAAAAAGCTCATTCTTTGTTTGGGGGATCAAAAATGAAGAGAACATTCAGTACGGAGCTTGCCTATGTACTCGGCATCGTATTTGTTGCATGGGGAGTTGTCCTGATGGAAAAGGCCGACTTCGGCGTTTCCATGGTGGTAGCGCCTGCATACCTTCTTTACCGTTGGCTGTCTCCTGCGAGGAGTTTCGTCACCTTCGGCATGGCGGAATACTGTTTGCAGGCGGTGTTGCTGCTCGCCATGTGCCTGCTGCTGCGGCGCTTCCGCGTGTCGTATCTCTTCTCCTTTGTCACGGCGGTCGTCTACGGCTTTGTACTGGACGCCTTCATGCTGCTTGGCGCCATGCTTCCGGCGGGCAGCGTTTGGTTGCGCGCGATCTACTATGTGCTGGGGATGCTTTTTTGCGCTGCTGGTGTTTCCGCCATGTTCCACACCTACATTTCACCCGAGGTCTACGAGCTTTTTGTGAAAGAGGTCTCTGCCCGTTTCGGCGCAAATATCAATCGGTTCAAAACCGGATATGACTGTGTGAGCTGTCTGATCGGCGTGGCGATGAGCTTTCTTACCTTTGGGCTTTGGCACTTCGAGGGCGTGAAGTGGGGGACGATCCTGTGCGCGCTGGTCAACGGCTATGTCATCGGACGATTCTCCGCATTCTATGAAAAGCACTGGACGTTCTGCGACCGTTTTCCGTGGCGGAAATATTTTGTGCCGGATGCTGCAACGCAGATGTCAGCAAAGTAAAACGGCTTTTATCTCACTTCACGCCGGTGCGCTGATATTTGTACCCATTTATCACTTTCTCGGCTTTGTCGCCGTCAGCTCGTAACTCAGATCCAGCAGCACCTTGAGCTTTTCGTCCGGCACACTGCCGTCCAGAGCGACCGTGATCCAATTCGCCTTGCTCATGTGATACGCGGGAAAGATACCGGCATCGCCCCGAAGCGATCCGACCAGAATGGGATCGCACTTGAGGTTGACGACATCTATCATATCCGTGCTCGGCAAGCCGAGCTTGCTTTTCGGTATGTCCATTACCAAGGCAAACCACTTTTGGTTATTGCTGTGACGGAACACCTCAAAGCGGGGATGGTTGAGCCACGGGCGGTCCGGCTCTGCGCTGTAGTTGCTCAATACGAATTGTCTCAGCTCTTCCCGATCCATCGAATCACACTCCGCAAAACATATTCTCGCATCATCATTATAGCACAAGCTCTGACTTCCTGTATACCCACATTCTGCCTACTATCAAGGGCGGGGACGCTGTCCCCGCCCTGCTTTTTTCATATTGGCCTAAAACAATAACGGCCACCGGCGCAAGTGCCGACAGCCGTTATTTGAACGATACAACATCATCCGGCGTGCAGCCGATGATCCTGCACAGCTTCTCCAGTGTAATCATCGTGATGTTCCTGTTTTTCTTGAGAGAATCGAGCGTATGGTTATCAATGCCGCTCTGCAAAAGCTGATACTGCGTCACATTATTCCGCTCCATGGTTTCCCACAACGGTCCGTAATCGACTATCGCCATCACCACATTTCCTGCCGAATAATGAAATTATATGTGGTATTTTGAGAAAATCATATTGTGAATAAACCCACAATATGGTAAAGTGAAAATTGAACCGTCATGGGCGCAGACACAAATCGTCGAAAAATGCGTCCCACCGTGGGACGCATTTGGGAGCTTACTTTGATTTCAAGATCCGATCCGAGAATACAGAGGCATTGATAAGATCGGCAGGATCGACCTCCAACGCATCGGCAATATCAAAGAATACATCCAGAGAGAACCCGTGGGCCATGTTCGGCGCTTCGATCGTGCTGATAAGGGAGCGGCTGACGCCGGCTCTTTCCGCCAACTTCTCCTGAGATAAGCCACGCATTTTTCGAAGCGCCGCGATAGCGATCCCAAGCTGTACGAAACGGTCACGATTTTTGAAGGAAACTTCTTTGCTCATACGGTGTCCTGCCTTTCCGATGATAAGCAATTATACCGTTTCCTATTATTTCTTTCTGTACTCAATAGAAAGCTATTGATTTAATTAGTAAGCAATATTATATTAAAAGAAAGCACATGATGGAATTGGTAGAGGATACAAATAGAGAGAAGGAACCGTTATGAAGAACTATCGTTGTGCGATTTTCGGCCAGAACACGATCTGCTTCAAATGGGGCTTCGATGAAGATGACGAATATTGCATTGCCATGAAACAGGAGCTTTTGCAGAAAATCATGGAGCTGCGGCAGCAGGATGTAACACAGTTCTATACGGCCTGTGACCACGGCATCGGCCTTTATGCCGCTGAGCAGATCAATGTCCTGATGGAGAGGGATCGCGACATGAAGCTCTTCTGCACCGCGCCGCATGAGGAGCAATCCACCAAATGGGCACCGTATCTGCGGGAGCGGTATTTTAAGATGCTGGAGAACTGCACGCGCACGGAGTATGCCGTCCCATTTCCACAGACCGGTGCACAGCTGTTGGCCTACAAGCGGATCATCGACCTTGCGGACATGATGCTGACGGTCTTTGACACGGAAGCTCTGCCGACAGGCCGCACCGAGGATCACGCGCTCTTCTATGCCATAAATCAGCATAAGCCCGTTTTCAACCTTGATCCCTATGCCCTGACGATGACCAGGATCGACGAATTGGGCCTATAAAAATAGATCCCACCGTGGGACGTAAAACCGCATAGCCTATCTCCTGCAAGGTAAAATAAGCACAAATCATTTGCAGGAGGTAGATTATGAACGAGCGGAAAATCACAGTGGCCATGGTCGAGGCTTACGACCGCAAGCTGAAGGAGGACGAGCACGCCGCGGCGACGCGGGAGAAATACCTGCGCAGCGTCCGTGCCTTTGCCGTATGGCTGGACGGCGCGGCAGTCACAAAAGAAGCCGTGACCGAATGGAAGGCACATCTGGCCGAGCGGCGGCAGGCCCCATCCACCATCAACACCGCGCTTGCCGCGCTGAACGGCTTGTTCCGCTTCCTCGGCTGGGAGGATTGCCGCGCGAGGTTCCTCAAGGTCCAGCGCCGCATTTTTCGCGCTCCCGAGCGCGAGCTGACGCGCGCGGAGTATGACCGTCTGCTCGCTGCCGCGGAGAGTACCGGCGATGCCCGTCTTGCGCTGCTGATGGAGAGCATCTGTGCGACCGGCATCCGCGTGGGCGAGGTCAAATACCTTACCGTCGAGGCCGCCAGTCAAGGCCGTGCCGAGGTTTCGCTGAAAGGCAAAATTCGGACGATCCTGCTGCCCGCGAAGCTCTGCCGCAAGCTGCTGAAATATGCCAGGAAGCAAAAAATCGCCCACGGCGAGATCTTTCTCACCATGGGCAGAAGAAGTATGGATCGACGGCAGATATGGTCAGCGATGAAGCGGCTCTGCCAAAAAGCGGGCATCGCGCCGTCGAAGGTCTTTCCGCACAATCTGCGGCATCTGTTCGCCACGGCCTACTATCGCGCTTACCGCGACATTGTGAAGCTCGCGGATATGCTCGGCCACAGCTCCATCGAGACGACGCGCATCTATCTCATTGAGAGCGGCGCGGAGCACCAGCGGCAGCTGGAGCGGCTGGGATTGGTCAGTTAGGACAGAATCCGTATTCCGTCTAAATTATATCTCGGTGTACATCGTATTTGTGTCGTTTTCTGCTGAAAATATAACATAATCGTCGCTCAAAATCAATAGGTAACGGCTCGAGCGCATAGAAAAGTCAGTCTCAAAACGATGTGTTTTTGAGACTCGAGCTTTTATACGCAAATTTTCCGCTTTCTCGGCTCTTCCAGCTGTTTTTGAGGCAGCTCCTATCTGCTTTTTCCGCTTTTGGCAGCAAAGCGAAGAACGGAATACGGATTCCGTCCTATACGGGATGTGAAAGAATGGGGAAGAGCCTGCGCGAGTTCTGTACCGAAAACGGCCGCGACACGCTGCTGCGTGAGTGGGATGCCGCGAGGAACGGCGGCCTGACGCCGTCCGACGTTTCCTTCGGAAGTCATCAAAAGGTATGGTGGCAGTGCTCCAAGGGTCACAGTTGGCAGGCGAAGGTCTACTCCCGTTCGGCGGGCAGTGGCTGTCCGTACTGTACCGGACGCAAAGAAGTGCCTGAAAACTCGCTGGCGGTGCAAGTCCCCTCGCTTGAAGCCGAGTGGGACGCGGAGAAAAACGCCCCGCTGAAATTTGCCGATCTGACCGTAGGCAGCCACAAAAAGGTCTGGTGGCGGTGCCCTGCGGGACATTCCTACGATTCGGTCGTCAAGAGCCGTGTGCTGGGCACCGGCTGTCCCGTCTGCGCGGGGCGTGTTGTTCTGCCGGACGAAAACTCCCTCGCGGCAAGGTATCCCGCACTTGTTGCCGAATGGGATACCGAGAAGAACGCTCCTCTATTGCCGACGCTGGTCGCCCCGGGAACGGTGAGAAAGGCCTGGTGGCGCTGTCCCAAGGGGCACAGCTACCGTGCCGCCATCTCATCCCGCGCGGGTGGTGGAACAGGCTGCCCATTCTGCGCAGGACAAAAGGTCATACAGGGCGAAAACGACCTCGCTACCCAATACCCGCAGCTTGCCACGCAATGGGACGCTGCAAAAAACGGCGCTCTGACGCCGGAGGCAGTGACTTCCGGCTCCAACCGCCGCGTGTGGTGGCGCTGCGAAAAGGGACATTCCTATCCGGCTGTTATAGCTCACCGCGTGCGGAGTGGAAGCGATTGTCCGTTTTGCGCCAACCGCAAGGTTCTGCCCGGCTTCAACGACCTCGCGACGATAGAGCCGGTCGTTGCCTCGCAATGGCACCCGACGCGCAACGGCAGCCTTACACCGCAGCAGGTGACGCCCGGCAGCCGCCGCAAGGTCTGGTGGCTCTGCGATAAGGGTCATGCGTGGCGGGCGGTCGTCAACAGCCGCACGGGAAAACAGCGCTGCGGCTGTCCGATCTGCGCGGGCAGACCATTGGACCGATGCACAGCAATTTTAAGTGAACCTCCGGCAGAGCCGGTGAAATAAGTGCCCAAACCGCGGGGAGCCGCGGAAAAAATACAGTAGGAGGACCAAAATGAAACGCAAAATCTTATCCCTCATTCTTGTGTTCGCCATGACAGTTAGTCTGCTCACGGTCGGCACAGGAGCGGTCGAACCGACCTACGGCGACACCGCAGGTCACTGGGCCGAGAGCTCCATCGAACGCTGGAGTGGCCACGGCATCATCCAGGGCAGCAACGGTCTGTTTGACCCCAACGGTCAGCTCACCTGCGCGCAGCTCGCGACCATCCTCGCGAAGCTCCTCAAGCTGCCCGCCGCGAAGGACGCGGGCTTCACCGACAACACGGCGGATGCATGGTACTATGATGCCATCAACCGCTGCGCGGCTGCCGGTATCCTCAACGGCAACGGCGACGGCACCGTGACGCCCGAAGCGCCCATTACCCGCGAGCGTGCCATGGTCATGCTGGCCCGCGCGCTCGGCATTGAGCCGATCCGCAAGCCCGACCTGACGAAGTACACCGACGCCGCGCAGGTCTCCGCCTACGCGCAGGGCTATGTTGCCGCGCTCATTGAGGCCGGTATCGTGGGCGGCGTGACGGCTGACGAGCTTGCCCCGCAGGACAACATCAACCGCGCGTCCACCGTCACCATCCTCGACCGTGCCATCAGCACCTACGCGGACAAGGCCGGCGCGACCGTCAAGGCTGACGGCAAGGGTCTCGTGCTCGTCGTCGCCGACGATGTGACCATCACCGGCGAGGTGAACAAGCTGCTCGTGCCTGCCAATGACATCGAAGTGACCGTTAAGGGCAGCAAGAACATTGATGACATCACGGTCAGCGGCGACAACTCCAAGGTCATTCTGAACAACTCCACCGCGAACGACGTGACGCTGGACGGTGAAAAGAGCGCAGTTGAGACCAAGAACGGCGCCAAGATCGAGAACGTCAGCGTGACCGAGGACGCCAAGGGCGCGACCATCAACGCGGGCAGCGGCACGACCGTCAGGAACGTCGAGAACAGCGCGGCGGGCACCACTGTCACCGGCTCCGGCACGGTGAAGAACGTCGCGTCCGACACCGACATCACCGTTGAGACCAAGAACACCAACGTGGAGAACAGCGGTGATAGCAAGATCACTGTCACCGACGCCAAGGGCAAGGACAGCACGGTCAGTGCAACCGGCTCCGGCTCCTCCACCGTCGTAAACAAGGAGACCACCAGCTCCGGCGGCGGCAGCAGCTCCGGCAGCAGCCACAGACATAGCTATGCAACCGCATGGAGCTATGACGATACCTATCACTGGCATGCCTCTACCTGCGGCCACAACCTCAAGATCGACGAAGCCGAGCACACATATGAGAACGATGTCTGCACCGTCTGCGGTCAGGTCAAGGCGGACGTAGCGGTCGCCAAGATCGGCAGCAAGAATTATAAGACTTTGGCTGAGGCTGTTGCAGCAGGTGGCGATGTAACGCTATTGGATAACGTCGTAGTCTCTGAGCCCGTCATTGTGAACAAAACTGTTATCCTTAACATGGACGGAAAAACTATCAGCAACACAACGGACATCTGGAATGAAGCTACTGGAGCGTGGTCGCTGATTTCCGTCCGCAACGGCGGTAATTTGACCATCACCGGTAACGGCAAACTTCAAGCTAAGGCGAATGATTGCTTCGCAGTCGATGTGCAGGGCGGCGCAAAACTCACCATTGAAAATGGCACCTTTGTCGGCAACGTCCATGCCGTGTATGTGTATCAAGGTGAATTGACCGTTAAGGGCGGTGCTTATTCCATTCAGCAGAAGTATTCCGACGCAACCAAGGCTGACGAATTCGTGCTGAACTGCTATGACAAGCACCGCACAGAGGGCACTGCCAAGATTATCGTCACCGGCGGCACATTTGAAAAATTCAATCCCGCCAACTGTAAAGCTGAGGGCGAAGGCACCAACTTTGTCGCCCCGGGCTATGCGGTAAAGACGCTCGAAGGTGAAAAATATCAAGTTGTTGCGCTCTTCGCCGGCGGCACCGGCACGGCGGCAGATCCGTTCCTGATTGCAACATCTGAGCAGTTCAAGGCCATCGATCAGCTCAATGGCGCACCCTATTGCTTCAAGCAGACTGCAGATATTGTGGTTGCCGCCGGTGATGAGGTCACGAAATTTGCCGGTGTATACGATGGTGGCAATCAGAAACTCTCCAGTGCCCGCACTTCCGGTGATTATGCTTCTCTCTTTAGTGTTGCAGGACTTTCCGGGCATGCCACTTTCAAGAACATCCATGTGACGATGGGGGAGTTGGCTACCAGCCTACTCCGCTGCGTCGACTGGGGTACAAGCTACGGCGCGGACTTTGAAAATCTCACCTTTACCAGCACATCCGAGCTGACCAAGGCCAACAGCAATAACTTTGGCTTTGTGGTGATCAATGCAATCTACACGGCCAATGGCGATCCGGCGACCTATAACTTCAAAGATATCACAGTAAATGTCAATCTACAGAACGCAAGCACCTGCACCGGTGTGCTCATTGGTTCTGGTCCGTGCTTCAATGTCAGCACTACAATGAACTTCATCAACTGCACGAACAACGGTACGATCACCGGTACAGATTCTGTCGGTTTTCTGTACGGCAACTCTGCCTACATTGAGAGCCTTGATAAATTTGGTACGATTAATGTTGAGAACTGCACAACCAATGCTGTAATCAAGTCTACCAACGACTCTGTCAATGTTGCTTTTGCTCCCGGTGCTCTCAGGAGCTCGAAGGCTGCCACATTGAACACTTCCTATCAGCAGGAAGGCAAGTATATCGTCGGCAATTGTTTGGACGGCAAGACTATTAGTGTCACCCAGAACGCCGGAGCAGACGAATTCTCCATCACCATTGATGAGGCGTCCAGTTATACTTACAAACTGGTATTGAATGTTGCGGCTACCTATCGGACCCTGGACGGCGAAGCGTGGGACGCGGATGATGTTGCTAAGATCCCGAGCAATTGGGATGAAGCTTGGAATGTCTCCAACGGTCTGAAGTATCTGATTGCACTGAGCAAGGATACAAATATCACCGGAACGCTCAACAGTTTCTATGCCTATGATAAGCGCACCGCAGCGAATAATGGCATTGAAACGAATACACTCACCTACAACGAGGATGGATACGCCATCGTTGTCAAGGACGGTACAAACTGTGTTGTGTTCAATACAACGGAAAATACCTATATTAATAGCAGTGTTTCTATTCTTGTGTACGCCTATTCTGGCAATACACTTGTTGGCACAAAGGCCATTAAGTAATCCAACGCATACAGCAAGCGCCCGAGCATTGCTCGGGCGCTTGCCCTTTTTACCGCTCCATATCAGCCGCAGGCACGAAAGGGCGTAGCGCTCCCGCTTCGCTTTCCCGTGCCTGCGTTTTCTTTTCCCCTGTATCGCGGTGTACTTTCGCCCGAATGTAATCTGCTGAAAAAGTTGCAAAATTCGACTGTTATCGCGCGAAATCAATTCATTTCGGTCGTCCATTGTAGATGAGGAGGACAACACAAAATGGCTTTTATCGTGTATGATTGTCTTGCGGAGAACAAGAAAGGCACACGTCGATCCATGAGCTCCGGGGACTTGATGTAAAAGCTCTGAAATGAGAATGTTCATTACAGAGCGCGTGCGCCCCCTGTTGATGCCGCTGTTTTTCCAAATTTCATTTCTGAAAGGAGCGGTATCTATGCCGTTGTTCTACTATGTTTCCGACCACGAAAAGGATGCGATGCACAAGCCCTTGGATGCCGAGCGCCTGCTGCGGATGCTCGGTGCCTCCGGCAAGCTGGCTGGCTTTCGCCAAGCGGCGTACATGATCGAGCGGGTGCGGGAGAATCCCAAATATGTGCAGCTCATTACCAAGCGCCTTTATCGTGAGACCGCGCAAAAGTTTGATACGTCGAGCAGCTGCGTGGAACGCAATTTGCGAACATTGATCCAGACTTGCTGGAAGTATCCGGACCATAGCTTTCTTGACCTCATCACAGGCGCTCCGTTGATGCAGGCGCCGACCAATACGCAGTTTATTGATATGCTGGCAGCATATCTCCGCGACTGAGGTATAGGAGGGAGAAAGGCGGCATCCTGCCGCCTTTCCCGATAGGACCTTTCGATGTTGCCGCCGGTTGGCATGGGCGCACTATGAGCAATGCGCTCATGCGAGCTGGCGACAGCCGAGAACTGAATAGGTCAACCGGATACGTTTGATGTGCAGCCCGAAAGGGAAAAGCCGTGCGAAAGGGACAGGCCATGATCCCGCCGAGAAAGGAGGAAAAGGGGGAGCGGTCCATTGGCGCACAGCGAGCTGTGGCAGGCTCGTGGCGATGATCTGCACATCAGGATAATGATTGGATCGCG
>OGUO01002793.1_pt1 | contig 10233 bp, 8 predicted proteins | sample 1553641 | NCBI WGS metagenome assembly OGUO01 (sample SAMEA2579980, study PRJEB22360) | human gut metagenome | biome: human gut; feature: human-associated habitat; material: faeces | place: Denmark | collected 2008/2010 | reverse complement strand
GTTCTGCGGCACTTCCAACACGCTGGACTTCCTGCCCCTTGACCGCACCGGCAACCGCCGTTTTGTGCCAGTCATGGTACATCCTGAGCTGGCAGAAATCCACATTCTGGACGATGAACCGGCAGCAAGAGCCTATCTCATACAGGTTTGGGCAGAAGCAATGGAGATTTACCGCAGCGGAAACTTCAAGCTCCGATTCAGCCCGGCAATGAACGAATATCTGAAAGTCCACCAGCGTGACTTCATGCCGGAGGATACCAAAGCCGGACAAATCATTGAGTATCTGGAAAAGTGTTCGGATAACATGGTCTGCTCCAAGCAGCTGTTCCGGGAAGCCCTGGGACACAGCTTTGACGAGCCGAAGCAATGGGAAATCCGGGAGATCAACGACATTATGAACAACAGCGTGACCGGCTGGAGGGCATTTTCCAATCCCCGGTACTTTCGCAGCCCTTATGGGCGGCAGAAAGGCTGGGAGCGCATCCAGCCCGACAACGGAGGCGGAGATTTTCAGGAATTAACGCCGGAGGAAGTGGAGCAGCTGGAACTTCCCCCTGAGTGGCTAAAGTAAAAAATCAGTGCCGGTTGCCGTTTTGTTGTCGAGCCGGTTGTCGGTCTGGTTGTCGGGCGAAAGTCTGAAAACCCCTGATTTGACGGGCGTTTTCTCTCTACTGACAACCATGACAACCGACTTTTATAAAAAAAGAAGAAAAAGAAAATAGAGCATCTGCCCGACAGAGTTTTAAGGTTTTCTGATGTCCGTTGTCAGGACTTCGTTGTCAGCCTTTCCTTTGTCGGGCTTTTTTACAGGAGGTGTCGCACATGGAACAGGCAACAGCCAAAGCGAAAGCAGTACAGACAGCGGAGCACACACCCGCAACCATGGTGAGAAAAATTGGCAAGACAACCTACAAGGTGTGCATCCATTTTAGCCAAACAAGCAAGGAAACGATGGAGGATAAGTTGCTGCGTTTAATCAAAAATGACATCCGAAACGGAGCATGAAACACTTGAAAAGTCCTATCGCCACAGGCTTTTCCAGCGGTCACAAAGAATTTTCAAATAAATGCACATTCTGTCTTGACGAAATGCTTCCGAAAGGCACACTGGTTCTGGAAACGGGCCAAATGTTCCAGCGGGCAGGTTACCGGGTGAAAATCCTGAACACGATAAACTTTTCCAAATCTATGAAGTACAACCCCTTTGTTTACATCCACTCGGAAAAGGATGTGCTGAAGCTGGTGAATACACTTATCGCCAACACCAAGGGCGAGGGCGATAAGTCAGCGGAAGATTTTTGGGTGAAGTCGGAACGGCTGTTCTACACCGCGCTTATCGGCTACATCTGGTACGAGGCCCCGGCAGAAGAAATGAACTTCACCACCCTGCTGGAAATGATAAATGCCAGTGAAGCCCGCGAGGACGACCCGGAGTTTCAAAGCCCAGTGGACCTCATGTTTGAACGGCTGGAACAGAAAGACCCGGACCACTTCGCCGTCCGGCAGTACAAAAAGTTTTTGCTGTCGGCGGGCAAGACCCGTTCCTCCATCCTGATAAGCTGCGGTGCCCGTTTAGCCCCATTTGACATCCGGGAGGTGCGGGAGCTGATGGAGGACGATGAAATGGAGCTGGACACCATCGGGGATGAAAAGACGGTATTGTTCCTGATTATGAGCGACACGGACACCACCTTCAACTTCATTCTTGCCATGCTTCAAAGCCAGCTTATCAACCTGCTGTGTGACCGTGCGGATGATAAATACGGTGGCCGACTGCCTGTCCATGTACGGCTGATTCTGGACGAGTTCGCCAACATTGGGCAGATTCCCAACTTCGACAAGCTGATCGCCACCATCCGCAGCCGGGAAATCTCGGCATCCATCATTTTGCAGAGCCAGTCGCAGCTAAAAGCCATCTACAAGGATGCGGCCGAAATCATTTCGGACAACTGCGATTCTGTTCTCTTTTTGAGTGGGCGGGGCAAGAATGCCAAAGAGATCTCCGATGCGCTGGGGAAAGAGACCATCGACAGTTTCAACACCAGCGAGAACCGGGGTTCTCAAACCTCCCACGGACTGAACTATCAAAAATTAGGAAAGGCGTTGATGTCAGAGGACGAAATCGCAATCATGGACGGCGGCAAATGTATTTTGCAGCTGCGGGGTGTGAGGCCGTTCTTCTCGGAGAAGTTCGACATTATCAAACACCCGCACTACAAGTACCTTGCAGATGCGGACAAAAAGAATACCTTTGATGTGGACAGGTTCTTATCCACTCTGCGCCGGAAACGGCAGCAGGTGGTCGCACAGGACGAGCCGTTTGACCTGTACGAAATTGACCTGTCGGACGAAAGTGCAGCCGCCGAATAAGGCGGTATTTTTTGAAAAAACAATTTTGAGTGCCGCAGAACAAGCGGCAGAAAGTGAGGACCTTATGGAATTTTTCAACAGCGCAGTCGATACTTTGCAGACGATCGTGGTCGGTCTGGGCGGTGCCCTGTGTGTCTGGGGCGGCATCAACCTGTTGGAGGGTTATGGACAGGATAACCCCGGCAGCAAGAGCCAGGGCGTGAAGCAGCTGGTCGCGGGCGGCGGCGTTGCCCTGATCGGCGTGACCCTTGTCCCGCTGCTGTCCGGGCTGCTGGGCTAACCTCAACTTATCCGTACATCCACCTTTGAGACCCCACCGCGCTCTCCCGCTCACATGGGAGGGCGCGGGAAAGGAGGTATCTTTGCTTGATTAGTGAGATCATCGAGAAATGGATAAAAGGCATTTTGATAGATGGCATCACGGGCAACCTCTCCGGCCTGTTCGACAACGTGAACGCCAAGGTGGGCGAAATCGCTTCGGACGTTGGTTCTACCCCGCAGGCATGGAACAGCGGCATTTTCAATATGCTGCGCAGTCTTTCCGAAACGGTAGTACTGCCCATTGCAGCGGCCATCCTTGCCCTTGTGATGTGCCATGAGCTTATCCAGATGATTACCGAAAAGAACAATATGCACGACTTTGACACCTCCATGTTCTTCCGCTGGATTTTCAAGTCTGCTTTTGCCATCCTCATTGTCAGCAACACATGGAATATCGTTATGGGTGTGTTCGATGCCACCCAGAGCGTTGTCAATCAAAGTTCCGGCGTTATCATCGGTGAAACATCCATCCACTTTGACCGCCTGATACCCGGACTGGAATTTCAGTTGGAAAGCATGACCATCGGCAGTCTGCTCAGCCTGTGGTTTCAGACCCTTGTTGTGGGCCTGACCATGAACATCCTGTCAATCTGCATCTTCCTTGTGACCTATGGCCGCATGATCGAGATTTACGTTGTGACCGCGCTGGGGCCTATCCCGCTTGCCACCATGGGCAGCAGCGAGTGGCGCAGCACCGGGCAGAATTATTTGAAGTCTTTGCTAGCACTGGGTTTTCAAGCGTTCCTGATTATGATTGTCGTGGGCATTTACGCGGTGCTGATACGCAACATTTCGGGCGCGGCGGACATTGCCGGGGCTATCTGGGGTTGCATGGGCTACACCGTGCTGCTCTGTTTCTGTCTGTTCAAGACCGGCAGCATCAGCAAGTCCGTATTCGGTGCTCATTGAGAAAGGAGCGTTTGAATGGCGTATGTGACCGTTCCCAAAGATTTGACCCAAGTAAAATCCAAAGTCTTATTCGGGCTGACCAAGCGGCAGCTGGTCTGCTTCGGCGGTGCGCTTCTCACGGGCGGACCGCTTTATTTTTTGGCCCGGAACTATCTTTCCAACAGTGCAGCAGCCCTGCTGATGATCTTTGCCATGCTGCCGGGGCTGCTGTTCGCTCTGTTCGAGCGGCACGGCCAGCCCCTTGAAGTAGTGATTCAGCAAATGATTCAGTGCTGCTTTATCCGTCCCAAGAAAAGGCCCTATCAGACCAACAATGCTTACGCCGCCCTTGTGCGGCAATACCAAATGGAACAGGAGGTAAAGGCCATTGTCCAGAAAAACGATACCCCGCGAAACCGAAAAGCCCAAAAAGCTCACCCGCGCCCAGAAAAAAGAAATTGATGCCGTTCTCCGCAAGTACAAGGGTGACGGCAAGCCCCGCACGGCACAGGCCACCATCCCGTATGAGGCCATCTACCCGGACGGTGTGTGCCGCATTGACCGACGCACGTTCTCCAAGTGCATTGCCTTTGAGGACATCAGCTATCAGCTGGCCCAGCCGGAAACGAGGACCGCCATCTTTGAACACCTGTGCGACCTGTACAACTATGTGGATGCCTCCATCCATGTGCAGCTTTCGTTTCTCAATCGCAAGGTTGACCCGGTGCAGTACGCAAAAAGTTTTGAGATCGCACCGCAGGGGGATGATTTTGACGACATCCGCGCCGAGTACACCGCCATCCTGCAAAAGCAGCTTGCCAGCGGAAACAACGGCATTGTCAAAACCAAGTACCTGACCTTCACCATCGAGGCAGACAATCTAAAAACCGCACGGGCGCGGCTGACCCGCATTGGTCTTGACCTGCTGGGCTATTTCAAGACCATGGGCTGCGTGGCGCACGTCATGGACGGACAGGCGCGTTTGGAGGTGCTGCACGGTATCTTCCACCCGGACGGCGAACCGTTCCGCTTTGACTGGGACTGGCTGGCCCCCTCCGGCCTGTCCACCAAGGATTTTGTGGCCCCGTCCTCCCTCTGCTTCGGCACGGCCAAGACTTTTGGACTGGGCGGCAAATATGGAGCTGTGAGCTTTTTACAAATCCTTGCGCCGGAACTTTCGGATGAAATGCTGGCCGATTTTCTCAAAACGGAAAGCGGCATTCTCGTCAATCTCCATGTGCAGGCCATCGACCAGACCGAGGCCATCAAAACCATCAAGCGGAAGATCACAGACCTTGACGCCATGAAGATTCAGGAGCAGAAAAAGGCTGTCCGTTCCGGGTACGACATGGACATCCTGCCCAGCGACCTTGCCACTTACGGCGAGGACGCCAAAAAGCTGCTGAACAAATTGCAGACCCGGAACGAACGGCTTTTCATGCTGACCTTTCTTGTGCTGAATGTGGCCGACACCAAGCAAAAGCTGGGCAACGATGTGTTCCAAGCCGCAGGTGTGGCACAGAAGTATAACTGCTCGCTTGTCCGGCTGGACTACCAGCAGGAACAGGGCCTTGTGTCCAGCCTGCCGCTGGGCATCAACCAGATAAAGATTCAGCGCAGCCTTACCACCTCCAACGTGGCGGTGTTCGTGCCCTTTGTGACGCAGGAGCTTTTCCAGAGCGGCGCGGCCATGTACTACGGCATCAACGCAAAATCCCACAACATGATCATGCTGGACCGCAAGCAGGCCCGGTGTCCCAACGGCCTAAAGCTGGGCACGCCCGGCAGCGGCAAATCCATGAGCTGCAAGTCCGAAATCGTCAGTGTGTTTTTAACGACTGCTGACGATATTTTTATTTCAGACCCAGAGGCCGAGTATTATCCGCTGGTCAAGCGGCTGCATGGGCAGGGCATCAAACTTTCGCCCACCAGCAAGGACTATGTGAATCCTCTGGACATCAACCTCAACTACTCCGAGGATGATAGTCCGCTTGCCCTGAAATCGGATTTTGTGCTGTCGTTCTGTGAGCTGGTCATGGGCGGTAAAACAGGTCTGGAAGCGATTGAGCGCACCGTGATAGACCGTGCCGTGAAAACCATCTACCGCCCCTATCTGGCGAGCCCCTGCCCGGAGAATATGCCCATCCTCTCCGATTTGCACCAAGCCCTGCTCGACCAACACTTGCCGGAAGCGGACCGGGTAGCGCAGGCATTGGACCTGTATGTGTCCGGCTCGCTGAACGTGTTTAACCACAAAACGAATGTGGACATCCACAACCGGCTTGTGGCCTTTGACATCAAAGAGTTAGGAAAACAGTTAAAAAAATTGGGGATGCTCATTATCCAAGACCAGATATGGGGCCGCGTCACCCAGAACCGCAGCCAAGGCCGGGCTACATGGTATTTTGCAGACGAGTTCCATTTGCTCTTGAAAGAAGAACAGACCGCCGCGTACAGTGCCGAGATTTGGAAGCGCTTCCGCAAATGGGGCGGCGTGCCCACAGGCGCCACCCAGAATGTGAAGGACCTTCTTTCTTCGCCGGAGATCGAGAACATTCTGGAAAACAGCGACTTCATCACGCTGCTGAATCAGGCATCCGGCGACCGCAAAATCCTGTCGGAACGGCTGAACCTCTCCGCAGACCAGCAGAAGTACATCGACAATTCCGAACCGGGCGAAGGACTGCTGATTTTTGAGAACGTGGTGTTGCCGTTCTCAAACCCCATCCCGAAAAATACCCAGCTCTATAAGATCATGACCACCCGGCTCAACGAGGTGGTGGAGCTATGAGCCTAACGCATTTCAGTTTGTTTTCCGGCATCGGCGGCATTGACCTTGCCGCAGAAGCGGCGGGTTTTACTTCGGTCTGTCAATGCGAGTGGGCGGCCTTTCCCGCCGCTGTGCTGGCAAGCCACTGGCCGGATGTGCCCCGCTTTCAGGACATCACCACCGTAACAAAGGAGGCTTTCTTTGAAAAAACAGGACTTCACACCGTCACCCTCATTTCAGGCGGCTTCCCGTGCCAGCCGTTCTCCACCGCAGGGCGGCAGCGTGGCTTCCACGATGAACGCTACCTCTGGCCCGAAATGCTGCGCGTTATCCGGGAATTGCAGCCCCGTTGGGTGCTTGGAGAAAATGTTGCTGGCTTCCTCCGTATGGGGCTCGACAAAACGCTCATTGACTTGGAGCAGGCAGGTTACGATGTTCGGGTTTTCGTATTACCTGCTGCTGCCGTTGGCGCGTGGCACGAACGGAAACGGGTATTCATCATCGGCTCCGCTGCTTCCCACACCCCTTGCCAGCGACACCGGGGATGTGGGCAAGGGGCTGGACATCCAAATCTCTGCGAACGGAAGCTACCGCAAGATGAACAAGGACGGCAAGGCGTGGACGGCGCGGCTCTCTCATGTGATCTACCGTATGACACCCACCACGCTGGAAAAGCCCTACCTCAACCCGGACTGGGTAGAGTGGCTGATGGGTTTCCCGCGCAAATGGACGGACATTCCCTTTGGGCCGAAGAACCCGCTGACATCCCGCGCCTGACCGAAGAGGTGCCGAACCGCAGCAAGCGGATGAAAACACTGGGCAATGCAGTTTCGCCGCCGCAGGTGTTCCCGATTCTCAAATACATTGCGGACATTGAAACGGGCCGCTGTCAGATGGGAGGTGAAGAACTTTGAAAGAATTGCAGGCGAAAGCCAAAGTCACCCAGACCATGACCCGTGATGGTCTGGTGATGGAAAATCAGGCCACTGGTACTGTTGAGAACGTTTCTACTCGTGAAGCAGAACGGGATTACTCCACGGATGCCGAGGGCAAGGCCGAAAAAATTCTGGAACGTGCCGAGGATGTAAAGGATAAGCACAAGGCAAAGAAAAAAGCCAAACAAGCTGCAGAAACTGCCGAAAGTGAAGATGGCCTGCACGGCTCGGCGGCGCGTCTGGAACTGACCGAGGAAGAACGGGCAGCCCCGGAGTTGCAGCCGTACATCCAAAAGGCGGAAGCAAAGGCTGACAAGCTGGATGCGGCCCGCGCTGCTCTGCCCAAAAAGCGTGTCCCGGTCAAGGAAAAAGTCTACGATGCTGCCAACGGCAAGGCAAAATCCACCCTGCGCTTTGAGCAGCAGGACAAAGGCCCGCCCAGCCTGAAACCAAATCCGGCCAGCCGCCCTCTATCGGAAGCGTTGCTGTTCGCTCACGGAAAAATCCATGAAGTCGAACACGAAAATGTGGGTGTGGAGGGTGGCCACAAGGGTGAAGAACTGGTGGAGCATCAGACCGCCAAGGTCATCCGCAGCGGCATCCGGCACCACAAGATGAAGCCCTACAAACGTCCGTTCACTTCCTGAACCAAGTGGACGATGCCGACTTGCTGGCCCTGCTGGATGAAGAACCGCAGGCCGCCGAAGTCTGCACCTGCACGGTGAAATGTGAGGCCGGAAACGTCAACGAAAACTGCCCCTTGTGTGAAAAGAGCCTGCGCAACTGCACGGCCCCGGAAGCGGCGAAAACTGACACTGAAACGCCGCAGGAAAAACCCAAGTCCAGCATGGGCAGTCTGATGATCCTGCTGGTGCTGGCTCTGGCGGGCGGCGGTGCAGCACTCTATTATTTCAAGTTCCGCAAATCGAAAGCCGATACCACCGGGCACGATGATCTGGACGAATACGATTTTGGCGAGGACGAAGATGCAGACGAGGAACCGGCTGAAATCGAAATTCATTCAGAGGACGGACAGGAGGACGAAACATGAGCTTTCAGCTGGTAATTGCCGAAAAGCCCAGTGTAGCCCGCAGCATCGCCGCCGTGATCGGGGCCACTGAAAAGCAAAACGGCTATTGGCAGGGCGGCGGGTATCTGGTCAGCTGGTGCATCGGGCATCTGGTGTCCTTTGCCGAGGCGGGCCAGTACGATGAAAAATACTGTAAGTGGCGGTATGAGGATTTGCCCATTCTGCCCCAGCCGTGGCAGTTCATTGTCCCGGACGAGAAGAAACAGCAGTTTGAAGTTCTGCGTGCCCTGCTCAACCGCCCCGATGTGGATAGTGTGACCGCTGCGACCGACGCAGGCCGGGAGGGAGAACTGATTTTCCGCCTTGTCTACCAAATGGCCGGCTGCACGAAACCCGTAAAGCGGCTCTGGATTTCCAGCATGGAGGATGCAGCCATCCGGGAGGGCTTTGCAAACCTGCGCCCGGATTCGGACTATGATGCTCTGTATCAATCGGCCCTCTGCCGTGCAAAGGCGGATTGGCTGGTGGGTATCAATGCAACGCGACTGTTTTCGGTGCTGTATCACAAAACCCTGACGGTAGGCCGGGTGCAGACCCCGACACTGAAAATGCTGGTGGACCGGGATGCAAAAATCCTGCGCTTCCAGAAAGAAAAGTATTATACGGTCGGCATCCAATCCGGCAGCCTGAAAGCGGACAGCGGACGCATTGCGGATGCAGAAACCGCAAATTCTCTCAAAGAAAAATGCACAGGTGCAAATGCAGTCTGCACGTCCATTCGGCGAGAGAAAAAGGCGGAACAGCCGCCCAAACTTTATGACCTGACTACCTTGCAGCGGGAGGCAAACCGCCTGTTCGGCTTCACGGCAAAGCAGACCCTTGACTATGCCCAGCAGCTTTATGAAAAGAAACTGCTGACCTATCCCCGCACCGACAGCCAATATCTGACCGAGGATATGGGCCAGACAGCACAACATCTTGTGTCTGATCTGCTGGGGCTGCTGCCCTTTGCCCAAGGACTTGCGCTGACTGCGGAAGTGGGCCGGGTACTGAACATCAAAAAGGTATCGGACCACCACGCCATCCTTCCCACAGCCGAATTTGTAAAAAAGGGCTTCACCGGCCTTGCCGAGAGTGAATGCAAGCTGATGAACCTTGTCTGCTCCAAACTGCTCTGCGCGATAGCCGCGCCCCATGAGTACGAAACCGTGACTGCGGTATTTTCCTGCGCCGGGAACGAGTTCTCCGCCAAGGGAAAGACCGTGCTTGTCCCCGGCTGGAAAGAGATCGACCAACGGTTCCGCTCCACCATGAAAGCAGACGGCGAAGAAGAAGCGGAAAGCCTGAACACCCTGCCAGAACTGGCCGAGAGGCAGAGTTTCCGCGTAACTTCTACCGTATCGGAACACTTCACATCCCCGCCGAAAGCCTACACCGAAGATACGCTCCTGTCAGCAATGGAGCGGGCCGGAGCCGAGGATATGCCGGAAAACGCAGAACGCAAGGGGCTGGGTACGCCCGCCACCCGCGCCGCAATTCTGGAAAAGCTGGTGCAAATGGGCTTTGTGCAGCGCAAGGGCAAACAGCTTGTCCCCACCAAGGACGGCATCAATCTGGCAGTGGTTCTGCCGGAAAGCCTGACCTCTCCCGCGCTGACCGCCGAATGGGAAAACCGTCTGACCGAGATTGCCAAGGGCAATGCAGACCCGGACGAGTTCATGGCCGAAATTGAAGCGCAGGTGCGCCAGCTGGTCAAGACCTATTCTTGTATCAGTGCAGATAAGCAAAACCTGTTCCAGTCGGAACGGGTTATTATCGGCAAGTGTCCCCGGTGCAGTGAAAACGTCTATGAGGGCAAGAAAAACTTCTACTGCGGGAATCGTAGCTGTCAGTTCGTGATGTGGAAGAATGACCGCTTCT
>OGUO01002791.1_pt1 | contig 10242 bp, 5 predicted proteins | sample 1553641 | NCBI WGS metagenome assembly OGUO01 (sample SAMEA2579980, study PRJEB22360) | human gut metagenome | biome: human gut; feature: human-associated habitat; material: faeces | place: Denmark | collected 2008/2010 | reverse complement strand
CCTCCGCCACGCCCTGCTGCGCCCGCTTCCACGCCAATATGCCGTCGATGGCCTCGGTGATGTCCGACACGCTGTATTTTCCCTTGGGCACCACCTGACGCTGGTTGGTCTTTGCCGCCGCGTCTGCCTGCTGCTGCGTCATGGGCGTGACGCTGATGGTCACGTCACCGGTGAAGGTGCCGTCCTTGAACTGCACGCGGCCGAGGATGTTGGAATCCTCCACAGGCGTGATATTGCCCCATGTCTCCTCGCTCCATTGGGCATCCCTGCCGATCTGGATCTCCACCGTGCCGGTGAAGAAGTCGGGATGCTCCAATGTGACCGACTGCACATAGTACATTCCGTTGACGGAGATGCCGCAGGAGGCCTCTCCGTCCTTGCCTTTGCCCACTGCCAGCGACACACGCGACACCCTGCCTGCCGGCAGGCCATGGCTCTCGCCGGCAGTAAGATACCGCACGTCCGCGCTCTCCACGCCCGCCTTTTCAAATTCCCAGTAGGGCAGGCCGTTTCCCTCCGGCGCATGGATCGTGATGCTGTGTCCTGCCGCGTAAGCCGCGGGGATGCTGCCCCACAGCAGCGTCAGCACCAGCAGCCACAGCAGCCATTTTCCGCTTTTTCTTCTCACAGAGGCATCCCTCCCGATATCCGTTTATATAGCCGTATTCGCGTGGACGGAAATTCCGCCCACGCGAATCGGCAGACCGCTCCTTGCGGAGCCGTCCCTATCTCTTATTCTGCACCGTTGTCGTCCCGCTCATCGCGCTTGACCTTATGGTAGCGGCGCACCGCGCCCACGATGACCAAGGCCGCAACGACTGCCACGATGGACCACACGATAATGGGGTTTTCCCGCACAGCTGTGCCGATGATCTCCCAGATGGAATTGCCGCTAACCTGACCCTCTGACTCCTGCCCGTCCGGAACATCCTCCGGTGCCTCCGTGGTCTGGGACTCGTCGGTGGTATCGGTATCAGGCTCCTCCGCCGTTTCAGACAGATTTTCCATGCTCACCTGCTGGGCATCCAGCCACGCGGGGAAGGTCATGGAGGTGCCGCTGGATTCCCACTTGGTATACAGGCGATCCGCCAGCGCCAGCAGGCTGTCGGTATACTGGGTGAAGATGCTCTCCAGCGTACCGCTGGCCATGCCGCTGCCGGTGGTCAGCCATGTGCTGAACGTGGCCTCCGTGCCGGAGGTCATGAACCGCTGGAGCGCCTTGCTGATGGCGTCGCCGTCCTTGCCGGCCACGCCGCTGTGCTCATTCAGGCTGGCCAGCAGCGCCTGCGCCAAGGCGGAGGCCTCATCGGTCTTTTTCGCCGCGGCAGCTGCCGCCATGTTGTCCAGACTATTGGCGATCAGGGCGCGCAGCACATTGGGAGAGTCCTTCAGCCACTGGGAGAAGGTCTTGCCGCCGCCGTTGCTGCCCCACTCGGTATAGGTGGACAGCACCAGGCCCTTGATGTTGTACTCCACGTCCATGTTCGCGCCGTCCTGCAGACCCTCATCGCTCTCATCACCTGCGCCTGCGCCGCTGCCGCTGCCGGATCCGCTGCCGCTGCCTCCGCCGCTGCCAGCGCTGGCGAAGGTCGCCACGACCTTTGCGTTGGCCGCGCCCAGTGCAAAGCTGCCGGGATTGGCGAGGTCAGAGGTCGTGCCGGTGCTCATCAGATCCAGCGTCAGGCTCTTGAGCGCAAAGCTGCTGTCCTTGGGCGTGGCGGTGACGGTCACCTTGGTGCCGCTGGGTCCATAGACCGCATTGTCCGCGTCGCCGGTGCGGCCGTCGCCGCGCTTGATGGTCGCCGTGCCGCCGGTACCGCAGGTGACCTGCGCGCGGTAGTAGCTGGTGGAAGTCCCCTCACCGATGGGAACAGGATAGTTGTTCGCGCCCTGCGTCCAGTAGTTCTTGTGGGCATTGACGCTGCCGTCCACGCCCCACGCCACCTTGCCGCTGGCAAAGTCGTCCGCACTGGCCCATTCGCCGGCGCTGGAAACGGAGTCCTTCTTGTCCGCCAGATAGTAGCTGTCGGACACATTTTTCTCTTTCAGCTCGGTGGGCGCAAGGCCGATATTGGCGCCCGGGACATAGCTGAAGGAATTTCTGACCCTATTATACGCACCCCGGCCGTAGAGGATGCCAAAGGCCTTGACAGGCGTGCTTGCCTCGACACTTCCGGTGTTCCAGCAGAATTCTACTGTACCGCCGTAGCCGTCGTTGGTGAGGATACCTGCCGCATATCCTGTACCTGTACCTGTACCTGTACCTGTACCTGTAACGGCACCTGTATTGCTACAGTTCGTTGCCTTGCTGCCATTGACGCAGATGCCCGCAGCCTCCTTACCGGTCACAGCGCCGCTGTTGCTGCACCGCTCATAGCTTCCGCCCGCCGCAATGCCGGAGGCGTACCCCTGTGTCGCAGATATGCTTCCACTGTTGGCGCAGCTCGTGTAGGAGCCGTCGCTATGTGTTTCATTCCCAGTCATTCCGCCTGCGGTTCTTTTGCCGACTACCTTAGCGCTGTTGGTACAACCCGCTAAAACGTGATCCTGAAGGTTGCTGTATCCCATACCGGCCAGTCCGCCTGCATAACCGCCGGTCACGGAACCGCCCCTGTTGTGGCAGTTTGTCATTGCGACGCGTCCTCTGCCCAGAAGGCCGCCCGAGCCAAATATGCCGCCGCTGACCGTCAGGTTTTCAGCAACGACATTACGCAGCTCCAGCACAGTTTCGCCCTCTACAGCCGCCACAAGGCCACCGCTGTATGACGTCCCGCTGCTCGTAAACTTCACGCTGCCATTTTTCAGCGTCAGATCCCGCATCGTCATGGGCACACCGTAAGTACCTCGCACGCTGCCGAAAAGTCCTGCCCATGCCCCGTTTGTTTCCACCTTCAGCCCGCTGATGGTCTTGCCGCCGCCGTCCAGACTGCCGCCGAAGGAATGGAGGGCATCGACGCCGATGGGCGTCCACAGCTCGTTGTTCAGATCGATGTTATTGGTCAGCCTGAACCACTTGCCGGTGTAGCTGAAGCCGTTTTCATTGACCTGCGTTTGCAGGGCAGTCAGCTTACCGACATCGGGAATCTCATAGGGAGCAGCTTCCGTGCCGCTGCCCGCCCATATCGGAGACCACACGGCATAGAGCGTCAACGTTTCATCTTTCTTTACGCTTACGGAGGCAGGGGTAATGCTGCCGTCGTTTTTCAGCTTGAACGCAACCTCACCGCCGGCCGTCTTGCTCCAGCCGAGGAATGTGCCGTTCTCGTGCTTGAAGCCCAACTCCGTATCGGACTTAATGGTGAAGCTTCCGTCGGTATCGCCTTCGACCCGCTGCTGCTCCGTTACAGCCGCTCCTTCGCCGCCGTTGGGGTCATAGACAAGGGTGATCACGCCCTTCACGCCGGGTTCAAAGCTGCCGTCCCAGCGCGTGATATGCACGGGGTTATTGGGTGCCTCCTGCTTGTTAATCCACTCCAGTGCACCGGAAATATTTTTGCAGGCTCCATTCAGCACATCCACCAGCTCAACATTGCCGACTTTATAGGCCTTTTTCCCATCGACTTCGGTTATTGTGATACTTTGAGACTTGTCGGCGTCAGTGATACCAGCACTGTCCTTGACGTAGATACCGGTTTTCCCGGCAATATCAGCATAGTAGCTGTTGACCACCGTGCCGCCGCTGATGTTGTAGGTCTTCCCCGCTGCGCCGGTCACCGTGCCGAGGTTATAGCTGTTGGTCACGTTGCCATTGCCCGAAATGCCGCCCGTCACATATTTATTTTTTTTATTCTTACCGGTTGCACCAGTGACACTCCCGTTGTTATAGCAGTTTGTTGCAGCTCCGGATCCGACAATACCGCCGGTATATATTTTCTTAGCCGTTCCAGAAGCGGTTACACTGCCGGTATTCCAGCAGAGATCCGCTGCACTGCCGACCACCTGTCCGGCTACGCCACCAATGTAACAATTCTTCTCAATGTTATCTACGGTTATCGTTCTTTCATTTAAGCAGTTGGAAATCGCACCTTGAACTTTACCCGCCACACCGCCGTATGCCATGCCGTTGGTGGTGCTTTTTGCCGCATTGACTTTAACAGCAATATTACTGCGGCAAAAACGGATTTTGCTTCCACTTTCAGTCATACCGACAATTCCGCCCACATAATTTATATTGCCGCCTGCCTGCACTGATCCCGATACGGCAAGGTTCAATATTTGGCCAGGCGAAACCAGTTTTTCAAACATTCCCGCAGGCTTTGAATTGAAGTCACCACCTGTGTAGTTTACATTTAAGCCCGTGATCTCATAGCCCTTGCCATCAAAAGTACCTGCAAAACTTCGGATAGGCTTCCATTCGCTATTTTCCAGATCAATGCTATTACCCAACGACAGAGTCCATCCATCAAAATTCTTGGATTCGCCATCAATACTTCCATTGGCCAGCAGGCAGAAACCCATCAATTCGTCAGCACTCTTGAGAACGTAGTTTTTTTCCGCCCTAGCGCTTTCATACCAGCGAATGTCGGCCTTGACCAGTGAATAGGTATACTCCACATTACTGCCGGTTATACGAAGATAGTAGTCTGTTCCTCCCACTTGTGTTGCCGCAGGAGCAAATACGATTTGATATCCTGTCGGCGCGTTGAATGTGACCGGCACATCAGATACGCCTTTGGGGGGGTAGCCGCTTGCAGCATAGTAGTATTGGTTTCCGGCGGCATCGGTCAGCGTCTTTTTGTCTCTGTCATTGCCGAGTGTGACCACTACACCTTCGGGCTGATTATCCGGCTTAGTCAGCTTCAGCTCACTCGCCACCGCCATTGTCATTGTTGTGGAACTGCTCCCCAACTGCGGCGTTTTTTCAGCCTTGGTCGTGTCATATACCCAAACGGAAGAAGATGCCCCCAGTTCATACGCCACACGGCCCAGCTCGAACTCCTCCGCTGTACGTGCGCCGATGTCATCGGCAGTGCCTTTCTTATCAAAGGTAGAAGTCTCCGCCAAATAGAAGCAGTTGGTCACCGTGCCGCTGCCGCCCACGGCAGGCACGTTGATGCTATCAGCGTTGTAGTAATAGCTGCTGGACACCGTCGCATTGGTTTCGGCCATGCCCACCAGTCCGCCGACTGCGGCATTTTCATCGCTGCTATCCACCTTAGCCGTGGACATGCAGTTCTCCACCTTGCCGGACTTCAGCTCATTCACAAGCCGGCCTGTGCCACCGCTGATAGTTACATACTGGATGGTGGTTTTGTACCCGTTACCTTCCACTACACCGAACAGGTCGCCGTTCAGGCCAGAAACTTTATGGCAGTCTAATTTTTCCGTCGTCGTAGCGCCTCCACCAGCAAACGTGCCCTTGAACGGATGGCCTTCCACACCGATGGAAATCCATTGCACACCGCCCAGATCAATGTCCCTCGCCAGTGTGACGGTCTTACCGGAAAAATCATTCCCACCGTTCACCAGCGTTGCCAGCTGCGCCAATTCCTCGGCGCTGCGGATGGTATACTTTGTAGCACTGCCATCGCCATACCAAGCAGAGACAAAATCATCCTTCGTGCCGTAGTACAAAGTGATGTCGGTTTCCTCTCCGGTAAATACATATTCCAGTGTGCCGTCGTCACCCAGCTTGGGCGTAGTTTCGGCCACAACTTCATCCGCGGAGGACTTGATATAAATAATGGGGTTATCGGTATAATCCTCCGTGGTCAATTTCAAAGTGATTTTCTCATCGGTGCCGGTATACTCGGTGCTCAGCGTTTCATTGCCGCTGCCGGCATTCTCGCCCTCGCCGGGTGCTTCAGTCGTTTCGCCCTCGCCGGGCTCGGAAGTCGCAGCGGGAATGACGATCTTCACATCATAAGCGGCATTTTTATTCCACTTCTCCAGTGTCACCGTGCGCTGGGCAACCACGGGGGTATCAGTGCCTTCGCCCTCCTGAGTATCGGCTTCATTGGAAGACGCGTTGACATCGTCCTCACCCTCGCCGGGGTTCTTGTTCTCGTCACCGGGGTTGGTAGGCTGTTCATCCCCGCCGTGCTCGGTGTCCTTGTTTTCGTCGTCCTTGCCCTCGTTGTCCCCGCTGGGGTTAGCGTCAGCCGGGTTCGTGTTGCCCTCGACGATGGCCGTGCTGCTGCCATCCACCACCTCCGCGGCAAAGGCCGCGGGAGTCACCAGCGTCAGCGTGAGTATCATGCTCATCAGCAGGCTCACGATGCGCCGGGACAGATTGCTTGTCCGTTTCTTCATGTGATCTGTCTCCTCTCGTTGTTGAACGTATCTATATAAAAACTATTTAGTTACTGCTCTTTGGCATCACCACATACAATTTGCCTGTCTCCGGGTCTTCGTACACCGTGCCCTTCTGCTCGAAGCTGCTGGAGGACTGGATGTCCTGCTCCATCTCTTCCGCATTGTCCAGCTCCTGCATCTGCTCCCGCTGGAGGATCTCCACGCGGGTCTTGCTCAGATCCACGTTCCAGTTCAGTATGACCGCCGCCATCAGCCCGCAGGCGAACACCAGCATCACGTCCGACAGGTTCGCCAGCCCGGACATGGCGTCCACCTCCTCCGTCACCCGGCGGCGGGAGGAAAACTTACCCTTCAACATCGCTCGTGACCTCCTCCAAAACTGCCTCCATCAGCGTTTCCAGCGACACCATGTCGTCGTTGTACCACCGCTTGCGGATGTGGGAGATGACGCTGGCCACCGCCGCGCTGATGACGCCGGCGATGGTGGTGTCGAATGCCACGTTCATGGACTCCGACAGCGTCACCGTGTCGCCCTGTCCCAGCGCCACGATGCCGGGGCCCAGGGGTATCAGCGTGCCCAGCAGGCCGAACATGGGGCCCAGCTTGGCGATCATGTCCGTGATGGAGATGGTGCAGGCGTTCCGCGCCTCCTCCGTGGCCAGCAGGCGCTCCGCCAGCGCCGTCAGGGTGTCCTTGGGCAGCCCCCGGCTCTCCGCCAGCTCCAGCAGGGCCTTCTTCTGCCGCCGCAGCAGGCCGCTGTTTTCAATCAGCTCCGCAAGGCCGTCCGCACCCGCCGCGTGTACGTCGCGCAGCAGCTGGGGGACGTTACACTTATGCTTGCGGCGCTCCGCGATGTACTCAACCACGATGTCGCCGATCTGCCAGACCGCCCCGGCCATCAGAATTATCAGTATAATGAGGCAGGGGATCATCAGCGCCTGGGCGATGGTATGCAGTATTTCACTCAAAGAGATCATGTGTGTTTGCTCCTTCTATTTCTTCCTATTTTCAAGTCAGTTGTATGTGGTTTTGGTCTTGCCGTTCAACAAAGAGAGGAGGTGGGAGGGGCGGCTTTTCCCCTCCCACCCTTATGGAAAGCTGACAGTCTCCGTTCAGACTGTCTCGGCTTGACAAGGGTAACTCAGCAGGACACCTCCTGCTCGGCGGCTTCTGCCGCTTTCTCGACTTCGCGCTGGCGGGCAGCGGCATCGCGAGCCTCTTTCTTTTCCTGCTCCAGCCGCTTTTTCTCTTTCAGCCGTGATTGCTGCGCCGCATGGCTGGCGGCGGCCTTGGCGCGTTTCGCCTTCTTCTTGCGCTCGGATTCCTCGTAGAACAGCGGCTCCTGCACGGCTTTTTCCCGCTTGTAGCGTGCGGTGTCTTTCAACTTGGGCTCTTTCGCCGGTGGCCGCAAACGTGCCATCTCCAATACTGCGGCCCAACCGCCGAAGCGCTCCTCGATAAACGTGCCGCCGTCTATCTCGCAGGGACTGGGCGTGTGCCGCAGCAGTTCAGCACGATTGCCGACGTATTGCGCCAAATGCGCCAGCGGCGTATCCGCGTGCTTTTCGGCAAACTCCGCGTCCCGCGCTTCCAGCGCCGCCACGGTACGCTTGGCCACATTACGCTCAAACCAACTCTTGTAGTCAAATCTCTCGCGGGGATTCCTGTTGGACATAGACGTGATCCTCCCTTACAAAAAAACGCCGGTTTTCCAAAGAAAACCAGCGATGATCCGGCAGAAATGAAAATGCGCTGACGAATCTCGCCAGCGCGCACTCCCGCCTATGCCGTCAGGGAGAGATCGCCCGCTGTACAACACTGATCCTCCATCGTGCAATTCTTCTGCCCTAACGTCACGAAGGGCTTTTGCCCTTCTCGTACCTGAACCTACCTTCTCAGAGCGTTCGCTCCAATGGCTGCTATTCGCCACACGGCATTTCTGCCGCTTTGGTCCATTCCTTACGTCAACAGCGCCGTCCGCAGGGGGTATCACCCCGTTCCTTCAAAACTGCCGCCTGACGGTAATGATATACCGCCTTTACAGCGACAGCCACACGACTTCGCAAGACCTTTTATTCAGTTTTTGGCCTCGATTTTTTTCGCAAAGTAACATACTTTGCGAAAACTTTCCAATTTCAGCCGAATAACAGTATATACCAGCCGTTTTTCCGTGTCAACAACGAGTTCTAGTTTTCGACTTTTTTCTGGCGTAAATCTGGAATGCCTTGCAGCGCAAGGCGTTCCGCGCTTTTTCGCAAAGTATGTTACTTTGCGAAAATTTTTTGACATTTTTCGGATAGAGAAAAGGACGCCGAACGGCGTCCTTTTTTACGTTATTCCCTTGAGAAAGCCTATCCCCTCCACGGCTCTGCGCTTGTAGTCCATAGACGAGTGAACGTACAGCCGCAGGGTAGTGCGGACGTCGGCGTGGCCCAGCAGCTCACTGACGCTTTTCACGTCCACCCCCCGCTCCACACACCGCGTGGCGTAGCTGTGCCGCAGGCAATGGAAATTCCGATACCGCACACCGCAGCGCTCCAACAACACCTTATAGCGGTATTGCATCGCCCGCGGGTCAGGGACGATCTCCCCGCCGGTCAGCAGGTAGCTGTCCGGCTGCTTTGTCTCTGGCTTCAGCATCCGCAGCATCTCTTTCGGAATGGGTATCCAGCGTTCGGAATTTTCCGTTTTCGGTGGCTGCACCGTCAGGCACGTCCCGCCGCCTATCTGCGCGATGCGCTCCACCGTCCGCTGGATGTGCAGCAGTCCCGCGCCGACGTCCACGTCCTGCCATTGCAGGCCGCACAGCTCTCCCAGCCGCAATCCGGTGTAGGCTGTCAGCAGCACCCCCAGTCCCGTCCTGTCTGGGCGGCGCAGGATGACCTGCCCCATCCGCTTCAGTTCCGGCTCGGTGAACACCTCCACGGCCTTCTGCCGCACCTTCGGCAGCGTCACATCCTCGCCGTAGCCCACACCGGCCATGCCCACGATCCGCAGCAGAAGGCCACCGATTTCTCGCACCAGTTTGGGCGAATAGTCCTCCTGTAACTGCTGGATGTAGTCATTGACCTCCGCCGCCGTCACCTCCGCCGCCACGCACTCGCCCAGCGCCGGCAGGATGTGGCATTGGATGTTGCGGCGGTAGCACGCCAGCGTGGAGGGCTTTACGCTCCAAACCATATCCTCTAAAAAGATAGCGGATAGCCGTTCCACCGTGGCGTCCCTGCGGACGTATTTCCTGCGTTCTCCCATTTTTTCAAGCACCTTTCCGTCCCCCATAGGTGCCCTGACTTCATGCAAAAAGCGCCGGCAAATGCCGACGCTTCTCTCGTGTAAACGGGCGCAGAGCCCCCGTTCATGCCACTCGGTGTCAGGCGTGTGCATTTTGTGACGCTTACCGGCGCGACCTGACTTATCTCCTGCCTCAGAGGAGCCTCACAGTGACCTGTTCGCGGGGACTTTGACCCACATTCCGACTTTCATCGCCGCGCCGCAGCGCAGCGAACCGGTAAGCCTATTCACTTTTCGGGGACTACGCTGGCTATTATGCGGGACGCGCTGCCGTTTTGCAAGAGGGGCTTTGTTTCGCGGGACGATACATAGTAGGAGGCGTACTTCCTGTTTTTGCCAAAAACTCCATAAACGCTGGGTTTCACAAGGTTTTGATAGTACGCTTACTCATGTATTTTTATCGAAAGTTGAGCATTTATGCCTCTCCGTTCTCCGCCACCCACGTCCGCACATAGTCCACGAACAGCCGCGTGGAGTTGGACAGCGCCTTCTTGTCCTTGACGCCGATGCCGATGGTACGGTAGAAATGCAGCGGCGCATGACAGGCCTTGATGGGCGTGGGACTGTGGCGCACCATCAGCTCCGGCAGGAGGCTGATGCCCAGCCCCTCGGACACCATGGCCAGGATGGTCCTGTCCTCGCGGGCGATGTACTTCACGTTGGGGCGGATGCCCATCTCGTCAAAGGCCGCCATGA
>OGUO01002786.1_pt1 | contig 10264 bp, 8 predicted proteins | sample 1553641 | NCBI WGS metagenome assembly OGUO01 (sample SAMEA2579980, study PRJEB22360) | human gut metagenome | biome: human gut; feature: human-associated habitat; material: faeces | place: Denmark | collected 2008/2010 | reverse complement strand
GGCTGACGAAAAAATACGAGGCGGAAATCGCCGCGGCGGAATCGGTGGATTTCCGTCGTCGGAGCATCGAACTCATCGATTTTCTCAAGGAAAAGGCGTCGCAGGTGGTCTATCTCGTCACCAAGCGGATCGCCAGGGAAAAGGCGATCAAGCTGATGGAGGAGGTCGGTATCCCCGAGCCTCGTATCCGTTACAATCAGTACCCGTTCGAGTTTTCGGGCGGCATGCGTCAGCGTATCGTCATCGCGATCGCCCTCGCCGCCAATCCCGACATTCTCATCTGCGACGAACCGACCACCGCGCTCGACGTCACCATTCAGTCGCAGATTCTCGAGCTGATCAACAAGCTCAAGACGGAAAGAAATCTTTCGGTCATTTTCATTACGCACGATTTGGGCGTCGTCGCCAATATGGCCGACAAAATCGCCGTGATGTATGCGGGAAAGATTGTGGAATACGGTACGGCGGACGATATCTTTTACGATTCGCGCCATCCCTATACCTGGGCGCTGCTGTCCTCCATGCCCGATTTGGACACGGACGAAAAGCTGGACGCGATCCCCGGCACGCCGCCAAACATGATCTATCCGCCCGTCGGGGACGCCTTTGCGGAACGCAACAAATACGCGATGAAAATCGATTTCGAAATGCAGCCGCCGATGTTCGAGGTGTCGCCCACGCATTGGGCGGCCACCTGGCTGTTGCATCCCGACGCGCCGAAGGTTGCCGTGCCCAAGGCGATTACCGACCGTATCAAACGCATGAAGAAATTGGGAGGTACCGAGCATGGAGAACAATAACGAAGTGCTTTTGAGGGTGGAGCATCTCTGCCAATACTTCAAAATGGGAAGAAAGGAGCTGAAGGCGGTGGACGACGTCAGCTTCGAAATCAAAAAGGGCGAAGTGTTCGGGCTGGTGGGCGAGTCGGGCTGCGGCAAGACGACCACGGGACGCTCGATTATCCGTCTCTACGACATTACCTCGGGCAATATCTACTTCAAGGGACAGAGGATTTGCGCGGGGACCCGCTCCTATACCGACGCGATCGCCGCGGCGAAACGGGAGACGCTAAAAGCCGTCGGGGCCTTGCGGGCGGAAAGCAAAGCGGACCCTTCAAGGGCGGCGGAAAACGATAAAAGGATAGCGGAGAAAAGGGCGGAGCTTCAAGGGATTATCGCGGAAAATCGGAGAAAAATCCGTGAGGCGAAGCTGGATCACACCACGTCCGACAGGCAGTATGCCGAGGCGCAGGTGAAGCGGGTGGACGAGGAATACGCGCCCAAGCTGGAAGCGGCGAAGGGCGATCCCGAAAAATTTGCGGCCGTAAAAAAGGAATATTCGCGCGACCGTCACATCGCAAAACACACCAAGCTCATCACGCAGATACAGATGATTTTTCAGGACCCGTACAGCAGCCTGAACCCGGCCTACACCGTGGGCTGGAGCATGGAAGAGCCGCTGCGCATTTTCGGCAAGTACGATGCGGCCGAGCGCAAAAAGCGGGTGCGGGAAATGCTGCGCCGGGTGGAGCTGCCGGAGGAATGCCTGGCGGCGAAGCCGGGCGAGCTGTCCGGCGGCCAGCGCCAGCGGGTGAGCATTGCCATCGCGCTGATTCAGCGGCCCCGCTTCCTCATTGCGGATGAACCGGTGAGCGCGCTGGACGTGACCATTCAGGCGCAGATCCTGAAGCTGCTGCGGGAGCTGCGGGACGAGCTGGACCTGAGCTATCTGTTCATCAGCCATGACCTGAACGTGGTGTACCAGCTGTGCGACTGGGTGCTGGTGATGAAGCAGGGCCGCATTGTGGAGCAGGGGACCGTGGATGAGATCTTTGACCACCCCCAGCAGGAGTACACACGCCAGCTTCTGGCGGCGGCCGATTGAACCGGCAGGCACAGGCGTTTCGCATTGCAGCATCAGCGCATTGCATAAGATGCATCCGATAAAAGAAGAACGCGAAGAACGTGTGAAAAATCAGGCACAGCGCCGCCCGGCAACGGGCAGGCTACTGTGCCTGATTTTTTTGGACAGGGCGGCAGGCGGAGAGAAAAGCGGCAGGAGCAGCCCAAAGCGCGGATAAAAGGCGGCGGCCGACGCGGATCGCTTCCCGGGCGGGAAACGGTGCGCAGAAAGCCTGTGCAGAGAAAAAGCAAACAAAATTTTTTTTGGGGGGGATTTCAGGGAAACTCTAAAACATCTCCTAAAAAACGGCAGAAAAACCGGCCGCAAAAACCAAAATTGTGAAAATAAACCATCGAATTGGCGCAATAAATCTGAAAGTACAAAAAACTTCCAAAATTTGTGCCGAAAACGCTTGACTTTGGCCGGATTCTATGGCATAATAACGAAGTCGTCGGGAGCGAGACACCATGAAGAACACACATGAGAAGATCGGTTCCTGAGTCTGCCAAGCCTCTGTAGCTCAGTCGGTAGAGCAGGGGACTGAAAATCCCCGTGTCATTGGTTCGATTCCGATCGGAGGCACCAGAAAGCGTCCAAAGCTTTTAATAAGCTTTGGACGCTTTTTTTGCATCTCCCCTTCCCCACCAATTCCTCTGATTGCTTTGTTCCCTCGGCTCTGTCAAAATCAGAAAATCGAATCTGCTCAACAAAAGTCCTGATTATAGGATTGGCCTTCTGTTATACTTGCATTAATGCGAACCTAAAATGCAAAAGCAAACCTGAAGTTTTTCAAAATTTTAAACTTAAAAGTGTCTAATTTACTTCTGCAATAAGTTTTGCTTGAATGCAAGAAAGCACAGCACCGTGCAGATTGCAGAACCACAAGAACAGGAGGAACAAACGATGAAGGCTTTTATCACAATCGTCGGATTGAATTCTTATTACGGCACCGCCCCGTTTCATGAGGACCAAAAGCTAACGCTGATTAAAGAGCCAGAAAACCGCTATGATAAAGAAGCCATTCGTGCAGAATTGCCCGGTCTTGGCCTAGTCGGATATGTTGCCAACAGCACATATACCGTGAAAGGCGAATGTATGAGCGCCGGCCGTCTCTACGACAAAATCGGAGACCGAGCCAGTGCCCGCGTTTGCTACATTCTTGCCAATGCGCTGGTGTGCCGCGTAAAAACGCATACGGAATCCTTCGAGGAATCCGCTTCTTTGGCGCAATGAAAGCCATTCTCTACCACGGGCTCTGATTCTAACGAAAAAACAGCAACCACCTTTTCTCTGGAACTTCATGGCAAAGTTTCATGAAAGGGGTTGCTGTTTTCATTTTTTGCACCAGATACTCGCTACACAGTCAATCCGGGTTGCAAACGTGCTGAGACGGCGTTAGAGGGGGAAAATGGCCGGCAAAATCTGTTCGGCGACAAATACCGCAACGCACGCCCAAATGGCCACAACCAACAGGCTCTTCCGGCGCAATGCCAGAATCACAGCCACCACCAGCCCCATTAGCGCCGAATACAGGTTGGAGGTGGAGCGAAACACATCCGGGATGGTCATTGCCGTCAGGCAGGCATACGGAACATAGTACAGGAACGAGCGAACGAAACGGTTTTCGATTTTCTTATGGAAAAGCACCAACGGCACCACGCGAATCAGGTAGGTTACACCCGCCATCACCAGAATGTACCAGTAAATCATGCAGTAGCCTCCTCTTCACTCAATGGGAACATTGCGGCACCAACCGCCGCCGCAGCCACAGTGGAGAGAATGATTGCAAAGCCGGGTGTGATCCACTGAACCAGTGCCGTGTAGCGGCACAAACAGCTGATGACCAGCGCAATCGCCACAACCGCGCATACCGGCTGTGATTTCCGCATAGGCGGAACGACAATGGCCACAAACATACCGTAAATGGCAATTCCAAGTGCACTTTGCAAAACGAGAGGAAGCACATCCCCTGCGATTGCACCCACCAAGGTACCGCTTACCCAGCCAATGATCGGACCAAAAGCCAGCCCCAACATATAGAGAAGCCCGACACTCCCCTGCTTATTGCTGGCCACCGCAAAGATTTCATCGGTATTGCCATACGCGATGATGCAGCGCTGAAGAGGCGTTACTCTGGCACTCAGCTTTTGCGAAAGCGAAAGGGACATTAGGGCATAGCGCAGGTTGATGACCAGCTGGGTCAAAGCCATTTCCGTCAGCGAAGAGCCTGCGGCAATGATGGTCAATCCGGCAAACTGCCCGGCCGACGTCAAATTGGTCAGGGAAATCAGGCCTGCCTGCCAGGCGGTCAACCCACAGGCAATCGCCTTCATGCCAAATGTAAAACTGACCGGGAAGTAGCCCATTGCAATGGGCAGACCATCCCGAAAGCCCTCCGAGAATTGCTCGTGGGTCATAATTCTCCTTCTTTCCTACATCCTCATTCAAAAGACTTAAGCCTTTACATTGCGCTCAATTTCGCGCAGCAGCGGCGCAAGAGGAATGTGATACTTTTTGTCACAGAATTGGCACAGCACTTCTACGGTGCCGTCCGGCTCTTCCTCTTCCAGACGCTTCAGCTCATCCAAACCCAGGCTGATCAGCACACGTTCCGTGCGTTCCCGGCTGCAATTGCAGCGGTATTCCACACGATGGGTGTCCAGAATCTGCGGGCCAAAGCCTTTCATGACCCGTTCCATCATATCTTCCGGCGTCATTCCCTGGCGCAGCATTTCTGTAACACTGGGCGCCGCCGCCAGATTATTCTCCAACTGCGTGATCTCCTCATCCGTAGCCCCGGGCAGCAGCTGCACGAGGTAACCGCCCGCGCAGGCAATGGTCAGATCCGGATTGACCAGAACACCCAAGGCGCAGGCGCTGGGGATCTGTTCGCTGGTGGCATAATACGAGGTAATGTCCTCCGCAATTTCACCGGAAACCAATGGGATCTGCCCCACATACGGCTCGCGCAGGCCAAGATCCCGCACGACGCTCAGTGTGCCGTTCCGGCCCACCGCGGTGCCCACGTCCAGATGCCCGTCGGCACGGGGCGGAAGATCCACCAGCGGATGGCTTACGCAGCCCTTTACGCAGCCCATGCCATCGGTCACGGCAATCAGCATTCCAAGGGGGCCGTCGCCTTTCACCCGCAGGGTAATGGAATCATCCGGACTTTTCAGCATAATGCCCATCATGCTGGCAGCCGTCAACAGGCGGCCCAACGCCGCGCTTGCCACCGCTCCGGTGTGGTGAATCTGTTCCATGCGCTGTACCAGCGCCGTGCTGTCCACTCCGCAAAATACAACGCCGCCGTCCTCAGACAAAGCGCGTACCATGTTCTTTTCTTCCATTGCTATATTCTCCTGTAAATCGATGGAACGGCATTACTGCCTGCCAGATTGTAGCTGCGTATATTGCTTGACTGCGGTAATAATCATCCGCTGGGAATCCTCTCGCAAAGGGCCGAAGGTCTCTCCGTCCTGTACTTGTTCCAGCTGGAAGCCGCACTGTTCCAGGGCGCTGCGCACCTGCGGCAGCGAATAAGTGTACTCGCAGAAATGCTCCTCAAACGACTCATTCGTTTCGTCGTAATGAATGTGCACATTCAAATCCACGCGGCCCGCATCCGGGTCATATCGGCTGTCCCACTGGCAGCAGGCATCCGGCGTTTCCACGGAAAAATGCCCATCTGCCAAAATTTGCTGGTGCTTGTAAGGGGTGTTCAGATCAAACACGAACACGCCCCCCTTCTCCATAAAAAAGCCGGCTTTGGCAATGGCAGCCTGGAACTGCTGCGGCGGGATGTGATTGTAGGTGTCGAAGGTTGAAATGGCCGCTCCAATGGTTCCGTACAGATCCAGCGACAGAATGTCCTGCTTCAAAAGGAGCAGGCGATCCAGCAAGCCGAGCTGATCGGCTTTGTCGCGCAGAACGGCCAACATCTCTTCCGACTGATCCACGCCGATCATGTCATATCCGGCCTGCGTCAGCATCAGCGTCAGGTCCCCGGTTCCGCACCCCAGATCCAGCACGATTCCGTGGGTCTGCCCATGACGCCGCAGTTCCCAATCCACGTATCGAAACAGGGCGTCATAGTCCGCTTCCCCATTGAATTCATCGTAAAAATACGCAAATTCATTATAGGCCATCGATCATACCTCCGGAATCAGGAAACTCTCCAAAACCGTTTTCAATTCCTCTATGCCGTAGCCGTTTTCCGCGCTGGTCAACACCACGCCTTGACAGCCATATGGCCCGCAGATGGTCTCGAATTCATCGCAGGTTGCGGCCAACTGGCTTTTTTTCAGCTTGTCTGCCTTGGTCAGTGCAGCGACAAAGGGCATCTGATGGTAGCGCAGGTACTCCATCATCTGCATATCATCGGTCGAGGGGGCATGTCGGCAGTCCAGCAGCTGCACAACCACGGTGCGCTGTCGGTCCGATTCAAAATAGCCGTTGATCAATTCATCCCAGCGTTTGCGTTCGCTGGCGGAGGTGCGGGCGTACCCATAGCCCGGCAAATCCACAAAATAGACGTCACCAACCTCATAAAAGTTGATGGTTGCAGTTTTGCCCGGGGTGGAACTGACGCGCGCCAGCTTTTTGCGATTGCACAGCTTGTTGATCAAGCTGGATTTTCCCACATTGGAGCGCCCGGAAAAGACCAGTTCCGGGCGGTCACTGTCCGGAAGCTGGCTGAACAAGCCATAAGAGGCCTTGAAATCGGCCTGATTGTAATTCATCATTTTGGTTCCTTTCTTTTGATTCGCTCAACCGTCCCTCAGCTGCAGAATCAGAATAGCAGCAAAAGCGCTTGTATCGGTTCTCCAACCGCTGCTATACGCCAAAAGCGGCAGGCCGGTTCGGCCTGCCGCCCATAAGCATTTATTGGCGAATGATCGAACCGGAAGGTTCCGTATCTGCGGGCAAAATGGAAGGAGCACTCTTTGCACGAGACTGCTTTCCTCCTCTGCGGCGCTTGTCCAGAACCGTCTCGGAGACAAGCGCTGTGCTCAGCACCTGAGACAGATCGCTCACCGGCACAAAATGGATGGCCTTTTTAACCACCGGGTCCACATCATACAGATCGCTCACATTGTCCTGCGGAATCAATACCGTTTTCATGCCTTCACGATAGGCGGCCATGCTCTTTTCACGCAGACCGCCGATGGGCAGCACATTGCCATGCAGCGTGATCTCACCGGTCATCGCCACATCGCCCCGCACCGGCCGGCCGGACAGACAGGAAATCAGCGCCGTCGTCAGCGTTACACCGGCCGAAGGTCCGTCTTTAGGCACAGCACCTTCCGGGGCATGGATGTGAATGTCAACGGTTTTGAGCTTTGCAGCGTCGATCCCATATTCCTTGGCGTGAACACGGGTATACGTGAGCGCCAACTGCGCACTTTCCTTCATCACATCGCCCAGGCTGCCGGTCAATTCGATCTTACCGCTTCCCTCTTCGATCACCTGAACTTCAATGGGAAGCGTCTCGCCGCCCACACTGGTCCATGCAAGGCCGTTGGCAACGCCAACCATCTGGGTGCGATTCAGGAATTCCGGCTTCACACGGCGCGGGCCAAGCAAATTTTCCAAAGCCTCGGCTGAAACCGTTACCTGCTCTGCATCGCCGGCGGCAATCGTCCGGGCACACTTGCGCAGCACATCCACCAGAGTGCGCTCCAGATTTCGCACACCCGCTTCGCGGGTGTAGCCATCAATCACATCGTAAATGGCATCATCGGTCAGCGCAACCGTTCTCTCCAGCCCATTGCTTTTCAGTTGTTTGGGAAGCAGGTGATTCCGTGCAATATGAAACTTCTCCACGCGCGTATAGCTGGGCAGCTCAATCAGATCCATACGGTCCAGCAGCGGGCCGGGAATGGCCGAAGCGTCATTGGCGGTGGTGATGAACAGCACGTCGCTCAAATCAAAGGGAATGTCCAGATAATGATCCTCGAAGGTTTTGTTCTGCTCAGGGTCCAGTACTTCCAGCAAAGCCGCCGCAGGGTCGCCGCGGAAGTCCCCCGCCAATTTGTCGATTTCATCCAGCAGCAGCAGCGGATTGGACGTTTTTGCAGTGTTCAATGCGCTCATGATCTTTCCGGGCATTGCGCCGATGTATGTACGCCGATGGCCGCGGATCTCAGCCTCATCCCGTACACCGCCCAAGCTCATGCGGGCATAGGTGCGGCCCATGCATTCTGCGATGGATCGGGCAATAGACGTTTTGCCGACACCCGGAGGGCCAACCAGGCAAATGATCTGCCCCTTGACATCCGGGCTGAGCTTGCGCACGGCCAGAATTTCAAGAATGCGATCCTTTACTTTTTTCAGTCCGTAATGATCCCGGTCCAGAATCGACTGTGCGCGCTTGATGTCCAGATTGTCTACGGTGAATTTGCCCCAAGGCAAATCCAGGCAGGTGTCCAGATAGGTCCGAATCACAGCGGCTTCCTGACTGTTTCCCTGCATACGGGCCAGACGATCCGTCTCCTTCATGAGCTTTTCACGTGCTTCGTCCGGCAGCGGCAGGGCCTGAATCCGGCCGCGATAGGTATCCGCCTCAGCGCGGGCATCCTCCGTCTCATCCAGCTCATCCGCGATGGCACGCATCTGTTCCCGCAGGTAATAATCCCGCTGGTTTTTGTCCATCTGCTCATTGACTTTGTCGTCAATTTCTTTTTCAACCTGAAGGACCTGGCATTCGCGGCGCAGCAATGCCAGAATATGCTCTAAACGGCCCATCAGAGTATCTTCCTCCAGAATGGACTGTTTGTCCTGATACCGGAACAAAAGATTTGCGGGAAGATAATCACACAGCTGTGCGGCATTTTCGCAACTAAGGATGTTGTACACAACATCTTTTGCCAAACGCGGGCTCAGGCTCAGGTATTCCTCAAAGGCTTCCCGAATGCTGCGCATCACAGCATCCACTTCGATTTCATTGCAGTCGTTCAAGCCGCGTACAGGGGCGGGCTTTACTGTTGCCTGCAGAAAATCCTCTTCCGTATCCAAAGCCGTCAGACAGGCACGATACTTGCCTTCCACCAGCACTTTGACCAGATCATCCGAAACGCGGAGCACCTGGCGCACCTCGGCAACCACGCCGATGGGGTACAAATCGCCCATGCCAGGTTCTTCCGTATCCATCTCGCGCTGGGCCGTCAGAAACACTGCGTTTGTATTATTCATCGCCCATTCCACAGCGGCCACCGATTTGGGGCGACCCACCTCAAAATGAACAACGTTATTCGGGAAAACCACCAGGCCGCGCAATGCAATGGTCGGCATGCGCAGCACATCGTGGTCCACCTTAATGGTAACTCGTTCAGACATTGAAAACCTCCCGAAAGCGGCTGGTCGAATTCTGCCCGCAAAATTTCGCTGGCGGCGGGGCAGCCGCTTTCACCCTCGAAGGAAAAATAGGGCGAGGGCTTTGAATAATAATTATAGCATATCGTACACAATTTTGTCGAGTACTTCACTGGTGGTAATGCAAAGCAGGCCTTCCGAACTTTGCCGGAAAGCCTGCTTTTTTCCAGATTCAATTACTGTTCCGTGGGGAACTGATTTTTGTAACGCTTACGGGCAGCACCATACTCCAAATGAGGCTTTTCACCGTTTACGGTGTCCTCATCCACTACCACGCGAATGATGGTCGGATCGCTGGGAATCTCATACATCACCGGAGTGAGCAGATTTTCCACAACGCTACGCAGTCCGCGTGCGCCGCTCTTGCGCTCAATGGTCTTTCGGGCAATTGCACGCAGAGCCTTATCGGTAAATTCCAGCTGAACGTTGTCCATCTTGAACAGGGCCTGATACTGCTTGATCAGGCTGTTCTTGGGCTCCTTCAGCACGCGTACCAATGCATCCTCATCCAAGTCATCCAAGACGGTGATAACCGGAACACGGCCGATCAACTCGGGAATCAAGCCGAACTTCACAAGGTCGTGCGGCTCCACCTGGCGCAGCAGCTCGCGCGATGCTTTATCGCCGGTGTCCCGCAAATGGCTGCCGAAGCCCAGCGCCGAGGTATCGGTACGGCGCTGAATGTGCTTCTCAAGCCCATCAAACGCACCACCGCAGATGAACAGGATATTTTTAGTGTTGATCTGGATAAACTCCTGCTGGGGGTGCTTGCGGCCGCCCTGCGGGGGGACATTGCTGACGGTGCCTTCCAAGATCTTCAGCAGAGCCTGCTGAACACCTTCACCGCCCACGTCGCGGGTGATGGAGGGATTCTCACTCTTGCGGGTGATCTTGTCGATCTCATCAATATAGATGATGCCGATCTGAGCCTTCTGGACGTCGAAGTCTGCGGCCTGAATGAGCTTGAGCAGGATGTTCTCGACGTCCT
>OGUO01002784.1_pt1 | contig 10266 bp, 6 predicted proteins | sample 1553641 | NCBI WGS metagenome assembly OGUO01 (sample SAMEA2579980, study PRJEB22360) | human gut metagenome | biome: human gut; feature: human-associated habitat; material: faeces | place: Denmark | collected 2008/2010 | reverse complement strand
TTTTCCTTCCTGTAAAAATATATGGATATTTTCGCAGTGAATATTCTTAGTATAGCACAAATACACAAAAAATGCAAGCGGCATCCGATGAAATTTTATGTAACAAGCGGAAAATTTCGTTTGTGATACTATTTTATGCTTGTTTCTGCTGCATTTGGCGGTCTTTTTCCGCTTTTACCAGCTGCAAATAGTTTGCTTCCAGCTGTTCTGGAGTCTGCGGTTCGTGATGACAAGCCGCCAGACACAAGCCCGTTGCGTTTTGCAGCCGAGCCGATGCCGGTGCAAGCTGTACCTGCTCCGTTTCAAATGAAGCAGCTGCATCCCCTGTTACCAGTACCGGAGCTTGCTGCTGCTCAAGAATTTGCTGCCATTCCATCTGTTCATACAGTCCATCCGGAACAAGATTTTGCAATATTCCATTCTGATTCTGATACAGCCCTGCATAGACAAGGTTCTGCCGTGCTTTCATCACAGCACTGCACAGCCCGTTTGCAGTTGCTGCCTGATAAGCGAGAGCCTCCAGCGTAGAAATGCCGAAGCAAGGCAATTGCAGAGCGAATGTCATCGCCTTTACGGCTGCAACGCCAATTCGTAAACCCGTATAAGAACCTGGCCCAACTGCAACAGCAATGCCGTCTAAATCTGCTGCCGTCAGTCCGCAGTCCTGCAAGGTGCGTTCTACCAGCGGTAAAATCACCTGTGAATGTGTTTTTTTGGTATATAAGCTTTGCTGAGAAAGAAAGAGATCCTGTTCGGTATCATACAGTGCAACTGCTGCCACACTGCCCGAAGTGTCCATGCCCAAGTACCGCAAAACGTGTGCCTCCTTCTATGGTAATCTGCCGGTCGGTTTCGGAAAGCGGTTCAATCGTCACTGCAATCCGATTTTCCGGCAGACAATCTGCAATATTTTCTGCCCATTCAATGGCAAATACATTTTCCTCCAACGGATAATCATAGAACCCTGTGGTTTCCAGCGATTCTGCCCCGATAATCCGATACATATCGAAATGATAGAGGGACAGTGCTCCTGTTCCATGATACTCGTTGACAATCGCAAACGTCGGGGAAGCGACTTCATCCGGCAACCCCATGCCCTTTGCTAAGCCACGGGTAAACGTGGTTTTTCCAGCACCCAGACCGCCAAAATAGGCGATGCAGTCGCCGGCTTGCAGCAGCGAACCCATCTGTTCCGCCAGCTGCATGGTTTCTGCCGCAGAGTGTGTTTGGATTACGATTTTTTGCATGGCTGTTCCATCTCCTCTGCTGATGCAAGCAATGGTCTTCCATCCCGGTCGAGCAGCGGTGTAAAACCGCCGCTATAACCGTTCATTCGATACAGGTACTGCACGCCCGTTTCTCGGTCTACCCAGATTTCCAGATAGCTGCTGCCCAGTGTGCTGCCCTGCTTATAAAGTTTCACAAAACGATTGGATTCCATCACATGAATCCTCCTTTCGTTTAGAACAAGCCGGTAATATTGCCGTCGTTGTCGCAATCGATCCGCAATGCTGCCGGAGCTTTCGGCAGACCCGGCATCGTCATAATATTACCTGTCAGAACAACCACAAATCCAGCACCAGCAGACAAGGTAACGTCCCGAACGGTAATCTTGAAGTCGGTCGGATGACCAAGCTGGCTTGCATCGTCAGACAGAGAATACTGGGTCTTTGCAACGCAAATCGGCAGCTTATCATAGCCCAATGCTACAATCTGAGCCAATGCTTTCTTTGCTGGAGCGGTAAAGACAACACCGTCTGCACGGTAAATTTCCTTTGCGATGCAGTTTACCTTTTCTTCAATGGAAAGGTCGGTATCATACAATACATGGAACTGCGACGGCTTTTCTTCAATCGTCTTGCAAACGGTTTCCGCCAGTGCCTTGCCGCCTTCACCACCCTTTGCAAAAACTTCTGCCAGTTCACAGGATGCACCCAGCGATGCACAGAATTCCTTGACAAACTGCAATTCTGCCTCCGTATCGGTATGGAAACGGTTGATTGCAACGACAACCGGAACACCATACTTCTGCATGTTTTCAATGTGTACCTGCAAGTTGACAATGCCCTTCTTCAGTGCGTCCAGATTTTCTGTGGTCAATTCTGTCTTTGGAACGCCGCCGTTATACTTCAATGCCCGAACAGTTGCAACCAATACAACACAATCCGGCTTCAGACCGCCGTACCGACACTTGATATCAAAGAACTTTTCTGCACCCAAATCCGAACCAAATCCGGCTTCTGTTACGCAGTAATCGCCCAACTTCAAGGCAAGCTTTGTTGCACGCAGAGAGTTACAGCCGTGTGCAATATTTGCGAATGGGCCGCCGTGAATGAGTGCCGGCGTATGTGCCAGTGTCTGCACGAGATTTGGTTTCAGGGCATCCTTCAGCAGGGCGGTCATTGCACCTTCTGCACCCAAATCCTTTGCATAAACTGGGTTACCATCCAAATCATAAGCAACCAAAATCTGTCCCAGCCGCCGCTTCATATCTGCCAAATCCGAAGCCAGACAGAGAATTGCCATGACTTCTGAAGCAACCGTAATTTGGAAACTGTCTGAACGTGGAATGCCGTCTACCTTGCCGCCCAGACCGATGACAATGTTCCGCAAAGCACGGTCATTCATATCCAGAACCCGCTTAAACATCACTCTCCGCTGGTCAATCCGCAGAACATTTCCCTGCTGCATATGGTTGTCCAGCATCGCACAGAGCAAATTATTGGCTGCGGTGATGGCGTGCATATCGCCTGTAAAGTGCAGGTTGATATCCTCCATCGGAACAACCTGCGAATAGCCGCCACCAGCAGCACCGCCCTTGATACCGAAAACCGGACCTAAAGACGGTTCTCTCAGTGCAACAACGGACTTCTTCCCGATGCAACGCAAAGCATCTGCCAGACCAACGCTAACGGTTGTCTTACCTTCACCAGCTGGAGTCGGGTTGATGGCAGTGACCAGAATCAACTTACCGTTTGGTTTGTCTTCCAACTTCTGAAACAAGGATTCTGACAACTTTGCCTTATAGTGTCCGTAGTACTCTAAATCATCTTCTTCAATGGAAAGTCCAGCAGCAACTTCCCGAATTTTTTGCATTTCTGCCTGCTGTGCAATTTCAATATCTGATAACATCACATTTCCTCCTATACGCTTCCCAAAAAGAAAAAATACATTTTTATTATACCCCATCTTCGACAAAAAAGCAAGCACTCTCGGCAGGTTTGGGGATTTCGTGCAAAACAGAATGGATTCCGGAACAACATTGTACAGCATAGCAAAATCGCCAGAAACCAGCATACTTTTTGCCTATGGTGCATATATTATTTTTTGTATACCAGACCTTTTTTGACCGGTTGGAGGATGTCATGAAAATACAAGTTGTCGGTTCGTTTTTTCTGATTGCCTGCCTGCTGACAGGCTGTGCAGATTCTGAAAAGCTGGAATCTGCTCCGCCAAATGCTCTTTTCTGCAAGAATATCACCGAAAATGTGCAGACCATTCAACACTTACATCTCCCTGCAACGCCTGAAAATCCTGTTTCCACAGCATTCACCGCTTTCCCCTGTGGAATGTGGTTCACTGCTATGGATTACGCAGAAATTTTAACCGGAAAATCTGAGGCAGAATTTCGGGCTGCCGTACAGGAACGCTTTCAACAAGTACAGGCACTGGGGATTCAAACTGTTTTTCTACAAGTGCGAGCATTTGCAGATGCCTATTACACTTCTACTTATTATATGTCGGGGCTTTCCATGTCGGCAGACTGTTCCTTTGACCCGCTGCAAATCATGCTAACCGAAGCCCATCAATTGGGGCTTTCCGTACATGCTTGGGTGAATCCACTTCGCTGCCAAACAGATGCACAGATGGAGCAGATGCCGGAACAATACCCAATCTCACAATGGTATGCAGATGAAACAAAGCGTGGAACTTGGCTGGTAAAAAGCGGTGACCGCTGGTGGTTGAATCCTGCCTATCCGGAGGTTCGACAGCTGATTGCCGATGGTGTCAGCGAACTCGTCACGCAATATGAAATTGATGGCGTACAGATTGACGATTATTTTTACCCGACTACAGATGCATCCTTTGATGCGGCAGCCTTTGCGGAAAGCGGTGCATCCGACCGCTCCGCATGGCGGAAAGAACAATGCAACCGGATGGTGCAAGCCATGTACAACGCTGTCAAACAGGCAAATCCAAAGGTATTATTTGGAATCAGTCCGCAGGGAACGCTAAGTGGCAACGAGAAACAAAGTGCAGATGTACAGACATGGGGACAAACTGCCGGTTATTGTGACTATCTGCTGCCACAGATATATTTTGGCTTCCAGAACAGCACTGCTCCCTTTGCGGAAACGGCTGCTTTCTGGGCGGAACAAGTCACCTGTCCGGATGTGTCGCTTTGGATTGGCATTTGCACTTATAAAATCGGGCAGCAGGATACTTGGGCAGGCGATGGAATGACAGAGTGGCAGACGGATTCACAAGTTGTATCCAAAGAACTGGAACTACTGTGTAACATGGACGGCATTGATGGGGCTGCGATTTATGACTATGCTTCGACCTTTCAGCCGGAATCTTCTGTTTCAGAAATTCTGTCCTCGGAACGGGATGCGATTCAAGTGCTGTTACAAACACCTGCAAACTAAAAGCAGGCAAGGAAATCTTCCCCACCTGCTTCCGGTTCTTGTGAAAAAAATCAATTATTCTGCAACTGCCTGCTTCAGGGCTTCTACTCGGTCGCACTTTTCCCAAGCAACGCCCAAGTCTTCCCGACCCATATGACCATAAGCAGCCAGCTTCCGGTACTGCGGCTTCCGCCGCTGCCACAATTCGATGATGTGCATTCAGCAGCTGCAACATTTCGATGATGCCGTCCGGTGTTAGAGAGAATACTTTCTGTACCGCTGCTGACAGCTTTTCTTCGTCTACCTTTCCTGTTCCGAAGGTATCTACCAGAACAGAAACCGGATGTGCAACGCCGATTGCATAAGCAAGCTGTACTTCGCAACGGTCTGCCAAATCAGCAGCTACAATATTCTTTGCAATATACCGTGCTGCATACGCTGCGGAACGGTCTACCTTCGTCGGGTCTTTACCGCTGAATGCACCGCCGCCGTGACGAGCAGAACCGCCATAAGTATCTACAATAATCTTTCTACCAGTCAGACCGCTGTCACCCTGTGGGCCACCAACGACAAACCGACCAGTCGGGTTGATATAATACTTCGTGTTTTCGTCCAACATTTCCGCCGGCAATACTGGAGTAATGACATAGTGCATCAAATCCGAGCGAATCTGTTCCAGTGTCACAGTCGGAGCGTGCTGAGTAGAGAGTACCACTGCATCAATCCGCTTTGGCTTGCCGTCTACATATTCTACGGTTACCTGTGCCTTGCCATCTGGACGGAGATACTGCAAAACTTTTTCTTTCCGTACATCGGTCAACTTCATGCAGAGCTTATGTGCGAGAGAAATTGCCAACGGCATCAGTTCCTTTGTTTCCTTGCACGCATAACCGAACATCATACCCTGGTCACCAGCACCGGTTTCCTGATGTTCGCCGCCCCGGCTTTCATAGGCATCGTTGACACCCATTGCGATATCCGGAGACTGCTTGTCCATTGCCTGTAAAACAGAGCAAGTGTAGCCATCGAAGCCAAATTTTGCACGGTCATAGCCGATGTCTACGATGACATCCCGAGCAATCTGTGGAATGTCCACTTTTGCAGTGGTGGAGATTTCGCCCATGCAGAGCACCATACCAGTTGTAACAACGGTTTCGCAGGCAACTCTTGCTTTGCTATCCTGTTCGAGGATTGCATCCAGAACAGCATCCGAAATCTGGTCACAGATTTTATCCGGATGTCCTTCGGTTACGGACTCAGAGGTAAACAAAAAACGATTCATGAGATTCCTTCTTCCTTTCAAGTGTAAAAAAATAAAATAAAAACGCACCTCGTTCTACCGAAGTGCGTTGATTTCGTGCTTTTATGCGAAATCCTCATCTCTCGGTACTTAAACCGCAGGAATTGGCACCTTTTTCACATTGCTGCAATTAGGTTGCCGGGCTTCACAGGCCCTGTTCCTCCGCCACTCTCGATAAGGTTTGTTATAATTGTAACACACTTCGCCAGGAATGTCAAGCATCTTTTTCAAAAAAAGAAATTTCCTCAAAAATCGAACCAAAAACAAAAGAACCGCACAGTTTTCACCGTGCGGTTCTTTCTTTATGCAATTAGAATTGCAAGCATTTCAATTGAAACGTGACAATCGAATCTTATTCAGCAGCAATGAACGGCAGATCCTGGTAGCCTTCCATGTTCAGAACGAATCTTACCAAAGCTGTGGTATCCTTATCACCAACATTGTCAATATCGCTCGGGCTCTGATCGCAGTTTGCGTTCCGCAGAGCCTGATCGCTCAGCTGTACAACGCCAGCCAGATACTTGTTCAATGTTACAGCGTCAGCGATGTCTACAATACCGTCCAGATTTACGTCACCGATGTTATCTGCATTCGGATCAACTGTAGTTGTGCTACCAGCAGTAGTGGTTTCGCCGCTTGCAGTTGTGGTTGCTACAGTAGTTGTTGTGGTAGTTGTAGTGTCAGAATCAGTTGTAGTAGTAGTAGACGGCTTTGTGGTTTCATTGTTTACATTCGGAGCTTCGTCTTCCAGGAAGGATGCGATCCATACCAACGGAGAGTTCCAGTTGATGGTGCATTCGTTTACAGACCAAGCTTCTACGTTATCCAAGTAGCAAGCCATCGGAGCCAGAGAACCAGCCTTATAACCTGCACCCTGAATCATCGGGTCCTGCATTTGGGAGTTCGGGCCACCAGACAGAACGCCATCCGGAGCATACGGGAACCGTTCAGCATCCAGCTGACCAGACCACCATCTGTGGTGCGGGTACTTCAGGCAGTGTTCACCATAACCGGTGACGTAGGACTGTTCGATTACGTTTCTACCAAGGATGTAGTCCATAGCAGTGGATACACCGTTGATGTACTTTGCTTCGTGGTCGATGTCATAAGCCAATGCCATTGTGATTGCATTGTTCATAACCATGGAGTTAGAACCCCATTCATAACCGTTCTTCAGTTCCTTGCTTACAACGCCGTCTACACCGTTGCCAGCTTCATAGTCAGCAACCGACCAAACGTCTGCATTGTAGTCATGGCCAACATACGGAATACCGAAGTCAGATGCATTTTCGAGGTCGATGAAGTAGTCAGCAGCCTGCTTTACATTCTTCTGAATGGTGCTTACTTCTTCAGCAGACAGCAAGCCCTTTTCCTGCATATCCTTTGCATTTACGCACAGAGAGAATGTACCCAAGCTTGCCAGAGTACCCCATGTGAAGGAAGAACGAGTACCGTTGTTTTCACCGCCATACAGAGCAGTATCTACGCCGTAAGCACCAGCACCTGCACTATAGCCTTCCAGATCGGTCTTATAGGAAGCATCGCCTGTAGCAATGTACAGTTCGCAAGCTGCCCAGTAGAATTCGTCTTCTACATCAGTGTCACCGTAAGGACCACCGCCCTTATTCTGAGCGATCGGAGCGTACAGAGATTCGAGGTCTGCGTACTGGTCAGTACCCCAGTCGTTGCTGAATGGCTTGTAGGAAGCCTTTGCTGCCTTATAAGCCTTTTCAGCATCTGCCAAGTAACCAGAAGCATCCTGATCATAATCCTTAGCCAGTCTTGCATACTGTGCCATTGCTGCTGCAAAGTTCAGAGTTGCTGCATAAGTAACCGGCTTTACAATACGAGTCAGTTCATCATCAGCCGGAGCTACGCACAATGCAGTCCACTTATAGTCGTGGATCTTGTGGTAAACCATGCCGTCGTTTCTCTGCATCTTCTTGAAGAAGTCAGCTTCAATCTTTACTTCGTCCAAGATATCCGGCATACTGTTGCCACTTTCCGGAACAACAACTGTGCCAGAGCCATCTGCCCACTTAGAAGCATCGCCTGCCATCAAGTCGCTTTCATACAGGTTCAACAGTGTCCACATGGAAACACCGCCGTTTACAACGTACTTACCGTGGTCACCAGCGTCATACCAACCGCCGGTTACATCGATGGTACCATTGTTCTTTTCAATAGAGTTTTCATCCGGAATGATGTATACCCACTTGTTCTGGATATAAGCGGTATCCGGATTGTGACCAGCCTCACGAGCCAGCTTGGACTTATCGCTGTTTTCACCCTGAGAAGTGATGTAAGCTGCATCAATATTTACACCAGAACGGTTCTGGTAGAAGTAGTTCATTGCATTGGTGGTCATGCCATCATAGATGTTGTTGCCAATATCGAACGGCAGAGAAGTCTTGCCATCGCAAGTGATGGTGTAACCAGTGCCTTCGGTCTGGAATTCAGAGAAGTCGATGATCTGGTTGTAAGTTTCAGAACCATCGCAAATCTGATTGCCTCTGGAAGCATCGGTCTTGCCTTCGTATACAACTGCACCGCTGGAATCCTTAACCTGGAAATCCTTTGCAGTGGTATCCGGACCATCCAGAATCAAAGTTGCCTTCTTTTCGAGCAGCGGATAGTAACCAACCTGGTTTACTTCTACGCCAGTCGGCTGATAAGCAGCTTCTGCATTGTAGTTGGACTTGTCATCGGTCATATCTACCAAAGCCAAGTTATCGAACTTCAGCAAAGTACCAGCTTCGCAGCAGATGAAATCATTGTACGCAGAAGTACCACCGAGGTGGAACGTCATTTCAGCAGTACCCTTGGAATCCTTTTCTGCTGTGAATTCCCAAGCGTAAGTAGTCCACTTGTTTGCAGTTACAGTCGGCTGATTTTTCCAGCTGTCCCAGCCCATACCAAAATCAACCTTTTCACCAGTCTTGGAAGCACTCTTCAGCTTTTCAGTCAGCTGCTGGTCATCCAGGGATTCATCATAATCCATCTGGAGCTTGTCACCGTTCTGGTGCCAGTTTTCCAGATCATCATTGGTGATGTCGCCCAACTTACAATAAATCTTTGCATCCTTGTTCGACCAGATAGAATATGTATAACGATAAGTATGACCTGCTTCGATGGTCAGACCTCTGTGACGGAACTGGCAGTCCCAACGACCTTCACCGTTGTTGGACAAACCACCCGGATTGGTGATCAGGATGTTGTAGCAGCCATTTGTCACTTCAAACTTCATGGTACCAGTAGCACTTTCACAGATATGCCACGGCAGACCAACACCATCGTTAAAAGTACCAGCACCGAATTCTTCAAAACCGGTTACAGCGGCACTTGCGGTAATGGAAGACAGACCCATTGCAGTTGCGGAAACGGTCATTGCTGCAGCCATTACTGCTGCAACTGCCTTCTTACCGAATTTGTTTTTCAGCATAAGTATCCTCCTTAAAAAGATAAAAAAATATAGATTTTTTTGTTTCAATGGTAAACCCCTTGAAACCGAACCCGCAGAATTTCCGGCTTTTTCTCATATACACACAAAAAAGCCTCAAAAATTCTCACTGAAATTATTATAGCATATGCCTACAATAATGTAAAGTTATTTTTGAATTTTCAGTAATTCCACACAAAACCGGATTCTCGTATTTGTATATTTTGCCGAAATTGTTTCCGTGAAAATGGACAAAAAAGCTGTATTCCCAGCACAAAAAACTGTTCGACTATTAAAAGAACGTGATTTTATTCATATCATCCGTACTTTTATGCCATATCCTAACGGGCTTTTTTGTCACTTTTCATGAATATTCTGATTTTTTTGCTTTTGTGGTATCTCTTTCACAAAACAACAACGCCGCCCCCGTGTTGCCGGGAACGGCGTTGTTTTAAGAATTAGGAGTGATGTAGGAATCGAATCTTACTTTGCTTCTCCTGGGAGCTGCTGTACAATCCCTACGAGGTACTGCATCAGTGCGTTCAGGTCGTGTTCATCCAGAACCTGATCCACGTTACCGCAGTCAGCGTTCAGGAATGCCTGTTCGCTCAAGGTTACCTTGCCAGCGATTGCCTTGTTCAGGAGTACCACGTCAACGATGGTTACCTGACCATTGACATTCACGTCACCATACAGCGGAACCAGCTGACCCTTTGTCGTGGTTGTGGTTTCACCGGTGTTGTCTGTTCCAGTTGTAGCAGATGTGGTTTCTGCACTGCCGGAAGTTGTGGTAGCTGCTCCAGAAGTGGTGGTTGCACTGCCGCTTGTTGTGCTATCTGCTGTAGTTGTTGTTACGGTTGTAGTAGTTGGGCCGGGTGGAGTAGTTGTGTCTCTCTGTA
>OGUO01002782.1_pt1 | contig 10276 bp, 6 predicted proteins | sample 1553641 | NCBI WGS metagenome assembly OGUO01 (sample SAMEA2579980, study PRJEB22360) | human gut metagenome | biome: human gut; feature: human-associated habitat; material: faeces | place: Denmark | collected 2008/2010 | reverse complement strand
TCTGCACCAGAATGGTGGCATTCTCAGGAATCGCCGAGAAGTAGCCCAGACCATAGCCGTAAAGGATGCCGTCGTTGTCCGCAATGTAGCTGGCATTGACGAGCGATTCATTCGGGTAGACCACGGGGGTCAGGCAGTCCATCGCACCGCTCAGCGTGGTGCGGGTCACACCCGGGATCACATCGACCGTTGCACGGGAACCGTAGCCAATGTAGGGCAGGCCGTTCTGGACGGCAGCCTTGGCATCCGCTTCCAGTGCGGAAGCACCGGCTGCAGCATCGGCTTTGGTCACATCATCCGTGGTGTCAAAGTTCATCAGCTTCATGGCTGCCTGATCGTAGTTCCAGTTGGCCACGGAGCTGACCTGATTGGAATAACGGAAGCCGGAGGTGTTCTCCGTGGCCTCGCCCGGCACATAGACCGTGGGAGACTTGGAGATGACCTGCGCGTTCACAGTGCCGGAAATGCCGGTGGCAGAGAGGATGTACGCATCCTTCACGGTCAGGAAGTCGGCATAAGAGCAGATGAAGTCGCCCATGTGGTCGCCGCTCGTGATCATGCCGACGGTCTTGCCGGCCTTTAAGAGTTCGTTGACGGCAGCGGTGGAATCCTCGGAGGCGTTGGAGAGGATCACGTCCTTGTTCTTATCGCCCGTGAAGTAGGAGGTCAGCGCCTTGGTGTAGGCGAGCGCGTCGTCGTGATCCATGACGTCGCCGCAGACGGCGGCGATGGTCTTGTAGGCGGCGGGCTCGGCCACGGTGACCATGTCGAAGCCGCGCGTCTCGTTGAAGGAGGTGATGCCCTCGGAGTAGAGGACGGTCCAACTGTTGATGAGCGTGCCGTCATACAGCGCGCCGTTGGCGACAGAGCGCTTGGCCTGATACATCGAGACGATCATCGTACCGGCGGGGTAGGTAACGCCGTCATAGGTGAATTCCTTTTCAGTCACGTTGACCTTGACGTCGTTTCTCGTGAGCCACTCCATCATGTCGGCCGCGGCCTGGAGGTTGGTCTGGTTCTTGCCGTCGAGCGGGATGATGTAGCACTCGGGATAGAAGTTGCCGTTCTGGCCCGTGCCGTTGTACTCGGGACGGAAGACGTCCATCTCCGCGCCCTCGACGTCGTTCTGGTCGCACAACCACTGGCCGACCATGCTGTAAGCGTCGGAGTTCAGGTTGTGCACGCCGCGCTGATAGATGGTGACCTGGGATTCAAGATAGGAGAGCTTTTCGGCGGCAACATAGGCGGCGTTGCCGAGGATACCGTACTGCGCCGCCTGCGCGGTATCGTCGTTGTAGGCGGGCAGCTCAACGGTATAGGCAACGGTGCCCTGCAGCATGGCAAACTGGGGAGTGTAGCTCGTGGACATATCGTCCCACGGGTCTTCCCAGTAGGTCTCGGTGCCGTTGCCGGTGTAGCTCAGGTAATCGCGCTGAGGGATCACATAGCTGTTGTAGCCATCGTTGTTGGCGACCGCCGCGATGCCCAGCGCCTCGCCGCCGGTGATGAGGTGCTCGGCGAGCAGGTCGTACTCAAAGTTCGGCTCGTGCGGGGGATCGCAGGGCTCGCACTGGAAGGCCTGCACGCGGCCGTGGAACTCGGCAAGCGACATGGGGTTGAACGTGCCGATGAGCTGCTGCATGTTGGCCGTCTCGCTCGTGGTCTGGAAGGAGTTGTCGCGGTTGAGGTCGTAGCCATTGGTGGAATGTCTCGTCAGGTAAGTACGTCCGTCGACGTTCTCCTCGGGGACGAGGATGAAGAACACGTCGGACAGCAGCTCGTCCTTGACGTTTACAGTGTTGCTCTTCACGGTGTAATACTTTTCAAGGTCGACCTTGCCGGACTTGCCGTTGTTGCCGGCCGTCAGGTAACCTAAGTAGCTGGCCTTATCCTTGACGAGGTCGGGGATGGCGACGCTGCCCTCCGCGCCCACAGGGCCCATCTCGGCCTTGAGCTCTTTTTCGCCCGCGGCGGTGAAGCCCGTGAGCATCTTGTAGTCGATGGTCTTTTCGCTCGTGATCATCTTGGCGAAGTCGAGCACGCCGTCGGTGGCGGCGACCTCGTTGGAGTGGATGTTGGAATACATCACGGGCACGCGGATATCGTCGAGCGCGCCGGACTTGATCTGGGCGAGCACGGCATCGGGATCGGTCTCGGCCTGCTCGGTCAGGGCGAGCCACTTGCTCACGCTCGCCTTGGAGTCGGCCACGATGAGATAGGGCATATCACGGCCCGCGGTGGACTGGCCCATGGAGAATTCTTCCACGTAGAGACCGTTTTTCGTGCCGTTTGCCACGATCGTATCGAGCTCCTTGTAGATCTCCCACATGGTGTTGAAGTTTTCATACGGCGCAACTTTGACGCTCACGGAGCCGAGATCCTTGCCGCTGTTTTTGGCGACGAGATCAAAGTAGCCGCACAGGTCGATGTAGTAGCCGCCGTTCACATGGGGCACGCTGTAATCGGGCGTCGTCACGCCGGTTCTGCGGTTGGTGGAGTAGAAGTAGTTGTTCACGTGGAAGCTCACGTCGAGGACGGTCTTGCCGTTTTTCTCGCTTGCGGAGAGCTTGATGTCCGTGAACTGGTGCTCGTCCTTGCCCTCGGTCATCCAGCTGTCAAGATCCCCGCCCGCGTAAGCGTAGGGGAACAGCTCCTCGTTGACGTAGGGGCGGGAATCGTCGCGCTCGAGCGAGAGCGAAACGGTACCGGCGCTGACGGCCGCGGCGAGTGCATCCTTCGTCATGCCGGACACGGGGATGGAGAGGGACACGTCCTTGCCGTTTTCATCGGTGACAAGGGTGATGGTCGCGTCGACCGGGAATTTCGTTCCCAGCAGCGCATCGTCCTTGGGGTTCATGTCCTGGTAGCTGACGGCAAACGCGGACGTGACCGCGAGCGAGAGCGTCATTACCAGGGCCATCAGCAGCGCGAGCGCTTTGCTGACAGAGTTTGGATAATGTTTCATGGTTTTCGTCCTCCAGAGTGGTCTTATGCCGCCACACACAGCGGCGGAAAGTTGATGAGTTCAGTGTAACTCAATAAAAATACATAGTCAAGAGAATATTCATACCTAATCATGCCAAATTTCAGCGTTGAATCTGTATTTTTGTTCATCATTTTTCACAAAGCAGTGCGTCAAGCTCCCGTCTTTCAGATTCTTTTGTGAATGCATCCGTAAATTTATACAGAATCGTGCTGCATAGGATATTCTTCTTCGCCGCGATTGCAAATGACGGCGGGGCGCATTATAATAAGAGGCAATCATCATTCAAACGCAGGAGGAACCGAATATGCGGCTGCAAAGCGCAATCTTTACACTGGGCGATACCCTTTTCACCCCCGACGGCGCGGCGCGCGAGGGACTCGACAAGGCGCTTTCACTTTTTAAGATGGAGGGCGTGTGGCTCGGCGCGGTGACGGCGCTCAGCGCGGAGGACGCGCAAAAAGCGCTCGAAAAGGCGGGGCTTCACTCTTATTTCCGCTTCGTGCTGACAGAATCCGTCGCGCTCTGCAAGGCGGACAGCGGCACGATGTTCGAGCGCGCGATGAAGCGCCTGCACTCGCAAAAGGACGATACGATCGTCTTTTCCGGCTCGCTTGCGGCGATCCAAAACGCGAAGGACGCGGGTTTTCGCACCGTGGCGGTGCAGGGAAGTGCGGGCGCGGCGGACTGGTCGACGATGCAGCAACTCGCCACGCAGAGCCTTGCGCAGTACAGCGAATTGCTGGCAGATTCTGTGTGAATTCTGGAAAAACGACAGAATTCGACGTTTTTAGTTGCAGTCTTTCTCAACTGTGATATAGTAAGAATATAACTATCAGAAAGGAAGGTTCGCGCCATGTCGGATTTCTACTCGGCTACCATCTTCCTTTCGGTCTTTATTATGATTATCATGGACATGCTCGTGAGCGGCAATGATCTGATGGAGCATGACAAAAAGCAGACGGTTTACACGATCTCCGTACTGGTGATCGCATGCATGGTATCGGAATGGTTCGGCGTTTGGATGGACGGAGCCGATCCGTCGCTGCGGACGCTGCACATCCTCGTTAAGACCATCGAGTTATCCACAGCGCCGATCATCACGGTGCTTTGCAGCGACCTGATGACGCCGCTCAAGCATAAAAAGCTCATTTATTCCCTCATCGGCGTCCACGCGGGGCTCGAGGTGCTGTCGGCTTTCTTCGGCTTCATCTTCTCGGTCGACGCACAAAACGTTTATCATCACGAAACGTTTTACTGGGTCTACGTGCTGGCCTATGCCAGCGGCGTTCTGCTGTTCATTGGTCAGCTGCTGAGCGAGAGTTCGCACCATTATGGCCTGTATCGAGCGCTCGTTATCATCCTGCCGGTCTTTTTCTTCTGTGGGCTGTTCCTCCACTACGGTGCCGGAGTGCGCATCATGTGGGCGTGCTCAGCGGTCGATGTTCTGATGGTTTACATCCTGTATTCCGAGCTCACGCAGAAAATCGACACGCTGACTCATCTTCTGAACCGCCGCAGCTATGAGAGCCGTCTCGCCTCGTTGCGCGGGCACGCAGTCATCTACTATTTCGACGTGGACGAGTTCAAGTCCGTCAACGACACCTTTGGCCATGGCGTGGGCGACGCGGTGCTTGCCGAGGTCGGCAGCACGATCTACGCCGTGTTCTCCAAGGTCGGCTACTGCTACCGCATCGGCGGCGACGAATTCTGCGTCATCGCGCAAATCTCCGACACGGCGGCGGAAAAGTATCTTTCGGAATTCCTGCGCGAGCTGACGGCACGGCGAGTGAAAAACGAGCACCTGCCGCACGTGTCGGTCGGCTATGCGTGCTTCAATCCGGTGCTCGGCAGCGTAGAGGATGCGATCAAACGCGCCGACCGGATGATGTACCACTACAAGCGCAAGCTCAAAAGCGAAGCGCTCACAAATGATGATACCGTAAAAAGCTGACGATCTTTTGACCGTCAGCTTTTTGTATCTGCTTTTATTTCGCCTCAATCTCCGCGTCCTCCTGCGGCTGGAGCTTGCTGCCAAAATACGCGAGCACCGCGCCGAGGATGGCGCACGCGACGCTCCAGACCATCTCCGCTGTCGAGGCAAAGTCCGTCGGAATGATGATGAGCGTGGAGGCAAGCACGATGCCGATGACAGCGTGACAGGCGATGGAGTAGTGCGTGTCGAAAAGCCTGCTCACGATACGGGCAAAGAGCGCCATCACGCCGACCATGCCAAGCCCCCATGGGACGAGCACGGTGAAATCAAGCTGCGCAATGCCGTCGATCAGCGGCGTGAGAAGGCCGACCGCCATCAGGATGGACGACGACGTCATCCCCGGGATGATGAAGCTGAAGCCCCACAGCACGCCGCAGAAGAGAAAGCCCCAGAAGTTTGCGGGCATCTCGGCAAATGAACTGAACTTGACGGCCATCAGCGCGCCGAACAGGGCGAGGAAGCTGACGATCAGCGAGATGTACGAACCGTTGCCGCGCCCCTGCGTACCCGCCTCGTGCCAGAGGTCGGGCAGCGTGCCGAGGATGAGCCCGATGAAGAGGCACGTGGCGACGGTTTCCGACTGGTGAAACAGCGCAAGGATCACGCTGCCGCCGCCCAAAAAGCCGATCGCCCAGCCGATGCCGACGGCGAGCAGCATCCGCCAGTAGCGTTGAAGCGCGCGTCTGGGGTGCGTGAGCAGCTCCATCGCGGGGCGGTAGATGCCGAATACGACTGCGAGCACGCCGCCGGAGATGCCCGGCAAAATCGCGCCCGCGCCGATGATGATACCCTGCACAATGCGCATGATACCGTTTTTGATGCGGGAATTTTTCATATTGCTGCCTTTTTATGTGCTGCGACCGCCGCAAAGCGGCGGAACGCGACGCGATTCAATAGCCCTTTCTGCGGTCGACGAGGTGATGCATCGGGCGGCCCGCGGCGTAATTTTCCAGATTTTCGCAGAAGAGCTGCACGTTGCGCTCGCAGGTGTAGCCGAGCGTCATGTTGCCCGCGACGTGCGGCGTGAGCAGGAGGTTCTTGGCCTTGCGCAGCGGATGATCCGCAGGCAGCGGTTCGGGCACGACGACATCGAGCGCCGCACCGGCGAGGTGCCCGGAATCCAGCGCTTTGATCAGCGCGTCCTGGTCGATGGCCGTGCCGCGGCCAACGTTGACAACGTAAGCGCCTTTCGGGAGCAACGCCATGCGGTCTGCGTTCAGGATGTTCACCGTGTCGCTCACCGAGGGGAGAGACATGAAGAGAAGGTCAGTCTCGGGCAGGAGCTGATCGAGCTCCGTGACGGGATGAACGGCGTCAAAGTCCGCGTTCGCGCGGCCGCTGCGGCTGACGCCGGTCAGGCTCGCGGGATGGAACGCGCGCACGCGGCGGGCAAATTCCGTGCCGATGTCGCCCGTGCCGAGGCACGTGACGCGCGCGCCGTGGAGCGAGTGGATACCGCCCGGGAGCACGCGCCAGCCGCCCTCGCGGATGATCTCGGTGTATTCCATCTGGCGGCGCAGCAGCATCAGCGAGACCATGACGGAATGCTCGGCGATCGTCGTGCCGTAAGCGCCCGAGGCGTTCGTCAGCAGGCAGTCGGGATTCTGATACAGGTCGTCGCGGCAGAAGTGGTCCACGCCCGCCCAGCAGCTCGCGTACCACTTGAGATTGCGTGCGCCCGCGATAACGCGCTGGGACGGATGGCCGTAGAGGATCGTGCAGTCGTCCACATTGCCCTCCGCCGCCTTGGACGAGGGGAAGAAGACGATGTCGTAGCCGCAGCGTGCGGCGGTGTCGCGCAGCGTCTTTTCGTATGCCGGAGTCAGGAAGTCGATGATGACGCCGATTTTTTCATTCATGGTTCAATTCCTCCAAAATCATTTCTGCGACGCGCAGGCCGTCGGCCGCGGCGCTCATGATGCCGCCGGCATAGCCCGCGCCCTCGCCGCAGGGATATAGACCGCGCAGGGCGGATTGAAAACTCAAGTTGTCGCGCACGATGCGCACAGGCGACGAAGAGCGCGTCTCCACCGCCGTCAAAACGGCGTCGGGCGCATCGAAGCCCCTTAATTTCCGTCCCAGCATCGGAAGGCCCTCCTCGAGCGCCTCGCACACAAAGGGCGGGAGACAGCCGTGCAGGTCGCACCAGCGGACGGAGGGAAGATAGGTCGGCACGACCTTTCCCGCTCCCGTTGACGGACGGTGGGCGAGGAAATCTTCGACCCGCTGGGCGGGGGCGGCGTAATTCCCGCCGCCAAGGCGATAGGCCGCGTCCTCCAGCTCACGCTGGAACTGGACGCCCGCGAGGGTATCGCCGGACGGGAAATCCTCCGGCGTAACGGAGACCAAAAGTCCGCCGTTGATGTTCTCGCCGTCGCGCGCAAATTCGCTCATGCCGTTTGTCACGACGCGCTTTTCCTCCGACGCGGCGGCGACGACCTCGCCGCCGGGGCAGACGCAGAATGAGAACACGCCGCGCCCCTTTTCCGTGTGGCAGGAGAGCTTGTACGACGTGGGTGGGAGGCCGGGCGTGCCCGCCGCCTCCTTATATTGCGCTAAGTCCATGTCGCGCTGGCGGTGCTCGATGCGCACGCCGACGGCAAAGGGCTTGGGCTCCATCGGCACGCCGCGCTTTTGCAGCATTTCGAACGTATCGCGCGCGCTGTGGCCGGGCGCGAGCACGACGTGCTTTGTGGGCAGCGTGTACTCCCCCTCGGGGGCGCTCACGCGCAGCGCCGTGACGCTGCCGCTGTTCTGCTCGATATCCACAACCTTGTGGGAAAACCTCACCTCGCCGCCGCGGTCGATGATCTCGCGGCGGAGATTTTGCAGCACCACATATAATTTGTCGGTGCCGACATGAGGCTTGGCGTCGACTAAAATATCCTCGCTCGCGCCGAAGCGGACAAACTCCTCTAAAATATAGCCGTGGCGCAGGTCCTTTGTGCCGGTGTTGAGCTTGCCGTCGGAAAATGCGCCCGCGCCGCCTTCGCCAAATTGCACGTTCGAGGTCAGATCAAGCTCGCCCGTGCGCCAGAAGTGCTCGACATCGCGCTTTCGCTGCTCGACCGCGCGCCCGCGCTCTAATAAAATGGGTCTTGCGCCGCAGCGGGCCAGCAGCAGCGCGCAGAAAAGGCCCGCGGGCCCCGCGCCGATAACGACAGGGGAGACCTCCGGCGCGGAAACAGGCGCGGGCGGCGTATATTTCTTCGGCGCGTAGGGCTGCACATTCTTATTCTTGCAGCGCCGTAAAACGCCGGATTCGTTTTTGACCTCGACCGCGCAGGAGCAGACGAGCTTCACGCCCTCGCGCGCGTCGATGGAGCGGCGCAGGAGATGAACGGAAACAAGCGCCTCCTCGCTCACGCGCAGCGCGTGCGCGCAGGCCGCGCGCAGCTTGTCTTCCTTTGCCCCCACGGGGAGCTTCAGATTGTCGATGCGAAGCATGTGCGCCGCCTCCTTTTTCTTCAGTCGCGTTTCATTTTAGTATGACGGGAAATAAATCGCAAGGGGAATCGCGCGATTATCACAGAAACTTAAAAAAGTCATCGGGAATTTAAGAAATCGTCAAATAGCGTTCAAGAAATATACATAAATATGCCCTATGATAGCATCATCGAAAGCAAAGAGGCTGCCAGCAAGGGTCTCAGTCCATAGGAGGTCATCATCATGTACGAAGACGAAAACAACCTGTATCACTACAGCTATCGCAAGGGCGACGAGCAGAACCCCAACGCCCCGATCGACACGAAGAACTACGCCGAGGACCCGTGGGATAAGAATCCCGGCGGCAGCCCGAAGAAGAAGGGCGGCAGCGGTCTTTCCGGCAAGATCGTGGCGCTGGCGCTGGTGTGCGCGCTCGTCGGCGGCTTCATCGGCGCAGGCGTGAGCGGCGCGACGACCAAGGTCAACAAGACGAGCGTTCAGGTCAGCGACCGCGAGGTCGCGCAGGTGCAGACCGTCAAGGTCGACGGCAAGACGCAGATGTCGATGAGCGAGGTCTACGCCTCTAACGTCAACAGCGTGGTGTCCATCAACGTTTCCGCCACGACCAACTACTTCGGCCAGACCGTGGAGACCGCGGCGAGCGGCACGGGCTTTTTCATCACGCAGGACGGCTACATCCTCACGAACCACCACGTCATCTCTGATGCGAGCAGCGTGAAGGTAACGCTTTACAACGGTGAGACCTACGACGCCAAGGTCATCGGCAGCGATGAGGACTACGACATCGCCGTTCTCAAGATCGACGTGACGGGCGCGACGCCCGTGGTGCTGGGCGATTCGAGCAAGGTCGCCATCGGCGAATCCGTCGCCGCCGTGGGCAATCCCCTCGGCGAGCTGACGTTCTCGATGAGCGAGGGCATCGTCTCCTGCGTCAACCGCGCCATCAATGTTGACGGCACGCCCTTTAACATGATCCAGGTCGACTGCTCCATCAACCCCGGCAACTCCGGCGGCCCGCTCTTCAACAGCTACGGCGAGGTCATCGGCATCGTGTCGGCAAAGTATTCAAGCTACTCCAACACCACCGTTGAGGGCATCGGCTTCGCCATCCCCATCGACGATGTGCTCGCCATGGTCAAGGACATTATGACCGACGGCTATGTGACCAACAAGCCTTACATTGGCATCACACCGCAGAACATGACCGCACAGATGGCGCAGCAGTACCGCTACGATGTCACGCAGGGCGTGTTCGTCTGCTCGGTCGAGCCGGGCAGCGCCGCGGAAAAGGCTGGCCTTCAGATGGGTGACGTCATCACCAAGATCGGCGACACGGCGATCAGCGACATGAACGACCTGAACGCCGCGAAGAAGTCTTACCGCGCGGGCGATACCGTGACGCTGACCATCTATCGCGCGGGTGGAACGAAGGAGGTCGAGCTGACCTTCGACGCCGTCCCTCAGACGCAGGAGACCGCGCAGGACAACAGCCAGCAGCAACAGCAGGGCGGCAGCAACGGCGGCTATTACTACAATCCCTGGGATTTCTTCAATAGCTTCTTCGGCAACGGCTACTACGGCAGCAGCTATTCCGGCGAGAGCCGCGACGCAGCCTGAGCAAAACAGCATACGACATACCGGGGCGGCTCTTCGGAGCCGCCCTTTTTTGCCGCGTTTTGCCGCGCAAAAATAAGGACTTCCGCTTTTGGGAAAGCTGTGGTATAATTTTCTTCTATGAAACATGGAGAAGGAGGGAACGTCCATGCGCATCGGTACGGTGGAGATCAACTCGCAGCTCGCGCTCGCGCCGATGGCGGGCGTGACCGGCGCGGGGTTCCGCTCGCCGTTGT
>OGUO01002779.1_pt1 | contig 10286 bp, 9 predicted proteins | sample 1553641 | NCBI WGS metagenome assembly OGUO01 (sample SAMEA2579980, study PRJEB22360) | human gut metagenome | biome: human gut; feature: human-associated habitat; material: faeces | place: Denmark | collected 2008/2010 | reverse complement strand
TGGCTCGTTTTGTTCTGCCATAATACATCCGGGTTAAAGATGATATATGACGAATTGGGTGAGATAATTTATTTAGGTTTATAGTTACTAATGTTGATAAATGTTATCATTATTTGTGTGCTTTGTGAAAGACAATATCATCCTTGATATTGCTGTCGTATTTGGTATAAGCATGGCCTTGGCTGTTCTTTCCGGCTGCATCACTGTCGTCCTTCTCAGGACCGTTCTCCATCCACCAGGCATAGGCTGCAGCGCCGATACAAACGGCAGCACACACGACAATTATTATTGCTTCAAGCATTTTAAATCCTCCGTTTTACTTTATCAGCATGACGCGGAGAAAATGTTTATTTAATGTATCTAAGTTATATTTCCTCCGCATATGCGCGAGTTTTGAAATAATCAGCGAAGGAAATTAGTTTATGCCCATCCTTGTCGTGGATAAAACGGATAATAAAGCGCCGGCTCGTGTTTGTGAGGCATATGCGCATGACCACGATAGCGGCATATGCGAATAAAATAATATGTATTAACTGGAGTAACGCACCCAGCCAGCTTAAATTGGATGTAAGCCTGCCTAAAAAACCAAGCGAAGAGGTACGGATGCGGCATATGACTTCAGGAAAAGAAGGTATTTCTTCTATATACTGGCAATCCATGAGTGCCGACATATCTGACTCTGAATAAAGCACTGCGCGTGAGTCCAAGACTTCCTGCTGTGGAAGCGCGGCCTTATCAGAAGAGGCATAAGAGCCCCAGACAACCCTGTGATCGTATGAACCGTATGCTGTGCGGTCAGGATCAAATTCGTCCAGATTTTTGTCGAGACTTAGAAAGGAGCAGAATATAAGACAAAGCAACAGTGGTAAAACCAGTATTTTCTTCATGAGAGTCCGCTCCTTTCCTTCCAATTTATGTTTCTATTTTCTTCCTTTAGGTTAAAAAAGTCAACTTGTAAGTAGATTTCTTTTCAAAAATATTGAAATTCTTAATGGGCCGTAATTGTAACCAAATGATTATCTTAAATCAATCATATACATATTGCATAAAAAATAATCGAAAATTTATGCATGTTTGTGCATCACGATAATAGACATTTTTCATGGCACGTGATACTATAATTAACGTAAAAACCCCCCAATACATTATATATTTTTACTATCCCCATAGTAAAATACCTTCTCCTAAAGGACAGCAGAACGATGGCTGTTCTTTTTTTGTCCCAAAATAGTGTATATTTCGGGAAACAAGCAGATATAATATTGTTGAAATGATTTAGACATGATACAATCGGATTAGATATTAGATAGCACGCAAGAAGCGAGACATGCTGATAACAGCTCTCTTTCTTCAAGCCTGCAGACATTGAAGGCTCTGATGTTATAATTCAGAGTCACTGACACCAAATACTGTGAGCAGATGATAGTTGCTTCACGTATGAGGAGGAAGAACATTTTAAGATTTAGGGTGTACTTCCGGCGAAGTGCACCCTTTGTTAGTGAACAAAGAGGTACAATAACCGCATGCGCATCTGCATGCTCGCATGCAAGGGCGTATGTGGTTATTGGACATCCCAACATAAATTGAAAATTGTAGCAGCGTCAAGCTGCGGAGAAGCCTCGAAAGAGGCGAATTTTCAATTAATGTTGGGGCTTTGTTCTCATTAAATACAAAGAGCTACAATAACCGCATATTAAATATTATAAGGAGTAACGCATGGAAACAAGAATAGCCCTGATCGGCATTATAGTTGAAAACCCGGATTCGGTTGAGCAGCTTAATCATCTGCTGCATGAGTACGGCAGCTTTATTGTTGGGCGCATGGGTATCCCATACGAGAAAAAGAACGTGAATATCATCAGTGTGGCGATTGACGCACCACAGGATATTATCAGTGCTTTGTCCGGCAGGATTGGCAGGCTGGATGGCATAGGAGTGAAGACAGTTTACTCTAATAAATAAAGCAGACCAGACTACAGGAGAAAGCATGACAGAAAATACAGCAATAATAAAAATTATAGATGAAATTACGGCCTGCCGGAATATCACCCTCGAGCAGCTGCATATGCTGCTTGAGACGGATGATATGCAGGCAGTTGATTACCTTAGAAAGAGGGCATCTGAGAAAGCACACGAGACCTATGGCAATCAGGTTTTTATACGAGGGCTGATAGAGTTTACCAATTACTGCAAAAACGACTGTCTCTACTGCGGTATAAGGCACAGCAATACCCATGCGGACCGCTACCGCCTGAGTACGGAGCAGATTATGGCATGCTGCGAGAGCGGCTATGAGCTTGGTTTTCGTACCTTTGTGCTGCAGGGAGGTGAAGATCCGTACTACACGGATGAGCGCATCTGTGAGATAGTGTCCGGGATTAAGGCAAAGTATCCGGACTGCGCAGTTACACTCTCTATCGGAGAAAAATCAAAGGAGAGTTATCAGAGCTATTTTGATGCAGGGGCAGACAGATATCTGCTGCGCCATGAGACTGCGGATGAAAAGCATTACAGTAGGCTTCATCCGGCAGAGATGTCACTTGCAAACAGAAAGCAGTGCCTTTGGGATTTGAAAGAGATAGGATATCAGGTGGGCTGCGGCTTCATGGTCGGCTCGCCGGGACAGACAGTGGAGACCTTGTACGAGGATTTGCAGTTTATAAAGGAGCTTGAGCCTCACATGGTTGGAATCGGTCCGTTCATATCGCAGAAGGATACACCTTTTGCAAACGAAAAGTCAGGCACGATGGATGAGACGCTTCGCCTGCTTTCAATCATCAGGCTCATACATCCAAAAGTGCTGCTGCCTGCCACGACAGCGCTTGGCACAATCCATCCGCTCGGCAGGGAAAAGGGTATACAGTCGGGTGCCAATGTCGTGATGCCAAACCTCTCACCGGTCAATGTCCGTGACAAATACAAGCTTTACGACAATAAAATCTGCACCGGAGATGAGGCTGCAGAGTGCCGCTTCTGCATGGAAAACCGGATGAAAAGCATCGGCTATCAGGTGGTGGTGTCGCGCGGGGACTACGCAGATTTTTGATTAATAGTTACGATTAATAAATATAAAACAGCACTAGGATATAGAAGGAGATAAAAATGTACAACGTAAAATCATTAAAGGCTGAGGAATTCATCTCAGACGAGGAAATCAAAGAGACTCTCGAATACGCAGAGGCAAACAAAAATAATATAGGGCTTATCGATGCGATTATCGAGAAAGCAAAGCTAAAAAAAGGACTCACACACAGAGAGGCATCAGTGCTTTTAGCCTGTGAGATTCCGGAGAAGCTTGACGAGGTTTACAAGCTTGCACAGCAGATAAAGAAGGATTTCTACGGAAACAGAATCGTGCTTTTTGCACCGCTTTATCTGTCAAACTACTGTGTGAACGGCTGTGTTTACTGTCCATATCACATGAAAAATAAGCATATTGCGAGAAAGAAGCTCACTCAGGAGGAGATAGTAAAGGAGGTCACAGCCCTTCAGGATATGGGACACAAGCGTCTTGCAATCGAGGCAGGAGAGGACCCTGTAAACAATCCGATTGAGTATATTCTCGAGTGTATCAACACAATCTACAGCATCAAGCACAAAAACGGAGCTATCCGCCGTGTAAATGTAAATATCGCTGCCACTACAGTGGAGAATTACAGAAAACTCAAGGAGGCAGGAATCGGAACCTACATACTCTTCCAGGAGACATATCACAAGGAGAGCTATGAGCAGCTTCATCCGACAGGACCAAAGCATGACTATGCATATCACACAGAGGCCATGGACCGTGCTATGGAGGGCGGCATTGACGATGTGGGACTTGGTGTACTTTTCGGACTGGACAAATACAAGTACGAGTTTGCAGGACTTTTGATGCATGCAGAGCACCTTGAGGCAGTGCACGGTGTAGGTCCTCACACCATCAGTGTGCCGCGTATAAAGCACGCAGATGATATAGACCCGGATGTATTTGACAATGGCATCAGTGATGATACCTTCGCCAAAATATGCGCACTTATCCGTATTTCAGTGCCATACACAGGAATGATAATCTCAACCCGTGAGAGCCAGACTGTCCGTGAAAAGGTTCTGCCGCTCGGTGTTTCACAGATCAGCGGCGCATCAAAGACAAGTGTTGGAGGCTATGCAGACCCAGAGGCTGAGAAAAATGCAGAGGCAACATCGGAGCAGTTTGATGTCAGCGACCAGAGAACACTTGACGAGGTGGTAAACTGGCTTATGAAGATGGACTATATTCCGTCCTTCTGTACAGCCTGCTACAGAGAAGGCAGAACGGGAGACCGTTTTATGGCACTGTGCAAGAGCATGCAGATACTTAATTGCTGTCATCCGAACGCACTCATGACACTTAAGGAGTATCTCGAGGACTATGCAAGCCCGCAGACAAGAGAGCTTGGAATGAAGCTCATCGATAGGGAAATAGAAAAGATTACCAATCCAAAGGTTAAGCAGACCTGCTATGAGCATATACATGATATTGCAGACGGAAAGCGTGATTTCCGTTTCTAAAGGAGGAAATATGGGAAATTTGAATGAGACGCCTTCTGCCAACAGACTTCATATAGGTATATACGGAAAGACAAACAGTGGTAAGTCATCTCTGATAAATGCGGTTACAAAGCAGGAGGTTTCCATTGTAGCTGACGTGGCAGGTACGACAACCGACCCTGTGTACAAGCCGATGGAGATACATCCGCTCGGACCGTGCGTGATTATTGATACGGCGGGCTTTGATGATGACAGTGAGCTTGGTGAAAGACGAGTGGAAAAGACCCATCTGGCAGCAGAGAAGACAGACATAGCTGTTGTAGTGCTTGATATTGCAGAGGTCATTGCCGCAAAGAAGGCAGGGGTACCGTTTAAAAAAGCTTTTAAGGATGAGGCAGAGTGGAGCCTGCTATTTGCAAAAAAACATACTCCGGTTGTATTTGCCTTAAACAAGATAGACGAGATTTTGCTTTCCGCAGAGGCTCAGGAAAAGAGCAGGGGAAAGCTTGACAATGCTGCAATAGAGGCCGCGAAGTGCTGGGTTTATGAGGAAAACAGTGCTGTGATGGGCAAAAATGCAGACAATAGCTTTGAGGTTGTAGCAGTCAGCGCATTAAAGGGCAAGGGAATGGATGCCGTTATCTCTGCACTCACACGCCTTTTGCCTGAGGATTTCGGACAGGAATTTATCCTGGGAGACCTTGTTTCTCAGACAGACCTGGTGCTTCTTGTCATGCCGCAGGATATCCAGGCGCCAAAGGGCAGACTCATATTGCCACAGGTGCAGACACTCAGGGAATTGCTCGATAGAAAATGTCTTGTGATGAGCACGACGACTGACAAAATGACAGATGCGCTTGCAGCATTATCTCACGCGCCAAAGCTCATCGTGACAGATTCACAGGTGTTTGGCTATGTGTACGAGCACAAACCGGCGGAGAGTATGCTCACATCATTTTCAGTGCTTTTTGCAGCATACAAGGGTGATCTGCCATATTATGTGGAGAGCGCAAGGGCAATTGATGCCTTAAAGCCATCCTCAAGAGTGCTTATCGCAGAGTGCTGTACACATGCGCCTCTTGCAGAGGATATAGGCAGGGTGAAGCTTCCGAACCTGCTTCGAAAGCGTGTCGGTGAGGAGCTTACCGTGGATATTACAAGCGGTACAGACTTCCCTGATAATCTTTCTCAGTACGATCTCGTTATTCAGTGCGGTGCTTGCATGTTTAACAGAAAATATGTATTATCAAGAATAGACAGGGCACGCACTCAGCATGTGCCGATGACAAACTATGGCGTGGCTATAGCACACCTGACAGGAATACTCGATAAGGTGAGCATGCCCTAGAAAAACCTTAAAAGCCGGGAGGAAGAGAAGCTATCGGTATGACGAAAACAAGCGATTTTGACGACAAAGTGAATTATAGTGGCGATTATAAAGGCAATTACAGCGGCGATTATAGAGACAATTACAGCAGCGATTATAGCGCCACCGGTTACGCTCGTCTGGCGAAGAGTCTTATTGATATAGTAAAAGAGCAGCAGGCGAAGCTTGGCTACAGGAAGGAAATAGTCAGACTGTATTATCCTCTTTCCACGCTCAGACATTTCTTTGAGTGTGCAGGGGATGACAATAAAATTGCAGCCGGCGTAATTTCAGAGCAGCAGATGCTTGAAATCCTTGCTCCAAACAACCTGCCAAAACAGCTTACTGACACCATAGGTGAGATAAAGGTCACCGCAAAAAATGAGCGTTTTTGCATAGAGATACCACCTGAGGGCAGTGAGTATGTGCATGAAAACACAGCTGACAACGAGTTTATAAGGGAGCTGATTACACTTGTCGGCACGCATGGCTGCACCATGGAGCAGATAACTGAGTTGTTTTACAAATACTCGGACGACATCGAAAAAAAGGAAATGCAAAACGGCGAGTTTGACTGTTACATCCGCTTCTTAAATGAGCCGGATGACACATACTACTATTGCTTCCATGATGAGGGCTGCCATATTATTTACCATAGATTTCTGCCGCAGGATTATGCGGACTTTGGATTTTAATGGATAAGTTTCTTTCTTTTGGTGTTGGCCTTTGAATTTACTTTGAAGTTACACGAAGACATAGTTTGACAAAAATATAACAATCGTAATATAATGGCGGTTGAGAGTAGGGTTTATGTATAATACGCACATCAGGAGATATACACATGGCAACATTTACCAGAAAAGCCATAATGCAGACTTTTTTACATATACTGAAAAACAAACCGCTTGACAGGATTACAGTCAAGGATATATGCGAGCAGTGTGAGATAAACAGAAATACATTTTACTATTATTTCAAGGACATATATGATGTGCTTGAGGCCATATTTGAGGACGAGGTCAGGCTTGTGATGGATGAGGCAAAGGAAGGCGTGACATTTCATGATGCATATGCCAGAGTCGCTGCCCTTATTCTTAATAACCGCGAGGCGATAATGCACATTTATGCATCGGAAAACGGCAGGGTATTAAGGACATATCTGGATGCCGTGGTTACGCAGGTGGTGCGCCGCTTTGTGTTGGAAAAGGCAGAGGGCTACAGCCTGGATGATAGTGACATTGCTTTTATCACGGCGTTTTACAGCAACGGAATCGTGGGCAGTACAATTAAGTGGATTGAGAGAGGCAGTATGATGAGCCGTTTGCCTGAGAACATTACGGCAAATGGCGTTGGACTGTCAAAAAGCCAATACAACAGAGATATTGTTAAGAGAATAGGTGACTCTTTCGATGCCACAATTTATGATATGATTGAGTGCTGTCTGTAGGCAGGCGGATATTGTATGACAAAATAATTCGAACAGATTTGACAGAGTGTCTGAATTTCAGACACTCTTATTTTTTTGTCCATTTTAAAGACGATTATGGTGGATTAGAATAGCAGACAAAAAGGAGGGAGATACTTTATGCACACATTGGTACGTGTGAAAAATGCATACACTGTCATGACAATATGCCTGATTGCATTGGGGGCAGCTTTGTTATTTGCGCCACAGCTTGGACTTAGGACTTTGTGCGTGGTGTATGGAGTGTTTCTCATAGTATACGGAGTGACAAAGCTGTCCGGATATTTTGCAAAGGATTTATTTCAGCTTGCGTTTCAGTTTGACCTGGCGCTTGGGATAGTTTCAATAGTGCTTGGAATCATAATTATTAAAAAAACGGAGTATATTATAGAGATATTGTCCACAGCAATAGGCATTTTTATGTTGGTAGATGGAGCGTTCAAGATACAGACTGCAGTGGAAGCAAAGCGTTTTGGCATCGAGAGATGGTGGCTCATACTCGTGATGTCGTTTGTAGTGGCATTTGTGGGAATACTGCTTCTTGTGACACCATTTGAGACCGCAGGCATGATAGTGAGATTAATAGGACTGAATTTGAGTCTTGACGGAATACTAAATTTATTTGTCGTCAGAAATACCGTTGAAACAATAAGGAGGAATACAAAGTGGGAAATTTAGGACATCAGGCAGCGAGACTTGCTGCATCAAAAATATGTGACAACATTGTAAAAGGACTTTGCAAGGACCCGGAGACAGAGGTTGTAAAGCTTATCGACATGTGGCAGAAATTTATGGGCGATGAGAAGATTGATTTAAACTATGACAGTGCGCGCAAGATGATCTGTGATAAGGACTGCACGCTCAACAAGTACATGCATCGTCTTATCAACGAGATAGATCCTCATGTATTAAAGACAATCGCGCTCAATCTGGGCTTTGAGGCATTTGTTTACGGCACAAAAACCATCCGTAAAAATCGTGAAAAGTATGGCTGCAATGTGCCATGGCTCATTCTTATGGATCCGACAAGTGCCTGCAATCTGCACTGTACAGGCTGCTGGGCAGCAGAGTATGGCCACAAGCTGAACCTTACCTTTGATGAGATGGATAAGGTCGTAACACAGGGCAAGGAGCTTGGAGTATATCTGTATATGTTTACAGGAGGGGAGCCTCTTGTCAGAAAATCAGACCTTGTTAAGCTCTGTGAGAAGCACAGTGACTGTGCATTTCTGGCATTCACAAACGGCACACTCGTGGATGAGGCCTTCTGCGCAGACTTAAAGCGTATCGGAAATTTGTACCTTGCAATAAGTCTTGAGGGCTTCTCAGAGGTAAACGACTTAAGACGAGGCACAGGTGTATTTGCAAAGGTTATGCATGCAATGGATTTGCTTAAGGAAAACGGACTTGTTTTCGGTACATCAATATGTTACACTTCAAAGAACTATAAGACAGTTACCAGTGATGAGTTTATCGACATGATTGTGGAAAAGGGCTGCCGCTATGCGCTTTACTTCCACTATATGCCTGTCGGAAACGATGCATCACTGGAACTTTTACCAAACCCAAAGCAGAGGCTTTACATCAAGGACCGTGTCCGTGAGATCAGAAATATGACAAGCGGCAAGGGAATTTTCACTATGGATTTCCAGAATGACGGCGAGTTTGTCGGAGGCTGTATCGCAGGAGGAAGAAACTATTTCCATATCAATGCCAACGGCGATGCTGAGCCATGTGTATTTATCCACTACTCAGGAGCCAACATCCGTACACACAGCATGCTTGAGATTTTGAAACAGCCGCTTTTCATGGCATATCATGATAACCAGCCATTTAATGAGAATCACTACAGACCATGTCCTATGCTTGAAAATCCTGAGATCTTACAGCGGCTCGTAAAGGAAACAGGTGCAAAATCAACTGATTTGCAGTCGCCTGAGAGCGCGGAGCACCTGTGCAACAAGTGTAAGGAGTATGCGCAGGCATGGAAGCCTTGTGCCGATAAGCTTTGGGCGGAGGAAGGACACAGTAATTAATGATATTTGAAACACATGCCCATTATGATGATGACAGATTTAAGGACGACCGTGATGAAACAATAAAACGCGTCCATGAAAAAGGAGTTGCCCCGATAATAAATGTCGGGGCTTCTATTGGCTCTACCATGACTACAATAGAGCTTGCAAAGAAATATGACTTTATATATGCAGCGGTTGGAGTGCATCCAAGCGACGTAGCTGATTTAAACGAGGAAACCTTTGCATGGCTTAGGGAACAGACTGCATGGGAAAGGACTGTTGCAGTCGGGGAAATCGGACTGGACTATTACTGGGATAAGGAGCCAAAGGTGCAGGAAAACCAGCGCTACTGGTTTAAGCGTCAGCTTGAGCTTGCAGCAGAAGCATCGCTGCCGGTTATCATACACTCGCGTGATGCAGCACAGGACACCATGGAAATCATGACAGAAGCAGCAAAAAAGAATATCCGCGGCGTGATACACTGCTATTCATATTCACCGGAGATGGCACTGGAGTATGTAAAGCTGGGATATTATATCGGAGTGGGAGGTGTCGTAACTTTCAAGAATGCAAAGAAGCTGGTACCCGAAGGTGTCGAGGGCCGTGTGGCTTACAAGGGCAGCGTAGAAGATACCGTATTCCAGTTAATGGGCGGTCTTCGTTCCGGTATGGGTTACTGTGGAACATCTACGATCGAAGAGCTGAAGGAGAATGGCAGATTTGTCAAGATCTCTGCTGCAGCATTACGTGAAAGTCATCCACATGACATTCACATTACAAAGGAAGCGCCAAACTACAGTATCGAAGAATAGTTTCCGCTTCTTAATCATAGTTTATTAGATGAGGTGAATATTTTTGGACTCGGGTTCCATATTTCAGATTATTATTTTAATCATTCTGCTTTTACTTTCCGCATTTTTTTCTTCTG
>OGUO01002774.1_pt1 | contig 10296 bp, 17 predicted proteins | sample 1553641 | NCBI WGS metagenome assembly OGUO01 (sample SAMEA2579980, study PRJEB22360) | human gut metagenome | biome: human gut; feature: human-associated habitat; material: faeces | place: Denmark | collected 2008/2010 | reverse complement strand
GGTAGAACACTAGCCTTCCAAGCTAGATACGTGGGTTCGATTCCCATCACCCGCTTTGTGTGTTCGTAGCTCAGCTGGATAGAGCAACGGCCTTCTAAGCCGTGGGTCGAGGGTTCGAATCCCCCCGGGCACACTTTTTTTTATGAGTCATGGCCAGTAGCTTATGACTTTTGCATTATGGTGGGTATAGCACAGCTGGTCAGCGCGTCAGATTGTGGCTCTGAAGGTCCAGGGTTCGAATCCCTGTACCCACCCTTTTTTTATTTCTTGGGCTATCGCCAAGCGGTAAGGCACAGGGTTTTGATCCCTGCATTACGCTGGTTCGAATCCAGCTAGCCCAGCTCGGTAGTTATAATCCGAGGCTGGATATTTGATATAGATTGTTACTCATAATTGTATACATTGAGGGCTCATAGCTCAGTTGGTAGAGCACTAGACTTTTAATCTAGGTGTCCCGGGTTCGAACCCCGGTGGGCTCATTAAAAAAGGCTTGTTTACTGGATTTATTCCAATAAGCAAGTCTTTTTTTATGCATAAATCAAGAATATAAAAAAGTCTAGGTGTCCGCATCAATTAAAAAAGATATCATCTATCTTATATACATCTGGATATATAAGAGACAAGTGAAGATAATTCTTAAGAATCTCATAATCAGCATGTCCCATAAATAAACGCAGCTTCTCCATGTCTCCACCATACTGGAGAAAAGAAGTTGCAAAAGTATGACGGCATAAATGCCCATGAATCCTATCAATTCCAGACAATGTTTTTAAGTCCTGGTAAAAGCATTTAATTGTATTAAGTGTTATTGGCTCAATATCATAAAAATCCAAAAATACAATCTTAGATTCATTCTTAACATGATCATGTGCATAATGCGATTCAATAAAATAATTATGTAAGGACAAAAAAAGGAATCTAGGAAGTAAAACAATACGATCTTTGTTATTCTTAGCATTATGTATTATTAATCTGTCATGTTTTATATCCATCTTACGGAGCTGGACAATCTCTTTTCTACGAAGTCCACAATCAAGAGCCAAATGAAAGATACAATAATTTCTTAAAGCAATATGTTTATTCACAGACTTGTTAATTATAGCATCATCAATCTGATGTACCTCTTGATCCGTGAGAGGTTCAACAATGGCTGCATCTTTTTTTGGCAGCTTAACACCTATTGTAATATCTTTATCAAGGTAATCTTCCTGGTAAAGCCACTTGCAAAATGCTTTCACAGGGCGATAATTAGTCGCAATTGAAGTATTCTTCATTGTAAACCTAAGAGATAAAATATAACTCCTTAATGTCTGCTTATTAAGCTGTTCAAAATCATCACTATCAAGCCACTTTATAAAACGGCCAAGATAGAAGATATAAGATTGAACAGTAACATCTTCACAATATACTTTTCGATCCTGAATAAACAATTTTATATAATCACTTATACGCTGCATTAAAATCACCCTCCCAATCCTTTTTATTAAGACGGGTTGAGACTTTAGAACGATACCGTTCAGCACGCTTTACATCATTATCATTGAGCAAACAAAGATTATCAGCAATTGTTGTCTGGATATCCTCTTTATAATCAATTCCATGTGTATAGATTCCCAATGTAATAGCCTTATTAATAAAGCTGTTCTTAACAACCTCAATATTATGCTCCCTGGAATACTCACGAAGCAAAGGAGATATATTTTTATTCTTCTTTCTAACATCAATCATTTTTGTACGCTTTATAGACTGCCAAAATGGTGTATCAGTACATTTACACTTCTTTAAAGCTGTATTTCTATCAACCAGACGAAGAACAGAAGTAAGAAGATAATCTGTGATAAGCTCATGATTTTCTAAAAACATGTTGATTCTATGATCTACCTTATGCGAAGGATGCAGATCTATAAGACAAAATGACTTGGACATTTTTCTCATAACCTGAAACTCAACATTCATAATTGTAGTTATTTTTGGAGTAAGTTTATCTGCTAACTTACCAACATAGTCCCAATTGCAAGAACCTTTTCTAAAATATGACTCCATAGCAGCATAACACATTTGTTTATACTGTTCATTCTGACCATAGTCATAATAAAATTGTAAACGAATAATGTCTTTTACTTTCCAATTCCTCAAATCAAAACAGTTTTCAAGAACATATTTATCATACCTTGATATAAGTTCATTGAAAAACCAAAGATTTATAAACCACGGCTTATAGCCCATTTCAACAACTTCTTTAGTCTTCAGATACATACGTACAAAGCATTTATCCCCACGCTTACCAAGTGCAATATAATCATTTTCATATCCATCATTAGCAAGAAAAGCATAATGCATATTAGAACCTTTAAAATGACTGACCTGCATCTTAGCAAAATTATCTATTTTAAAATACTTTTCAGGATTCGCCAGATAATTAGTATGCCAGCAGAAATCTGTTCTATTTTCGTTGACCTCTTTAATATTCAAATGATACAAGCTGCATATTTTAGATACAGCATCAAAGGAACGCTTATATATACTATTAACACCAGATAGCCATAATTCTTTAGAACGGATCTGAACAACAATCTGCGGAGTTCAGCATTTGGAACATGAGAAGCAATATATATATCATAAACATCCGGACAAGATATAACATGATTGTATATATGCGCATAATTACCCTTACCAATAGCATATACAAGATTATCAGAACATCTAAAGTCCAGCGGATCGAATGGAGTATATATTTCTCCATAAATTTCATTAGATTCCAGACACATATTTTTGAAAGCATCCAATTGTGTAAGAAAAAAATGAACATTCTCATCACCAGGCTCAATAAAATCATTATCAAGCATAACAGAATAATAAAATGTATCTATGTTATGCAGATTTTTTTGTTGTTTCCTGAAGAACCAATATTTATTTTCTCCGTCTTTAAATTCCATTTCAATTAAACTCATTTTATCCCCCTCAAAAATTCATTAAAAAGCCCTTTTCAATGAACGATATATTTAATAAAAAACCTAGTTTTTAAGCTTGTTTAAATGTATTTTTATTAAGATTTTGCGACCACGTAGTACATATCCGTGGTCAAACCCCAAATTCCATCGATTTTTTGCGTGTGCCGGTTATGTCTTACGCTTCGCCCGGCATTCCCGGCACACGCATAAATCACTTAATAAGGGTGTAAGAATCATACAAAGAAAAGTAAAAGGAAGAACCAAACAAAAGGGAGCTTTTTATATGACTCTCCTTTTTGCTCATTCCGTACATACTTTTGATGCACATAAACAGATTCCCGCCAAAGGGAGCTGCAAGAAGTTTACCAAATGCTTTATATTTGGATATGTTTCGATGCAGCACCTGAGTTTCAAGGATACCCCGGATCTGTTTATCAATCATTTTATCGTTCTGGGTAACAAGAATAACATCAAAACCAAAATGGCGGTGCATAGTGAAAAATTCTATCCACTGCAAACGGTCTTTCTTGTTCCAGCTCCGGGGATTAAATATTGTCTGGCACTCATCCAGAATAATAAGTGTCTGATGCTCAAATATCTGACCTTTTTTATTACGCTTATGAAACTGCAGCGCAAAATTCTCAAGGCCATAAATATAAGAAAATGTATCATTGCAGACACTCTTGCCACCGATGGGAGACTTCAGGAATATTGAAGAATTAATCCATTGTGCATTTGGTACATATATAAAGCTTCCTAATGCCTTTTTTGAGCTTTTAGGCGGTATTATAGAAGTATTAATATTAAGATTTGATATCACATTAACACCGGAGCGGAGAGCGTCATATATGCGTCTGGCTGTATGATAGCTTTTACCGCTTCCGGGTACTCCTGTATAACATTCAATTGACATAATTTTTACCCCACTTAAAAAAATTTATTCTGATAAGAAAACAGTCAGAATCTTTAAAAATCCACCGCCTGAAACGATACTTTTAAGAATCCGGCGAGCATAAACGTAAATAATATAACCAGCATATGCATCAACAAATGCACCAAATAAAGTAACAGCATAATCTAATGGAACGAACCAATTAATTTGAGGAATCCAAGCCATAAAAATCTCAGAATTAACATCAAGCAGACCTTTAAATACATCAGTTGGCATTAGATTCTGTGTAATTAACATGAATTCAATAATTCCACCAAAAAAATTAATAAGAAAATTAACAAGGACAGAACACAAAACAGCCGTAATAAATGTACTAATAATATCACCCCCTAAAAAATAGAATTACCCTTAAATTTTTTATAAAGAAACAAGGACATAGCAAGAGTGAAGGACAAACGAAGGAAAGACTTACATACATACGCCCAGGATTCATAAACACTTAGGTCAATGGTAAGATCATATTTTTGTTCACCTTTATGACCAATTAAAAAACCATAATTATAAACAAGCTTAGGAGCGACCGGATCAGCCTGAAGAACCTGCAGCCATTCATATAGCTGATATGGAACGCTGAAAGGAAATTTTCCAAACAGTCCGTCATGTATATCCATATTATTTATATCGTGTGTTGCAATACCAACATCATAATCATTAGAATCATCATAAACAGAACAAACATCTAATGAATAAGCAACAACCGGAGTACCAGGAGAGACACCAGAGCCGGAGGATGTATATATATTATTGGACAATTTAAAATCTTCCCTGGTAACAATAGAAGATTGAGAAGCAGCACCAGAACTGTCACCGGAATCAGTCAGCGTATTCTTACCGTAAAGAATCGCATTACCAAGACCGTTATATATTTTATTTATTGTATTTGTTAAATCTGTCTTGGTATAAGAAGAGCCATCATCTTTTGTTGTCTGGTATGCTATGTATTCAGTTACACCAAGAATTTGCAAAAGAATCTGGTTCTGTTCCTCGAGCTTATCCAGGATAGAAGAGGTATTATCTTTTATATCCTCTGTGTTCTTATTAAGATTTTCCAGACCTTTATCAATAGCGTTCTGCAGCTCATCGGCGCTCATGTTTCCTTTGCCAGAGTTAATAGAATCAATCAGCTCATCCATCTTTGTCCCAAGATTCTCATTCATATCTTTTATACTGTAAGATATATCCTGACCGGTTTCTTCTATCTTGCTGCTAAGATATGCGTTCTGGTCGCCATGTAGATAATTATACAAAGCACTATAAGAAGCCCAAAATTTAAGAGATGAATTATCTTTAGAATAAAATGAAACCCATTTTGAATAATCATTATTCCAATCTGGACGAAGAACCCAATCACCATTAGAGGGAGTGTACCAAAAATACATATCAGAAACATTAACTTTAAGAGTAAAATCGTATCGAATAACAGTATCTTCTTTTACAGGCTGTAAAAACCCTGTTGTACCGTCAGATCTAAGCGTGCGAAATCTCCATGTTTCTTTAGTCCAATTATCGTAAGAAGATAAAAAGCGGTCGTTATTACTATCATTAGAAACATAGATATAATCTTTCAAATCGTTAAAAAAATAATAGAAGCCGTAATACGTCTTTAAACAGTATTTATAATTTTTGTAACCAAAAGCATTTATATAATCTTCTTCATATTCAAAACATGCACGAAAATCAGAGCTATCAATTAAACTAGTAACAGTACCATTAGACTTTTTTTCTTTTAAGCCAATACTATTATAATAATATTTCTTTATCTCTTCCCTGAGCTTGTCAACGCTGCCATTATCATTGCTCATTGTTATTGTCTTGCTGTCCTCGTCATAGTTAAGAGCATCCAAATAGTTGTAATTGCCGGTAAGGGTATCGAGAATCTTTGTACCTGCATCTGAATCCTTAAGAAAAATAGCACCAAGACCAGAGCAGAACCCACGAAATGAATTATTATTAGCAAGTAGAGAAGAAAGAACAGTATACATAGACATAAAAGGCCTATTAGTCATGATATAATTAGCAACCTGTTTATCAGACATGTGAATATTTGTTAATTGACCATCTTTACATAAATTCCAATTATAAGAAGCTGCAGGAGTGTAAGCAAAAAGAAGATAGCCGTCTTGTGAATAAATATCCTTATGAGCTGCAACATAAGCTTGAGCATCACTAGAAGAAAAAGCCATAGTCTGTTTAAGATTACAAGGAAGAACAGTTTTATCACCATCTGCATAAACAGGAATAACAGAAAAAACAGATAACACGAATATAAAAATTGCAAGAGAAAACGCGCCGATTCTTTTCATAAAATACCTCCAATAAAAAAGACAGACAAGAAATTAATCTTGCCTGTCATTCATATGATTTTTATAATATTCAGTCTTTGTCTGATAATATTCCTTCTTCTGTTTAAAGTACTTAACAATAAAAACAATTGCAATAATTGGAACACCAACAAAAAGAAAAATAATCAAAACAAAAGTTAAAATTGATAATAATAAAGCCGGAAAATAAACAAAATCCGGATTAACAAATAAACCAACCATAAACCCCTCCAAAATGAAAATAATCGGCAAGATGATTATATATCTAATCTTGTTGGGTTTCAACTGGTTCTTTATTTTTGTTATCATTATCTGAAGAATCCAGTAAAGAATAATAAAACTTAACACCTAAACGAACAGCATCATAAAGCAAAAGAACAGGTAAATAACGTTTTATGTACTCAGATTCTTCATCACCTGGTACAATTTCACCATTAAGACCTATTAAATAACCGTAATCAGGTAACACCTTACTCATTATCATCACCATCCTTATTCTTAAATCTTTTAGCATAAATATAATCAATAAAATCAAGAATGTTAAGAACTAAAAAGGTGAAGAAAAAAGCAACAACTAAAATCTTTAAATCAAAAGATTTCATTTTAGCAAATACAAAACAATATCCAAGAATATCAGCTAAGAAAGCAAAAAAACCATTTTTAAGTATTTTAATCATCCTGCACCTCACTCTTAGATCTTTTAGCATAAATATAATCAATAACATCAAAACTAATACAGACTAAAGAGAACGTAATAAAAACAATAATGAAAAGTTTTAAATCAAAAGGATTATCACCAAATGCTTTACAACCAAAAAAAACAACCCCAAAATAAAAAACAAAGGTAAAGATAATATCCTTTATAATCTCAAGAATAAGATGTTTCATCCTGCACCTCACTCTCTGGAGCAGGCTCCCGATCTATTACATCTTTTAGCTTCTTTTCTTTCTGCAGCTTCTTTCTGGTTTTCTTAATATCCTTACGCTCTGCAGCATAATCAGTTATAACATCAAGAATCTTTGTTTTTAAGCTTCCTGAATATCCTTCCTGAACTGCGAGATAAACAACAGCTTTTCTTATCTTCCTGACATTCAACCAGGTTAAGACAAATATAAGAAATAACAAATATCCCATTTTTTACTCCTATCTATATAAAAAATCCCACAAACTAAATTACGAATGTACCGGGTTTATTCCGGTACATGCTCCCCTCATTAACCTATTAGATTAGTGAGCAAGAGACTTGAAGAAGTTGATAGCTATTCTTACACCGAAGAATAAACCAAAAACACCTAAGCCAGCTGGAAGAATTGCAACAAGACCTTCCTGGCCTCCCTGTGCAACCTTATCAACACCCTGCTGAAGTGCTGTAACAACATCTGCAGGAAGTACGGTTGTTGCACTTCCATCACCTGCTACGATCATTGGATTCATAACATTTACCTCCAAATATATATTTATAACGCAAAAGCGCTATATACTATTTTAAAAAGCCAGTAATAGTAAAAAGCATTTTTCTGGCTAAATATCCGACAATACATGAAAACATCATAAGCCAGAAACCAAACATAAAACCTTTAAAAATACAATCTGCCATAATTACCCCCTGAATATCTCCCAGAAAGCAAATGCAACTAATGAGCCGAATATCGCAGAGAGAAGAAACACAATATATATAGTGTCACTATTATTAACCTCTATAGAACTACCTGATTCTTCTGATGCTTCCTGGGTGACTGACTGCAATTCTGTTTCTGTTTCCGCTGCATGTGCTGTTACGGAAAACATATTTAATGTTAGCGCCACAGCCGAGACCAGGAAGAATAAACGGATATACTTCATATTTTTCTCACAATACACATGTTCTCTTACCTCTACAGTTTTCCCGGCAGGCTGTGACCAAACGCTTATGTGTGCGCCCCGGCACTTCCGGGCCTTACATTCCCGGACCCTTGTCTAACGCCTTACGAATTAACCGGTAACGCCTTACGTAGGGTTAACGTTCCGCAGGGTTTACATATTCCGTTTAGGTAAAGAACCGCTTAATTCTCCAGTTGTTGGGAGAAAACTCCGGAATATATGTATATACCTGCGCCGGGGCGCACACAACACATTTAAGTCACGCACAGCAGCCGGGAGAGGAGGACAACGACGAAAGAAGAAAGCTTGTTAATGCAAACCTCTACTTTCATATTCCGTTGAAACATCTCCATTCTGCTTAACACTGTATTTCTTACGCTGCACAGTGTTTCTTATCTTAATAATAACGAATACAACAAAAATCACTACCCAGAGCAGAACAGCAAGACCAAAAATTAACCAGCTAATAAAAGCAAAAGACATATGTACATCTCCCTTCTACACTTAATAAGCACACGACTCATATATTTTCATGTGCCTAAGTAAATATAAAAGGTTTCAGGCATACACACCGGGAAAGGAGTAATATTCCCGGTATGCTCAATCCTGTAATGACATTATGTGGGGTTATCACTACCATTTTTAAGATTGTGATTCTTGCACAACCCCAATAAGTAATGATATGGCTACTTAGCAGCCTTACCTGAAGACTGGACGAAATCAAGTTTCTGAATATAAAGAACATTCTTTCCACCTGAAGCCTTCATACCAAATTCAACACTTGCAACTGCAGGAAGTCCCGTAGCCTTTGCAACTTCATAAAATTCTACTGGCATTTTTTCCTTAACAGGAGCATATCCTAATGTTCCAGTTCCTTCATCATAATTAGAAGCTGAAATATCACCAGTAGAAACATAAGACATAGTACAGCCAACAGTGTGTTCACCAACTCCAGATTCTGGAGCAATATCGTAGGGTTTCCCAACAGATAATACAGTAATTAAAGCGTTCATAATTCTTTCCTTTCTAGCCTATCATCTTCAAAGCAATCGCCGGCCAATACGATCACGACACGGATAGTCGCTTTATCCGTGTTTCGAAATAAAAAGGGAGGAATGTAAAAATATAAAGTTAAGGCGCATAGCTCGCCAAACTATCAAATAAAATCAAGAAGAATGTCATAGATTTTAACAAAATTCATGCAACGATCCATATCAAGAAAAACAGAATGAGTACGATCACAATAACCGATATACTTAACTTTATCAAAATCTTTATATTTTAAAGATTCCTCATATAAATAATTAAACCGAGTTAAATATTCATCATACTTTGCTAACCAGGTACTTCTAAAATTTCTGAAAAAATTATGCTTTTCTTCATCATTCAAAAAAAGAAGGGTAAACAAATCATGATCACTTAAATCACTCTTAAGCATATCAATTTGTTCACCCGTAAAAACATCTTTTAAAATCATAAAATACCTCTTTTCCGAGCTGCTCCGACATTGCTAGATTGTCAGCCCTTTGATATAATTATTTGTTAAGATAGCTCTACCGCTAAACAATAGCGGTTTGTCTGCGGTATGAAACTATCTTTAATTGATTACATGAACATTATATCGCGATATATCGCAAGTGTCAATTAAAATATGCGAAATTTCGCAATATAAAGAAAGGAAAAAATGGATTTTATCGAAAAATTATTAAATGAATTAAAAGAAAGAAAAATAAGTAAATCAGAACTAGCAAGAAGCACAGAAATAGGGGATTCAACAATAAGATCATGGGAAAAAGGAAGCCAACCAACACTAGATAAATTGATAAAAATTGCAAATTATTTAAATATAACATTAGATGAACTATGTTGCTATAATGCGAAAAATCGCAAAAATGACATACAAGCAGCATATAACGCAGCTGATCCAGGAACACAAGCAGCTGTTAGAAAACTTCTGGATGTTAAGGAGCAAGAGGAGAACCAAGAATTATTTACTTCCAAGATTGGATAAACAGACATAAAAAATAACAAATACCGGAGGGAAAAACAACCGATAAACCGCATAAATACAACATTTCTATTTTCAATTAACCAGGAAAGAAAAGAATCGAAGAAATACCGGAGAGAAAAATAACCGGAAAACCGCATAAATACGGCATTTCTATTTTCAATTAACCAGGAAAGAAAAGAATCGAAGAAATACCGGAGAGA
>OGUO01002761.1_pt1 | contig 10330 bp, 6 predicted proteins | sample 1553641 | NCBI WGS metagenome assembly OGUO01 (sample SAMEA2579980, study PRJEB22360) | human gut metagenome | biome: human gut; feature: human-associated habitat; material: faeces | place: Denmark | collected 2008/2010 | reverse complement strand
ACCGCATGAACAACTTCCCCGCCCAGCTCTCCGGTGGCGAGCAGCAGCGCGTGTCCATCGCCCGCGCGCTGTGCAAAAATCCGGCTCTGCTTCTGTGCGACGAGCCGACCGGTGCGCTCGACTCCGGCTCCACCGAGGAGCTGCTCCGTCTCTTCGGCACGGTCAACGGCGCGGGGCAGACCATCGTCATGGTCACGCACTCCGTCCGCGCGGCCAGCTGTGCGGGCCGTGTCCTCTTCCTGCGCGACGGCGCCGTCGCACAGGAGCTCACGCGCGGCACGGACACGGAGACCGCCTTCTACCGCCGCATCGCCGACGCGCTCACCGCGTCCCAGACGGGGGGCGGCGCGGCATGAATGCGTTCTTCTATCCCCGTCTGGCGCTCAGCGGGATGCGCCGCGACCGGCGCATTTACGCCCCCTACCTCGCCGCCTGCGTCTTTATGACGGCGGTGGTCTACGACCTCGCCTTCCTCGCCGACAGCCCCGCGCTCTACGCCGTCGGCAGCGGCGTAAACGGCATGGGCACCTCGGCGATCCGCCTCGTGATGACCCTCGGCAAGTGGGTCATAGCGGTGTTTGCCCTCCTCTTCTTTTTCTACACGAACGCCTTCCTCATCCGCCGCCGCAAGAAGGAGCTCGGCCTCATGAGCGTCCTCGGCATGGACCGCGGCGCGCTCACCTCGCTTCTTTTCTGGGAGACCGCCTTCTCCGCGCTCGTCTCCCTCACCGCGGGACTCGCCCTCGGCGTGCTGCTCACGCAGCTCTCCGCCCGCGTGCTTTCGCATTTCGCCCGCACGGAGCTGCCCGCTCTGCCGCTGCTGGATCTTGGCGCGGTTCGCTTCTGCGTCCTGACCGATGCGTTTATCTTCTTTCTTCTCCTCCTGAACGCATGGCGGCAGGTGCGCCGCGCCTCCGCGGTCAGCCTTCTCCGCAGCGACAGCCTCGGCGAGCGTCCTCCGAGATCCCAATGGCTCCTCGTCCTTCCCGGCCTGGGCCTTCTCGGCGGAGCCTACTACCTCGCCGTCACCATCACCGAGCCGATCACCGCGATGCTCGTTTTCTTCGTGGCGGTCGTCATGGTCATCCTTGCGACATTCCTTCTCTTCATCGCGGGCAGCGTTACCCTCTGCCGCACGCTCCAAGGCAATGACCGGTTCTATTACCAGAAGAAAAACTTCGTCGCGCTCTCCTCGCTCGTCTATCGTATGAAGCGCTCCGGCGCGGGACTTGCCGTCATCTGTATCCTCTCGACCATGATCCTCGTCATGCTCGGCTCCACCGCGGGGCTCTACTTCGGCGCGGAGGACGTCGTCCGCACCCTCTCCGCCGAGATGAGCCACGAGATCGCCGCCGAGGCGCGCGCGGAGTTCTACGCCACCTACGGCAGCCTCTTCTTCCTCGCCCTTGTCCTCAGCACGGTGTTCCTCCTCGCCTCCGTCCTGATGCTCTACTACAAGCAGCTCTCCGAGGGCTACGAGGACGCCGCCCGCTTCGCCGTCATGCAGCGCGTCGGCATGACAAAGCGCGACATCCGCACAAGCGTCAACGCCCAGCTGCGCATGGTGTTCCTCCTGCCGCTGCTCGCCGCCTTCGTCCATCTCGCCTTTGCTCAGCCGATGATCTGGCGCATTCTGCGGCTCTTCGGACTTCAGAACCTTCCGCTCGTGCTCGGCGTCACGGCGTGCGCCTGCGCCGTGTTCACCGTGCTCTACTGCGCCGCCTGCCGCCTGACCTCCAACGCCTACTGCCGCATCGTGGGCGAAGGGGTCTGAGGCCGCACCGCCGGAAAATTTGAACAATTCCGTAACAAATCGCCGTTCCGCTTGTTTTTGCTTCGCGCCGTGATATAATAACGTGGAACGACCTCATTTTGTTGCACGGCTTCGTGCAAAAGGAAAGGAAAAATTTATGGGCATCAAATTTTCCGGCTCCGACGCCGGCGGCTTCCGCTTTGATTTCTCCGGCGCGAACAGCGCTGCCGGCGGCAGCGAGGGAAGCGCCGCGCCCAAGCGCGAGCGCAAGCCGCGCAAGGCCGTCGGCACCCCCGGCAAGCGCATTGCCATCAATAGCCTCGTCACCCTCCTCGTCGGCGCGGTCTACTTCTACCTCGAGCTGCCCGCCATCAACCTCCACGCCGAGGAGTTCTACGGCTTCGTCCTGCTTCTCTGCGCGGTCTACTGCGGCTGCGCCCTGCTGACCTCCGGCTTTCAGGGCGAGGGGGCCAAGGGCTACTTCCGCTTCGTGAAGAAGCAGTGCACCGTCCCGTTCTTTCTCGCCGCCGGACTGCTCGCGCTTGCCGTCGTCGGCGGCGTGGCCTCGTGGGTCGTGTTCCGCGCGGGCAGCTACCAGAAGCTCCTCACCGTCCAGTCCGGCGACTTCTCCTCCGAGATCGCCGAGGTCGCCTACGACCGCATTCCCATGCTCGATAAGGACAGCGCCGAGAAGCTCGGCGACCGCAAGCTCGGCGAGCTTTCCGACATGGTCTCCCAGTTCGAGGTCTCCGAGGACTACACCCAGATCAACTACCACGGCCGCCCCGTGCGCGTCACCCCGCTGCGCTACGGCGACATCATCAAGTGGTTCAACAACCGCTCCGCCGGCCTTCCCGCCTACCTCATCATCGACATGGTCGATCAGAGCGTGGACGTCGTCCGCCTTGACGAGGGCATGAAGTACACCACCGCCGAGCACTTCTCCCGCAACCTCTACCGCCACCTCCGCTTCCAATATCCGACCTTCATGTTCGAGGAGCCGGTCTTTGAGATCGACGAGGACGGCACGCCCTACTGGGTCTGCGCCAAGAAGGAAAAGACCATCGGCCTGTTCGGCGGCACGGACAACCACGGCGCGGTGCTCGTCAACGCCATCACGGGCGAGAGCGAATACTATGAAGAGCCGCCCGCGTGGGTCGACCACGTCTACTCTGCCGAGCTCATCATCGAGCAGTACGACTATTACGGCCAGTATCACAACGGCTTCTGGAACTCGATCTTCGGCCAGCGCGACGTGACGGTCACGACCGACGGCTACAACTACCTTGCCGAGGGCGACGACGTCTACCTCTACACGGGTGTGACGAGCGTCGGCGGCGACGAGAGCAACATCGGCTTCCTGCTCTCCAACCAGCGCACAAAGGAGACAAAGTACTATCCCTGCGCAGGCGCGACAGAGTACAGCGCCATGGACAGCGCCGAGGGTCAGGTGCAGAACCTGCGCTACAACGCGACGTTCCCGCTGCTGCTGAACATCGCCGAGCAGCCGACGTACTTCATGGCGCTCAAGGACGCGAGCGAGCTCGTCAAGATGTACGCGATGGTCAATGTCAACCAGTACCAGATCGTCGCCACCGGCGCGACGGTCGCCGACTGCGAGGCGAACTACCGTCAAATGCTGCTCAAAAATAACCTCATCTCCGACGATCAGGGCTCCATCGACGTCACGCCGAGCGATTATAAGAGCGTCGAGGGCACGATCGCCGAGATCCGCACGGCGGTCGTAGATGGCAACAGCATCTACTTCCTGCGCTTTGACGGCGAGAGCGCCTTCTCCGTGCGCATGAGCGCGGCTGAGGTCGCCTATGCGCCGCTGCTGAACGTCGGCGACCGCGTGTGCGTCTACTACCGCGACGGCTACGTCACGGAAAACTGGATCGAAGCGTCCGACGTCGAGCTGCTGGATGGCAGCGCCCAGAGCGCACCGCCCGTAGAAACGAGCGTTTCGACTGAGGACAGCGCGGATCCCGTCGAAAACGCACAGGAAATGCCGTAAAGCGGCGGCAAAGCACTTTCTATTACAAATTTTGATAGGGGTGGCGACACCCCTATCTCTTTTTGGAATGCATTGCACAAAAATGCAAGATTATGAGCAGTTTTTCTCGATAAAATAACCGCTTTGAAAGTTGACTTGCATCAATCTAATATGTTTTATTAAAAAAGTTAAAGTTTTTTGCCAAATTTTCTGCCAAATGCACAAAAAGTTAGAAAGAATTTCTTGCACAGCGCCAATAGCGTTTTGCTTGAGAATTTTTTCCTTTGGTGATAAACTCATAGACAAGATGGCTGAACCATCAAGCCCTGATTTTCAGGGTAATTTTAGAGGAGGCTACTTATCATGAACGCTTACATTGAGAGAGTTCTTGCCGAGACCAAGGCCAAGAACGCGAATGAGCCCGAATTCCTGCAGACCGTCGAAGAAGTCCTGTCTTCCCTCGAGCCGGTCATCAACGCCCACCCCGAGTACGAGAAGGCCTGCCTGCTTGAGCGCATGGTCGAGCCCGAGCGCACCATCGAGTTCCGTGTTGTCTGGATGGACGATAACCTTCAGTATCACGTCAACCGTGGTTACCGCGTGCAGTACAACGCGGCCCTCGGCCCCTACAAGGGCGGCCTGCGTTTCGCTTCCAACGTTAACCTTTCCATCATCAAGTTCCTCGGCTTCGAGCAGACCTTCAAGGATGCTCTGACCTGCCTGCCCATCGGCGGTGCCAAGGGCGGTTCCGACTTCTCCCCCATCGGCCGCAGCGACGGCGAAGTCATGCGCTTCTGCCAGGCTTTCATGACCGAGTTCCATCGTCACATCGGTCAGGACATCGACTGCCCCGCTGGTGACGTTGGTGTCGGCGGCCGCGAGGTCGGTTATCTGTACGGTCAGTATCGCCGCATCGTCGGCGCTGCCGAGTTCGGCGCCATGTCCGGCAAGGCTGTCTGCACCGGTGGCTCCATCCTCCGTCCCGAGGCGACCGGCTTCGGCGCTGTCTATTATCTGCGCGAAGTCCTCAAGCACGACGGCAAGGGCATCAAGGGCCTGCGCGTCGCTATGTCCGGCTACGGCAATGTTGGCTGGGGCATCATGAAGAAGATCGACGAGCTCGGCGGTAAGGTCACCTATTTCGCCGGCCCCGATGGCTACATCCACGATCCGGATGGCGTCTGCGGCGAAGAGAAGCTCAACTTCATCCTCGAGATGCGCGCCAAGGATCCGATGCACTGCAAGCCCTACGCTGACAAGTTCGGCGTTGAGTTCGTCGAGGGTCAGAAGTGCTGGGGCGTCAAGGACGTTGACGTTTACATGCCCGCCGCTACCCAGAACGATGTCAACATGGAGTGGGCCAAGAAGATCGCCGAGTCCGGTGTTCCTTACTACATCGAAGTCGGCAACATGCCCACCACCAACGATGCTCTGGCCTTCCTGATGAGCCAGAAGCACCTCACCGTCGCTCCTTCCAAGGCTGTTAACGCCTGCGGCGTTTCCGTCTCCGAGCTCGAAATGGCTCAGAACGCTCAGCGCATCTACTGGAGCGCTGAGGAAGTCGACGCCAAGATGGAGTCCATCATGAAGAACATCTATGATGCTTCTGTTGAGGCTGCCGAGCGCTATGGCCTGGGCTACAACCTGGTCGCCGGTGCTAACATCGCTGGCTTCCAGAAGGTCGCCGACGCCATGATGGCTCAGGGCATTTTCTAAGCCGAACCGCTTTGAAAACCAAAAAGAAGAGCTGCGAAAGCAGCTCTTCTTTTTTGCGCTTTTCTCTGCTTACAGAACGCTCATCACATCGTAGTGCAGGCCCTCGTCCGCGTAATCGGGAATGAGACCGAGCCGCCAGACGGAGACCGAGGTCACACCCACAAGCCTGGCGCAGGCGAGCTTCTCGGCGGTGCTGCGCGCGTCCTCGTACCAGAGGAAGATATGCTGTCCGCTCTCGGTGGTGTAGGTGCACCACGGGCTGCGGGCCGTGTCCGACCAGCCCATCACGGTGCCGCTCTGGCACAGACGCTTGTAAACCGTGGTCTGCAGCGGGTGCGTGGAGCGGACCGCGGTCAGCAGACCGTCCGCATCCGTCTGCCACGCGCGGGCGTCCATGCTGACGGCAAGCGTCAGCTTCGCGGGATCGTCCATCTCACGCGCCGCGGTGCGCACGGCGTAGTAGACCTTGTAGAGCGGCGCGCAGGGATGGTTTCGGTAATAGCGCGAGCTGAGGAAGCCCGTCAAGTCACTCGCCGCGTAGTCGTGCGCCATGAGGATCACGCGGTCGCAGAGCGTGCCGAGCGTCTTGAAATCGTAGCCGTCGAAGTAGGCGTCGCCGTAGACGGCGGGCATGACGGCGGCGTAGAGCGTCTTGCCCTCGGCGTGCAGCGCGGCGGAAAGCTCCGTCATAAAGGCGTTGAAGCTCTCCTGGTCCGCGGCGCGCAGGCCCTCGAAGTCGATGGTCACGCCGCTGTAGGGATTGTAGCCGAGGTCGGGATACACGCGCCCCAGCTCCGCCAGGATCTCTGCGACCGCCGCCGCGCGGGAGGACTCGTCGGCGAGCATCGTGCGGAGCGGCGCGTTCGCCATGAAGACGTTGAGCTTGAGCTCCACGCCCGCCTCGCGCAGCGCGGGAACCACATCGGCATAGCCGGCGGGGATGTAGAAGCCTGAGCTGTCGTCCTTCACGGTTGAGAGCTTCGCGCCTTCCTCAGCGGAGTAGGTCATGTGGCTCCAGCCGAAGCTGACGGCGTCGAACTGCTTGGCCTGCTCGAGCTGCGAATAGGACGAGAGCGCGTAGAAGGCGTGCTTCCACGTCGTGGGCGCGTGGTACTTTTCGTAGACACGCACGAGCATGGCGGCCGCCTGCTCGCGCGTCGCGGTGCCGTCCGGCTCGAAGGTCGTCTCGGTCGCGCCGGTGGTCATGCCAATCTCGTAGGCAATGGCGATGTAGCCGCGCTGGGCGGTCACATCGGCGAAGGGCAGCGCCGCGTCCGCGTCCGCCTTGGCAAGCTCGCCGAGACCGAGCGCGCGCACGAGCATCACCGCCATTTCGCGGCGCGTGATGGCGTCCCACGGGCGGAATTTTCCGCCCGCGTCAATGACGCCGTTGGCGGCAGCGGTGTTGACAAACTCCCGCGCCCACGAATCCGCGATGTCGACGGCGGCGTCCTCGCCGCTCACGCTCTCCCAGCCGAACATCCGCACCAGAATGGTGACGAACTGCTCGCGTGAGATGGTCTCTCCGAGGCCGAAGCGCCCCTCCCCCACGCCGTTCATCAAGCCGTGCTCCGCGGCCTTGTCGATGCTCTCCCTCGCCCACGAGTCGGCGGGAACGTCGGTGTAGTCCGCGGCGAGCGCGGCGGTGCTCAGCACGAGCGCGAGCAAACAGCTCAAAAATAAGGTTCGTTTCTTCATGGCAGCCTCCGAGGTCGGAAAAGTTTTCGACATCATTTTACAGGAATCGCCGCCGCATTGCAAGTAGACATAATGATAAATTATGTTTCCATCAAAAAAGAGACCGCCGAAGCGGTCTCTTTTCGCTGTGCGATATGGGCTTATTGCTCCGCGCTGTCGCTGTCCTCCGGCAGCGCTGCGGGGTCGGACGCCGCGCACTCCTCGCAAGCCGTCTCCGCTTTGGGCGACAGCTTCGCCGCGCCCTTGCCGAGCAGGAGCGTCACAACCCCGAGGCCGAGCGGCACGGAGACGAGGCCCACCGCAAAGGACAGACCGGGCACACTGGCCGCGACGCGCCAAACGAGGATGCCGATGGCCAGCTCCGCATAGTAGCAGGGAGCCTTCTTCATCGCCCCGCGCCAGAGCAGCGCGCCGAGGAAAAAGCCAAGGAACACGGGAGCGGCGATGATCGCCGCAGCATAAAGGAACAGCACGATCAGCGCAAGGCGCACGCCGACATTCGAGATAAACAGCAGGATCGCCGCGAGCGGTACGCCCGCAAGCACCGCGAAGCCGATGCCGAACGCCTTGGCATACCTGCCGAACGGCGCGCCGTAATACTTCCGATCCACTGTCTCCCACAGCGGTGTGAGCCACAGCAGGACGTAGGCGAGCAGCAGCGCGCCCGCGAAGCTCAGCGCCTTACGCAGCACGATGCTGCCGACGCCCGGTTCGTCGTCAGGGACCGTAATGCTCACGCCCGCGTCGCCGCTTTCCGGCTCGTCGTAAAGCTCGGCGTTGTCCGCGATGCCGTCGGGCACGGAGCGCAGGGCGCTTGCATTGCAGTGCAGCCGCCCGCCGATCTTGGCGCCGTCGCCGATGACGACGTTCTCGGCGCTGACGTACACGTCGCCGCCGACGGAGCCGGTGATGGTGACGGTGTTGGCGGCGGCGTAGAGGTCGCGCCCCACCGTGCCGTTCACCGTGATGCTCTGACCTGCGGCGAACACGTCGCGCTGCGCCGTGCCGCTCACGCCGATGCTGTAGCGCGCGAGGAACGCGTCGTTCTCCGCCGTGCCGCCGAGCGTCACCTCATAGCCAGCGGCCATGACATACGCTCCTGTACCGTTCACGCCGACGATCCTGCCCGCGGCGAGCAGGACACCGTTCACCGCGGCACTGCTCCGCACGGTCTCTCCCGAAAGAAACAGTGAGCCGTCGCGCGTACCGTCGGCAGAGCCGTCGGCAAAAACGTCCTCGAACGCGGCGCAGGCCGGCACGGCAAGCGCCGTCGCCAGCAGCAAGCTGAGGAACAGGGATACGAGCTTCTTACATTTCATTTTCCTTTTCTCCTTCCATCGCGGCGGGAGCACTTGCTTTCCCGTCCGCGTCTTCAAACATTTTGCGGGACTCCTCCTCGCTGAGCCCCATGATGAGGTTGACCGTGCGGCGCATATCGTCCGTCGCCTCGTCCACCCAGTCGGCATCCTCGTGCAGGATGCAGCTCCCCAGGCCGTGCGCGAGGAAAATGGCCATGGTGTGCGGGTCCATCGTCGGCTTCGCGCCGCAGGTCATGAGCGTGCGAATGATGTCCTCGATATACGGCTCGATGACCGTGAGCGTCTGCTCGCGAATAGCCCAGCGGACCGTGCGGTGCATATTGCCCTCGTACTTCGCGCGGAAGGCGCGCACCTCGCGCTTGATGTAGCTGAAAAAGCGCAGCAGCGCCCGATAGGGCTTCTCCTTCGCCTCGGCGACAAGCGCCTCAAGGTCCTTCCGGTAGGGCTCGAAGAAGTGGTCAAGCACATCGGTGAACAGCTCGTCCTTCGTCTTGTAGTAATAGTAGAACAAGCCGACCTCGCCGCCGACCTCCAGCATAATGCCGCGCACGCTCGTGCCGTCGTAGCCGTGCTCAAAGATCTGTCGTCCTCCGACCTCGCGGATGCGGTTCTTCGTGCCGCCCTCGATCATCTGCTTTCGTGCCATAGGGAGTGCTCCTTTCCTGAACAGTTCTCAAATTATAGCACGCCGTAAAGAAATTGCAATATGGTGTTTTGAACAACATTCAAAAATATAGCCTTCTTTTCTGCTACCGGATGATGAAAGTGTACAGGAAAGCGCAAAAGGTCATTGCGTTTTTGTCTATTCTCTGATAAACTGAATACATTACAAGCAACTGCAAGCAGGACCGACTGAACGAAACAGAAGGGAGCTTTATCGTATGGGACTGATCAAAGCGATCGCGGGGGCCGCAGGCGGCGTGATGGCCGACCAGTGGAAGGAATACTTCTACTGTGAAGCGATGCCCGCAAACATTCTGGCGACCAAGGGCCATAAGAAGGTCACGGGCCGTTCGAGCAACTACAAGGGCGATGAGAACATCATCACCAACGGCTCGATGATCGCCGTGGCGGACGGCCAGTGTATGCTCATCGTCGAGCAGGGCAAGGTGGTGGATCTCTGCGCCGAGCCCGGTGAGTACACCTACAATACCGGTACCCAGCCCTCCCTGCTCAGCGGCGGGCTGGCCAAGAATATTGATGACGCCTTTGCCGAGATGGGCAAGCGCTTTGCCTTTGGCGGCCAGGAAGCCACCGACCAGCGGATCTACTACATCAACACCAAGGAGCTGCCCGGCAACAAATACGGCACCCCCAGCCCGGTGCCGTTCCGGGTGGTGGACCAGCGGGCCGGCATCGACATGGACATCAGCATCCGGTGCTTTGGTGAGTACAGCTACCGCATCACCAACCCCATCCTGTTTTACACCAATGTCTGCGGCAATGTGGAAAACGCCTATCTCCGCGAGACGCTGGACAGCCAGCTCAAGACCGAGCTGCTGACGGCCCTGCAGCCGGCTTTTGCCAAGATCAGCGAGCAGGGCATCCGCTACTCGGCTCTGCCCGGCCATACCATGGAAATGGCTGACGCCCTCAACGAGGTGCTCTCCGCCAAGTGGAAGAATCTCCGCGGCATTGAGATCGTCTCCCTCGGCGTGTCCGGCGTCAAGGCCAGCGAGGAAGACGAGGCCATGCTCAAGGCCATGCAGCGGGATGCCGCCTACATGGACCCCACCCGGGGCGCTGCCCATCTTGTGGGTGCCCAGGGCGACGCCATGCGGGCCGCTGCCGCCAACACCAGCGCGGGCCCGGCCATGGCATTTATGGGCGTGAACGCGGCTGCCGCTG
>OGUO01002760.1_pt1 | contig 10337 bp, 4 predicted proteins | sample 1553641 | NCBI WGS metagenome assembly OGUO01 (sample SAMEA2579980, study PRJEB22360) | human gut metagenome | biome: human gut; feature: human-associated habitat; material: faeces | place: Denmark | collected 2008/2010 | reverse complement strand
CATCCGGAATTCTTACTCCCCGATGATGTATATCAAAAACACGATAATCCAATTCTTCCGTTGTTTCAAATATTACAGGATATTCCGTGACAGTCATGGCCCATACATCAATAATCTCCACTTTAAAACGCTTATTCTTTTGCAATTTGCCATAATCCGCATTTTTTACCGGAAGATTAAAAGCCCAGAAATCTTTCACATCCTTTCCCATATTGACCAGATAATAGCCCGGTCCGGCAGTAGAAGTAACCAGATCACGACTGATATCCGCCATTTCCAACGGATGGGGAGCAGCCTCAAGGATCGTTCTTAAAAATTTCACCCGTTTCCAGCTTTCACCTTTTAAAGGACCGCCCTGCGCCCAAAAGATAGGCTCGCCCCCCTGCCGGTAACATTCACCGTGAGTGACATAAATTCCTCCCAGCAAACCATTCAAAATAAAATAAGTCATCTGCTGCGGACTTAACCTTCCCCAACGATAAGGCAGATTCCCTTCATACCCAACCTCGTCACAGATAACCGGTTTACGATAGATTTTTCTTAAAGTGGCAGAAGCGGTAGAGCTCAGCACCGGTGCCTCATCCTGTATGCTGACATGGGTAAATTCAGGCATCCAATACTCAAAATAAGTAGCCGTTGCCCCATGAATGGAACATAAATGGCGATAAGGATCATTCTCAACCACGGTTTTCGCCAACATTTTCCAATCGTCCACGGTTTTAGCTTTTACATAATCCCACTCATTCGCCATAGACCACCATACATTTCTAAAAGAAGCCAAACGTGCGGTAATGTATTTAATGTAACGTACATTCACCTCATTCGACATAGCATCAAAGCCCCATCTTCCCTTATCATAAGGATGGAAAAGAATCAAATCCGCCTCAATCCCCAAGCGGTTCAACTGATCTATCCGTTTCTCCAAATGCTGGAAAAAAGCCGGATCAAACTTGTCAAAGTCCCATTCTTTCTTTTCATTTCCCTCTTGGTCTTTTATAATCTTCTTTATTTCAAAAGGATAAAGCGCGGGTTCGTCTTTCACTAATGAATAATTTTTAGGAAACACACACATCCTTACCTTATTGAAACCGGCTTCACCAAACGATTTCAAAGTAGCTTCCTGAGTCGTTTCCTTCATGTGTGTCCATGCATAGGCCGTCGTACCCATCGGATAATAACGGGTGCCATCCGCATATTTAAAGTTATGTTCTCCATCCACCAACACCATGCCATGATTATCTTTTCCGGCGGGCATCACTGTAAAGGTACCTTTCCGACCATTCATGGCCCCTATACTGGAAGATGTGACATACTTCCATTCCCCAGCGGCAGTGGGCATAAACCGTATCCTATAAGTATTCTCACCATCATAAAACCCTTCCACCGTTTTCTTTTCCTTTCCACAAACGAAAGTAGCTGAAAGACGTGTATCAAAAGGATTCCCTTTGGTCACCTGTTTAAAACTCAACTCAAACCGGTCCCAACATTCCACTTTGTCTTGTGCATTTACTTTTACCACAAAACTTAACAGCGTCCAAACAGCTATTACATAAAATTTTGTACTCATCCTATCCTGTATTTAAAAATTATATTCATTCAAAGTCTTCCGGAACTTTTTCACGTTGCGTCAATGAGTGCAAAGGTAGATTTTACCCTTGAGAACCAAAGGTAAAATCTTACATTAATAAGGTGTTTTTTTGCTATATCCTTTCACAAACGACAATAAACGAAACTTAATTGTTATTTTTATACTCAGTCAAGGTCTGATTAAATGCTTTTTTAAATGCCTTGCCAAAGTAACCGGGATCAGAAAAGCCAACCGCAAAAGCCACCTCAGAAAAAGACATGCCACTTTGTATAAAACTCTTCGCTTTATTCAGCCTGTAATTCTTTATATATTCTATCGGAGAAACTCCAATGACACCATTCACTTTCCGGTTAAAAACAGAACGGCTCATATTCATAAACTCTGCCAAATCATTAACCCGCAGCCCGGGATTACTGTAATTCTCTTCCATAAAACCTACCAGTTTCTGCATAAACTGCTCATCCAAAGGAACGATTTGTGATACAGGATAAGCAATAGCCTCTATGGGTGCTTTTTCCGGCTGAGCATCATACTTTGACAAGAAAGCCGACTGAAGTGCTTTTCTTTGCGCGATCAAGTTCTCGATTCTTGATTTTAAATAATCGCTGCTGAAGGGCTTAGGTATATAATCATCAATTCCTAATTGCAATCCTTGAATACGGTCTTCAACAGACGACTTCGCAGAAAGGATAACAATAGGGATATCACAAGTGTTGACATTCTCCTTGATGTGCCTGATCAATTCAATGCCATCCATACGCGGCATCATAATATCTGTTATAATAAAGTCCGGAGTTTCTTTTTCCATTCCCTCCAAAGCCATCAAACCATCCGCAACTCCGACAACATGGTAAGCATCCGACAATATGTCACACATAAACTGGCGCAGCTCCGCATTATCCTCCACTACCATCACCTTTACTAAAGGCACCTTTGCCTCCGAAACCATATCCGGCAAAGATGTTCCATCATTTTGTTCCGGTTCCACCAAAGCTGTTTCCTGCTCTTCCGAAGTGTCGTTCAATATATATTCAACATTTGTATCCCGGGCATATATTTCTTTTCCCTTTTGCAAAACCAGCTTGAACACACTTCCTTTCCTGACTTCACTCTCTACCAGAATCTCCCCATGCAGCATTTTAACCAATTCATTCACCAGCGAAAGCCCTATACCCGATGAAGGCTGCATGTCATTTTCCTTGGATATGGTAGTAAAACGCTCAAATATAGACGGTACTTTATCTTTTTGAATGCCAACACCTTCATCTTTCACTGCAATTGAAACAAACTGCCCGCTTTCCGTCACAATCAGCGTTATCGCTTTATTATCCGGTGTGTATTTAAAAGCATTGGAAAGCAAGTTAAAGATAATTTTTTCGAACTTATCACAGTCTATCCATAAAAAGACAGAAGACAACGTTGTCTGAAGAGTGAAATTTATATTCTTCTCTGTAGCCAACAACCGGAAATTATCCATTATATCGTGAAGCATGATCAGGATATCCCGATATTCAACAGTCAAGCCCATTTTTTTATTCTGTATCTTCCGGAAGTCCAGAACCTGGTTAATCAGCAACAACATCCGGCTGATGTTTTTCTGCACCAATTGAAGATGCTGCCGGGCACGGGAGGTCAAAGGTTCCCGGGACAACACGTCGGATACCGGACCGGCTATGAGGGTTAAAGGAGTACGCAGTTCATGTGAGATATCAATAAAGGAACGTACCTTTATTTCCGCTAATCTTTGTTCCATATTTACCTTATGCTTCAAATAGTAAATATAGAAAAAGATATATCCGATAGCCAAAGATATCACCAAGATAACAACTATATAAAAAGCTTTAGCCCAACCGGTTTCCCAAAAGGTGGGTAACACCTGTAAAGTAACTGTTTTAACAGCATTCATCCAAATCCCATCCCCATTGGTTGCCTTTATCTGAAATTGATATCTTCCAGCCGGAAGGCTTACAAAACTAACCGAGTTCTTTTTGCCTATATAATACCATTGATTATCATCCAACTTATAAGCATACTCGATGTCCGAAGAATTAGTATAATCCAGCGCAGCAAATGAGATTGTAAAACTCCGCCGCCGGGTAGGAATCTCCAAATAATCCGCATCATTCAATACATGAGATAAATTATCCTCCGAATATTTTATGCCTGTCACTACAATAGGAGATTCATGAGTCTGCTTGACTACACTGTCCGGAGGAAAGACAAGCATACCGCCTTCCGTACCCATTATAATATCTCCTTGCCTGTCCGTAACCGGAAGACATTCACTATAATTAAAAGAGCGATTGAAAAAAGTTTCTCCAAAAGATTCAAAAGTATGATTGTGCACATCAAACAGAGTGATATCTGTTTCCGAACCGATCCATATATTATGATTTTTGTCTTCAATCAAGGCTCTAGCCAACGGAGATGTCTCTTTGCCGAACGACCGGAACCGAAGTTCATCAGATAATAGATTGGATGAAACCAACTTACAAAGGCCACCTCCATAACAATAACAATAGATAGTTTCATCCGTCGTTCGTAAAACAGACATCACATCAGCACTACACAATCCGTCAGTCGCCTGCGGACGAGGAAGGTTAAGATAAAAACGAATATTTTCGTAATCCGAAAAATCAGAAGAAAAAGTGATCAAACCTTCTATAGTACCCACCAGTATAGTATGACCGGGTCCCTCCACCATACAACGAATACTGTTGGTACGATTAATAGGAAAACCGGACAATTTATTCTCCGCATGAATAAAACGTATCGCCCCATCTTCCTTTTCCTCAACCAAATTCAATCCGCCACCGTAAGTACCAATCCAAATACGTCCGTTATGATCCTCATCAATGCATGATATTTTATTGTCACTGATGGAATAAGGATCCGACGGATTATTCATATAATGATATACCTCATAATGATAAGGACGACTCCGGGGAACAAGCTTGAACAACCCGTTCTCCTTACTGCCAATCCAGATGGTCTGAGCCTGATCCTTCTTCATGACATAGATTCCACCTTCTGCAAAAACTGTTTCCGTTTGAGCCAGTTCCCCATCAGGCGACAAATAACCCAACAAGTTTTTCTGTGAATCCATAATACGTATAATCCCTTTCTTTGTTGCAATCCATAAATGTTCGTCGCTATCAAACAGAAATGATTTTGTATCAAAATAATTGTCCAACTCCCTATAAGTATAGGGACTGGGCGGAAAGAACATTTTTATAAATGAGCGCTGGGATTTGATCCACAAATTATTTTGTTTGTCAACATAAGTTGTTTTAATAATAGGAGAATAAGGTATATGATTCCTTCCCGGTGTAAAATAGACTTTTAGCTCCCGGCTCTTTTCGTCATAATAACTGAATATACCTTTATAAGGAATAGTCCAAACCACTCCGTTAGGATCTTCATAAATAAAGAGTTCATTTTCCGGAGAAGAAGCCATGTATCCGGAAGGAGTATTCAAATATTGTTTCACTCCGGTTTCCGGATCAAGCCGGATAATTCCCGGCAATCCGGTAAATATCCATAGAAATCCTTTAGAATCCTGATAGACTTTTCTCACAGCCGCATCGTCACGCCCCGGAAGAGAGAAATCATATTTCTCCATCGTCAGGTCAGGAAAACGGCAGACGTACAAGCCTTCATCGGACAAAACAGCCAGTTTATTGTCTTTCAAAGCCTTTATTCCGTTTATATGCTGGATCTTCTCTTGAAAAGGAACAATATTGAATTGCATGGTATGTACATCATAATAGGCTAACCTGCCATTCTGTGCAGCAAGAAAAACAAGGTTATCCATAGTTTCGAACATAGAAAAGGGATATGAACTAATGGTCCGCTTGCCCAATATGCTAACCCCCTTGTCACTAAACACCCATTCCTCTCCCTGTTTATCTTCAAAGACCTTGCTGACTTTCCCCAGTTCCACATCATCAATCGCTGTAATATACTGAATTCCCGAAGGGATAGTACACTCTTTATCTGAAATTCTGAAACACCCTCCATTATTTAAAGTAACCCAAGTAACCCCTTTGGATAAAGGATACAAATTTTCTATTTGCAACGGAGTATTAAAATGTTGTTCATACTGTTTCAGCACATTGATCAGCTTATTCTCACGAATATCATATAAATACAGGCTATGCCGATCGTATGCAATCATCCATAAATTGCCGTCGGCCGTATTCTCCAGCCGCTGCATGTGCTGGTTCAAAAGAGAATCAAACTGAAAAGTTTCGAAATCGCGTCCATCAAACCGGCTCACCCCATTCCAGGTGCTGACCCATATAAAACCATTATGCCCTTGAAGTATTTGTGCCGGATTACTCTGAACCAACCCATCTCTCACAGTATATTGGCGTGCGACACAAATAGGCTGTGCTTTAGCACCCCCCCAATAAAGAAGTAAGAACAAAGCACACCATATATATTTTAACTTTATTGTGTTTTCCATCATCAAATTATTCTAAAGGCCGGTACAACGAAAACGGTTCTGCCTAGAATTCACAAACAAACGGTTTTCCATCCAACCATGCAGCCATATTCAACACCAGTAAATTCCAGTTCTGAAAACCTTTATTCAATACCGGCTCACCATTATCAGGCAGATAATATTCATGTAATGCCCCGAAACGTTCATAGTCACGTCCCAAAAGCAAAATGGTCTTTTCCGCCAATTCCCGGGCCTCTTCCGTAAATCCATATTTCACCAATCCACGAAAGACCAGATAATTCACATTAATCCAAACCGGACCCTGCCAGGAAGACGGATTCCCACTGGCATGTACATTATACATTTTTTCCAAAGGAGACAACGTACGGATTCCCGCCGGAGCGTTAAAGGAGCAAGTATCATGAAAATGAATCCGCACTATTTCCTTTGCTTGCTCAGGAGTGGCTATTTCAGCCCACATTGCCATAAATCCACTCCACACACTAAGACGCTGGATCAAACAATCATAATCACGCGGCTGCCCTACGTGTAAAAATAGTTGTCCCGGGTGCAGCCCCTTTATATCCGGTTTCTCCACCGGAAGCAGATTCAAATCCACACTATAATAAAAACGGTCACGCGGGTCCCAACAGTGCTCTTGTACCTTTTCTTTCAATACCGCCGCTTCTTTCTCAAAGGAAACTGCTATATCATCCAAATTCAGACAGCCGGCCAAGTATGCCATAGCCTGTAATTCGCGATACATCAACGCGTTCAAGAAGATGGATCCCGAACTGCCCTGAGGACGATAAAACGTACTGGGATCATTATCAACTCCGATAGCCTCATCAGTTTCCCAATAGAATAACCCGGTAGCCTTGTGACGATGGAAATTCAAATATTTACAGACAAATGCCTGCAACGTATAAAAATCATCGCGCAACCACTCCGCATCCCCGTTCATATTGCGGACAATAAAGGCGGCATGTTGTGCCAATGTAGGTTTATGCATATTGCTTTTCCAAGGATTTCGTGTCTTCAACATTTCTTCGCGGCTAGGGGCATTCCGTTCTATCCAGATAGGGATCCAACCGTCCATACCTCCATAGTGCAAGGAATTGAGGACGCATCCCTGTTCATACTTCAGGGCCTCCTGCTTATCCTTTTCCGTGCCGTTCTCTAATAAGATTTGACGCAGAGCGATGTTGCTCAACCAAGAGTCCCAATCCCACAGCATATCCAAATATTGATTACTTCCCGGAGCAAGGAACGGAAAGATTAAAGCTCCTCCGGCTTCACGATACATACCTTTCATATCTTTATAAATATGAGTACGGCACAATGCTTTGTATTTTGCAATATTCTCGGGAGTACGTTCCGGCATTTGTGCATTTAGCATAAACGGGAAACAACATATTGTTAAAAAGACCAGTAATTGTTTTTTCATAGGTATTATTTCATTTTGCTGACGGGACAAAAATACAAATTAAAACGAAAAGGAAAAGAGATTAAAACAAAAATTATTTCGAAACAAATCAAAGTATAACCAGAAAGGGCTGCCCGCAGGCAGCCCTCTATAATAAAAATATATTTCCCTTATAAGGTCTTAGTCACGACGTCCCATATAAATCATTATATAGTAAATCAGTGTAGCCAACGAACTAAGTGCCGCAACCACATACGTATAAGCAGCCGAACGCAACGCATCCTCTGCCGCATGATGGTTATATGAATTTGTAATTCCGGCCTTGCTCAACCATACCAACGCACGCTGGCTGGCATTGATCTCAACAGGCAACGTAATAAAGCTGAAAAGAGTGGTCATGGCAAAAAGACAAATTCCTGCCAACAATAACTGCGGGAAAGTATTCACCATCAAAATACCTGCCAGTAACACCCAAGTCATAATGGAAGATGAGAACTGCACCACAGGCACCAAAGCCGAGCGCATCTTTAGCGGAGCGTATGCACGCGCATGTTGCACGGCGTGTCCGCATTCATGGGCGGCAACTGCCGCAGCAGCCACACTGTTACTTCCATATACCCCTTCACTAAGGTTCACCGTTTTGTTTGCCGGATTATAATGGTCGGTCAGCATACCCGGAGTGCTGGTTACACGCACGTCATAGATACCGTTATCATGCAACATTTTTTCAGCCACATCCTTTCCTGTCATGCCGCTGGCCAAAGGCATCTTTGAGTATTTTTTAAACTTACTCTGCAGACTGTTCTGCACAATATAACTGATTACCGCAATTCCAATAAATAAAATCCAATACATTGACATAGCTTTGTTCTTTATAATTCCGTTGTTAAATATACATGTTATTATGTACAAATAGTTTGCCAGTCTCCCCCTTTTAAATAGAATTAAGAATTCCTGCCATCAGACTCCTCCGGATTCACATCCGTCAATTTCAATTAAAAAATTATATTATGAGAAAAAAAGAGTGGATTATTGACTTTTGATTTATACATTTGAGGCAAAATTAAGAAATATGGAACATGAAATTGGAAACATATCCATTGCCCGTATCCGACAGATGAATCCCGGTTTAAAAGGGATTAACAATGATTTCGTAATGGATAGAAGCGAACATTACATCCCCGAGAATATGAACCCCATCTTTAAATACCCATTACGGCTGGATGGAATCATTATCTCTATCCGTGAAAAAGGCTCTGCCAAAGTCAATATCAATTTACGGGAATATGACATTGAGAAAAACGATCTGATTATTTGTGCTCCCGGCGATATCCTACAGTCCCTATTGTCACCGGGCATTCATTTATCACAAATGTTTTTAATATCATCCGATTTTTTAAAAGAGATGTATATCAACCTGAACAGTTTCATGCCATTTTTCATCTCATTGAAAGAGAATCCCAAATTTCATTTGATGGAAGAAGAGGTACAGGAACTGAAATCATTCTATGAACTGATAGAAGAAACCGTAAGCCGGAACGATAACTTCAGGACAGAAATCGTACGCAGACTAATGGGGGCCTATTTATATAAGATAGGTTCCATCCTTCATAGAAAACAACCGGAATTCCTTTCCGAGAATCCGAAATCACTGAAAAGGGAAGAGGTATTGTTCAACCAGTTCATCAACTTGCTGACCGAACATCACCGTAAAGAAAGACGCGTAGATTTTTATGCGGAGCAATTATTCCTGAGTCCCAAACATTTCTCCACCGTAGTAAAGAAAGTGAGCGGAAAAACTGCCGGAGAGTGGATTGACGAATATGTAATACTGGAAGCCAAAGCGCTGTTGAAATACTCCGTCATGTCTATTCAGGAAGTAGCTTATTTTATGAACTTCCCGAACCCTTCCTTTTTTGGCAAATACTTCAAGCACCATACCGGGTTATCTCCCAGCGAATACAAGATGCAATAATGAAAACAGAAAATAAAAAATAGTAATCCAACGGGGGTTGTCCAAAAAAAAACGGACAGCCCCCGAAAGTAAATTATATAAGTGTGACTACACTACCTCTCATCTTAAAATAATTTTGCAGGATATTCACCGGCATCCACCAATGCCTGTATCTTGTCAACCACACTCTGACGGTCTTCAGGATAAGTTACTCCAAACCATTTGCTGGTAGTATCCAATACCTCAACGGTAGCAGTACCGTCATTAATCAGCTTGTCCACCATCAGCGGAATAAAGAATTCGCTCTTCAAGTTTTCCATATTTTTAGGATCGCTCAAGAATGCTTTAAAGAATTCCTTGCTGTAAGCAAAGTAATCAGGAGTAAAGCCCCAGAAGTTCATGCTCACCGGAGTTGTGTCAGGGGTAGCTGTCCATTCGCCATTGTCGTCAATATACTTCACTTCTCCGTCTATGCGCTGAATTTTGGTACGTTCTACCACGGAAGTCAACAAATGATCCGCATTGGTTCCACAGATGCCGCGGGATACCGTTCCACTCTCGCTCAATGTATTTCCTACACGGAAGCCCACCATAGCATACGTGTTTTTAGCACCTTCGGGCAGTGCAGAAAGGAACTTGCCCATTACCTGGAACGAGTCACGGCCATAGAAGTCATCGCAATTGATCACCGCAAACGGTTCCTGTATCACATCAGCTCCCATCATGACAGCATGGTTAGTTCCCCAAGGTTTTGTACGCTCCGCAGGACAAGTAAAACCCTCCGGCAGATTGTCTAAAGCCTGGAATACCAGTTCGCAAGGAATATGACCTTCATATTTAGAAATAATCTTTTCACGAAAATCTTGTTCAAAATCTTTACGGATAACAAAGACCAGTTTTCCAAAGCCGGCGTTGATAGCGT
>OGUO01002759.1_pt1 | contig 10341 bp, 9 predicted proteins | sample 1553641 | NCBI WGS metagenome assembly OGUO01 (sample SAMEA2579980, study PRJEB22360) | human gut metagenome | biome: human gut; feature: human-associated habitat; material: faeces | place: Denmark | collected 2008/2010 | reverse complement strand
TCGCCACGGCGTCTCCGTGGAGAAAATCACCGATGGCTGGCATATCCCCGGCGGGCAGTTCTGTCGCCCCGCGCCGCTGTTGGATGAGCCGGACTGGTCCGCTGCGGCCTATTGGCTGGTGCTGCGTGCCCTGCTTCCCAGACAGAGAAGGGAGGCCCTTCGTATCCCGTTGGCGCCGCCGCCCTATCTCCAGGGCGACGCGGCCATCTTGCGCTATCTGGACAAGCTGCCGGAGCAGATCGATATCTCCGACACCCCGGACCTTCTGCCGCCGCTGGCCCTGTACGCCGCGCTGCGCCCGGGCCACGATACCCGCTTTACCCACGCCGCGTTCCTGCGGCAGAAGGAGAGTGATCGCCTGACCGCCGTCTCCGCTGTGCTGAACGCGCTGGGCGCTTCGGCAGAGGTGCAGCCGGACGGACTGGTCATCCACGGCGTGAGCGCGCTGCACGGCGGAGATGTCTCTGCCTGCGGTGACCACCGCATCGCCCTGCTGGCTGGCTGCGCCGCTATGGTGGCCGACGGCCCCGTGACACTGTCCGGCGCTGAGACGGTGGCGAAGTCCTACCCCGCCTTCTGGCGCGAGCTTGCCGCCCTGGGCGGAAACTGGGAGGTGCTGGAATCGTGATGCACTACACGCTTTTCGGCGAGTCCCACGGTCCGGCGGTGGGTGTCCTGCTGACGGATGTGCCGCCGGGGCTGCCGGTGGACGAGGCCTTTGTCCGTGAACAGCTGCTGCGCCGCATGGGGCAGGGGGGACTGACCACCGCCCGGCAGGAAAAAGAGGAAGTGCACTTCCTGTCCGGTGTCTATCAGGGCCGCACTACCGGCGATCCGCTGGCGGCGGTCATTTACAACGGTGATGTCCGTTCCGCCGACTACGACAGCCTGAAGAACAAGCCCCGGCCCTCCCACGGAGACTATACCGCTGCGGTCCGCGCCCTGGGCTGCAACGATCCCCGGGGCGGCGGCCATACCTCCGGGCGGCTCACCGCGCCGCTGACCGTGGCCGGCGCGCTGGCGATCACATACCTGAAGACGGCCCATATCGCCGTTCACGCGGATGTCCTGGATGAGGAGGCTCTGCGGGCACGCGCTGCCGCTGCCAAAGCGGACGGCGACAGTGTGGGCGGCGTGATCCGCTGCACCGTCAGCGGTCTGCCCGCCGGTTTGGGCGGCCCTGACTGGCGGGATACCGTGGAGGGCACCATCGCCCGCCATGTGTTTGCCATTCCCGCTGTCAAGGCCATCGGCTTCGGCGCAGGGGAGACCTTCGCCCAAATGCGCGGCAGCGCGGCCAACGACCCGTTTACGATGGCCCGTGGCGCTGTTCGCACAGCGACCAATCATGCCGGCGGTGTCAACGCCGGCGTCACCAACGGCATGGACGTGGTGTTCGACGTGACGTTCCGCCCCACACCGTCCATCGCTAAGGAACAGCGGACCGTGGACCTATATACCATGACGGAGACCACCATCTCCGTCTCCGGCCGCCACGACGCCTGCATCGCGCTCCGCGCCGCCCCGGCGGTGGAGTCCGCCGCCGCCCTGGCGGTGTGCCAGCTGTTGCCGGACACGCCCGCCGACCTGGATGGTCTGCGCTGCCGATTGGACGAGACGGACGCGGCGATCCTGGAGCTGTTTGACCGCCGTCAGCGGCTGTCTGCCGCCATCGGCGCGTATAAGAGCGCCCACGGTCTGCCGGTTCGGGATAAGGCCCGGGAGGCGGAAGTCCTCCGTACCCGGGGCGATATGCTGCCGGAGCGCCGCGATCAGGCGGAGCGCCTGATGACTCTGCTGATGGCGCTCTCCCGGGAGGAGCAGACATGACGGGGCGGATCATCCTTATCGGTATGCCCGCCGGCGGAAAGACCACCATCGGCGCCGCCCTGTCCCGGGCGCTGTCCGTGCCCCTTTACGACGCGGACGCACTGACGGAGCAGACGGTGGGCTGTTCCATCCCTGAGATCTTCGCCGCGGAGGGCGAGGCTGCCTTCCGTGCCCTGGAACGCCGGACGCTGGAAGCGCTCTGCACAGAGACGGAAACACCCTGCGTCATCGCCACCGGCGGTGGTGCGGTGTTGACGGAGCAGAACCGTGAGCTCCTGCGTCGAAGCGGCACGGTGTTCTGGCTGGACCGAACGGTGGATAATATTATGTCGACTGATTACGCCGCCGGACGTCCGCTGCTCGCCGGGGGAGAGGCGGCCCTGCGGGCCCTGTATGCCGTCCGCTGCCCGCTGTACGCGGCCTGCGCCCATTATCGGGTGCCTGACGGCACTGTTGACCAAATGAAGGACTTTATTCTGCGACTATGGAGGGATACGCCATGAAGCTGCTCATCCTCAACGGCCCCAACCTGAACCTGTTGGGCCAGCGGGAGCCGGACATCTACGGCAGACAGAGCTATGACGATTTATGTAAACTGATTTACGAGCACGCCGCCGCCGTGGGCTGCCAGGTGGAGCTGTTCCAGTCTAACCATGAGGGCACGCTTATCGACGCTATCCAGGCCTCCCGGGCCGGCTTCGGCGGCATCGTCATCAACCCTGGGGCCTACGCGCATTACAGCTACGCCATCTATGATGCTCTGCGCTGCGCCCCCGTCCCGGCGGTGGAGGTGCATATTTCCGATATCAACGCCCGCGAGCCCTTCCGGGCCGTGTCCGTCACCGCGCCGGCCTGCGTTAGAGTCATCACCGGCCACGGACTTGCCGGCTATCTCGAAGCCATGGACTATCTGCTCCAACACACCAATGACACTGCGGCTGCGCCCACCTGCGGCTGCACTGGGGAGGCACTTGTATGACCAACAAAAAGCTCTATCTTATCGGCGACCCCGTGGATCATAGCCTTTCGCCGCTGCTCCACGGCGCCATGATCGCCCAGACCGGCGTACACTACACCTATGAAATCCGCCGCGTTCAGCCCCGCGATCTGGCCGACTTCGTGGCCGAAGCCAAGGCCGGCGGCTGTGCCGGGTTCAACGTCACCATGCCCCACAAGGAGGCTATCCTGCCCCTGCTGGACGAGCTGAGCCCCGCGGCGGCCGCCTGCGGCGCGGTGAACACCGTCTGCATCAAGAACGGCCGTGCCATCGGCTATAACACTGACGGCCGGGGATTTGTGGACAGCCTGCGCGCCCGCGGCCTGGAGCCGGAGGGCAAGACCGTGCTGCTGCTGGGTACCGGCGGCGCCGGAGACGCCATCTGTGATGCGCTGGTCGGCGCCGGTGTGAAAAAGATTTTCGTCACCAACCGCAGCGTCTATCCGGCCCAGGATCTGGCCGCGCGTTACCCGGATAAGGCGCAGTTCATCTACTTCGGCATTTTTCCCGTCCGCCATGCCATGGCCGAGAGCGACCTGTTCATCAACGCCACCTCTCTGGGCATGGCCGGCATGAAGGAGTTTTCTGACCTGGGCTTCCTGCGTGACGCCCCGGCAGGCGTCACCGTCTACGATCTGGTCTATAACCCCCGGCAGACCATGCTGCTGCGCGAGGCCGAAAAGCGCGGCCTGCCCACCGTGTCCGGCATCGACCTGCTGCTCTACCAGGCGGCCCGTGCCTTCAAGATGTTCACCGGCAAGGACGTGGATATGCCCGCCCTGCTCTCGGCGCTGGAGGGCAAACTGGACTGAGGTTGACACCCGTCCCGCGCGGTTATATAATACCCGAAGGCTTTTCACCTTTTCTTTGAGGTATTTTCTATGAACTTTCGATTGCTCTCACACACAATGGGCTACATCCTGTGGGTCGAGGCGGGCTTTCTGCTGCTGCCGGCACTGACGGCCTGTATTTATGCCGAGACCTGCTGGCAGCAGTTTCTGCTGACGGCGCTGCTCTGTGCCGCGGCGGGCACGGTGCTGCATCTGATCCCGGTGAAAAAGACCCAGATGCACAGCCGCGACGGCTTTGCGGCAGTGGCCCTCAGCTGGGTGCTGCTGTCCCTGTTCGGGGCGCTGCCCTATGTGTTCACCGGCGCCATGACCAGTTATATCGACGCCCTGTTCGAGACGGTCTCCGGCCTGACCACCACCGGCTCGTCCACCTTCACCGCTGTGTCCCACCTGCCCCGCAGCGTGCTGCTGTGGCGCTCCCTGACCCAATGGATGGGCGGCATGGGCGTGCTGGTGCTTTTCCTGGCGCTGACGCCGAAGCTGGGCGAGGGCGCGGTGTTCCTCATGCGGGCCGAGAGCCCCGGTCCCATCAAGTCCAAGCTGGTGCCCAAGGTGGGCGGCACCGCCAAGATACTCTATCTGATCTATGTGGTGCTGACCCTCTGCGAGGTGCTGGCCCTGCGTCTGGCGGGCGAGAGTTGGTTCTCCGCCGTCTGCCACAGCTTTACCACCATGGCCACCGGCGGCTTCTCGATTTATGATACCTCCCTAGCGGGCGCGTCCAAGGCGGTCATGTGGATCGTCACCGTGTTCTCCTTCCTGGCGGGCGTCAACTTCTCACTGATGTTTCTGGCCGTTCGCGGCAAGCTGAAGGAGGTGCTCCGCAGCGAGGAACTGCGGATCTACGTCGGTATCGTGGCGGCGGCCACGCTGCTGCTGTGCATCAATCTGCGGGTGCAGGCGGGGGTGCCCTTCGGGGATTCCATCACCGACGCCGCCTTCCAGACTGTTACCATCATGACCACCACGGGATTTGCCACCGTGGATTTCTCCCTGTGGCCGACCTTCTGCCGTATGGCACTGGTGATGCTGATGTTCACCGGCGCCTGCGCCGGCTCCACCTCCGGAGGCATCAAGATATCCCGCGTCGCCATTCTCTGCAAGAGCCTGAAGCGGGAGCTGAAGCAGCTGGCGCACCCCCACCATGTCAGCGTGCTGAAGGTGGACGGACAGGCCGTGGAGGAGCGGGTCGTCTCCTCCGCCGGCGCGTTTATCGCGGCATACCTGCTGGTGTTGCTGGCGGGCGCTCTGGTGGTCAGCTGGGACAACTACGGCTTTCAGGAGTCCTTCGCCGCGTCACTGACCTGTATCAGCAATGTGGGCCCCGGCCTGGGCATCCTCGGCCCCATGGAGAATTTCTCCATCCTCTCGCCCCTGAGCAAGCTGGTGCTGTCGCTGGAGATGCTCATGGGCCGTCTGGAGCTGATGCCCCTGCTGGCGCTGTTCCTGGGCAGCACCTGGCGTGACTGACGCAAAAAAGCACCCCGCGGGGTGCTTTTGTCATTTCTGCGCCGTGCAGTATGCCTCATATTTTTCCTGCAGCCAAGCCTTCAGCGTCTCCACGCCCGCCTCGTTCCAGGTGAAATCCCGTTCCTCCTTGTCCTGCGCCAGCTCGTAGCATACATTGCTGTATACAGCGGTGTGCAGGATTCCCGCGTCCTTATCCCCATCGAAGCGGTAGCGGAACTCCCCGATGGAGCCGGTGTATATGAACGCCCGATTGAACCAGTTGGGCGTCAATTCTGCGAATTGTGGGTGCATGACGGTCGCTCCTTTCGTTTATCATAGGGATGATACCACAAAACCGACGGACTGTACAGGCAAAAATTTGCCGCGGCTCGCCGAAGGACTTGAAAACAGACCAAACGTATGGTACAATGTGCCTGCATATTCAGGGGCACCGCCCCTTGGCAAAGTGAGGGAATAGCGTATGAAAAACGCAGTCAAACGTATCGGCGTGCTGACCAGCGGCGGCGACGCCCCCGGCATGAACGCCTGCATCCGCGCCGTGGTCCGCAGCGCCAACGCCCGGGGCATCGAGTGCGTGGGCATCCGCCGCGGCTATCAGGGCCTGATCTCCGGCGACATCGTCGAGATGGACAACGCCAGCGTCAGCCGCATCATCAACCGCGGCGGCACCATCCTGTACTCCGCCCGCTGTGACGAGTTCCGCACCAAGGAGGGGCAGGAGAAGGCCTACGCCACCTGCAAGCTCATCGGTCTGGACGGCCTGGTGGCCATCGGTGGCGACGGCACATTCCGCGGCGCGCAGGACCTGTCCAAGTTCGGCATTTCCGTGGTGGGTATCCCCGGCACCATCGACAATGACATCGTCTGCACCGACTACACCATCGGCTTTGACACCGCGGCCAACACCGCCGTGGAGTGTATGGACAAGCTCCGCGACACCATGCAGTCTCACGAGCGCTGCTCCGTGGTAGAGGTCATGGGCCACCGCGCTGGTTATCTGGCGCTGTATGTGGGCGTGGCCATCGGCGCCACCGCCGTGCTGGTGCCCGAGCGCTCCTACGACTTTGAAAAGCACGTGGCTGAGAAGATCCGCCGCGCCCGCATCAGCGGCAAGACCAACTTTATGATCGTGGTGGCTGAGGGCGCCGCCAGCGGCATGGCCGTGGGCGAGCAGATCAAAAAGGAGCTGGGGTTGGATCCCCGCGTCACCATTCTGGGCCACATCCAGCGGGGCGGCAGCCCCACAGCCAAGGACCGCGTCACCGCCACCCGCATGGGCTACGAGGCGGTGCAGCTGCTGGCGGAGGGCAAGACCAACCGCATCGTCTGCGCCAAGGGCGACCGGATCAGCAACGTGGACATTGACGAGGGCCTGGCCATGACCAAGACCCTGAACCACGAGGAGTTCGAGGTCATGACCGTCATGACCGGAAGATAAACCGTGAAAGAGAAGCAGGAGGCCGTGCGGCCTCCTGCTTTTGTCGCGGCAAAAATGGAAGGAAATGGGAGTATTTTACAATTTTGCGATGAACACAGGACAAAATCTGGGAGAATTTACAAAAAGGGATGGACAAACGGAAAATACTTGTTATAATCAAAGTATCCGCAACGACGTCGTTGCATTGCGTTTTAATAACGATTTTATTAAAACGATGGGGTCTGCGGAAATATAAATTTCTATAGGGAGTGTTACAATGAAAAAAGTATTGGCAACCATTCTGACCCTGGTCATGGCGCTGGGCCTGTGCAGTGTCAGCTGGGCGGATACAGCGCTGGCGAAGGGGACAGATGGGAAGTTTCACATTACAAGCGCCGATGATCTGAAGACTTTTGCGGCAATGGTAAATGGTGGTACAGGCTTCAGTGGTGATACGATTGTATTGGATAAAAGTATTGAGCTTACGGAGAACCCCTGGACACCCATTGGTAACGCTGAGACGAAGCTGTTTAAGGGCACCTTTGATGGCAACGGGTACACGATTACCGGACTGAAGATCACCTCCGGAAGCTACATCGGCCTGTTCGGCTATGTAGGCGAAGGTGCCACGATCAAAAATGTCAACTTGCTCGGCGCAAGTGTCTCCGGTGAAAGCAGAGTCGGTGCTTTGATCGGATGTATCGTAGGCGGCGCTACGGTGAGCAATTGCTCGGTGGACAGCGCTTCTAAGGTGGTAGGCAGCGGCAGTAACACCGGAGGACTGATCGGCGAAGCCATTGGAAATATCACAGTAAATTTGGATCATCTGACGAACCATGCGGCTGTAAGTAATAAGGCAGACGCGAATAGCCGCGCCGCCGGTATCATTGCGCAGATTACCAGAGGTGCAATTGTGACCATCAGTATTTGTGAGAATCGTGGCTCCATCACGACGAACCTCGGTTACGCTGGTGGTATCGTGGCGGCGAAGCAGGGTGGCAGCGAAGTTTCATTCGAAAATTGCTCCAATGCCGGTACGCTGGCGGGCAATTATACCGGCCGCCTTATCGCTTGGCTGGTGGGCGGCAATCGCCTTTCCATGACGAATTCCGGTGATGCGCGGGCCGCGATCGGCGCCGTCAACATAAGCGGAAACGAGGGGTATACATTTTATTTTACCATAGACGGTGAGGAGTATTACATCAGAAAACAGGGAGGTGCAGAGGGTTCCGATACAAAATTCTCTGCGCTTTGGGATGTGAAAAAGACCATTGACAGAGCATATATGGATCGTATTATTGCTTTCTTCGATTATGCAAAATCAGAGCAGGGCGAGGGTGGAAGCTTCGCGGCGTATCCTTCCAATCGTGCTGAGCTTTTTGGACATGCGTGGAATACGAGCAACCATACCAGGATGGACAGTATGTTTGGAGCAGAGGGCTGGCCCGAGTTGTTGAGCAGATACAATGAGGCTAAGCATGACGACATGAAAACCGATGACTTTAAGGTAATATGGGAAGCGAATATCCTTTATTCCGCGCCCGCACCTGCTCCTACGCCTGACCCCACCCCCTCCACCGGCGGCTATTACTACTATCCCTCCACCACGACCAATGACACCACTAAGGGCAGCCCCAAGACCTTCGACGCGGGCGTGGGTATCTACGCCGTGACCGCTGTTCTCAGCGTTACCGGCATGGCCTGGACCGCTAAAAAGCGCGGAAACTGACCCGTATTTCCTGCGGTGTCTTACCCCGGCGCCGCGCGAAATAAAAAAGGCACCCCGTCAGGGGTGCCTTTTTCCATTTTGTTTTTCACTCCATCTCCGGCCGTTCGTCGCCCATGAAGAACACCGCCACGGTGCCGGGGCCGCTGTGGGACCCGATGATGGTGCCGATGTCGCACAGGCGGATCTTGCCCCGGAGCCTGGGGAACCGCTCCTCCAGAGCGTCGATGAGCATCTGCGCGTCCTCCGGGCACTGGGAGTGGCACACGAAGCAGCGCTGGTCATAGTCCCGGCCGCCCTGGGCGTGCTCCTCCATGGCGTTTACCGTGGCCTCCACGGCCTTCTTCTTGCCCCGGACTTTGCTGTAGGCCTTGATGGCCCCCTTGTCGTCCAGCCGCATAATGGGGCAGATGTTCATGATGGTGGCCACCATGGCCGCCGCACCGGACACCCGGCCCGTGCGCCGGAACTGGGTCATATCGGAGGAGAAGAACTGGTGGTGCACCTTGTTGCGGTTCCGCAGCACCCACTGGGCCGTCTCCTCCAGGGTGGCCCCGGCGTCCCGCATATCCGCCGCCGTGTCCACCAGCAGACCGTAGCCGGAGGAGGAGCACAGGGAGTCGATGACCACGATCTTCTTGTCGGGATACTTCTCCTGCAGCAGTTTTCCGGCGGCCTGGGCGTTGTGCACCGAGCCGGACTGGCCGGAGGTGAAGGCAATGTGCAGCAGGTCACCCTTTTTCAGCTGCTGCTCAAAGAAATCCAGATAATCGGCCACGTTGATCTGGGACGTCTGGGGAAGCTGGCCCGCCTTCAGGAAGCCGTAAAACCGGGGCAGAGCCGCCGGATCCCGGCCCATATCGTCCACATACTCCTGGTTACCCACCACATAGTGGTAAAACAGCACCGGGATGTCCCGCTGGGCCATGTACGCATAGGGCAGGTCTACCGTGGAGCAGCAGCTCAGTACAAATTCCCGTTCCATATCCTTTCTCCCTTTCGATTGAATAGAACTTGGTATGCATATTATACCAAAATTGGATGAAAAGTCAAACCTTCCGCCCTATACATCCGGGATGCATTGTCCAGACGGAAAAAACGGGGGCCGCGGCCCCCGTTTTTTTACTGCGCTCAGTCGTCCCGCTCCGTCTCGTGGTCCAGCACGGCTCCGGTGGCGGCGTCGATGACGTAGTCATACTCCATGCCGCCGGACTTGAACTCCACCTCGTACACGGCGCGGCCATGCTCACTGTCCCATTCCACCTGCAGCTCCCGGACCTGGCTCTCGGACAGGCCCGCGTGCCGCAAGGCGGCACTTTTGGCGGCCTGGGTGCCAATGTCGGAGGTACTGCCGCCGCGAAGGGTCTCCTTCTCATAGTCCAGCACGCGGCCGGTGGCGGCGTCCACGGTGACCTCATAAGCGGCGCTGTCGGTGTGGAACTCCAGCTCATACTCCAGTCGCCCGTCGTCATAGTCCCGCTCCGCCTTGGTAAAGACGGCGGTGGACAGACCCGTGTGCTTCAAAGCAGCGCTCTTGGCGGCCTCCATGCCAATGTCACCGGAGGGGTTCACGGGAGTGGAGGGCTGCACATTGGCCTGGCCGGTGAGCACCTGGCCGGTATACGCCTCCACCTTATACTCCAGCTCGCCCTTGCCGGGCACCTGGAACTCCACCTCATAGTGGGCGGGTGTCTCGTCCAGCTCCGGGTCCACGTCCGCGTCGGTGATGTCCGCCGTGGTCAGGCCCGCATACGGGGCCGCCGCCTCCAGAGCCGCCTGCATGCCGATGGGCATCCCCGGGGCCCCGGCCTCGATCAGGTCCCGCAGCTCCTCCACAGACAGCTGGGCCAGCCCCTCGAAGGTCAGGCTGCCGTTCAGGGCCATGGCCTGGCGGATCAGGGCCGCCTTGCCGGTGGAGATGTGGTGGTCCTTGGCCTGCTTCTCCAGAGACGTGTCCTGCGTGACCGTCTGGGTCAATACGGAGGCCTGAGAGGCGCTGTCCCGCAGGATGCCGTCCACGGCGGCGGAGAGGTCCTGCTGCAGTCGGTGA
>OGUO01002748.1_pt1 | contig 10381 bp, 10 predicted proteins | sample 1553641 | NCBI WGS metagenome assembly OGUO01 (sample SAMEA2579980, study PRJEB22360) | human gut metagenome | biome: human gut; feature: human-associated habitat; material: faeces | place: Denmark | collected 2008/2010 | reverse complement strand
CCATTGACGGCAAGGTGGAGTACACCGTGCCCGAGGGCACCCAGAGCGGCACCACCTTCCGCCTGCGCGGCAAGGGCATCCAGTACCTGAACGGCCGTGGCCGCGGTGATATGTACGTCAAGTGCGAGGTGGAGATCCCCAAAAAGCTGAACAAGACCCAGCGCGATGCCCTGAAAAAATTTGAGGGCACGCTGAAAGAAGAAAACTACGAAAAGCGTAAGGGCTTCTTCAAAAAGCTGAAGGATATGTTCAACGCATAAGGTATGAAATCCCCCTGAACTGCCGGGAACAGCAGCTCAGGGGATTTTTGTTTTTATTGAAAAGCTACACAGAATCGAGTATAATCGATTTGAAGTGAGGTGTTTTCGATGGATGCAAAAGAGTATTTCCAGCGTGACCCGGAACGGGAGGCGTTTTATCGCACGTTTTATCAGATTTGTCGCCGTTTCAATGTTACATGGTCTACGGCAACGCCGGAGGTCGGGGCCTTTGTGGAGGAGGAAGCGACCCGCGTAGCATACGAACAGGAGAAAGCACAGGCAACGATCCGTCTGATAGGTGAGATCGCAAAAGGTCGCCGCTCCGGGGAAGAGAGGGGCTGTCTGACCAATGAAGAAATGAGGGCGCATTTCCGTGCAAGAACAAGTGACGAACCTTTGAAAGAAGAACCTTTGCCGGAGGAATGAGCATAAAAACAGCGGAGGCGCTGCCCTTTCGGGCGGCGCCTCCGCTTGCTTTGTTCTTTGGTGTACTCCGAGCCGGTCTTATGAGATAAGATGGATCAGAGCAGGATGACTGCTGCATTGATGATCAGACCGACACCGGTAGCGCTGGAGCTGATCATGTAAGCGGTGCAGGCGATGTCACGGATGGCGTTGGCAGCGCCCTTGTTCATGTCGGCAGTCAGAGCATCCAGACCGGTCTCAGTCCAAGTGTTGGGGTTCTTACGGCGGTAGTCGCGGACAGCGGTCACGCCTCTGAACCAGCCGTACGGAGGAATCAGCCAGCACAGCAGAGCCTCGGTCATGGTGGCAGTAGCGCCGCCTTCGGTGTAGGTCATTTCCTCAGTGGACAGTACATTGTAGTACGCGGGCATCATCATTTTTTCCATAATAACACTCCTTTTGAAACAAAGCTATCCAAAACGGTGCACCCAAACGCACCGTTTTATCTAATTAAAAGGTTCAGCGCACGATCAGCAGGATGGCGCTCAGGGGAGCCAGTGCCACTACCGTGGTGGCGGAAACGGCGTCCCGTACAAAGTTGCTGGCAGACTTGCTCATGTCGGCGGCAATGGCATCGGTGGCGCGGCCCAGCACGGTAAAGAAGTTGCCGTCTTTGTTGCCCTCCTGCTGCAGCCATGTGCGTGCCTGCCCAATGCCCCAGACATAGCTGGAAGCCAGCACTACAGCGCCTACGACCGTTGCGGCAGTAGTGGCGATCCCGGCAGCATCATCGATCGTGCCGCCGCCGGTGGTATAGGTCATTTCTTCGTTGGAAAGTACCGCATAATCTGCGGGATAATTCATCTTTTTCATTTTCAATACTCCTTTGTCAAGGGGAAATGCCGCATTGCATCCCGATCCCACGGCGTCTATATCCAAGTGCCGATAGAGCATTGTTCTCTATATGGTCATTCTACAACAGCAGTCGGATTTTATCAAGGGGTTTTGGCACATCTGTGCAAAAACTGGCGGGACGCATGAAATTGCGGCTGCAAATTTGTGAAAATAGACTGCAATAATTTAGGCATTTGGTTGTTTTACCCCGTCACCCCGGCGCGGTAGAGGTAGGGGTCGCTCTTGAAGCTGTCAAAATTGTACAGCACAAGGATCTGGTCGTAGCCGTTATCGGCGATCAGCTGATCCAAGCCGTAGTTGTAGTTGCGGAAATCCACCACGTCAATGTCAGCGTAGTTGGCGGTCAGGTAGGGCACAAAGCAGTTGGCGTAGCTGTCCTTGATGACAAGGATGCGTCCGCTGCCGTTGCCCTGCACCCGGCTCAGGCCGTTGTTGCCGTGCAGGAACATGGCGTACTTGTCGTAGACGGAAAGCTTGTCCATGTCGTACAGGCCGGTGGTCTGCCCCTCGGCGGGCTGACCCGCCGCCGTCACGTTCCATACCGTCAGGGTGTTGGCAAGGTCGTAGTAGGTGATCACGTCCGGCACAGCGTTCCATGTGCGCGCCTTGGCGTAGTGAGTGCCGTAAAAGCCGTCGGCAGTCAGGGCGGTGTGGGCGGCGGTGTCAAAGGGGGCAAGGCCAAGGGCATCGCACAGCTGGCTGTAAGCGTAGTAGGCGCCAAGGCTCGTCCAGTGGTGGTCGGTGCGGTAGTAGATATACTCGCTCTTGTGGGCGGTAAGGGTCTGGCGCACGTCCACAAAGCTGCCGCCGGCCGCCTGCACCGCAGCGGAAAGCTGGTCAAGGTAGCCGTCCTCGTCCAGCAGGGGGGCGTTTGCGGGTACGTTCTCCTTGTAGATATCGCTGGCGGCGGGTGCCACCAGTACATTCACCTTGCCCGGGTAGCGCTGGCACAGGCTGGTGAGCGCGGCGGTGTTCTTGGGCAGGGTGCGCTCCTCGCTGGAAAGCAGCCCGTAGGTGCGGGGGAACATCATGTGCTCCTTGCCCAGCAGAATGCCGCCGTTCTGCTGCTTTTGCAGCAGAGTGGTCTCCACCACGCTTTGCAGGCTGATCCACTGGTCGCGCCCCGCCACCTGATCCTTGACGTATTTGGTGTAGGCGGTAAAGTAGCTGTTCAGCCCCTTGGCGGTGAACTGGGTCAGCGCCGGGCGCTGGCTCAGGGTGGTGTTCTCCAGCTCGCTGTAACTGCGGTCCGGGGTGACCATATCCAGCGCGAACAGCCCGATGAAGAACAGGCTGAACACCACCAGCACCGGGTAGTGCAAAAGGGAGGAGGTCTTTTTCTCGTGTTTGGACATCTTCCCGCCTCCTTAAAAGTTAAAGTACAGGAACGGGCTGTTGGTGCTGCCCACCACATAGGCGGTGGAGACCACCAGCAGCGTCAGGATGGCGGCGCAGCGGGTAACTACGTTCTTGCGCAGCACGTCCCACAGCTTTTCGATCAGCGGGGTGCAGCACACCACGCTTACCGCCAGCAGCACGCCGTAGTTCCGCAGGAAATACAGCGGCGACACCCCGCCGGAGGGGACAAAGAGCTTTTGGAACAGCAGCCCGAAGGATACGCCGGTGTCGTTGCCCACGAACATCGCCCAGCCTACCACCACGAGGAACAGGGTGTAGAAATGCGGCCACACCCTGCCTTTTTTCAGGTAGGGCAGCAGGAACAGCTTTTCAGCCGCCAGCAGCACAAAGTAGTAAAGACCCCAGCAGATAAAGTTCCAGTTCGCGCCGTGCCAGATGCCGGTGAGCAGCTCCACGATGAACAGGTTCAAGATCTGCCGCTTGAGCCCCTTGCGATTGCCGCCCAACGGGATATACACATACTCGCGGAACCAGCCGGACAGGGTCATGTGCCAGCGCCGCCAGAACTCGGTGATGGAAGCGGAGATATAGGGGTAGTTGAAGTTTGCGGGGAAGTCGAAGCCCAGCATCTTGCCCATGCCGATGCCCATCAGGGAGTAGCCGGAAAAATCGAAGTACAGCTGCAAACTGTAGGCGATGATGCCCAGCCACACCAGCGGGGTGGAGGCGTTTGCCAGACCCACAAAGGTAGTGGAGGGGCTGTCAGCCACCCCGATGATGTCCGTCCACAGCGCGCCCACGGCGTCTGCCAGCAGCACCTTTTTGGCAAGACCGAAGGTGAACAGGGTCATGCCCTCTTCAATTTGTTTGAGGTTATAGCGGTGCTTGTAGACGTGCAGCTGGTCGGAGACGTCCCGGTACTTGACGATAGGCCCCGCGATGAGCTGCGGGAACATGACCACATAAGCGCCGAAATCAATGATGTTGCGCTCGGCTTTTACATCCCGGCGGTAGACGTCGATGGAGTAGGAAAGGGTCTGGAAGGTGTAAAAGCTGATGCCCAGCGGCAAAGTGCCGATGCCTTGTATCTCGGCAAAGGCGGTGCCCAGCAGGGCGTTTGCGCTGCGCAGCACAAAGTTTGCGTACTTGAAGTAGAACAGCATCCCCAAGCTGCCGACAAGCGCCACCAGCAGAAAGAAGCGGCGCAGCGCGGGCTTTGCATCAAAGTGCTCGATGGCAAGGCCGCTGAGGTAGTTGATGAGGATAAGCGCCACCATGACCGGGAAAAAGCGCACTTCGCCCCAGCAGTAGAACACCAGACTGCACAAAAACAGCACGGTGTTCTTCAGTTTTGCGGGGGCAAGATAGTACAGCGCCAGCGTGATGGGCAGAAAACGAAACAGGAAGATGATGGTGCTGAAAACCAAGGGGTCAGCCTCCTTTTTTACAAGTTTTGCGGGCAATAACGGTTTTTCCATCCCGGGTGCGGGAGGGCTTGACTGAAAAAAGCCGATGCCGCAGATGGCACCGGCTCAGAAGATCAGATTCAGCTGTTCAGGGCGCTGTCCACAGCACTGTTCAGGTCTGCGGAGCACTCGTTGGAAGCGATCACCATGACCACACGGTCGCCCTTGGAGGAGATGATGGCGTTTTCCACGTTGCTCTGTGCCTGTGCAAACTCGGCGTAGTTGCCGTAGAAAGCCACCTGATCCTGTTTGTAGCTCTCCAGCGCGGTCACCACGTCCTGTGCCTTGCCGGAAGCGGCTTCCACCACCAGCACAAGGCCGGCATCGCCGTTGTCATTGCTCTTCACGCCCTTGTAGGCGGCTACGTCCTCCGCCTTCAGGCCGAAGTCGTACTCGATGTTCATGGCGGCGATCTCGAACTGGTTGGAGATGGGGTTGGCAGCCAGCAGGGACTCCACGGCGCTGTCCAGCGCGGCGGTGCCGTTTTCGGTGGTATCCGCCGCCGGGGCGGCAGTGCTGGAAGCCGGTGCAGAGGCAGAGGCGCTGGACACGGAGGACGGCGCAGAAGAAGCGCTGCCGCCGCAGCCGGTCAGGGCAACAGCCAGCACGGCGCTGACGGCGATCACAGAGAGTTTTGTGCGGTTTATCATAAAATATTCCTTCTTTTGTTGAATTCGTTTGTCGGGGTGCGGGGCTGCACCGCGCACACGGGCAGACTGTATTTATCTTACCATAACGGCGGGTAAATTGCAACGCACCCCACAGGGTTTTCCGGCAGTTTTCATCGGATTTTAACCGGTCACGGTCTCCCCGGCGGCAATGCGCTGCAAAACGGTAACTGCGTCCTCCAGACACAGGCCGCTCTGGTTGAGCAGGGCGGCGTTTTCCGCGCCCACATAGCGCCAGTGCCACGGCTCGTAGGTGATGCCGGTCACGCTTTCGGCTTCCTTGGGGTAGCGCAGGATAAAGCCGTACTGTTCCGCGTTCTCGCACAGCCAGCGGAAGGCGGCGGTGTCGGCAAAGCCGGTGTCAAGGGTGGTGTGCTCCGGGCTGTTCAGGTCGGCGGCAAGGCCGCAGTTGTGCTCCGAGCAGCCCGGCGGATTGACGATGGTAGCGGCCTTTTCCCGGGCAGCGGCTTCGCTCAGACCCTTGCTGCGGTAATACTGGGTCTTGTTGTCGTACAGCTTTTTCTGGTAGTTGACGCTGCGATAGCCGCTCTGCATCCGCACATCCACGCCGTCCTTGGCGGCAGCAGCCTGCATGGAGAGAAAGGCATCGGCGGCTTCAGTCTGCAAAGTCTTGTTGATGGCGGTAGCCGAGCCGCATTCCTTGGTCTCGACAGGATAGTCCTCCGTTATCGGGTGGGTGCGGCTCACAAGGATCATACGGGGGTCGTTCAGGATGGCCTGTGCCTGTGCGGCGGTAAGGGTGCTCTGCTGCACGCCGTATTCGGCGGGCTGCTCAAGGCTCTCGGCAGACAGCTCGGGCAGCTGCGGCACGGCGGCCTTGCGGGTGCAGGCGTAGGCGGTGCCGCCCGCCGCAAAGCAGAGCAGCGCCGTCAGGCAGAGCAGACGCCGGGCATGATGTTTATGGTGGTGGGAAGAATACATAGGACCTACCTTCTTTCACAAAAAAGGATAAGTGCCCGCCGCCCCGGGCAGACTATCCGCAAAAGGGGGCGCGGGAAGATGAAGATGACAGCGCAGGAATACGCACGCCGGGTGCAGAAGGCCGGGCCGCACTCGCCGCTTTTGGCAGACTGCCTTTGGGCGTTCTGCGTGGGCGGCGGTATCTGCCTGCTGGGCGAAGGGCTGCGGCAGCTGTTTCTGCGGCAGGGCGCGGACACCGAAACGGCGGGCACCCTGACCAGCTGCACCCTGATCTTGCTCTCGGCGGTGCTGACCACGCTGGGCTGGTACCAGAAGCTGGCGGCAAAGGCCGGGGCGGGGTCGCTGGTGCCCATCACCGGCTTTGCCAACGCGGTGGTCAGTGCGGCCATCGAGTTCAAGGCCGAGGGCCGTGTACCGGGCACGGGCGCCAAGATGTTCCTCATCGCCGGGCCGGTCATCGTGTACGGCACGCTGGCGGCGGTGGTGTACGGCGCGGTGCTGTGGCTGCTGGGGGCTTCTGCCTTATAATACGGAACAGCCCCGCCGGATATTGCAGTGCCACAGCACCAGTATAGCACGTTCCGGGGCATTTTTTGCAGAAAAGGAGAAATTTTTTATGACAGAGCGCCGGGGCGATACCCTGTTGTTCCATACCCCGCCGGTCATCGCCGCACAGGCGGCGGCGGGCGGCAAAAAAGAGAGCGAGGGCCCGCTGGCAGCGGGCTTTGACGAACTGACCACCGACAATCGGCTGAGACAGTGCAGCTGGGAAGCCGCCGAAAAGCAGTTGCAGCTGCGGGCGGCGCGGCTCTGCCTGCAAAAGGCTGGCTTGCCCGCAGAGCAGGTGGACCTTGCGCTGGCGGGAGATCTGCAGGCACAGTGCACTGCCTCCGGCTACGCGCTGCGGGAACTGGGCGTTCCCTTTGCAGGGCTGTTCGGGGCGTGCAGCACCATGGCGGAGGCGCTGGCGCTGGGCGCGGCACTGTGCAGCAGCGGGGCGGCGCAGAACCTGCTGGCGATGACTTCCAGTCATTTCTGCGCGGCAGAGCGTCAGTTCCGCACCCCACTGAGTTACGGCGCGGTGCGCACCCCTACCGCCCAGTGGACGGCTACCGCCGCCGGGTGCTGTCTGCTGCGCCCGGCAGGGCAGGGGGTGGGCATTGCTGCCGCCACCTTTGGGCGGGTGCAGGACTATAACATTAAGGATATCAACAACATGGGCGCCGCCATGGCCCCCGCCGCCTATGACACGCTGTCGGCCCTGTTCCGGGAGACGAAAACCGGCCCCGGGGACTATGACCTGATCGTCACCGGGGACCTGGGGGCCCTGGGCCACGCCATCGTCACGGACCTGTTCCGCCGGGACGGGGTGGACCTGTCCCGGAACTATCAGGATTGCGGAATGCTGCTGTACGACCTGGAGAAGCAGGACATGCACGCCGGAGGCTCCGGCTGCGGCTGCTCGGCGGCGGTGCTGAACGGCTACGTCCTGCCGGGACTCCGGGAGGGGAGATGGCGGAAGGTGCTCTTCGCCCCCACCGGGGCACTGCTCTCCCCCACCTCCAGCTTTCAGGGGGAATCCATTCCCGGCATCTGCCAGTCAATAATATATACAAAATAATCATTGCCATTCTCATGACGTTTCACCGCACGCTCTACTGCCTCTTTTCCTGACAGTACCCACTCTCCGTCGATTCCAATCTCATTAAGAGTAGCCACTGTTCCTTCACAGCATGTCTTATCATCATCCACAACCAGCACGGGCAAATTGACCAGTTCATCAATAGTCTCTGACTTTTCATCCCGCAGACGAAGGAAAATAGTAACGGTAAATCTGCTTCCCTTTCCCAGCTTGCTTTCTACCTTAATGTTTCCATTCATCATATTGACGATATTTCTTGTGATTGCCATTCCCAAACCGGTTCCTTGGATTTCGCTGATGCGTTTATCATCTTCACGAGTAAACGGGTCAAACATAACCTTTTGAAATTCCTCGCTCATTCCCATACCGTTGTCTTGAATCACAAACTCATAGCATCCTATATCCAGGGAAGTGGTAGGCTTTTCCGTAATAGAAAACAGTATCTTGCCGCCATCTGGGGTATATTTGATGGCATTACCCATAATATTAGTAAATATCTGTTGTACTCTTAAACTGTCTCCTCTTACATATTCATGTTCAATTTTGTTGAGCTGTACTTCAAAATTATGATGGTGAGCTTCAATCTCGGAACGTGTCATTGCGATCAAGTTATCTACCAGTTCATCCAGATTAAAGTCTTCTTCCGTCAGTTCGATCTTTCCATTTTCAATGCGTGACATATCCAGTACTTCATTAATCAAACCAAGCAGATGACGGCTCGACTTGGTTATTTTTCCAAGACAATCAATCACACGATCCTGATGATCAATATTTGCTCCGGCAATGGCTGTCATGCCAACGATTGCATTCATCGGAGTCCGAATATCATGAGACATATTTGATAAAAACTCTGTCTTTGACCTGTTTGCCTTGTTAGCCGCTTCATAAGCTTCCTTCAAAGCAACCCTCGATTCTATCTCCGCAAGTTTTTCCTGAGTGGTATCCTGTGCGATCAACAGCACCTTTTCAAGTACTCCGTCTTTCCAAGACAAAGGAATGAAAGCCATGCTCTTAAAATGCTTTTCATCTTCCGTACAATATTCCAGCTTATAAATATCATCCATACTTCTAATCATGCCACGGATATGGTCTGCTGAAATGACTTTGTCAATCGTTTCATCCTTTGCCACCACTTTATAGCGGGATGCAATCCTCCTGATCAGGTCATGATATGTTCCGTAAGCATCGTATGGTGGCTTTTTTCCGTGCAGACTATAAAACTTATAAGTATCATCTTCCAGATTGCACATAGCAAAACGATTGACCAGACGCATTGTTCCCTGAAGAAGCAGATCCATCGCATCATTCTTACGTGTCAGCTCCAATATGTTTTCCATTTCTTTTCTGGCTTCTGTAATATCCCCGACAAAAATCATTGCATAACGGGAACCGTCATTTTTTTCTCCTCTCATAAGGACGTTGCGAACCAAACGTTCCTCACCTTTTATCCGTATTCTGCATTCAAGAGTGATTTCTTTTGAACCTTCACTCAGTTTTTCAACAATAAAATTACGGTTGTAAAAATGAGAAACCGCTTCCTTGTCCTCATCAACAACATAATTATCCAGGTATGCCTGAATCAGTTCATCCCATGTATGGCTCTTTTCAAAAATCTCCAGAAGAGAATCCTCTACTTTTAGTGACTCAAAAGAATTATCCTTTAGATTTACATAATACTCGCAGATATTTCCCTCTGTATAGGCACGATGAAATGCCTCATTTCTCTGTGCTTTCATCTCGCTCTGCTTTCTCTTGTCAATATTTATGAATGTACCGACAATAAGACGTACTGTTCCGTCCAGACGTCTGGTTGTCTCGGCATTTGCCCGGAACCATTGATAGGAACCATCTTTCATCTTCAAGCGGTATTCACAGTCATATTTCACACTATCTGTTTTGTCTTGAATTGCTTGCTCTAACAGTGTAAGTGTTGCTTCCTTATCTTCTGGATGTAACAAATCTGACCACGATTCCAGTTTATTTGGGAAATCAAGAATGTCATAATACCCAAGCATCGTGCGAAACTCATGACTCCAGTACACTTCCTTAATATTTCCGCTTTTGTCACAATCAAAATGCCACATCCCCGAATGAATCACGTTATTGATCAGTTTCAGATTCTGCTGCATCCAGTCAATCTGAACAGACAATACCCATACCTGCTTTCCATCATCTGCTATAGCATCTTTCTTGCACATACGGACAAATACAGGTGTGCCATCGCTCATTAGCATCTGTCCTTCCCCACACCCTTGAAGGTGCTGGAACCTGCCGTGTTCAAGAAAGGTCTGGTATTCTCCATAGAAAAGATTTCTCAGAGAACCTGATGTTTTCTTTTGAAATTCTTCAAACGTATATCCCAGATTCTTCAACATGTGTGAACTGACCTGTGTGATTGTAAGATTCTCATCATAATATCCTGTCATGAATCCAACAATATTCAGTTCGCTCACTGCATCCTGTACGATTTTTTGACAGTTTTCATTTAACTTTGTATTATCATATTTCAATTATTTTCACTTTGCTTTTCTTTATTGAACATTTTCATTCTCCGTATATTCTAAGTCCAACAGGGATGTAAGTACTTCCATTAGTTTATTTATATCAAAAGGCTTTGAAAGATGAGCATTCATTCCTGCTTCAGCACAATATTCTTCATCACTCTTAAAAGCATTGGCAGTCACAGCAATGATCGGAATTTCAGCACTTTCTGAATCCATCTGG